>ERZ1034873.6-NODE-6-length-132891-cov-36.871699_pt1 | contig 132891 bp, 110 predicted proteins | sample MGYA00520689_ERZ1034873 | MGnify/ENA primary metagenome ERZ1034873 (study PRJEB33766, sample SAMN09781722) | gut metagenome | biome: gut microbiome | host: Homo sapiens | place: Madagascar | study: EMG produced TPA metagenomics assembly of the PRJNA485056 data set...
TTATATAAATATTTAATTAAAACATAAAAAATAAGAATACTTCATATTTACTTCACAATTTATTTAAGAAATATATGGTATTATAAAAGTAATTAGGAGGAAAATAATGAGAAAGTTATTAGTAGTAAGTAAAATTATAGTATTGGTACTATTTGTAGGTATAACTCCAGTTCAGGCAATGGAATTGAATAATAAAGCAAATGCCGTAGAAGATCAGGAGCGATTATTTGATTCGGAATATGTTGTGGTAAGTGAAAAAGCTGCAATTAGATCTGGGGCAGGTTCCTCATATGAGGTAATTGAATATGTATATAAAGATGATATTATACAGGTAAGATCTATTAAAAACGGTTGGGCAAAAGTAAATGGGAAAGGTAGGATTGGGTATATTAAAACAACTGCGCTTAGAAAAAAATAAAGGTAAAGTTATATATGGAAAAAAAAGATAAAATAATATTACTCATAGAAGATGATTTTGATATTAGAAATGGAATCCGCATATTACTTGAAAGCCAGGGATATGAAATTATTGAAGCAAAGAATGGGAGAGAGGGGCTGAAAAAATTAAATGAAACCATATCTCTTGTAATATTAGATATCATAATGCCTGAAATGTCAGGGATTGAGGTTTGTAAAAAAATTAGAGAATCATGGTATGTACCAATTCTTTTTCTTACAGCGAAATCTTCTGAAACGGATAAACTGGAAGGATTTTCGGCGGGAGGGGATGATTATCTGGTTAAACCATTCTCTTATGTGGAATTAATGGCACGGGTAAAATCATTATTGCGCCGGTGCAGTGTATATAATACGAACTATACTGGTAATCAATTACAGAAAAATAAATGGCTGCATTATAATTCGCTGGATATTTGTATGTTTTCCAATTCTGTAAAGTGTAATGGAAAGGACATGGAACTTACAGAAAAAGAATATCAAATTTTAAAGTTGCTTGCTTCCTATCCGGACAAGGTGTTTTCTGTGGAAAATATTTTCGAAAGCGTATGGCAGGAAGTTTATGTGAATTCAGCAAGCAATACAGTAATGGTACATATTAAAAATTTAAGATCCAAAATGAAAAAATGCGGAAATTGTGATAGCGTAGTAAAAACTGTATGGGGAAAGGGGTATCGTTTTGAAGAAAATATTCCTCAAAACAACACATAGATTAAGGGTAATGATGTTGTTGGCGTTGATAAGTTCGACGTTTCTTTTTATGGTTCTTTATTATGTGGGAGAAGAATGGTTAGATTATTATTTTAATTCTTCAAGTTACATGGTAAATATGCAGAAACCTTATTTAGAAAGTTTACAACAATACATAAAAAAGAATGGTATCACAACAAAAGAATACAAGAAACTGAATCCGTGGATTCAAAAAAATAATATTTATTATTTCTCAATTTCAAAGGAACGTAAACTTATTTATGGGGTTTTATATAATGGAACATTTCAGTTAGATGGTAATGCACAGAGTAACCTTCATCGAACATGGCAGTTTATGGATAAGATCTCATTTGCAGATACAGATGCAGATGTATTTATTTATGTGAAGAATGTAAATGTTTATTATCGATATATGTGCAGTATCATGGTAGTAATTGCAATTGTGACCAGTCTGTTAATTGCATTTGTTGGAAATCAGAAAATCATTATACAGTTAAGCAGAAATATGGATGAGGCAGAGAAGGAAAAGAAGAAAGAACAGGAAGAAAAGGAAAGGTTAATAAAAAGTCTGGCACATGATGTCAGGACCCCATTAACCGGATTAACTACATACGCAGAAATTGCACGAATGGATGTAAGTAAAAGAGGCTTAGATACACAATATATAGATATGATTATTCGTAAGGCAATGGAAATAAAAAATTTAACGGATCAGCTTTTTGAATTGTCTGTGATGCATAGCCAGAAAGAGTGTATATTAGAAGAGCCTGACACGATAGAAGAGGCTATTGGGGATTATTTGTCTGAATTCTATGCGGTTTTACAAAAAAATAACTTTCGCGTAAACATTGACAACTTAAAGTGGGAAAATGTAAAAATTTCAATTAATACGAATTTAATGAGTCGGATTTTTGATAATCTTCTTGATAATACATATAAATATGGAGACACAGAGGATTTCGTGTATTTAGACATTACATATGAGCCGGAGAGAATAGGTGTCATTATAAAAAATAAAGAGAAAGAGCAGCTAAGTCCCTGTAATAGAACAGGAATTGGTTTAAAAAATGTGGAATTTATGATGAAACAGATGCAGGGAACAATGACATGCCAAATGAAAGAACAATATTTTTGTGTCGCTCTGTGGTTCCCAATAAGAAAATAAAATTTTTGCCCAATATGTGTTTCTTTTCGCAGATGTAGAGAAAATGCAAAAATTGTGCTATAATGCAAGCGCGTGTTTTACAAAAAACACGCGCTTATTCACGTAGGAAGGAAAAGAAAACTATGTTATCCACAATTGAAGCAATCAACAGTGCGGTCAACAATTTCATCTGGGGTGTCCCAGCCATGATCTGTATCATCGGTGTTGGTCTGGTATTGAGTTTCCGGACCCGGTTTTTACAGATCCGCAAGTTCCCATACGCGATGAAAGTGACATTTGGCCGTATGTTTAAGAAGCGTGAGGCATCGGATGGAGCCATGACACCGTTTCAGGCGGTCTGTACGGCACTTGCGGCAACGGTCGGCACGGGAAATATTGCCGGGGTGGCAGGAGCCATTGCCATCGGCGGGCCGGGAGCCGTGTTCTGGATGTGGATTTCCGCAATTCTCGGTATGTGTACGAAGTTTTCAGAAGTGACGCTTGCGGTGCATTTCCGCGAAAAAAATGTGCATGGGGATCTGGTCGGCGGTCCGATGTATTATATTAAGAACGGACTGAAAAAACACTGGCACTGGCTGGCGTATCTGTTTTCCGCGTTTGGCGTACTGACCGTATTCGGAACAGGGAATGCCACACAGGTAAATACGATTACCACAGCCATCAATGCAGCATTGACGAATTACCATGTTATTTCAAAAGATGCGGTACCGACCGTTAACCTTGTGGTTGGGATCATTCTGGCGATTCTGATTGCACTCATTCTGCTTGGAGGTATCAGGCGGATTGGACGGGTGACAGAAAAGCTGGTACCGTTTATGGCATTGATCTATATTGTTCTGGCAGTGGGAGTGATTATTCTTAATATCGGACATGTCCCGGCTGTCTTTGCTTCGATTGTGGAAGGGGCATTTCATCCGGCCGCAGTGACCGGCGGCGCGGTCGGCAGCTTTTTCATGAGTATGAAAAAGGGCGTATCCCGTGGAATTTTTTCCAACGAGGCAGGGCTTGGTACGGGATCTATCGCCCATGCCTGTGCAGACACGAGAAAACCGGTCAAGCAGGGATTTTTCGGTATTTTTGAGGTGTTTGTAGACACGATTGTCATCTGTACGCTTACCGCGCTTGTTATTTTGTGCAGCCAGGTTCCGGTCAGTTACGGTCAGGCGGCAGGTGCAGAGCTTACAATCAGTGGATTTACCGCAACATACGGAAACTGGGTATCTATTTTTACTGCGGTTGCCATGTGCTGTTTTGCATTTTCCACCATTATCGGATGGGGATTATACGGGACACGCTGCATCGAGTTCTTGTTCGGTTCCCGTGTCAACAAGCCATTTATGCTGGTGTATGCGCTGGTTGCCATTGTGGGTGCGACCATGGATCTGGGCCTGATGTGGAGCATTGCGGAAACGTTTAACGGGCTCATGGCAATTCCAAACCTGATCGCAGTATTTTTGCTTTCCGGTGTCGTTGTTAAACTGGTGAAGGAATACTTTGCCGGAGATGGTGCAAAAAGTTAAAAGAAGCTGGAAAGAAAAAGGGCGAAAAACTTGACATTTGCACGTTTATCATAAATAATAAGGTACTGAAAAAACAAAGGAGGAACTTGTTATGAAAAAATTTGGAATCAAAGAAGTTGTAGCAACCGGTATCGGAACCGCATTGTTCATTGTTTTGACAGAAGTGCAGATTCCGCTGGGAATTATCCCGAATACATCCATGCAGCCGCGTGCCGCAGTGCTGGCATTTCTTGCCGCAGTGTTTGGACCAGTTGTTGGAGGAATCATTGGTCTTTTGGGACATGCGCTCGGAGATGCACTGTTTTATGGCAGTGTATGGTGGAGCTGGGTATTCCCGGATGCAATTTTTGGGATTTTAGTTGGCTTATTTGCAAAGAGTTTTGAGATTAAGGCTGGTGGATTTAATAAGAAGAAAGTCATTCTTTTTAATGTGGTTCAGGTTGTTGCGAATGCAGTCGCATGGATCGTTGTTGCACCGGTGCTTGACATTCTCATTTATGCAGAACCTGCAAAGAAAGTATTCTTACAGGGAGTATGTGCATTTGTAGCCAATATCATTATTGTAGGGGTACTTGGTTCATTACTTGGACTGGGATATACAAAGATTGGAGCAAAATCATCAAGTCTTACAAAGGAAGACTAAAAACGTATGGAACCGATTATTGAATTTGAAAACTTTACATTTAAATATCGGTCACAGATGGAGCCGACACTCCGGGATATCAATTTAAAGATTTATCCCGGAGAGAAGGTTCTCATTATTGGACCATCGGGATCAGGAAAGTCGACATTATCAAATTGTATCAACGGACTGATCCCTTTTTCGTATGAGGGAGATAGTACCGGGACGCTGAGAATCGAGGGAAAAGATCCGAAAAAACTTGGGATTTTTGGGCTTTCCAAGATGGTTGGAACCGTGTTGCAGGATACGGACGGGCAGTTTATCGGTCTGACGGTTGCGGAAGATATTGCTTTTGTGCTGGAAAATGACTGCATGGCACAGGAAGAAATGTTTCGCAAAGTGGACGGTGTGGCAGAGACGGTAGAAGTAAAAGAGCTGCTTTCCCATGCACCATCGGAGATGTCCGGTGGACAGAAACAGAGAGTTTCCATGGCGGGCGTTATGATTGATGATGTGGATATTCTTTTGTTTGACGAGCCACTCGCCAATCTTGACCCAGCGACCGGAAAGAAAGCGATCGCGTTAATTGACAGAATCCAAAAGGAACAGAAAAAAACGATCGTAATCATTGAGCATCGTCTGGAGGATGTGCTGTACAAAGATGTAGACCGTATTGTTGTGGTCGGAGACGGAACCATTGTTGCGGACATGAAACCGGATGATCTGCTGGTTGGAAATATCTTAGAGGAACAGGGAATCCGGGAACCGCTCTATGTCACGGCACTCAAACATGCCGGATGTACCATCACTGCACAGGATCATCCGCAGCATGTGGAAACCATGAATTTTGAACCATACAAAACACAGGTGCGGGAATGGTTTGAGACTACGCAGATTCCGCAGAAACAGGAAACACAGGAGAAGGTACTTAAAGTAGACCATCTGCATTTTTCTTATCAGCCGGAAAAAGCAATTCTTTCGGATATCAGTTTTGATGTAAAGAAAGGCGAAATGATCAGTATTGTCGGGAAAAACGGTGCCGGAAAGACGACACTGTCCAATCTGATCTGTGGATTTTTAGAACCGAGCAAAGGAAAAATTGAGCTGAACGGAAACGATATCTCACCACTTTCGGTCAAAGAGCGTGGGGAGCATATTGGAATTGTCATGCAGAATCCGAATCAAATGATTTCTAAGCCTATGATTTATGAGGAAGTGGCACTTGGGCTTACTGTGCGCGGAGTTCCAGAGGAAGAAATCCGTGAGCGTGTGCATGAGACACTGAAAATCTGTGGATTGTACCAGTTCCGGAACTGGCCGGTTTCTGCATTGAGTTTCGGTCAGAAGAAGCGTGTGACGATTGCATCCATTCTTGTCATGAAGCCGGAGATCCTGATTCTGGATGAGCCGACAGCGGGACAGGATTACCGCCATTATACGGAAATTATGGAGTTTTTAAAGACGATCAATGAGACACAGGGAACGACCATTATCATGATTACGCATGATATGCATCTGATGCTGGAGTATACCAACCGCGCCATTGTTGTGGCGGATGGACAGCTGCTGACGATTGATACGCCGGCGAAAGTGCTGACGGATGAAACCATCACGGCTCCGGCATATCTCAAGCAGACATCACTCTATGAGATGGCGGTCAAATGTGGGATTGAAGATCCTTCCCAGTTCGTGCAGCGGTTTATCAATTACGAAAGGGCGGTGCGGTAATGGCAAAGTTATTGACCTATGAGCAAAAAGATACCTGGATGGATCGGCTGTGCGGTGTCACAAAGCTGATCTATTTTCTGGCATGGTCCATCACAAGCATGCTTACTTATGATACCCGTGTACTCGCCGTGATGCTGGTTTTTAGTCTGATCCTGTTTAAGATTTCAAAAACAGAGTGGAAACAGGTCGGTTCTATTTTTAAGTTCATTATGTTCTTTCTGGTGATCAATGTGCTTGCCATTTTTATTTTTGCACCGGATCAGGGAACAAAAATTTATGGTACAAAGCATGTACTCTGGCAGCTTTCGGCGCATTATCCGATTACCGCTGAGCAGCTGTTTTATGAGCTGAACATTATTTTGAAATATTTTACAATTATCCCGGCGGTGTTCATTTTTGTCGTGACCACCAATCCGTCGGAGTTTGCAGCATCGTTAAATCGTATTGGAATCAGTTACAACATCGGCTATGCGGTGGCAATTGCACTGCGTTATATTCCGGATGTGCAGGATGATTTCCACAAAATTAAAAATGCGCAGGAAGCGCGTGGAATCGAGATGTCTGGAAAAGCGAAGTTGATGAGTCGGATTAAGAGTACAGCCTCTATCATTTTCCCGCTCATTTTTACAAGTATCGGCCGTATTGACACGATCAGTAACGCAATGGAGCTGCGTGGATATGGGAAACACAGAAAGCGTACCTGGTATATGGGAAGAAAGTTACAGCGCAATGATTATCTGTGTATTGCGCTGGTGCTTGGATTTGCCGTGGTTGCACTTGTGATTACCTATCATGATGGCAGCCGGTTTTATAACCCGTTTGTATAAACAGTAGAGATTGCGCAGCTCGTTTTAATAAAATTAGAAAAGGAGCTATCGCACCAGCGAATATCGGCGGCACGACAGCTCCTTTTGTTTTCCATGTCTGTTTTAAGCTTCGGTTGAAGCATCTGGTGCAGAGGCTTTAGTCGGGGTTTCGGAAGCATTTTCCGACACGGTCTCAGAAGCTGGTTCCTCAGACGGCTGTTCCGGAGGAATCACCTCGACGTCCTCTTCCTTAACCGGTTCCGGTTTTGGCTTTTCCGGCATTTTCTGTCCACAGGCACTGCAGAATGCAGCATCGGCATCCACGCTTGCACCGCAGGATGGGCAGATCGCTACACCTTTCATCTGGTGAATGCTTTCACGGCATTCCTTAATTCTGGCTTCGGAAGCGGCAATCGCATCCAGCCAGGTTTTTACATCTTCTTCGGCATCTTCGCGATGTTTTTCCACATACCATTTTCCAATCTGTTCGTATGCAGTATCAATCTTGCGTTCTTCCTCGGAGATATTTAAGTTTAATTTTGCAGTATCTGCCAGATCTTTTGTTTTTTTTATGGTAGTCTGGCTCACATCACTGATCTTTTGTCCTAAGTTGTTTAAAAAAGACATATATTTCACTCCTTTCCTATATCAAAAACCTTATGTTATGAATTATCATAACATGCTGTCTGAAAAACACAAGGAAGTTTACAGATTATTTATGTCTTTTTCTGTTTTTTTTCCGGGACATGCGTGGTACCCGGACGGATGGTGCTGCAGCCGGAGTTTCTTCCTGAGAGGATTCTTCCGATGCCGAAGCTTCCGCAGGAGCAGATTCAACTGGTGCCGGAGCTTCCACAGGAGCAGATTCCGCTGATGCCGAAGTTTCCACAGGAGCAGATTCCGCTGGTGACGGAGCTTCGGATGAACCGGTGACAATTTCATTTAACAGCAATGCTTTTGCAAGATTTCCTTCCGCAGAAATTTTCCCACTCTGGTAAGCTTCGAGAATGTCAAGGCTGCCCTGCGCGAGTGCAAGCAGATCAGCAGCTGAAGTTGTGACTAAAATGTCACGGTCGTAATATTCATATGGTTCAACATGAAGCTGTCCGTTTGCAATTTCCAGATACAGGGCACCTTCGGCTTCTCCCTGTATGTTAAATTGGATGGCAAGATGTTCGCTGATTTTGGAAGCATCTTTCTCCTGATAAGTATCTTTTAATTTTGAAACTAATTCCTGATAGGTCATATTCTGTTATTTCTCCCTTCTCCATCTGCTAATTAGATTGGTGATTGCGCAACTCGTTTCTGCGGGCTGTCGTTTTGTCGGGGACACCGTCTGAGCGATTTTGTGTCTGCCTTAGAGGGAAGCTTCGAATAAGCACGCCCACGGTTCTATTTGCGCAGTCACAGAGTGACATATTGAAAATAAAGTAAATATCAAGACAAATGGGGAGTGGGCGTAATAAACGTTTCGAAGATTCCCTCTTAGGCAGACTAGAAATTGCGAACGGTGTCCCCGACAAAACGACAGCCCGCAGAAACGAGTTGCGCAATCACCTGTTTGCTAATTAGAGTATAGCTTTTCTGTTATGCTTGTCAAGCAAACTTTATGAAATTATCATTGCGGGAAGCCGCTAAAAAGCGTACAATAGGGATAACAAAATTTTAAAATAAAGGAAGGGATCAAGATTATGAGAAAAACCAAAACGCACAATGTACTCAGGCGTCTGCTTGCGTTTGTCCTGATTGTTTCACTGCTTCCACTGGGGTATGCGGGCAATGTGATGGCTGCAACAACCGGTACACGGAACGTAAGTATTCAGGTTACATACGGACAGACGGATGCCAGAAATGTCTATGGCATGATCAACAGTATGCGCAGAAATTTATCCGATGCATGGTACTGGGATGCAAACAATTACACGAAGACATATTGTAATAATCTGCAGCCGCTTACTTACGACTATGCACTGGAGCAGGTAGCCATGAAACGTGCAGCAGAGATTGCACTTTCGTATTCACACACCAGACCAAATGGCACAAATTATTATACTGCTTACAGTGAAAACGGTGTCTATGCGGGAGTTTATGCAGAGAATATCGGTGTGAATTATTCTTCAGCATCTGCACTTCACAACGCAATGCGGGAAGACAATGCAAATTATTCCGGACAGGAACAGCGTAGAAATATGTTAAACAGCCAGTTTACAGCTGTCGGAATCGGACATGTATATTACAATGGCTACCATTACTGGGTAGAGGAATTTGCCAACACGGTAACCAGAACATCCTATACAACACCGAACAACCAGACGACAACGGTAAACAATATTCAGATTGCGGAAAGCAATATTACCTCAGATCAGATTGTTGTTCCGTCATCCATTGGAAATTACATTCAGATGTCTGCGGGTCAGACCATTGATTTATCTGGATGCTATGAAAACATTAAAGTATCGAATCACTGGCCAAGCAATGCAAACTGTCCGATTGTACAGGGACTGAATATGTATGTATCCAATACTGCGGTTGCCTATATCAGCGGAACAAAACTGATCGCAAATACTGCTGGTTCCACAACACTTACACTGAATCGTCCGGATGGAAGAATTCCCCTGCAGATTCCGGTTCAGGTAACAGGAACCAATAACAGCAATAATACATATTCGTACTATATTCCAAATGCTTCGGTAGGTACAATCGTTGATCAGACATACACCGGATATGATATCCGTCCGTCTGTATCGGTATGGCTGAATGGCGGATATCTGTATGAGGGAAGAGATTATACCCTTACTTACAGCAACAACCGCAATATCGGTACAGCATCCGTTACAATTAACGGAATCGGAAATTATTATGGAAGCCGGACGGTTTATTTCCGTATCGTAAATCATGGGAACGGAAATACAACGGTTTCATCCAATAACCTTGCAAATGCGGTGATCAGTAAGATTGCAGCACAAAGATATACGGGATCTTCCGTAAAACCGGAAGTTACCGTTACATTAAATAACATTGTTTTAAAAGAAGGTTCGGATTACTATCTGAATTACAGTGACAATGGTGCACCGGGAAAAGCTGCTGTTATGGTAGTGGGAACCGGTAATTATACTGGATCTGCAAAGACAAGCTTTATTATTAAGCCGGAGAAGCCGGTTATCACAAGATTGCGTGCACACGGATCAAAAGTCCGTATCACATGGCTGCCAGGTACTTCCGTTACCGGCTATGAAATCTACCGCTCCAAGGGAGCATATGATTATGGATACAAGAAGATTGCGGCTACAAAAGATGGTGAGATGCAGTCTTATACAAGGGCAAAACTCACCAAAGGAACGTATTATTACAAGATCCGCAGCTATGTTACGGTAGATGGAACAAAGTATTACAGTCCATACAGCAGTGTGAAGTCTGTAAAGATCCGCCGCTAGGATCAAAGCATAATTGAAAATAAGAATTAAAAATGTCGGTAGATATCTGTCAGATATCTACCGACATTTTTGGTATACAAAGTTAAAAGATTTATTTCATCTGTGCGACCCGGTCAAATTCCTCTTCGATTTCTTTGGAAGGTTTTGGTGTCAGCAGACTGACGATTACGATCGCAGCGCAGGCAATCAGGAATGCAGGAAGCAGTTCATAGATGTTCCAGATACCACCGAGCGGGCGGATCAGGTATTTCCAGATAAATACCATGGAACCCCCGCAGACCATACCGGCAAGTGCGCCCCATTTGTTGGTACGTTTCCAGAACAGGGAAAACAGAACAACCGGTCCGAATGCGGCACCGAATCCAGCCCAGGCGAAAGAAACGATGGCAAATACGGAACTGTCCGGATTTCTGGCAATGAATGCGGCAACGACAGAAATTACAAGGAGTGTAATTCTTGCGGCTGCCATGCTTCCGTTTTTGTTGGAAGAATCTTTGCGGAAAGCACCGAGAATGTCAGAAGAAACCGCAGAAGATGCAGCCAGCAGCTGCGAGTCCGAAGTGGACATGGTGGAAGCTAAAATGCCGGCGAGAATCACACCCGCAAGCAGGGCAAATATCACACCGTGCTGGGAGAGCAGGGCGGAAATTTTTACGATAATGGTTTCGGAATTCGATCCGGTCAGCATCTCCAGTGCGCCGACTTTGCTCATGGTATAACCGATCACACCGATAAAGACGGCAACGAACAGGGAGATTACGACCCAGATGGTTGCAACGCGGCGGGACAGTTTCAGTTTTTTCTCATCCTCGATTGCCATAAAACGGAGCAGGATATGCGGCATACCGAAATATCCAAGTCCCCATGCGGCAGTGGAAACAATGGTCAGGGCACTGTAAGGAGCGGCCTTTCCGGTGTTTACATCATAGGAAAGTGTCATGGAAAGATATCCCGGAAGCTCGGAGGCGTTGTGGATAACGGCACCGATACCGCCAGCAGTTTCTACACCAAAGATCAGAACTACAATCAGAGCAACCGACATGATGATACTCTGGATAAAGTCCGTTGTGGAAGCAGCAAGAAATCCGCCAAGTGTTGTGTATGCCACAATTACGATAGCACTGATAATCATGGCGGTCAGATAATTTACCCCGAATAAGCTGGAAAAAAGTTTTCCGCATGCGGCAAATCCAGAGGCCGTATAAGGAATAAAAAAGATAACAATAAAAATAGCAGCAATGACCTGCAGCATCTTTTTTTCATCGCGATAGCGGTTGCTGAAGAACGATGGGATGGTAATGGAATTGTTGCAGGTGTGCGTATAGCGGCGGATACGTTTGGCAACGATCAGCCAGTTAATGTATGTACCAACAGCCAGTCCGATTGCTGTCCATCCGGCATCTGAAATTCCGGTGAGGTAAGCAACGCCCGGAAGTCCCATCAGAAGCCAGCTGCTCATGTCGGAAGCTTCGGCACTCATCGCGGTTACGAAAGGACCGAGTTTTCTGCCACCCAGATAGAAATCGTCAGTACTGTTGTTTTTCTTGGAACATCGGAAACCAATATAGATCATACCAATAAGGTATACGATAATGGCAATCATGATGCATATTTGTGCAGATGTCATAAATAAATCCTCCTCTTTTGTACGCTTTCACACGCTAATTGTTCATAGTATAGCACAGATGATAATTATACCGCAACCGGGAAATCCTGTTTGACACTATGGGCAATAAGATGATAAACTGTCTTTGTCTATACATGAGAAAAGCAATTCCGTTTGGCCTTCAACATGTGCTTGCCATGTTTGTAGCAAATCTGGCACCCGTACTGATCGTCTGCAGTGCAGCTCTGGTTCGGGGCATGGTATCATCTGCTGGTAGGTGCTCTGACACTTATCGTGTGTCTGGTGGCAAGATATGTGTTAAAGGGCGTTTATAAGAATCTGAATATTCTGGTAGGACTTATTTTCGGATATATTCTTTCTATTATATTTACGGTTGCAGGGATTGCACCTATGGTGGATTTCTCCGGAATTCAGGAGACCATTGCGATTGTTTTTCTGGTTTCTGCAGCAGAGACAACTGGCGCGACAACTGCTGTGTGTACCGGAGCACTTGGACGTGACCTTAAAATGGAGGAACTTCAGGGCTCACTTGCCGTGGATGGATTTTCCAGTGCAATTTCCGGATGTTTTGGATGCCTGCCACTGACATCGTTCAGCCAGAATGTCGGACTGGTTACCATGACAAGGGTGATCAACCGTTTTACGATTTTTATTGGGGCACTGATTTTAATTCTTGCTTCTTTGTTCCCGCCACTCGGAGCATTTTTTAATTCGCTGCCGCAGGCAGTGCTTGGCGGATGTACCGTTATGATGTTTGGTTCAATCATGTATGAGGGGATCAAAATGTTAAAAAATTGCGAATTTAATGACCGTACAATGATTATTGTTTCCCTTCTGCTGAGCCTTCTTTTGCCGAAGAAGAAACAGGCAAATTAAATACACGTTGTTAAGGTAACGTTAAGGTGCAGCGATTTTTAAGATAAGGATTTGGTGTTATGATGATATCATCAAAAAGGAAATGGAGGAATTTGATATGTGGAGTCGCGCACAATTAAAGGGAAGGGCGAAAGCAACATTTAAACGAAATTATTGGAAATGTATTCTGATCAGCCTGTTGCTGACACTGATTGCAGGGGGAAGCGGAGCTGCTTCGGGCAACCTCAGCAGTGCAACCGGTTCCTTACATGGATCGGAGAATCAGGCAGGCAGTTCCTATGATTATGACAGCGGTTATGACAGTGATGATGGTTCACTGCGTGATTTTGAGGCTGGGCTTGAAGAAGGCTTTAAGGACGGACTGAAAGCAGGAAACAGGGGAGTGATGGGCGGTATGGTCGCAGCAGCGATCGCCATCGGCATATTCATAGTTGTTTTTCTGGTGATTTTTGTCCTTATACTTCTGGTTGATGTATTTATCATAAATCCGTTTGAGGTCGGATGCAGGAGATTCTTTATCCGCAACTTAAATGAGCCGGCACAGATTGGGAACATTGGATATGGATTTGACAATAATTACAGGAATGTCGCAAAGACAATGTTTTTCCGTGATCTGTTTACGGTTTTATGGTCATTGCTTTTTATCATTCCGGGTATTGTAAAGGCATATGAATATATGATGATTCCGTACCTTCTGGCAGATAACCCACAGATGACCAAAGAGCAGGCATTCGCGGAAAGCAAGCGTATGATGCAGGGACAGAAGTGGAAAGCATTTGTTTTGGATCTGTCCTTTATCGGATGGTATATTTTATCCGGACTGACACTTGGAATTCTTGCAATCTTTTATGTTTCACCGTATGTGAATGCAACACATGCCGCACTGTATGAGGCACTGTGCTATGCAAACCCGGCTGGTTCAAACGGATTTACACAGCAGGCGGATCCGGTGAATTCACCTTTCCGGCAGGAGAATGTATGAATTATACGATTTTAATTGCAGATGATGAGCCGGAGATACGAACGCTTCTCCGGCTGTATCTGGAAAATGAAAATTATCAGATTATTGAGGCAGAAAACGGGAAGCAGGCACTGGAACTGCTAAAGAAAGAACATGTGGATCTGTGTCTGCTGGATATTATGATGCCAGAGATGGACGGATACCATGTGTTGCAGGAATTACGTAAAACAAGCAATATTCCCGTTATGATACTTTCGGCAAAGGATGCGGATTCCGAGAAGATTCTGGGGTTAAATCTCGGGGCAGATGATTATCTGGCAAAACCGTTCAATCCTTTGGAGGCAGTAGCACGTGTCAATTCAAATATCCGTCGGTTTTATGCGCTGGGGACAGCGGAACTGTCATCCGGTATGCTGACCGTCCGGGATCTGGAACTGGATCCGGAAGGCTGCGTACTCAAAAAAAATGGAGAACCGATTGAACTGACTTCGGTAGAGTACCGGATCATGGAGTTATTTATGAAGCATCCGGGAAAAGTGTTTACCAAACAACAGATCTATGAACAGGGATGGGGTGACACTTATGTGGTTGCAGACAATAATATTATGGTCTGCATCAGCAAGCTGAGGGCAAAACTTGACGAAGACCCGGCAGCTTATATTCGAACCATCCGCGGATTGGGCTATCGGCTGGAGAAATAGCAATGCGTGATTTACAGGCATTTTTGATCAAACGGTTTATTTATATCCTTGTACTGGTGACAGTTGCACAGTCGCTGATCAGTTTTTTGATCAGCCAGGCGGTTATGCCTGTGGTGATGAAAGTTTTTTTCCCGGATTACCAGAGGCAGTCATCCGTTGGAAAGACGGATCTGTTTATTTTTATCATATGTGTTCTGTTATTGCTGATAGTAAATGCCGTCCGGATGCTTTTGCCATCACCGCTGCAGGGAATGATGCAGTGGACAGGGGAAAGGTTACAGGACTGGCTGGGCAATGCACTTCCGGCGACAAGGAGTTCCGTCGTCGTACAGGAGATGGAAGGATGGAAAGCCATCCTGCTGTTTGTGGTTCTTCTGCTGTTAATGGTGTGTATGCTGCTTCCTTATATTTTGGGTGCGATAACGTTCGCGCGGATTGTGATGGCGGAGTTTCATCAGATCCAGGAGGAGCGCGAACAGCAGCAGAGAGAGTTTGACCGCAAGCGGAATCTGATGCTTTCCGATATCGCACATGATCTTCGGACACCGGTCACGACCGTATCCGGTTACGCAAAAGCATTGGCGGATCATATGGTACAGGAACCGGAAAAACAGCAGGAATATCTGAACGCCATCCAGAATAAATCGGTTCGGATCGGAAATCTGATCAATTTGCTGTTTGAATATGTAAAACTGGATAGTGAAGGGTTTGCATTAAATGGAAAAACACTTGATTTGTGTGAACTTCTCAGAGAAAATGCGGCAATGCTGTATGCAGAGATGGAAGAAAACGGAATGACACTGACAGCAGATATTCCGGAGGAAACGATACCGGTCTGGGCGGATGAACTTCAGTTATCCCGTGTAGTGACAAACCTTCTGACAAATGCCATGCAGCACAATCCAAAGGGAACAAGAATCGGACTGTTTGCTTATAGGGAGCTGGAGCGGATTTATGTATTGGTGGCAGACAGCGGAATTCTGATTCCAGAGGAACAGGCGCAGCATTTGTTTGATCCTTTTACGCGTGGGGACAAAGCGCGGGTAAGCGATGGGAGAAACGGACTTGGACTTTCCATCGTGTCAAAAATCGTGCAGATGCACGGATGGGACTTAAAACTGGTGCAACAGCCACAGATTCAGCATTATGCAAAAGCAGCCGGATTTGCAAAAGCATTTGTGATCCGGATGGAAAATGCCGGTATGTATTCTGTGCATCCGCTAAAATAAAAAAGTGGCAGAAAAGAGGGAGAGTCTATGATAATTATAAGAGCGATGGATCCGTATGAATTGCTTTGGATAGTACTTTTGATTGTGTTTGTTCTGGGAGAACTTGCAACAATCGGACTAACATGCATATGGTTTGCCGCAGGTGCACTTGCGGCACTGGTTATGGCAATGGCAGGGGTAAATCCGGTGGTGCAGTTTCTGGTATTCTTAGTGGTATCCATTCTTTTGCTTGCTGCGACAAGACCGTGGGCGCGTAAATATGTAAATGCCAAAATGCAAAGAACAAACGCGGATAGCCTGATTGGGGAAAATATACGGATTTCCGAGCGCGTCAGTAATATGGATCAGACCGGGATGGCAGTTGTTCATGGACAGGAGTGGACGGTACGTACCCGTAATGATAATGAGATCATTGAACCGGGAGAAGAAGCAAAAATTCTGGCAATCAGTGGTGTCAAACTTATAGTAGAAAAGGTATAGGTAAAGGAGGAAAAAGTTATGCCTGTTGTAATTCTCATTGTAGTGATCATTGCATTGGTCGTTATTGTGAACTGTGTGAAAATTGTTCCACAGGCGCATGCGGTAGTTGTGGAGAGACTTGGAGGGTATCTTACCACATGGTCGGTAGGGCTGCATTTTAAGGTGCCGTTTATTGACCGTATTGCAAAAAGGGTATTGTTGAAGGAACAGGTGGTTGATTTCCCACCACAGCCGGTAATCACAAAAGATAACGTAACAATGCAGATTGATACGGTTGTATATTTTCAGATCACGGATCCAAAGCTGTATGCATACGGTGTGGAAAATCCAATCATGGCAATTGAAAATCTGACTGCTACGACGCTTCGTAATATCATTGGTGATCTGGAACTGGATGAGACACTGACATCGCGTGAGACCATCAACACCAAGATGCGTGCAACGCTGGATGTGGCAACAGATCCGTGGGGTATCAAAGTAAATCGTGTGGAGTTAAAGAACATTATTCCACCAAAGGCAATTCAGGATGCCATGGAGAAACAGATGAAGGCAGAGCGCGAGCGGCGTGAAGCCATTCTGCGTGCAGAAGGTGAGAAAAAATCTACAATTCTGGTTGCAGAAGGAAATAAGGAGTCTGCAATTCTCGATGCAGAGGCTGAAAAACAGGCTGCAATCCTGCGTGCCGAGGCACAGAAGGAAGCAACCATCAAGGAAGCCGAAGGTCAGGCAGAGGCTACATTAAAGATCCAGCAGGCCAATGCAGATGGTTTGCGTATGCTCAAAGAAGCTGCTCCGGATAATGCGGTACTTCAGATTAAGAGTCTGGAGGCATTTGCCAAGGCAGCAGACGGTCAGGCAACCAAGATTATTATCCCATCGGATATTCAGGGGATTGCAGGACTGAGCAAATCCATTGTGGAAATTGCAAAAGAAAACGGATAACACAGATACATCTGTGATGCATTGGACGAAACTGCTCCATGAAAATGGGGCAGTTTTTGTTATCTCAGTAAGGTCTTTATTTTGCACAGGGAAAATGTTATACTATAGATTATTGATGTGGGGGTATATTCCACAGTTGGGCGATGATGTGGAAAGAACAGGAGCGTAAATGAAATCAAAGGTTCGGTTTAAGGGAAAACTGAGATCGTATCTCTGCTGGCCATTGTGGCTGACGATCCCGATGACACTCGCAGATGTGGGGCTTTATTTTTACGATGTGACGGCAGGCTTTTTGCTGACGGTATTTATTGCTATCTATTTTGTACTGGAACTGGGATTATATTATAATACCAGACCGCGGCTTGCAAATGAGATTATCAATTTTGCCACACAGTATGCAACGGTACAGAAAAAACTTTTGAATGAGTTTGAAATTCCATATGCGCTGTTGGACTATACAGGAAAAATTCTTTGGGTGAATGAACGCTTTTCCGAGCTGACGGGAGTGGGGAGAAACTATCATAAATCAATTACAACCCTTTTTTCCAATATTACCCGTGAGTTTCTTCAGAAACACGAAGATGCACAGAATATTACGATTGAAAAAAAGGAGCGCATTTTCCGGATTTCCCTGAATCGTATTTATTTTGACGATATCATGGAGGAGAGCAAGGAAATTGACGTGAAGGATTCCGATGAATTCCTGACGGCACTGTATCTGTTTGATGAGACCGAACTGCAGCATTGCAAGCAGGAAAATCTGGATCAGAAGCAGGTATCGGCACTTGTTTATATTGATAACTATGACGAAGCACTTGACAGTATCGAGGATGTGAAGCGTTCGCTTCTGATTGCGCTTGTCGATCGAAAAGTGAACCAGTATTTCTCAAAGATGGACGCGCTTGTCCGCAAAATCGAAAAAGACAAGTATTTTGTAGTATTTAAGTATAAATATTTACAGAAGCTTATGGATGACCGGTTCAGTGTACTTGAAGATGTCAAGACGGTCAAAGTGGGCAATGAGATGGCGGTCACGCTGAGTATCGGTGTCGGGATCAGGGGGACTTCTTATAACGAGAACTATGAGCAGGCACGTGCAGCGATTGATCTGGCACTCGGACGGGGCGGCGATCAGGTCGTTGTCAAAAACGGTGAGGATATTGCATATTTTGGAGGCAAGGCAAAACAGGTGGAGCGCAACACCCGTGTAAAAGCGAGGGTTAAGGCACATGCGCTGCATGAAATTATTGAGAGCCGTGAGAACGTGATTATCATGGGGCACAGCCTGACAGATGTCGATTCCCTTGGTGCGGGAATTGGTATTTTCTGCGCAGCCCGTGTGCTCGGGAAAAAGGCACAGATCGTGATTAATGAGCCAACAACTTCCATCCGGCCGCTTATGGAATGTTTTACTCCGGAAAAAGGCTATCCGGAAGACATGTTTATCAATAGTGAGATTGCGATTGAAGAGGTAAGCCGCAATTCCCTTGTTATGGTGGTGGACACGAACCGTCCAAGTTATACGGAATGCCCGGAACTGCTTACGCGTACCGATACAATTGTTGTATTTGACCATCACCGTCAGGGCAGCGAAGTGATTGAAAATCCGCTGCTGTCCTATATTGAGCCGTATGCGTCTTCTGCCTGTGAGATGGTAGCAGAAGTTTTACAGTATTTCCAGGAAGGATTTAAGCTTTCTCCGGCAGAGGCAGACTGCATTTATGCAGGTATTTTGATTGATACCAATAACTTTATGACCAAAACAGGTGTCCGTACATTTGAGGCGGCAGCATATCTCAGACGCTCCGGGGCAGAAGTGACCCGTGTGCGTAAAATGCTGCGAAATGATATGGCATGCTATAAAGCCCGTGCGGAGGCAGTGCGTCATGCGGAAGTATACCGCGGTGCATTTGCAATTTCTGTCTGTCCGAGTGAGGACGTGGAAAGTCCGACGATTGTCGGCGCGCAGGCAGCAAATGAGCTGCTCAATATTATAGGAATCAAGGCATCTTTTGTGCTGACAGAGTACGCAGGAAAAATATACATCAGCTCACGTTCTATTGATGAAATTAATGTACAGTTAATCATGGAACGAATGGGTGGCGGCGGTCATTTGAATGTGGCTGGTGCACAGTTGACGGGATGTACGATTTCCGAGGCAAAACATGCCATTATGCGGACCATTGATGAAATGCTTGAAGAAGGAGATATACAGGAATGAAAGTAATTTTATTACAGGATGTGAAAGCTCTTGGGAAAAAGGGCGAAATCGTAAATGTGAGTGACGGTTATGCACGCAATGCAATTCTGCCGAAGAAACTTGGAGTAGAGGCAACGACAAAGAATCTGAATGACCTCAAATTGCAGAATCAGCATGCAGACAAAGTGGCAGCTGAAAATTTAGAGCACGCAAAGGAACTGGCGGAGGAGATCGGAACAAAGAAAGTTGTTGTAAAGATCAAATCCGGTGAGGGCGGACGTATTTTCGGGTCTGTTTCCACCAAGGAAATTGCACAGGCTGCAAAAGAGCAGGCAGGGCTGGATCTGGATAAAAAGAAGATGCAGTTGGGCGAATCCATCAAGGCTCTTGGAACTTATGAGATTCCGGTGAAGCTTCATCCAAAGGTAACCGCAACACTGCGTGTTCAGGTTGTTGAGGAATAGGAGGAAGTTCGCTTGGAAGAAACGCTGATCAAGCGGGTGATGCCGAACAGTCTGGAAGCCGAGCAGTCGGTCATTGGTTCCATGATCATGGATCAGGATGCCATTGTCACAGCCATGGAGATCCTTCTGCAGGAAGATTTTTATCACAAGCAGTATGGAATTCTCTTTGATGCGATGATCGAATTGTACAGCAACGGACAGCCGGTGGATCTGGTTACACTGCAGAATAAACTCAAGGAAAAGGATGTACCACAGGAAGTCTCCAGTCTGGAATTCGTTGGAGAATTGGTGCGTGCGGTTCCGACATCCGCGAATGTCAAATATTATTGTAATATTGTAAAAGAAAATTCCATGAAGCGGAAACTCATCCGGGTCACGGAAGAGATAGAGAATGAGTGCTATGCGGGCAAAGAATCGCTCGAAAGTGTTCTGGATAAGACCGAACATGATATTTTTGCATTGTTGTCAAGCCGTACCGGCGGAGACTATGTGCCGATTCGTCAGGTTGTCATGAACGCACTGGAAAAGATTGAAAAAGCGTCACAGCAGGACGGAAATGTTACGGGAATACCGACAGGGTTTATTGATTTGGATTACCGGACAGCAGGATTACAGCCATCGGATCTGGTATTGATTGCAGCCCGTCCGTCTATGGGAAAGACAGCGTTTGTTTTAAACATTGCACAGTATGTGGCATTTCATGAAAACATGTGCACGGCGATATTTTCATTGGAAATGTCGAAGGAGCAGTTGGTAAACCGACTGTTCTCCCTGGAATCCCGTGTAGATGCACAGGCACTTCGTACCGGTAATCTGTCGGATGCTGACTGGGCGAAACTCGTCGAAGGAGCCGGAATCATAGGGGATTCCGAACTGATCATTGATGATACGCCGGGAATCAGTATTTCCGAGATGCGCAGTAAATGTCGTAAATATAAGCTGGAGCATGATCTGAAACTTATCATCATTGACTATCTGCAGTTGATGTCTGGGTCCGGCAGGAGTACAGACAGCCGGCAGCAGGAGATTTCAGACATCTCCCGTTCCCTGAAAGCACTTGCCCGTGAACTGAATGTACCGGTGCTTGCTTTGTCCCAGCTTTCCCGTGCAGTCGAGCAGAGACCGGATCATCGTCCGATGCTCTCCGATCTGCGAGAATCCGGAGCGATCGAGCAGGATGCCGATGTCGTGATGTTTATTTATCGTGATGATTATTATAACAAGGATACTGAACTGAAAGGAATTTCAGAAATCATTATCGCCAAACAGCGTAATGGTCCGATCGGTACGGTGAACCTCGCATGGCTGCCGGAATACACGAAGTTTGCAAATCTGGAACGATAAAATTTTTCTTATGATCATGCATCAAATTAAATACATTTGCCGAAATGCTTGCGCTTTGGACGGGTTTGTACTAGAATACCATTAAGCCAATAAGGCAATAATGATCATTATTCATAAGGAGGATTTTATTATGGCATACGTTATTTCTGATTCATGCGTTAGCTGTGGTACATGTGCAGGCGAGTGTCCTGTAGGAGCAATCTCTGCAGGTGCTTCTCAGTATGAGATCGATGCAAATAGTTGTGTTGATTGTGGTACATGTGCTGGTGTTTGCCCAACTGGAGCAATCTCTCAGGGCTAATCACATAATAAAACGAAACGAAGAGCTGTCTCTTAAACCACGGAGGCAGCTCTTTTTCGATTATAGAAAGAGAGGAATAACATGGCTACATTAGGAAATCCTAAGAACACGATTGCAGTATTGCAGAAATACCAGTTTAATTTTCAGAAAAAATTTGGACAGAATTTTTTGATTGATACAGGAATTTTAGAGGAAATTATAGAAGCTGCGCAGATCACAAAGGATGATTTTGTGCTGGAAATCGGTCCGGGAATCGGAACCATGACACAATATCTCTGTGAGGCGGCACGCGCGGTAGTGGCAGTGGAAATAGATACCAATCTGATTCCGATTCTAAAAGATACGCTTGCGGAATATAATAATGTTGATGTATTGAATGAAGATATTTTAAAAGTAAATATTTCAAAACTTGCGGAAGAAAAAAATAACGGGAAGCCGATCAAGGTCGTTGCAAATCTTCCGTATTACATTACGACTCCGATCATCATGGGATTGTTTGAAAGCCATGTGCCGATCGACAGTATCACGATCATGGTACAGAAAGAAGTAGCGGATCGTATGCAGGAAGGACCGGGAAGCAAGGAATATGGCGCACTTTCCCTGGCGGTGCAATATTACGCAAAACCGGAAATCGTAGTCAATGTTCCGCCAAACTGTTTTATGCCGCAGCCGAAAGTCGGCAGTGCCGTGATCCGTCTGACACGTCATAGTGAGCCGCCGGTTACCGTAAAAAGTGAAAAACTGCTGTTTCAGGTGATCCGGGCATCGTTCAATCAGCGCAGGAAAACACTGGCAAACGGGCTTGCCAATTATGGTGCATTCGGTCTTCCGAAAGAAGAACTGCAGGCATGTATTGAGGAACTTGGCGTACCGGTTAATATTCGTGGAGAGGCACTTTCTTTAGAGCAGTTTGCACAGCTCTCCAATATTATTTATGATCACAGGAGTGCTGTATAAAAACAGCGCGGGCAGTCCATACTATCATCAAAGACCATAAAACGAAATGATGATGGAGGTAAGCCAAATGAGAAAACAACAGTATATAGCCACTGTCGCGTGTCTGGTAGCGGGAGTGATTGGATTTGTCAGTGTATATGCCACGGATAAAGGAAAAGAACGCAGGGAAGCAGAACAGAAAATTGCAGAAACAACACAGCAGGAGACACCGGCTTCCTACGAAGTAAAACCGAGAACAACTGTGGAAGATGCAACAAAAAAAGCAGAAGAACAGGCATTAAAGCTTGCAGAACAGGAAAAGATGGAGCAGGAGGAAACACAGCAGGAGGAAGAGAAGAAACAGGACGAAGAAAAAACAGTAGAGACAGCAGCCACCGTGACACAGCATTTTGACAAGAGTTCTGCGGTCTGGCCAATTGAGGGAGATGTTCTGCTGGATTACAGCATGGATTCCACCATTTATTTTCCAACGTTAGAGCAGTATCGCTGCAATCCGGCCATGGTGATCAGTGGCAATGTCAATGATAAAGTGTTTGCAATGGCAACGGGAAAAATCACAGATATTCAGGAAAATGAAGAAACCGGATGTACGGTGATACAGGATCTGGGTGACGGATATGCTGCGGTTTACGGACAGTTGAAGGAACTGAATTTTGCAAAAGGGGATACGCCGGAAGCTGGTCAGGTGCTGGGATATGTCAGTGAGCCGACAAAATATTATACAACCGAAGGCAGCAATGTATATTTTCAGTTAAAGAAAGACGGAAAAGCTGTGGACCCGAAAGAGTATCTTCCGCAGATGGCGATGGATACGCTGGATTGACATTCATAGTTTTTTCTAATACAATAAAATGTAAACGGTTTTGGAGCTTTATGCGAAAAAACCGTACATAATCAAGAGGTATCTCAGCTTAAGAGGGATAAAATATGGAATTTAACCAGTATAATACAACGGTTCACAAGTGGATACAGACCGTTTTGGAGAATCGGGAAACCAGTGCAGACACGGTACTGGAATGCTGCAGGGATATTATTGCATATGGACGAAAAACAGATGATTCAAAGCTGATGGGATTCGGTTTCTTTTATGGTGGGGAAATCTATTATGGATTAAATGACGGAGCGCATTTTTTCCATATGATGACAGAGGCACTGACGTATCTGGACCGTGCAGAGGAATGGGAACTTGTGGTGCGTTGTTACAATTATCTGGGAATCGCATCCATGAGCAGAGGAAATCCATCGCTTGCGCTTGATTATTATATGAATGGTCTTAAGGACAGTGATACATATGATCTTCCGATGCAAAAGATTATGATTCTGATCAATATGGGGTTATTGTATCTGGAGTGTGGGCATTATGCAGATTCCGAGAATTCTTTTTTAGAAGCTTATCAGATTTTGCAGACAAAACAGAAGGATGAAAAGTATAATTTTTATATGTATGCTTTTTATGGAAATATGGCAGAATGTCTGATCCTGCAGGATCGTCTGGAGGAAGCAAAAACATATCTGGAGTATCTGCATAAAGATGGCTGGGAACAGGCTGCCCTTACAGACCGGCTGTTTATCGCCATCGTGGATGTAATTTATTATCACAAGATGGGAGATGTACAGAAGCGGAATGAGAGTATTCAGATGATCCATCAGAATCTTCCGGATAATCTGACGGTGCTGGACTTTTTTTCGGATTATTACCGTTGTTGTCTGGTGTTGCTGGAAACGGACCAGGATGAATCGTTCTGGCGTATCATTGAAGTAATCGAACCACAGGTGGTGAATTTTAAGATCATTAATCTGCAGCTGAAAGTTCTGTCCCTGAAGATGAAATTTTACCGGAAGCATAACCAGAATGCGGAATATCTGCAGGCGGCAGGGCTTTACTATGAATTGTCTGAACGGAATGAAGTAGTGACGCGCAACATGCTTTCGAGTATGATTACGTTGCGCAAAAATCTGGAAAATATGCGCAAAGCCAGAATGAAGGCGGAACGAAAGAATCTTGTATTACAGGAGCGTTCCGAGCAGGATCCGCTGACGCGTATGGCAAACCGGTTCCGTCTGAATGATTATGCAGAAGAGGTGTTTGCCTATTCGCAGGAGAATGATATTCCGGTTGCGATGGAAATACTCGATATTGATTATTTTAAGGAATATAATGATAATTACGGACATCAGGAAGGAGACCGGTGTCTGGTAAGTATCGCAAATACAATCCGTAATCTGGTGGAGGAAGCGGAAGGATTCTGTGCACGGTATGGAGGGGATGAGTTTGTCATTATCTATGCGAATGTGACATGGGAACAGGCCGTTTCCTATGCAGAGGAGCTGCGCAGACGTGTACTTGCACTGGAAATGGAGCACCGGTTTTCCAAGGCACTTCCGGTAGTGACGATTTCGCAGGGAGTCTGTTGGGGAATCCCGCGCAAGGGAAACCGCAGCTGGGATTTTTTGCATGCAGCAGATAATATGCTTTACCGGGTGAAGAAATTCAGCCGGAACAATTATTGTGTAGGGGGGCTTGATGAAACTGAAGACGTGACCATGGGAACCACATTGTAACGGCATGGCAGTCGAAACCTGGCAAAAAGAAAAGGATGAAAATGGAAACAGTTAAATTTGAAGAATTAGGGTTATATCCGCAGCTTCTGCGGGCAATCAAAGAGATGGGATTTGAAGAGGCAACACCTATCCAGTCACAGGCGATTCCGGTTGTGATGAGTGGGGTAGATGTGATTGGTCAGGCACAGACCGGGACCGGAAAGACGGCTTCTTTCGGAATCCCTCTTTTGATGAAAGTGGATCCTAATAATAAAAAAACGCAGGCAATCGTACTTTCTCCGACAAGAGAACTGGCCATCCAGAGTGCGGAAGAAATCCGGAAACTTGCAAAATATATGCATGGGATCAAAGTGCTTCCCATTTATGGAGGGCAGGATATTTCCCGTCAGATCAAGGCATTAAAAGGTGGGGCAACCATCATCATCGGAACACCGGGGCGGGTGATGGATCATCTGCGCCGCAAAACCATTCGCTGTGATTATATTAACACGATTGTGCTGGATGAAGCGGATGAGATGCTTAATATGGGATTCCGCGAGGATATAGAAACAATTTTATCCTATATCCCGGATGAAGACCGGCAGACCGTACTTTTTTCGGCAACTATGCCAAAGCCGATTCTGGAAATCACAAGAAAATTCCAGCATGATGCGACTACGATCAAGGTGACGAAGAAAGAACTGACGGTTCCAAATATTGACCAGTATTATTATGATGTGCGCAGAAATGATAAGATGGAAGTGCTGACACGCCTGCTGGATTATTATAATCCAAAGCTTTCGCTGGTATTTTGTAATACCAAGCGCATGGTGGATGAACTGGCATCGGAATTACAGGGGCGCGGCTATGCAGCAGAGGGAATTCATGGCGATATGAAACAGGTGCAGCGTGACCGAGTGATGAAAAAATTCCGAAATGGGAAAACAGATATCCTGATTGCAACCGATGTCGCAGCGCGTGGAATTGATGTGGATGATGTTGAAGCGGTATTCAACTATGACCTGCCACAGGACAATGAATATTATGTGCACCGGATCGGAAGAACCGGACGCGCCGGCCGTACCGGAAAAGCGTTTAATTTCGTTAAGGGCAAGGAAGTATACAAACTCAAAGAGATCCAGCGCTATTGCAAGACAAAGATCAAGGCGCAGCCAATCCCATCTTCGGATGATGTGGCAGCGATCAAGGCGGATAAGATTCTTGACGGCATCGGACAGATTATCGAGGACGGAGATCTGCGCGATATGATTGAACTGATAGAGCAGCAGGTGAACAACTCTGATTATACCGCGATGGATATTGCAGCTGCATTTTTAAAACAGGCAATCGGCGGAGTGGAATTATCAAAGGAGGATCACGAATTTGATGATGCATTAGCAGGAGATACCGGAGCCGAGGAAGGGATGGTACGTCTGTTCATTAACATCGGAAAGAGCCAGCGGATCCGCCCGGGAGATATTCTCGGGGCTGTAGCCGGAGAGGCAAAGATTCCGGGCAAACTTGTGGGGGCAATTGACATGTATGATAATTACACATTTGTCGAGGTGCCGCAGGAGTATGGAAAAGATGTATTAAAAGCCATGAAAAATGTAAAGATCAAAGGAAAGTCGGTCAACGTGGAGCCGGCAAATGCACGATAGAGGATAAGACCGTTTTGGGGGGATGTTTACTATGGGGGAGGAAAGTATCCGTGTTCTGATTGTCGATGACGAATTTATCATGCGGCAGGGACTGCGTTATATGATACATTGGGAAGAAGAGGGATTTACCATCGTCGGGGAAGCTGCAAATGGTAAAGATGCCATGGATCAGATCGAAAAGCTTCAGCCACAGATTGTTCTCAGCGACATTGTAATGCCGCTGATGGACGGTGTCGATTTTACGGTGGCGGTACATCACCGCTATCCGCACGTCCAGATGATCATTCTCAGTGGATACGATAATTTTGAATATGTAAAGCAGACGCTCATGCAGGGGGTGGTGGATTATATCTTAAAGCCAACCCTCACACCGCATGAGCTTCTTGGCGTGCTTCAAAAAGCGGCAGCGCGGATTCCCGGCTGGCATCCGGATCATGCAATGACCGGGGAAACCGCGGAGGAACTGCTCAAAGAGTTGTTGCTCGGGGAAACAAAAACAGGAGAAGAACTGCAAAAGGTATTTGCCGCATCCTATTACTGCATGTATGCGGTTACGATTGCGCATGGGAGTGAACGGGCGGCAGAAACAGCAGAACTTCTATGCGAAAAAATACAGCGTGCCAAAAGTGAATTTTCCGGAGTACAAAGCTGTGTTGCTTTGATGAAAAAGGAACAGATCTGTGTATTGTTTGGTTATGAAATGTCCCAGCGGAGTATGCTTCGGATTAAGCTGGAAAAATTAAATGGCGAGATTGGACTGATGTGTGAAGACACAATCGGTATTATCAGTACCCCATGCCAGAGTATGGGACAGCTGCGTGAAATTTATCAACGGGAGCTGGCACGTGGCGCAGATCTGTCCTTTTACTATCCGGGGAAAAAGCTGTTTGTCATGGAAAATGAAAAAGACCGCATTGGCGGAACGATAGAACGCTTTGATTTTACCCGTTATAACCGTCTGCTGCTCGGAGGACAATACCGGCAGGCGGCTGATCAGTTACTCGGATATAACCATGCGCTTTGTGAAAGCAGGGCAGATGTTTACCGGATGAAAAACCAGATCAAAAATATGTTTATGGTGTTTTTGGATATGCTGCAGCTGGAAGAAGACGAAAAATTACGGGTACAGGAACATTTCCTGTGGGAAGTGGAGGCGGCAGGGGAACGTCTGTCTTATGAACAAACGGTTGCGCGAATCGCTTCGGAAGTAGCGGATATTTCTGCAAAACAGAATACGAAGGAAGATGCAAGAATGGATCAGATTCTTACATATATGGAACAGCATTATACGGAAGATTTGAAACTGGAAGATCTTGGGGAGAAGTTTGGTTTCAGCTATAACTATCTGTCGGCGTATTTTAACCAGCAGATGAACGAGGGCTTCAATGATTACCTGAACCGTGTGCGCATTCACAAAGCCTGCGAAATCCTGCAGGATCTTACGGTTCCGGTAGCGCAGGTCAGCGCACTGGTCGGTTATTCGGGACACAGTTATTTCTGCCGTGTGTTTAAGAAACTTACAGGAAAGACACCATCGGAATGGAGGAGGGACAGCATTGAAAAATAGTCTGGCGGGAAGAATACTTGCGATGGTGCTGCTTGGAATCAGCCTGATTGCCGTGATTGTGAGTACGGTCGTACTATCCATGTCGCGTAAAGTGTTTACGGAGACATACGGGCAGTCACAGGAAAAGGTTTTTTCCCAGGTAGAAAACGAACTGAATGATTTTCATACAAGTTTACAGAAAATGACGGATGCGATTGATTCAAGCTGGGCATTCCGTTTATTTCTGGATTCCCAGGAAAAGAGTGATAATACGCAGGTATTTCAGAATATTTATCAGATGGAGCAGGATTTAAATGCTGCCAACGCAACGGATATTGACCGCCTGAGTATTCTTGTGGTGGGAATGAACGGTGTTAATTATCTGTCCCGGACGGAGACGGTTGTACTTTCCAACGATCAGATTTTAACAAGTGCACCGGTAGTGCGTGCGCTGAAAGAACCGGATAGTATCCATTATACGTATTCCCATGGAGCGTATACGATGACGAGCCGTTACAGTGATGTGATCATTGCATCCAAAGCTTTGTATCTTCCGGAAAGCCAGAAAACGTATGGAGTAGTTCTGGTGACACTCGCAATGGATGATATACGCCGGTTTTATGATTATTTTACGTCTGAGCACACAAGCTGGTATCTGGTAGATGCCGATGGAACCCTCATGTGTGCAGACAAAAGCAGAAATATCGGAAAGAAGCTTGAGGAAGACTGGTATAAAAATATTGCCAAAAAACCGGATGGAAGATACCAGATTACAGGATCGGGGAAAACGTATACGGTGCTCAGCCAGAATCTGTCTTATCTGGGCTGTCATATGTATGGTGTGATTGATAATGAGATGGCGATTCAGGATCTGTATAATATGCCGTTGCTGATTCTGATTTGTGCTGTGACCGCGGGGTTTATCATGCTTCTTTGCCTGTTTTATCTTCAAAAAACACTGCATCCGTTGTCAAATCTGGTCAGCAAAATGGCAATCAGCCGCAGAAAAGAGTTCCGTGAGTATATTCCGGTAGAAGGAACTTGTGAAGTGCAGCAGCTTGCCAGTACCTACAATGAAATGCTCGATGACATTCAAAATTATATCGGGGAACTGCTTGATACCCAGCGGGCGCAGCGCAAGGCGGAGATTAAGGCATTGCAGATGCAGATCAATCCCCATTATATTTACAATACACTTGCAAGCATTAAGTGGCTCGTGTATCAGAATGATACCGAAAAAACAACGCGCACGATTGATGCATTTATCAGCTTGTTGCGCAATACGATCAGCAACACGGAGGAAATGGTTTCTGTGGAACAGGAGCTGGTCAACATTGAAAATTATATTCTGATTAATCATACGCGGTACGGAGATCAGATTCGTGTGGAATATGAGATTCAGCCGGATTGTTATAACTGTAATCTGCCCAAACTGGTGTTGCAGCCATTTGTGGAGAATGCATTTTTTCACGGATTTCCTTCCGGGGAACAGGGAACCATCTGTGTGCGTATGCGGCGTGTGATGCTCGATGAGACGGACGAAGTGCTGGAGGTTCAGGTAGCGGATGACGGAGTGGGCATGGAAACCGGAGATCCGAAAAAGATTGTGAAAAACCGGAAAGAACATTTTTCTGGAATCGGGGTGCAGAATGTGCAGGAGAGGCTTGCGCTGATTTACGGGAAACGGGAGGAACCGGATTTTTACATTCATATTGACAGCGTGCCGGGGCATGGAACTACGGTACGGATTCGTATTCCCAATATATGACAGACGATTGCGAAAGGAGAAGTTATGAGAAAAAGGTTTGTGGCAATTGCACTGCTTGTGGCGGTACTGTTAAGTATGATAGCCTGTGGCAGCAGCAGAACGCAGGTCACTTCCGAGTCTGTGGAGAAAAAGGATGACAGCATCCGGATATGGGCATGGGATGATACCTTTAATGCAAAAGCTGCGAAACTTGCAGCAGAGCACTACCGGAAAAAACATCCGCAGGCACCACATATTGAAGTGACAACGAAGGAACGGGAGGAGATTCTTTCGGATGTGAAACTGCTGTTGTCCTCACAGGTGTATGATCAGCTTCCCGATGTGATCATGATTGAGGATTATGATGTGCAGGATGTGTTGCAAAATTATGAAGAGGAATTTGTTGCGCTGGATGACCGTGTGGATTATGACAAGTATGTGGATTATAAACGCAAACTGGTAGAACATGATGGAAAGTCCTATGGAATCCCGTTTGACTGTGGGACAGCGGCTCTGTTTTACCGGCTGGATATTTTAGAACAGGCGGGATTCTCCGAGGCTGATATGCAGAATCTGACCTGGTCACGCTATATGGAGATCGGCCAGCAGGTGTATCAAAAGACGGGAATACCAATGCTTACCCTGGATCCGACCGATCTGCCCTTGGTGCGTATCATCATGCAAAGCTGTGGCAGATGGTATGTCGGGGAAGATGGGGTGACAGCAGATATCCGGGACAATAAGGCATTGCGGCAGGCACTGGAGATCTATACAAAACTTCTTAAGAAAAATCTTGGAATGAGTGTGAATGGGTGGAATGAATTTATCAGTGCTTTCCAGAATGGAGAGGTGGCTTCTGTCATCAGTGGCGGCTGGGTGCTTTCTTCCATCAAGGAAAATCAGGCACAGTCCGGGCTGTGGCGTGTGACCCGTATTCCACTGGTGGAGAACAATCAAGATGCAGTTCCGGCATCAAACGTGGGTGGAAGTGCCTGGTATATTTTAAAAAATTCCGCACATGCGGCGGTGGCGGCAGATTTTATGACAGAAATGTTTGCCGAAGATACGGATTTTATGAATACACTTGTGGAACAGATCGGTATTGTGCCATCGCTGAAGGATTTGTCCGTACTTGACAGTTACCGCAATACAGATGATTTTTTCGGTGGGCAGAGCGTTACGCGTCTGCTTAACAGTTTTGCATCTGTAGTGCCCACGGTCAATTATGGCAGCAAGACATATGAAATAGAGGATATTTTAGAGTCTGAGTTTCAAAATGAACTTTCCAATGGAAATATGGATTCCTGTCTGAAGAGGGTGCAGATGAAGGCGGAGGCGGTTGCGCGGGAGTAAACAGGAAGCAAAATGTGAAATGGAATCGGATGTTTCATCGGGTTCCATTTTCTTTGTAAAAAATTTCTAAAATCGTAAATAAATGCAAATCTTATAAAAAATCCCATAAAATTGTGAAAATTTATAATAACTTACTTCTAAGTAAAACGGTTGCGCAAGTGTTAAACTTAACCCATGTTAAAAACAAGTCAAACTTTTGGGAGGAAAACACTATGAAGAAAAAACTTATTTCAACACTGCTTATGGGTGCTATGGCACTTTCACTGGTAGCCTGTGGAGGAGGCGGCAACAGCGCAGATAAGGATTCCACACAGGCAAAGGCAGCAAAAAGCGGTGACAGCAATACCCTGACGGTATGGTGCTGGGATGCATTTAACATGGATGCAATGAAAGATGCGGCAGCTATTTATGAGAAAGATCATCCGGATGTCAAGATTGATGTGCAGGAGACACTTTCGAATGATGTACAGACACTGGTACAGACGTATGCGATGAGCGGAGAGCTGGATTCTCTTCCGGATATTTTCCTGATGGACGATCAGGTATTTTCCAAGTATCTGCAGAATTATCCGGAAGTATTTGCAGATCTGACCGATTCCGGTATCAACTTTGACGATTTTGCTCCATCTAAGGTTTCTAACTCTGTAGTGGATGGAAAGAATTATGGAGTTCCTTACGACAGCAACACCGTAATCGCATGCTACCGTACCGATTACCTGAAAGAGGCAGGATACACGGTGGATGATCTGACAGATATCACATGGGATGATTTCATCAAAATCGGTGAGGATGTCAAGGAAAAGACCGGTATGCCAATGCTGACAAATGTACAGGGCGAGCCGGACTTACTGAACATGATCCTGCAGTCTGCTGGAATCTCTGTATTTGATGAGAATGGAAAGATTGCGTTAGACGGCAATGAGGGCTTAAAGGAAGCCATGAATGTGTATATTGATCTGGTAAACAAAGGAATCTTACAGGAACAGACCGACTGGTCCGGTTATCAGGGTTCTATCAATAACGGAACTGTTGTGGGAACCATCAATGGTTCCTGGATCTGCTCAACGATTATGTCTACCGATCAGGAAGAACAGAAAGGCAACTGGGCGGTAACCAATATGCCAAAACTGAATGATTATCAGGGAGCAACAAACTACAGTGCACAGGGTGGTTCTACATGGGCAATTTCTTCCACCTGCAAAAATTATGATCTGGCCGTTGATTTCTTTAAGTCCACATGGGATGGAAGCACAGAATTCTATGATCAGATTTTAACAGACCTTGGTGCAATTGCAACGTATTTACCGGCAGCAGATTCGGATGCTTACAATAAGCCAAGCGAGTATTTTGGAAATGAGGCAATTTACTCCAAGATCGTATCTTACGGAAGTAACATTCCAACCATCAACAAGGGAATTTACTGGAAAGAGGAGAAAGAAGCACTTGGAGTGGCTCTGTCACAGATTATCGGTGGAAAAGCAGATATGGATTCTGCAATCAAAGAGGCACAGAGTACAGTAGAGTTTAATGTCGGACAGTAAAAAGGTCTGAAAGATACCGGCTTGTGGAAACACAGCCGGTATCGCAGATATGAGGCAGGAAAGGATCTATTTATGAAACAGAAATTTACGGGGACGAAAAGAAGAAATATGACCGGCTGGGCATTTTTGCTTCCGGCTACCATACTGATCTTTGCGATGAGTTTTTACCCGATGATCCAGGCGTTTATCCTCTCCTTTAAGAGTGGAATCGGCAACAATCTGGTCTGGTCGGGACTGAGCAATTATAAGCGTCTGTTGGGAGACGGTGTGTTTAAGACTGCAATGGTCAACAACTTTGTGTACCTGATCATTCAGGCACCGGTAATGCTGATTCTGGCAATTTTGCTTGCCGTGCTTTTAAATAAGCCGCATTTGAAATGTAAGGGACTGTTCCGTACCGCAATCTTTTTGCCATGCTGTACCGCGCTGGTTTCCTACTCCATTATCTTTAAGACATTATTTGCATATGACGGTTATGTCAACACCGTGCTGTTGCATCTGGGACTGATTCATTCCCGTATCAACTGGCTGGGACAGACAAGTACCGCAAAAGTAATTTTAATTATTGCACTGATCTGGAGATGGACCGGGTATAATATGGTATTTTATCTGGCCGGGTTACAGAATATCGATGGTTCTTTGTATGAGGCAGCAACCATTGACGGAGCAGGACCTGTGAAAACATTTTTCCACATTACACTGCCACTGCTTCGGCCGACGATCCTTCTGACAACGATCATGTCCATCAATGGAACCCTGCAGCTGTTTGATGAATCTGTAAACCTGACAGGCGGCGGACCTGCGAACTCAACACTTACGATGTCCCACTATATCTTCAAGACATCCTTTGAGTATAATTCCCAGTTCGGATATGCGGCAGCAATGTCCTATGTGATCTTTATTCTGGTAGCAATCCTGTCCTTTATTCAAATGAAAGTAGGTGATAAGAGATGAGAAAAGTAAAAAATGCAGCAGTATATATCGTTTTGATTCTGGCATCCCTCATCTCGGTATTTCCGTTATACTGGATGATTGCGGCAGCAACCAACAACAGTACCGATATTCTCGGTGGTAAATTGACAATTGGAGCAAATCTGGCCAATAATCTGACAAACCTTCTGGCACGTCAGCAGATTGGCAGGGCATTTTCCAATTCCATGTTTTATTCGGTAATTTTAAGTGTACTTTCCCTGCTGATTTGTTCCATTGCAGGATATGCATTTGAAATTTACCATGACAAGGCAAAAGACGTTTTGATGTCTGTTTTGCTTCTTGCAATGATGGTTCCGTTTGCAGCGACACTCATTCCGCTGTTTAAAATGTTTACCGGACTGCATCTGCAAAGTACATGGATCGCTTATGTACTGCCGACGCTGTCCACACCGTTTTTGATCATGATGTTCCGACAGAGCGCACGCTCTTTCCCGACAGAGATCATAGAGGCGGCAAGAATCGACGGACTTGGAGAACTTCAGATTTTCTTTAAAATCTTTATGCCGACCATGAAGTCCACCTACGCAGCAGCCATGACAGTAACGTTCATGAATGCGTGGAACAATTACTTATGGCCAAAGGTTATTATGATGGATGATACCTCCCAGACCATGCCAATGCTGGTTGCAAACCTCTCCAGCGGCTATAGCATTGATTACGGCGTGCTCATGCTTGGGGTACTCATCTGTTCCCTCCCGACCGGCATTCTTTTCCTGGTTCTGCAGAAAAGTTTCGCAAACGGAATTGTGGGAGCTGTCAAAGGATAATATGGCATACCCGATACCGTGGGTTTTCAGGATTTCAATGAAATCGGAAACCCACGGTTTTTATTATTCCTTCCAGACATCAGCAGGAAAATTCTTGCATGAATATAGTAATGAAAACTATGTGTAAAAGAAATGAATACAAATACATATTGACAAAGAAACTATATTGCCATATACTGAAAATTGTTTGATAGTCAAACAATTTTGAAATATGGAGGAAACGTGCATGATAAGCACATATACATCAAAGTTGAAACAACTGCAGATCGGGGATCTGATTGCAAAAATTCCGATCATCCAAGGTGGCATGGGGGTAGGAATCAGCAGAAGCCATCTGGCGGGAGCTGTGGCAAAGGAGGGCGGTGTCGGTATCATTTCTACTGCGCAGATCGGCTACGATGAAGAAGGCTTCGAGAATGATCAGGCAGGCTGTAACTTAAAAGCCATCAAAAAACATATCCGGAAAGCAAAGGAGCTTGCCTGTGGAAACGGACTTGTGGGTGTCAATATTATGGTTGCATTAAAGCATTACAAAGAGCATGTCCAGGCAGCAGTTGCGGCAGGGGCAGATGTGATTATCAGTGGAGCCGGGCTTCCAATGAATCTGCCAGAGCTTGTCAGCAAAACCTGCCGGACAAAGATAGCTCCGATTGTATCCTCGAAGCGTGCAACCCAGCTGATATTGAAGATGTGGGCGCACCGCTATGACCGCACGGCGGACTTTATTGTAGTGGAGGGACCGAAAGCCGGCGGGCATCTGGGGTTTTCCAATGAACAGCTGGCACATATGGATGCCATTAATTTTGACGGAGAGATCCGGCAGATTATCGACTGCAAAAAGGAATACGAACAGCGGTATCAGAAAAATATTCCGGTCATTGTGGCCGGCGGGATATTTGATCAGAAAGATATTTCGCATGCGCTGGATCTCGGCGCGGATGGTGTGCAGATTGCCAGCCGCTTTGTTGCAACCGAAGAATGTGATGCATCGGAGGCATACAAGGAGGCGTATATTCACGCCAGTGAGGAAAATATCGAGATTATCCAAAGCCCGGTCGGTATGCCGGGACGTGCATTGCGCAATAAGTTTATCGATCGTGTAAAGTGCGCAAAGCTGCCAATCAGTAAGTGTTACAACTGTCTGGAAAAATGCAGTCCGCAGAAAGTTCCTTACTGTATTACGAAAGCGTTGATCGATGCCGTGCGTGGGGATGTGGAAAACGGTCTGGTATTCTGTGGGGCGAATACGGGACGGATTCACGAGATTACTACGGTACATCATCTGATGCAGGAGCTGGCTGGAGATCTACAATAAAAATGGTTTGTGTGATTTTTCCTTGGAATCAAAGAATTCCTGTAGTAAAATAAGAAGTAAAGCAGTAATGCAGATACGGGAAAACAGGAAAGAAGGAGAACACGCAGCATGACGGTGGCCGCACACGGTGGGGATATTTATCAAAATCAGATCACATATGATTTTTCTGTAAATACCAATCCGCTGCCGCTGCCGGAGATATTGCAGAAACGGATGGCGGAAGCGGCGGTTCACAGCAACCGTTATCCACAGTATGACAATGTGCTGTTGCGGGAACGGCTTGCAGCACTTTATGGTTTTTCAACAGAAGAAGTAGTGTGTGGCAACGGAGCATCCGAATTATTTGTTGCGATTGTGCATGCACTGCGCCCGAAGCGGGTGGGCATTTTGGCTCCTTCTTTTTCGGGATATGCCTGGGCAGCTCAGACAGTGGGAGCCGAGGTATGCAGTATCCCGTTGCAGGAAGAAAATAATTTTGCCATGGACATGGCACAGATGGAGTCATTGTGCAGGCATCTGGATGGAATCAGCTTATTATTTTTGGCGAATCCAGCGAATCCGGCGGGAAACAAAATGGAAGCGTCTCTTTTGGAGACGCTTCTTGACGTGTGTGAAAAGAGACACATTACTGTGGTGCTGGACGAATGTTTCATTGCATTCACGGGGACGGAAGGATATGTTTCCTGGATCCGGAAATATCCGCATCTGATTGTCGTGCGGGCATATACAAAGATCTATGCGATTCCGGGAATCCGGCTGGGGTATCTGCTGGCGCAGAAAGATATCTGTGAAAAAATTGCGCATCAACTGCCGGAGTGGAATGTATCTGTGGTTGCGCAGCGGATCGGCATGGATATTCTGGATGATTCGCTTCCTGGTTGGAGTCGTAGAAAGTATCTGAAGGATACGATTGAGCTGATTCAGGAAGAAAAGCACTTTTTAAAACACGAGTTAACAAAAATATTTGGAGATCAAATGAAAATTTTTCCTTCTGAAGCTAATTTTTTGTTGCTGAAAACACAAATTCCACTGTACAGATTATTGCTGGAAAGAGGAATTCTGATCCGAAACTGCGCAAACTATACAGGACTGGGACAGGACTTTTACAGAATTGCCGTAAAAGGTCATCCGGAAAATGTACAACTGATTGAGGCATTGCTGGATATAAAGAAGAAAGGGGAAGAAAAACGTTATGGAAAACATTGAATATGTTCTTCCGGGAGAGATTGAAAAACGAAGTTTTGCCATCATAGGGGAAGAACTAAAGGAGCGTGGTATCGTGCTTCCACCGGAGCAGGAGCCGGTGACAAAGCGCGTGATCCATACAAGTGCGGATTTTGATTATGCAAAGACGATGACGTATTCTCCCCATGCCGTGCAGATTGCCAAAGAACTGATTGCAGGTGGCGCTGACATTGTCACGGATACCAATATGGCACTTGCAGGCATCAACAAAAAACGGTTAGCAGAATTCGGGGGAACGGTGCATTGTTTTATGGCAGATGAGGATGTGGCGCGGGAGGCAAAGACGCGGCAGGTGACACGTGCGACGGTCAGTATGGAACATGCGGCAAAAATTGATAAACCTGTAATTTTTGCCGTGGGAAATGCGCCGACGGCCTTGATTTCGCTCTATGAACTGATGCAGAAAAGTGATTGGCGTCCTGCATTTATTATTGGAGTTCCGGTGGGATTTGTAAATGTAGAGGCGGCAAAAGAACTGATTTTAAAAACAGATGTGCCACATATTGTCAACCGCGGTAGAAAAGGCGGCAGCAATGTGGCGGCAGCAATCGTAAACGCACTGTTATATCAGATACAGGTATAAAGAAAAGAAGGAAGGCGATCGGTTGTGCGGTATGGATTTACAACCGGAAGCTGTGCTGCTGCGGCGGCTAAAGCGGCAGCATATATGCTTTTGACGGGAAAAAGAAAAGAAGATATAACGATTCAGACACCGAAGGGAATTTCGTATACAACCGAAGTGACAGACATTGTGCGTCAGGAGCAGAGGGTATCCTGTGCGGTGATAAAAGATGGCGGGGATGATCCGGATGTGACCAGCGGAACCCGGATTGCTGCAACCGTCAGTGTCTGCGGATTACCAGATGGCAGCAAAAAAAACATCCGGCAGCCGGAACTTTTGATTGATGGCGGAGTGGGAGTCGGCCGGGTGACGCGGCCGGGACTTGATCAGCCGGTAGGCAATGCCGCCATCAATCATGTGCCACGCGAAATGATTATGAAAGAAGTACAGGAAGTCTGCCGGCTCTGTGATTTTTATGGTACGTTGCAGATTGTGATTTCTGTACCGGATGGAGAAGCGCTTGCAGAGCGGACATTTAATCCCCGACTTGGCATTGTAGGTGGGATTTCCATTCTGGGAACAACCGGAATTGTGGAGCCGATGAGTAGTCAGGCACTTAAGGAGACCATTCGTGTGGAATTGCGTCAGCAGCGTGCAGAGGGACGGTCCATAGCGGCAGTTTCACCTGGAAACTATGGACTGGATTTCATGCAGCAGACCTATGGATACGATCTTGACCGCAGTGTGAAATGCAGCAATTTTATTGGGGAAACAATTGATATGGCTGCGGAGCTTGGTTTTTCCGCAATGCTTCTGACGGGACATATCGGAAAACTGATTAAAGTGGCAGGGGGCATTATGAACACCCATTCCCACGAAGGAGACTGCCGGATGGAGCTTTTAGCGGCAGCCGGGATTCGTGAAAATGTATCTTTAGAATGTTTAAAGAAGATTTTAGATTGCGTCACAACCGAGGAAGCACTTGCGTTTATTGATGCCGAAGGTAAAAAAGAAGAGGTTATGGAAGATATCATGGAAAAAATTGATTTCTATCTGAAAAAACGTGCGGCCGGTCGGTTACAGATCGAGTGTATTGTCTATTCCAATACCTACGGGCTGCTTGGGATGACTGCAAAAGCAGAAGAATTACTCAGGAGGTTGCTATGATTTATTTTGTCGGAGCAGGAAGCGGAGCACCGGATCTGATTACTGTGCGGGGAATGCGTCTGCTGCAGAAAGCAGATGTCATCATCTATGCCGGTTCGCTGGTCAATCCACAGCTTCTCGATTATGCAAAAGAGGGCTGTGAGATTCATAACAGCGCCAAAATGACACTTGAAGAGGTTATTTCGGTGATGGAACAGGCAGAAAAAAATAATTTAATCACGATTCGACTTCATACGGGAGAACCCAGTATATACGGAGCGGTGCGGGAACAGATGGATATTCTCGATCAGAAGGGGATTGCGTATGAGAGTTGTCCGGGTGTGAGTGCCTGTTTTGGAGCAGCGGCATCGCTGAATCTGGAATATACCCTTCCGGATGTGTCACAGTCACTGATCATCACCCGGATGGCCGGAAGGACGGCGGTACCGGAAAAGGAGAGTATTGAGAGTTTTGCCGCACACCATGCTTCCATGGCAATTTATCTGAGTACCGGAATGCTGGAGGAATTATCACGGCGCCTTGTAAATGGCGGATATGAGCCGGATACACCTGCGGCACTGGTGTACAAGGCAACCTGGCCGGATGAGGAAGCATATATCTGTACTGTGCAGGAGCTGGCGGCGGTGGCAAAGAAACATAATATTACAAAAACCGCTCTGGTGCTGGTCGGGGATGTAATATCAAATCAGCATTATACGCGCTCCAGACTCTACGCACCGGATTTTACAACTGAATTCCGCAAGGCAAAAACACCAAAAAACGCAGAAGACGATAGATTAATGCGTGACATGGATGCGGGAAAGGAGTTACCGGAATGATCCTGTATATGACCTGGTTTTCGGAACGTGGAAGAGAGCTTGCGGCACGAATCGCGGAACTTTCACTTTCTGTTTCGTATGGATTTTGGCAGAGCCGTTACAGTGGTCACCCTGCGGTTTCAAAGATACAGATAAGAGAAAGAGGAAACCGGTCACTTCCGGATTTTCTGGAAGAGGCTTTTGCACAACAGTTTCCCGTGATTTTCATTGGAGCTCTCGGGATTGCCGTACGGGCCATCGCACCTTTGATCCGCCACAAAACCGTGGACAGTCCGGTACTGGTGCTGGATGAGGCCGGACAGTTTGTGATTCCGGTGCTGTCCGGACATCTGGGTGGTGCCAATGAACTGGCGCAGCAGATCGCAGAATCATTGCATTCCGCTGCGGTTGTGACGACGGCAACAGACGTGAATGGGCTTTTTGCCGTTGATGTGTTTGCAAGAAAAAATGGCCTGCGGGTGTGTAACCCCGAAGCGATCCGGCATGTGTCCGGAAAACTGTTACAGGGCGAAATCATTGTGATGGCGGTAGATCCGGCATGTATGTCCCCGGAGGAGGTGGCAGAATTACAGCCGCCAAAGGAAGTAAAGCTGATTTCGTGGAACGAAGCACAGGCGGAACATGCTGTGGATGTGTGGATTACAAAAAAAGAGCCACGGGAATACCGTAAAACGCTTATTTTAGCTCCGAAAACAACGGTGCTTGGCATGGGATGCAGAAAAAATAAAAGTTATAACGAGATAAAACAAATGATAAAAACATTGGTGGATAGCAGAAAAATAGACCTGGATGATATCTATGCCCTGGCATCGGTTGATGTGAAGGAAAAAGAACCCGGTCTGCAGGAACTGGCACAGCATTTGCGGGTACCGTTTGTCGTTTTTTCTGCCGGAGAACTGAAAAAAGTGTCTGGTGAATTCACCGCATCCGCGTTTGTATCCCGAACCGTAGGAGTGGATAATGTGTGTGAGCGTGCTGCGGTCGCTGCAGCAGACGGAGGTAGTTTGCTGATACATAAGCAGGCTATGGATGGCGTGACAATTGCCGTGGCAAAACGGGAGAAAATCGTATTGCAGTTTGTGTGAGACGAAAGGAAGGAGAAAGAAATGAAACACCGGATTTATGTGGTCGGTATGGGACCGGGACAGGAAAATATGATGACGCAGGAAGCCATGCAGGTGTTAGAAGCCAGTGATGTGATCATCGGTTATACCGTATATCTGAAATTGCTTGGGGAACGGTTCGGGTGCAAAGAATTATTGTCTACACCGATGCGGCAGGAGCGGGAACGCTGCCAGATGTGTTTCGAGAAGGCAAGAGAAGGCAAAAAAGTGGCATTGATCTGCAGCGGGGATGCCGGAATTTACGGGATGGCATCCCTGATGCTGGAAATCGGAAAATTATATGATGATTGTATCATTGAAGTAATTCCCGGAATAACAGCAGCAAGCAGCGGTGCGGCAGTGCTTGGGGCTCCTCTCAACCATGATTTTTGCGTGATCAGCCTGAGTGATCTTCTCACCCCGTGGGAGAGGATTAAAAAACGGCTGATTGCAGCGGCAGAGGGAGATTTTGCAATGGCAATTTATAATCCGTCGAGCCATAAACGCGCAGACTATCTGGAGCGTGCCTGCAGAATTCTGATGGAACACGGGGTGGAACCGGAGCGTGCCTGTGGGTATGTGGAAAATATCGGACGCGATGATACGAAAGCCGTAACACTTCCCATGGCGGAACTGGTGCATACACAGGTGAACATGTTTACCACGGTATTTATCGGGAATTCCCAGACGGAAATTATTGACGGAAAGCTTGTGACACCGAGAGGATACCATATATAGCAGAAGAAAACGGGGAAGAGGAATAAGATGGCAGAGAAAGTGTTAATTTATGCGGGAACAACGGAAGGTCGTCTTCTCGCACAGGAATTTTCACGGGCACATATTGCCTGTGATGTGCATGTAGCAACCGAATACGGTCAGATGGTCATGCCGGAACTTGCCGGTGTGAAGGTCTGTGTAGGAAGACTGGACGTAGAGGAAATGCGCGCCCTGCTGAAAAAAAACGGACAGAACAACTATGCGGCGGTCGTGGATGCTACGCATCCGTTTGCCACAGAAGTGTCTGCCAACATCCGGGAGAGTACAAAAGGAAGTGGAATTCCATATCTGCGGCTCCAGCGGCGAATGGACGATGGAATCTGTAGCATACCGGAAAACGAAGGCATGAAAGAGCGCGCTGGAACCGTGCATGTGTTTGCCGATTATGAAAGCTGTGTCCAGACACTTACGGACACATCCGGAAACATTCTTCTGACAACCGGAAGCAAAGAGCTGGCGGTATTTGCACCCCTGAAGGAGCGTTTGTTTGTGCGTGTGCTTCCCGGATTGGAGAGTATCGGTCTCTGTGAAAAGGCGGGTGTCCGCGGAAAGCAGATTCTTGCGATGCAGGGCCCGTTTTCGGAGGAAATGAATCTGGCAATGATCCATCAGTTTTCGATCCGCTATCTGGTTACAAAAGCCAGCGGTGCGCACAGCGGATTTCAGGAAAAACTTGCGGCAGCACAGAAGGCAGGGATTACGGCATGCGTGATCGGGAAACAGGAACAGGAGCAGGGAATGTCTTATGCACAGGTAACCGAAACACTTTCCCGTCTGCTTGGACATACGATTTCTGGTCGTCCGGAGGTGGAAATTTCCCTGATTGGCATCGGTATGAGTGCAGCGACACTGACACAGGAAGCAAAAAGAGCGCTGGAAGAGTCTGATGTGGTTTTTGGGGCAGAACGGATGCTCGAAGTGGTGGAAAACGGTAAGGAAACCTATCCTTTTTATCTCGCAAAAGATATTTTACCGGTTTTAAGACAAAAGGAATCCCAAATGGATGGACAGAAGCTGAAAGTTTCCATATTATTTTCCGGAGATACTGGATTTTACAGTGGAACAGAAAAAATAAAAACAGAATTAAATAAAAATAATTACAAAAAACTTCGTATTTTTCCAGGAATTTCATCCGTTTCCTACCTCTCTGCGGCAACGGGAATTGCCTGGCAGGATGCAAAAATTATAAGTATCCACGGGAAAAAAGATACCGCAGAGACCAGAGCACTCGTTCTCGATGCAATCCGGCATTTTCCCAAGACGTTTCTGCTGGTTTCCGGGGTGGAGGATGTCCGACGGATCGGATGCTGGATAGAAGAAGAAAAATTGACGCAAACCCGCATGATTGCTGGATTTCAGCTCTCTTATGACAGAGAAAAAATCCGCGAGCTATCGTATAAAGAGGCAAAAAATGCAAAAGAAGAAGGTCTGTATACCCTGTTATTATGCAATGAAAATGTGCAAAAAAGACGTCTTGTTCCAGGGATGTCCGATGAATCATTTTTGCGTGTCGTGGAAGGGGAAAAAACGGTTCCAATGACCAAAGAAGAAGTGCGCGCGCTTTCCTTATGTAAACTTGGCCTGACAGAAGATGCTGTGGTATACGATGTGGGGAGTGGTACCGGATCGATTGCAGTGGAATGTGCAACGTGCAGTCCGGGGATTCGTGTGTACGCCATTGAGCAAAAAGCCACAGCACAGCAGCTTCTGCGCCGGAATCTGGAAAAATTTCATCTGGCAAATGTGATTCCGGTGGATGGGAAAGCACCGGAAATATTGGAATCCCTGGAACCTCCGACACATGTATTTATTGGGGGAAGCAGTGGACGCCTTGCGGATATTCTGCATGTCATCTGGGAGAAGAATCCACGGACACGTGTGGTTGTCAATGCCATAAGTCTTGAAACCGTGGCTCAGATTACAGAACTTGCTGCAGGGAAAATGCAGACAGAAATCATACAGGTGCAGGTTAGCAGGGCAAAAACCGTGGGAACCTATCATCTGATGCAGGCTGAGAACCCCGTATATATCTGTGTGCTGACGATGGCATAATGAGGAGAGAACTATGTTACACAGTGGAATGGTACTGGCAGCGCCGCAAAGTGGCAGTGGAAAAACGACAATCACCTGTGCGTTGCTGGCAGCAATGAAAAACAGAAAACTTGCAGTTCGTGCGTTCAAAAGCGGACCAGACTATATTGATCCCATGTTTCACCGTCAGGTGATTGGTGTACCGTCGCGCAATCTGGATACGTTTTTTTCAGGGGAAGATCAGATCCGGGAACTGTATGGATATGACCGGGAGAGCTTCTCTTATTCGGTGATCGAGGGAGCCATGGGATTATACGATGGCCTAGGAGGCACACAAAAAGAGGGCTCCGCCTATCATCTGGCACAGACCCTGGATCTGCCGGTTGTGCTTGTGCTGGATGCCCGTGGGATGGGGCGCACGATGGTTGCACTTCTGGCAGGTATGTTACAGTATGACAGGGATCACCGGATCATCGGAGTGATATTAAACCGGACATCGGAGGGATTCTGCAGGACAATGACACCAGTGATTGAGGAAGAACTGGGGCTTCCGGTGCTGGGATGCTTTCCGGTACAGAAAAGTCTGCATCTGGAGAGCCGGCATCTGGGTTTGAAAATGCCACAGGAAATGGAAGGTCTGCGCAAGCAGGTCAATCAGGCTGCGGAAAAACTGGAAGAGACCGCAGATCTGGATCGGATGCTGCAGCTGTTGCAAAGCTGGGCACTTTTACATGCGTTTCGGGACGGAAAAACGAAACTGCCTAAATTACAGGAACCGGGAAAAGATAAAGGGGTTTTACAGAAAAAGAAAAAACAGCAGGAGGAATGTCCGGTTATTGCAGTTGCAAAAGATGAGGCATTTTGTTTTTATTATGAGGATAACCTGCGTCTTCTGGAAGCGTATGGTGGAAAACTCGTCTGGTTTTCACCGCTTGCACAGGAAAAAATTCCAGAGGAAGCGGATGCGTTTCTTCTGGGAGGAGGCTATCCGGAGTTGTGTGCCCGGCAGCTCTCGGAAAATGTCTCCATGCGCAATTCCATCCGGGAGGCAATTGAAAATGGTATGCCGTCCGTGGCAGAGTGCGGCGGGTTTATGTATCTGCATGAATCCATGACAGATGAAGAAGGAGAAAACTGGCCGATGGCAGGTATCATAACGGGCAGCTGTCATAACCGGGGAAAACTTGTACGTTTTGGCTATGTGAATGTGACGGAACAGACGTCCCATTTCCTGGCGGGAAAACCTGTCCGTGCACATGAATTTCATTACTATGACAGTGACAACAATGGAGAAAGCTGCGTGGCCGTGAAACCGGTAAGCGGAACATCCTGGACATGTATCCACGAGGACGACAGAAACTGGTGGGGTTATCCACATTTGTATTATCCGTCCAATCCGGCATTTGTGGAACACTTTGTACAGGCAGCACGCTTATATCACAGAGAGAGGAATGCAAAATAACATGAAAAAAGCAATTTTAATTGTGAGTTTTGGAACAACCTATCCGGATACCCGGCAGAAAAATATTGCAGCCATCACGCGGCAGGTCCGGGCATTGTATCCGGATGCCGTGGTAGAGGAAGCTGTCTCGAGTACGATTGTGCGTAACGCAATGAAAAAGCGCGAGCATATAGAAGCAAAGAGTCCGACGGAAGCTCTCGAAAGCATGAAAAAACAGGGAGTGACGCATGTAGCTGTATTTCCTACCCATGTGATTGACGGAATTGAAAATCACAGACTCAAGGAAGCAGCGAAAAAATATGCCGGTGCTTTCGAACAGATTGCAGTTGCCGATGCGCTTTTGGCAAAACCGCAGGATTATGAGGATGTGGCAAAAGCACTGTGGGAGTCGCTGAAGGAAGAGGTGGGAGATTTCCCATTGATTTTGATGGGGCATGGAACCGAACATGCGGCAGATGCCAGTTATGCGATGATGGAACAGTCGCTGCGTGCTTATGCAAAGCATGAAATCTATATCGCAACAGTGGAGGGAAGTATTACCATTAAAGATGTGATTGCACGGATGAAGTCCGGGCCGCAGAGCAGACAGAATGGGAAAGTGCTTCTTACACCGTTTATGCTGGTGGCGGGAGACCATGCAAACAATGATATGGCAGGCGGCATGCAGGACGGGGAGCAGCCGGATGCGGATTCCTTTGCCGGAAAATTGCAGGCGGCCGGATACCAGCCGGAATGTGTGATTCGTGGAATTGGGGAGTATCCGGCTGTCCGGGAAGTGTATCTGACACATTTGCGGCAAATAACGCAAAAATTATTTTGTGATTTAAGAACAAAAAACCGTCCGGGTATCCTTTATGGAATCGGTGTGGGACCGGGAAATCCGAAACTTATGACCTTACAGGCACTGGAAACGATTCGCAGCTGTGATCTTATTGTGCTTCCGGCGGTGTCAAAAGAGGAATGTTATGCGTATCGGATCGTGGAGCAGGTTTGTCCGGAAATTGCAGATATGCCGCTTCTTTGCATGCCATTTCCGATGATCAAAGATGCGCAGAAACTGGAACTGGCACACAAACGGATTTATGATGCCATGGAAGATTATCTCCGACAGGGACTGCGGGTAGGAATGCTCACAATTGGAGATCCGGGGATATATTCTACCTATATGTATATGCACAGATGTGCAGCAGATGCCGGCTGGGAGGCGCGGATCGTAAGTGGTGTGCCGTCGTTTTGTGCAGTAGCGGCAAGACTGGGGATTTCTCTGGGAGAAAAAGATGAGGAAATCCATATTATTCCGGCGGCGTATGACGTGCGTGAGTCACTCGGTTTTCATGGTACACGCATTTATATGAAATCCGGGAAAAAACTCGAAGAGTTATTACGGGTGCTCCGGGAATCGATGCAGGATAAAGAGAGCAGAGCGCACCAGGACATTTATGGAATATCCAATTGCGGCATGGAGAATGAACAGGTGTATTGTGGCCTGGATGAACTGGAACAGGCAAAAGGATATCTGACAACTGTGATTGTGAAGGAACATGTGGTACAATAGAAAGCGTTCGATTTTAGAAAAATCTTTTAATATCTGGAAAAAAGGAGTGTCATATGTGGAAGATCAAGCACATTTTTGACGGAGAGTATGGGTGTGAGGAACTGGCAGAAGGGCAGCGGCCGAAGGTGTCGGTGACTCTGATCAATGAAAAAGAAGAAGAAACCTGTTTTTCTGTGGAGGACGGCTGGCTGATCGAACATGGATTAAATGAGGGAGATCTCTGGCCAAAAGAAGATGAGTTCCTATAAAAACAGTGAAATAAAAAGAGCAGGTGATACGAACCGTATCACCTGCTTTTGCTTTGCATTTTATAAGGAGATGTCAATATGCATATTCTGCGTACTGATTAAGGACATAATGTTGTCCTGTACAGCGGAATTCATCTTACGGGAAAGCTTGACGAGCTTCTGCGGATATTCCTGATCCGAAGAGAGCAGCTTTCGTGCCTTGGAATTATTGGCAGTTTTCAGCAGATCCTTGTTGAGGTCTAAAGTTCCGTCGCTGTTAACCGTGATACCAAGGTCTGACAGTTCATCTGCATGTTTTTTACTCAGCGTGTTGAGCTGCTTGACATAACGTTTGGTTTCGTAGTCGGAACTGGATTTTCCGGAAGTGATCGTATAATTGTAAGTATCCACAAAGGCTTCAATGGCGGCCTGTGATGTCTCATTGAGATCATCGTCTTTCTCATCGGTGTCAGAACCAAAATCACTTTTGGAAAGTCGCTTGGCAGCCCTGTTTAAAGCACGGCTGTCTTCGTAGGAAAGCTCCACATTACTGTAACTGGACCGACCGGAGGTTTTGGCTGCTTTCTGATTGTTGGTATAGAAATTTCTTAAAAAATAATTCGTGGATAATGATATTCCGGAAGAAACTTTTATGGACATAATAAACATCCTTTCTTTACTAAAAGGTTATAATTTCTATATTTCTACAATTTACATCGGCACTTGTTCTTTACTTCTTAACCCAAACAGGGTAAAATATTTTATTATAGATGTGATACAGAGCAGTAAAATTTCAGGAGGCAATTACAGTTATGGAACAAAAATCATTTGGAAAGCTTGCAAATGGAGAAGAGGCAACGCTTTATACTATTTCTAACACAAAGGGGATGTGTGCACAGATTACAGATTTCGGAGCGGCGATCGTATCGCTTGTGGTAAAAGATAAGAATGGAAAAGACACCGATGTGGTTCTTGGCTATGAAGATGCACAGACATATCAGCAGCAGACAGCAAGTTTTGGAGCAATCGTCGGAAGAAACTGCAATCGTATTGCAGATGCTCAGATTGTAATCAATGATGTGACATATCAGCTTGAGAGAAATGATAACGAGAATAATCTGCACAGTGGATCACAGGCTACATCCAGACGTCTGTGGGATGTGGAAGAACATACTGCAAACAAAGTTACATTTGTGATCGAAGATGCAGATGGACAGCAGGGATATCCGGGAAATGCAGTTATGAAAGTGACTTATGAGGTGACCGAAGCAGATGAACTTTCCATTACATATCATGCAACTGCGGACAAAACAACTGTTTTTAATATGACAAATCATGCATATTTTAATCTGAATGGGGCAGGCAGCGGTACTGCTATGGACCAGATTTTGCAGATTCGTGCTTCCCATTATACTCCGGTAATCGATGCGAAGTCGATTCCGACCGGAGAGATTGCATCCGTGGAGGGAACACCGTTTGATTTCCGTGAAGCCAAACCGATGGGCAGAGATATTGCGCAGGAAAATGACCAGTTGTCTTATGGTCATGGATACGATCATAACTTCGTTTTGGATAAGGAACGCGCCGGACTTGAAAAGATTGCCACCGCATACAGTACAAAGAGTGGCATAAAGATGGACGTGATTACGGATTGTATCGGTATGCAGCTTTACACTGCGAATTTCATTCAGGGACAGAAAGTACAGGGTGGAGCAGTATGCAAAGATCGGGATGCTTTTTGTCTGGAAACACAGTATTTTCCAAATTCCATCAATGAGCCAAATTTTACAACACCATTGACAGAAGCCGGAAAATCATATGATACAAAAACGGTCTATGCATTTTCGATTGCATAGATATAAATACAGGATGTAAAGGGGAAGAGGATGTTAGAAAAGGCAGCCTCTTTTTCTTTTGGAATCAGAATAGGGTAGGAGGATAAAATGAAAATCGTATTTTTGGATGCAAAAACAATTGGAGATGATATTGATCTGTCTGCATTTGAAAAACTGGGAGAGGTGGTAACATATAATTTTTCCACTACAGAAGAAGCTTTGGAACGGACCGTGGATGCAGACGTGATCGTGTTAAACAAAGTGGAGATTAATGAACATTCGATTGGAAAAGCAAAAAAACTGAAACTTGTCTGTGTGACGGCAACGGGAACAAACAATCTGGATAAGGAATATTTAAAAAGCCGTGGCATAGAATGGCGTAATGTCGCAGGATACTCCACGGAAAGCGTAGCCCAGCATACGTTTGCCATGCTGTTTTATCTTTGGGAAAAGCTTGCGTATTATGATCAGTATGTCAAATCGGAGAAATATGTGGGAGATGTTATGTTTACCCATTTTGAGAAAAGGTTTCATGAGCTGAGCGGAAAAACCTGGGGAATCATTGGTCTGGGAAATATCGGGAGACGTGTGGCGGATATTGCAAAGGCATTCGGATGCCGGGTGATCTATTATTCCACTTCCGGTAAGAATTTTCAGCAGGGATATGAACGTGTGGAATTTGATGCGTTGTTGGAACAATCAGATATTGTTTCTGTTCATGCACCTCTTGATAAAAATACGCGGGGACTCATGAACCGGGAAGCATTTCGGGAAATGAAATCGTCTGCAGTTTTTTTGAATCTAGGACGAGGACCGATTGTTGTGGAACAGGATCTGGCGGATGCGCTTGAGGCCGGAGAAATCGCGGGTGCGGGGCTGGATGTCCTTTCCGCAGAACCAATGCGGAAGGGTAATCCGCTTCGCAAAATCAAAGACAGCGAAAGGCTGATTATCACTCCTCATATTGGCTGGGCAAGCGTGGAAGCACGCACGCGTTTGATGGAAATTATCTGTCAGCAGATTGCGGATTTCCAAAATCAGATTATATTATAATCATATGTCTCTTATATAATAGGAAGAAACTCTTTTATTCATCACAAGGCAGACCACTCAGAAACGAAAGATTACCGTACGCGGATAGAAAGCGTGCGGTTTCTTTTTGCGGGAAACCAGAGTGCTGCAGATGTGCGTAATCAACCAGACGTTTATGATAAATTTTCTCAGCCTGTTCATAGAGCTCCGGAAAAGAGGCATTGGAAGACTCCTTTGTCCATGGATGAATCCAGGTGTGATGTTTGAGGTTCATCGGATCTTGTATAAAACGATAATAATCGCTGGCAACCATCGGAGATAAAAAAGCACGTCCAAGGAAAATCTTTTCGATCAGACGGGATAATACTTTCTTCTGGCCACTTGGATCATTCAGCAGGTGTGTTCCGAGTTTCATCCAGAACGGTGCGCCGCTCAGGGAAAACTCACTTACGGAAATTTCCGGATAGGTGTTCCGGTAAGCATAGCACAGCATCCGTACAATTACTTTTCGTTGAAGTGTCGTTAGACGGATGGTTGCATTCTGATGAAACTGGGAAGGATACAGATGCTTTTTCTCATATAAAAGTTCGGAATCGAGTTCCGTTTCGAAATAAGCATGCTGACCAAAATATTCCGTATTGGAAGGTGGGGTCTGGGCATTATAGCCTGTAAATGCATATACATAGGGATGAATCGTACAATCCAGTGTGTAATGGCCCATAAATCCACAGATGTAAGCGTCTGCAATAGAGAGGGAATGTTTTTTCCCTGCAAAAAGTTTGCGGCTTTGCAGCAGATTGCCAAAGAACTGGCCAGTATCCTTGCGATGTGCCAGATCTCCAATATTTTTTCGATGCATCAGGTAAGAGGGAAGATAGTAAAAAAACAGATCAGGTCCCTGCAGACCAAGTGCAAATGCGCTGTGATCGCGTCGGATCATATTGTGCATGGATGTGGAGGTCAGACGTCTGCATGCGTCTACGCCAAACAGATAGTGGGTGGTAAAACCCGGCATACAATCACTCCAATCTTCAGTAAATAATCAATTTTTAAAGAAACAACAGCATTATAGTATATTTTATTGCTTCGGTCAATTTGCGGCAGAAGTAAATATTTTAGGTTGACTTTACATAAGATAGTGGTATAATGTCACGTAGTATTCAAAACTACGTTTTGAGTCTGCAACAAAAATTATATCCAAAAATCGTTGGAAAAATGCACAAATCATGTTTTTTTAGACATTTTCAGAAGATTGTATATTGCAAACATACATGGTTTTGTGATTGAATATGTTCATTCGGTGGAAAAACAACTATACTTCCAATGGATGAAATATCTTATGATTTATTTACACAGGAAAGAAAACGGAGGAGTAAGAAAATGGCAAGTTTAAAAGATGCGGCAGAAAGACAGGCGTTTTCGCTCGCTATCGATGCTACGTTAAAGAGTCTGAATAAGGACAGAGAGAAAGGTTTGCTCAATATTGTAAACCTCGCACAGAAGTTTATGGGAAGCAATTTCCGTTCTGAGGCATACGAAGGCGCAAAGAAAATGATTCAGAATCCGGACAGCAAGTGGATGCGTTATGTGAATCGTCTTCTGGATGAGACAGATCCGCATGTTGCCAAGATGACAGCACTGAATCTTGGATATCAGGCAGCGTTTGCAGGAACCAAGAAGATTCGTAAAATGAGAGAAATTGAGAACTGCAATATTCCGTGGCTCATTCTTATGGACCCGACCAGTGCATGCAACCTCCATTGTACAGGATGCTGGGCAGCAGAGTATGGTCATAAATTAAATCTGACATTTGATGAGTTAGACAACATTGTTACACAGGGTAAGGAACTGGGCGTATATTTTTATATGATGACCGGTGGAGAACCACTGGTGCGCAAGGCTGATATCATCCGTCTGTGTGAGAAACACAATGACTGCGCATTCCATTGCTACACAAACGGAACACTTGTAGATGAGAAGCTTTGCGAGGATATGAAGCGTGTAGGAAATCTTTCCCTTTCCATTTCCCTTGAGGGATTTGAAGATGCCAACGATTTCCGACGTGGAGAAGGTGTATACAATAAAGTCCTTCACGCAATGGATCTGTTACATGAGAACGGACTGATCTTTGGAAACAGTGTATGTTATACAAGCAAGAACATGGATGCGGTTACCAGTGATGAGTTCTTTGATCTTCTGATCGAGCATGGAAGCCGTTTCGCATGGTATTTTCATCTGATGCCGGTAGGAATGAAGGCTTCACCGGAACTGATGCCGACCAAGGAGCAGAGAGAATATATTTACCACAGACTGCGTGAAGTTCGTGGATTTGAAGGTGGAAAAGAAATCTTCGTTATGGATTTCCAGAACGACGGTGAATACGTTGGAGGATGTATCGCCGGAGGACGTAACTACTGTCATATTAACCCGAAGGGTGATGTAGAGCCATGTGTATTTATTCACTACTCTGGAGCAAACATCCGCGAGAAATCCCTGCTTGAGTGTCTGAAGCAGCCGTTGTTTATGGCTTACCGTGATAACCAGCCATTCAACGAAAACATGCTTCGTCCATGTCCGATGCTTGAGAATCCGGAGATTTTACAGAAGATGGTTCATGAGACCGGAGCTCATTCTACAGATGTAGAACAGGAGGAGCCGGTTGAGCACCTGTGTGGAAAGTGCGTAGATTACGCAAAGGATTGGCAAGAAACAGCAGATAAACTCTGGGCTGCACATCCATATAAGCAGAAGGGATACACAAACTTCAAAAAGAAATAATTCGATTACTGTTCGCAGGGTAACCTGTGAACAGTAACATAATTCACACAAAATTAAGATTTCAGACAGGATTCCCGGTTTACATGCCGGGAATTTTGTTGTATTGTAATGGCATGAAACCAAAATTTAAAATCAAACTTCAATACGATAAAAAAAATAACATCTGGGCGGCGATTGCAATTATATTGGCAGTCGTAATGTATGTGACCATTGATTTTTCCATTGTTGCATTGATCGCATATGGATTTTTGTACTATCTGGTAAAAAGTCTGCATCTGGAACTGGATGACCGGTGTCCGTGGCTCTGGACACTGATTCTGTTTATCGGAGGTTCCTGTCTCACCACTTTTTCGATACAGTATATGCTGCTTGATCCTGAAAACTTTACGAGGACAACGTACGAGAAGCTCTTTTTAAATGTGCTTTGCTGTCTGATTGTCTATTTTGTTGTGCAGATTTTTACGAACAACAGTGGGCTGACCTGCATCATTGCCCATGTGTCGCTGCTTTCGTTTGGATTTGTAGACTATTTTGTATATCTGTTCCGCGGAAATGAATTTACGTTTTCCGATATCAGATCCATTGGAACCGGTCTGAGTGTGGCGGGAAATTATAAATTGCAATTGAACGATCGTGGAGTATATGTGATCTTTCTGGCAGCATTGTTTATTGCTTTTGTCCGCAAATGGCATGTCCGGTTTACCGGAAAAATTCAGATGCGGGTAATTTCTGTGATGGCGATTGCCTTAAGTTGTGTGATCATTGCAGCAAATGCTTATGATGTAAACACAGAGACGTGGGAACAGAAGGGAACTTATCGCAATGGATATCTGTTGAATTACGTACTGGGGATTCGTGACAGTTTTATTTCTGCTCCGGAAGGATATTCCAAAGATAAGATCAAAGAACTGGAGAAAACCTATCAATCCGATAAAAAGGATTACAGCACAACAAATGAAAAAGCAAAAAATCCGACGATCATTGCCATTATGAATGAATCGTTTTCCGATCTGAGTGTGTTGGGGGATCTGCAGACCAACATGCCGCTCACACCGTTTATCGATTCTTTGAAAGAGAATACAACGAAGGGATATGCACTTTCGTCGGTATTTGGCGCGAAGACTCCTAATTCGGAGTGGGAATTTATGTCCGGAAATTCCATGGCATTTCTTCCGATGGGATCCGTTGTTTATCAGCAGTATATCAGTGATACTCCGACAACGATTGTGTCAAATCTGAAAGATGACGGGTATACGTGCATTGCCATGCATCCATATTATGAAACCGGATGGAGCCGGAATCTGGTGTATCCGCATATCGGGTTTGACGAAATGCACTTTATTGATTATTTTGACCAGACAAAGATCCTGCGGGAATATATTACCGACCAGGAACTGTATGATAAGATTATCAAGCGTTATGAAAACCGTAAAAATAATGAAAAACTGTTCTTTATGGGAATTACCATGCAGAACCACGGTGGTTATACGGAAACCTATGACAATTTTCCGGAGAATTATTATAAAGTTGGACGTTCTTATACGGATGCCAACCAGTATCTGTCCCTGGTACACGAGAGTGATGAGGCAGTAAAAAACCTGATCAGTTATTTTTCAAAGGTAGATGATCCGGTAGAAATCATTTTCTTTGGAGATCATCAACCAAGCTTAAACAGTAATTTTTATCCGATTCTGAATGGAAAAGGACTCACAGGGCTGACGGAAGATGAACTGGAAAAACTGTACACAGTTCCGTTTTTTATCTGGACCAATTATGATACACCGGAAGAAACGGTAGACATTACCAGTCTTGATTATCTGTCTACCATGGCACTGGAACGGGCTGGAATTGAGCTTCCGGCATACAATAAGTTTCTGGCAGATATGCAGGAGGTTGTTCCAGCCATCAATTCCAGAGGTTATTATTCCAAAAGTAAAGGTTGCTATCTGCATATCGATGAGGCCGAGGGAGAAGAAAAAGAATGGATTGAAAAGTATCATATGCTGCAATATAATTCGATGTTTGACAAAAAGAACCGCAGCAGCTTTTTCTTCCCATATAATCTAAAAAGCAAGTAGAACAATCAGGCAAGGGGAATCAAGATGAAACTGAGTGAGTTATTAGCGTATGACAATATTGTAATACAGTGCCATGACAATCCGGATGCAGATACCATTGCATGTGGATTTGGGGTCTATCTGTATTTGAAATCCAAAGGAAAAGAACCACGTCTGATTTACGGAGGGCAGAATGTGATCCGGAAAACGAATCTGGTGATGCTGATCCGGGAACTGAAAATACCAATCGAGCATGTGGATTATCTGCACAAACCAGAGTTATTGGTGATGGTGGACTGCCAGTACCATTCCGGAAATTCTGCAGTGTTTGAAGCAGAACATATTGCTGTAATTGACCATCACCGGATCTGCACGGAATTACCAGAGCTTTCCGAGGTGCGTTCTAATCTGGGCGCGTGCTCGACACTGGTCTGGAATATGCTCAAAATAGAAGGATTTGATGTACGAGGTAATCGTGAGTTGTCAACAGCACTGTATTATGGATTATATACGGATACCGGAAGTTTGACGGAAATTGTACATCCGCTAGACCGGGATCTGCGTGACGAGGCAAACTTTGACCCGGCAATCATGAGGAAACTCCGCAATGCCAATCTTTCGCTGGAAGAACTGGAAGTTGCTGGAGCAGCACTTCTTCATACGGATTATGTAGAAGAATTTCGTGCCGCGATTGTAAAAGTGGGGCAGTGTGATCCGAATATTCTTGGACTGATTTCCGATCTGGTACTGGAAGTGGATGCGATTGATATCTGTGTGGCATTTAATCTGCAACCAGAAGGTGTGAAGTTTTCAGTGAGAAGCTGTGTGAAAGAAGTCAAAGCGAGTGAACTTGCGGCAGAGTTGTGCAAAGGAATTGGTTCCGGCGGAGGACATCTGGAAAAAGCGGGTGGCCTGATTCCGATGGAATTGATGACACAGGAATATTTAAAGTTTTGCAAAGAACATCATTTTGCACCGCGCATGGAGTATGATGCACAGGGAAGACATGAACAGCCAGCAGCTTCGGGTATTAAATCTGTTATCGAGCAGCGTATGCGGGACTATATGGGAAATACCGATATTGTGTATGCACAGGATTGCAGAATAGAGGCAGAGGATGCAAAGACGTACTGCAGACGCTCCGTTCCGTGGGGATATGTCCGGGCAACGGATCTCTTTGCGGAGGGAACGCAGGTGACTGTGCGGACTCTGCAGGGAGATATGAAAGCTACAGTGGAAGCAGGAATTGTTTTTATCATTGGACCGAAAGGGGAATGTTTCTTTCGTAATGAAGAGGCTTTTATGGAAGAATTCCGGATTTACACGGATTGGAAGTTTGATCTGAGAAATGCAGAGTATGAACCTACCATCAAAGATGTAGAGAAAGGAATCATCGTAGAACCGATGAAATGTGCAAAGGTCTGCGTGCCAAAGGGAACTACAATTGTTCGTGCACGCAGGCTGGAGCGCAAGGTAAAACTGTTCCGGGATAAAGATGAAAACGAACAGTATACACTTGGCCGGGTTGGAGATTACATGGTTGACAGCAGTGATACGATCAACAATATCCGGATTATGCGTAAAGATCTGTTTGAAGAAATCTATCGGGATTCCGGTGAGCAGGAAGAGCAAAAAAGTGTGATCTTTGATCTGGACGGAACCTTGTTATATTCGTTGGAAGATTTAAAAAACGCTACCAACGCGGCATTGGAGTCACAGAATATGCCGACTTGTACGCTGGATCAGGTGCGCAGATATGTAGGAAACGGGGTGCGCATGCTGATGGTGCGTGCCGTGCCGGATGGGGAGAAAAACCCGAAGTTTGAAGAGACATTTGCGGAATTTAAAAAATATTACGGGGAGCATTGTCTGGATCATACAAAGCCATATCCGGATATCATGCATCTTTTGACTGAATTAAAGGCGCGCGGAGTGAAGACAGCAATTGTATCCAATAAGCTGGACTCGGCAGTAAAAGAATTGGATGAACGTTTTTTCCGGGGTTATATGACTACGGCAATCGGTGAGATGGAAGGTGTGGCAAAAAAACCGGCACCCGATATGGTACAAAAAGCCATGAAAATTTTAAAAACGGACACGAAGAAGGCCATTTATGTAGGAGATTCCGAGGTGGATATTCAGACCGCGGAAAACACGGGACTTCCATGTGTTTCGGTCATGTGGGGATTCCGCGATGCGGAGTTCCTTCGTAAAAACAGAGCACAGGTACTTATTCAAAGACCACTGGAATTGTTGTACTTAATTTAAAAGTTATGGTATCATATAACCAACATACAAGGACAGGAGAAAAAGATGGAAGAAAGAATTTCAGGACATACAGGGTTACTTGCACTGATCGGTTCGCCGGTAGGACATTCCGGTTCCCCGGCAATGTACAATTACAGCTTTGCAAAGCTGGGGCTGGATTATGCATATGTTGCATTTGATGTAAAAGAAGATCAGGTAAAAGAAGCACTTGACGCGGTGAAACTGTTTCATATGCGTGGAATCAATGTGACGATGCCGGATAAGACCGAGGCGGCAAAGTATGTGGATGAGCTGTCTCCGGCAGCACAGATTATCGGAGCTGTAAACACAATCGTCAATGACGATGGAAAATTAACCGGATATATTACGGATGGAGAGGGATTTGTTCACAATCTCAAAGACCATGGTGTAGATATCAAAGGAAAAAAGATCACGGTCGCAGGCGGTGGCGGAGCTGCGACAGCCATTCAGGTACAATGTGCATTAGATGGAGCCAGAGAGATCACGATTTTCAATATTAAGGATGCATTTTTCGAGCGTACTCTTCAGACCGCAGAAAAGATCCGAAAAGCAGTGCCAGGAATTGTTGTCAATGTATATGACATTGCGGATACGGCAAAGATGACAGAGGAGATCACATCCAGTGACATTTTTGCAAATGCGACGATCGTTGGTATGAAACCGATGGATGACCAGAGTGTGGTAAAAGATTTATCTGCATTTCGCCCGGGATTGGTTGTATGTGATGCGGTTTATAATCCGGCAGAGACAAAACTGTTGCGGGAAGCAAAAGAAGCAGGGTGTACCTGTATTGGAGGTAAGGGAATGCTTCTGTGGCAGGGAGTTGCTGCATTCCGGTTATATACAGGTATGGATATGCCGGTAGAAGAAGTGAAGGAGAAATTTTTTCATGAATAAAGAAAAGAAAAATATTTTCCTGATCGGTTTTATGGGAGCCGGTAAAAGCACGATTGCACGTGCGATAAAGCAAAAGCTGGGGTATCCGGTTGTGGAGATGGACGAGCGTATCGTAAAAGAACAGGGAATGCCGATCAGCAAAATTTTTGAAACATACGGAGAAGCATATTTCCGGGATCTTGAGACAAAACTGATCCAGTCACTAAACCAGCAGGAGCCGACAATCGTATCCTGTGGAGGCGGTGTGGCAATGCGACAGGAAAATGTAGACTGCATGCGGGATGGGGGAAGAATCGTATTTCTTACGGCAACACCGCAGACCATATACGAACGTGTAAAAAACAGTACGGATCGTCCACTTTTAAACGGTCATATGAATGTTGCATACATTTCTGAACTGATGGAAGCACGCCGGCCAAAGTATGAGGCGGCTGCAGATATTCTGGTAGCTACGGATAGAAAAACAAAAGAAGAAATCGCAGAAGAAATTATTGGGCGACTGGAGGAATAAGCGTGAAATTTAATTGGGATAATATTGTATTTCAGATGCTGGGAAAACTTGTGGACTGCGTGTGGGTCAGCATTTTATGGGTGATCTGCTGCATTCCTGTTTTCACGATTGGAGCATCGACCACCGCGTTGTATTACACGGTACATAAATCCATCCGCGGAAACCGCGGATATACCACAAGAACCTTTTTCGGAGCGTTCAGGGACAACTTTAAGGCTGCAACACTGCCATATCTTGTATGGCTGGCCGTTATGATTGTTTTGGGCTGTGATGCCTATATCACCTATCAGGTATTAAAAACCGGCAGTATGAAGGGCGCATTTTTCTATTTCTTTCTGATTATGATTGCTGTTGCGATTATGTGGAGCGCATTTTTATTTCCATATATTGCAAGATTTGAAAATACCGTAAAGCAGACATTGAAAAATGCATTTCTGCTGATGATAAGGCATCTGCCATGGGCATTGCTGCTGCTGGTGATTTTAGCTGCATCGGTTTTATCGGTTTATATCATACCGGTATTGCTTGTGGTGATTCCGGCAGTTGCATCGATTGTATTTGATTTTATTTTAGAGCGCCTGTTCCGCCGCTATATGAGTCCGGAGGATTTAGAGCGTGAAGAGGAAAATGATATGTATGCATCATAATACATAAATAAAAACAAAAAGAGAGGGAGAAACAAATGAGTGTAACAATTTCTGAAGCAGTAAAGTATATCGGAGTGGATGATAAGACGATTGACCTGTTCGAGAGCCAGTATGTGGTTCCGCATGGCGTATCTTATAATTCTTATCTGATTTTTGATGAAAAGGTAGCTTTGATGGATACGGTAGATGCCAGGGGCATGGAGCAGTGGGAGAAGAATCTGCTGGCCGCATTAGACGGACGGAAAGTGGATTATCTGATAGTTTCCCATCTGGAGCCGGATCATGCCGGAAGTATCGGACGTCTGGTAGAGCTTTTCCCGGAAGTGACCCTGGTGGGAAATGCCAAGACATTTCAGATGCTTCCACAGTTTTTTGACGAGCTTCCGGTAGATGAGAACCATAAAATTACCGTGGCAGAAGGAGAGTCTTTGTCCCTTGGTACCCATACGCTGAATTTTTATATGGCACCGATGGTACACTGGCCGGAAGTTATGGTAACATACGAGAGCAGTGAAAAGATTTTATTCTCGGCAGACGGATTTGGAAAATTCGGTGCACTGGATTATGAAGATCCGGAAGGATGGGCCTGCGAAGCGAGAAGATATTACTTTAATATTGTAGGAAAATACGGTGCACCGGTACAGGCACTGTTAAAGAAAGCGGCAGGACTGGATATCCAGACGATCTGTCCGCTGCATGGTCCGGTATTAAAAGAAAACCTTGGTTATTACATTGGATTATATGATACCTGGAGCAGCTATAAGCCGGAGGATAAGGGTGTTCTTGTAGCATATGCATCGATCCATGGAAATACTGCAAAAGCAGCACAGAAATTTGCTGAGATGCTGCGTGCCAAAGGAGTAGAGAAAGTTTCTGTCATGGATCTTTCCCGTGATGATATGGCAGAAGTTGTGGAAGATGCGTTCCGTTATGACCGTATGGTTCTTGCAGCAGCAAGTTACGATGGCGGTGTATTCCCATGTATGCAGGACTTCCTGCATCATTTACAGTCCAAGGCATTCCAGAACCGTACCGTAGGTATTATTGAGAACGGTACCTGGGGACCGACGGCCGGAAGAACGATGAAGGGAATTCTGGAAACCATGAAAAATATTACCATTGTGGAGCCGATGGTAACGATCCGTTCCACCATGAAAGAGTCCGATCTACCAGCGATGGAAGCTCTGGCAGATGTGATTGCAAATGCATAAGCACTTCGGAAAACGAACCAAAAAGAAACATCATATTGTGCTGATCTGTTCCGCTGTGGTCATTGTGGCATTTGTGCTTCGGATGCCTGTGGAGATGAATGCAGCAGATGCCTGTGGAATGCAGCAGAAGGTCAATGTGCTTAGCAGCAGTATGCATAACCGGCAGGCGGAGGATTACCTGAATGATGCAGGAGAGTTTTGCATTTCCCAGACAGTGCTCAGGGAAGGGAAACCGTCCGTTGTTCCGCAAGTCAGGCGAATCGGGCTTCGTTTCCTTCCGGTGAGCCATATGACACAGCAGTGGCTGCTGGTACAGAGAATTCTGACCTCGAAGCCCAAATTTCTTGTTCCACCGGCGCGTCGGCTGATCGTCGGGCGGTATATCCGCGCAAATCCCGTCTGTGCGTGATAGGATGAAACTCAGGGGATACAAAAATTTGGATAGAGACAGGAGAACAAGCATTATGAGAAAAACAAAAATTATTTGTACCATCGGACCTGCAAGTGAGAGTGAATCTGTACTGACACAGATGTGCAAAGCTGGCATGAATGTAGCCAGATTAAACTTTTCCCATGGAAGCCATGAGGAACATCAGAAGAAGATTGATACGATCAAAAAAGTGCGTAAGGCGTTAGGTCTTCCAATTGCGATCATGCTGGATACCAAAGGACCGGAGTACCGGATCAAAACCTTCGAAAACGGAAAGATCACATTAAAAGATGGAGATACATTTACACTGACAACGGATGATATTGTGGGAAATCAGGAGAGAGTTTCCGTAACCTACAAGAATCTGATCAACAATCTGAAGGTGGGAGATCATGTCCTGATCAACAATGGTCTGATTATTCTGGAAGTAGAAAAGCTGAAAGCACCGGATGCCATCTGTAAGGTTCTTGTCGGAGGCGAGGTGTCGGATAAAAAGAGCATGAATTTTCCGAACAAGGTCATGGATCATGCATTTTTGAGTGAGCAGGATAAGAAAGACCTGCTGTTTGGTATCAAAAACGACGTGGATTTCGTTGCAGCATCTTTCGTCTCCGTAAAGAAAGATGTCGAGGATATGCGTAAATTCCTTGACGAGAACGGCGGCGAAGATATTGATATTATTGCAAAGATTGAGAACCGTTCGGGTGTGGAGCACATTGAAGAAATCTGTGAGATTGCCAATGGTGTCATGATTGCCCGTGGAGATCTCGGAGTCGAAATCCCGGGCATGGAAGTGCCTGCGGTTCAGAAGTATCTGATCAGTAAGTGCCGTATGCTCGGAAAACGTGTCATAACCGCGACCGAGATGCTCGAGTCCATGATTCACAATCCGCGTCCGACACGTGCAGAGCTTTCCGATGTGGCAAATGCGGTATACGATGGATCATCCGCGATCATGCTGTCCGGGGAATCAGCTGCCGGTAAATATCCGGTAGATGCCGTGCGGAACATGGCAGAGATTGCTGAGTATACGGAATCCCAGATCAAATATACCAAGCGTTTCCGCACTTCTGATTTTGAGACCAGAAGCATTCAGGATGCTATTTCGCATGCAACCTGTGCGATGGCAGTTGATGTCCAGGCAAAATGTATTGTCGCAAGTACACTCAGCGGAACTACCGCACGTATGGTCAGCCGTTTCCGTTGTCCGGTAGATATCATCGGAATGACGACTTCCGAGAAGGTATGGCGGAAACTGAACTTAAGCTGGGGCGTAACTCCGGTTCTCTGCGAGGAATTCAGTTCGATGGAAGTTATGTTCTACCATGCAATGAAAAAGGCAAAAGAAGTACTTTCATTACAGACCGGAGATGCTGTTGTTCTGACCGGTGGTCTGATCAATGGCAAAGTAGGAAATACGAATGTGATTAAGGTAGAAACCGTAAAATAAAATAGAACATAAGCGAATGCTGTGTAGTTGGAAAGCGCATGTGACATCTCTGTTGCATGCGCTTTTCGTGTGCTTTTGTGAAAATTTACTACCTTTACGAGGAAAATAGTTTATGCTATAGTATATTTGTACAGAAATAATCAGACAATATTTACAGTTTACCAGGGAAAGGCAGGCCTATGGTAGAAAAAATCGATCAGAAGAAGTGCAGGGATATATCAACAGAGATTCAGGAGACTCTGGCAAAATGGGGAAAGTATTTTTTTTACTATTATCCCAAAGAACACAGGATCAGACCATCAGAGTTTGCAGCCCGTCACATGGGAATCGTGGAGAATGTTGCGGATCTGGAGCATAGTATCCTCATGGACAGAATTATGGAAAAAGAGAAACTGTTAAAACTGTTTCAGGATATTGACCATGGCGCAAAGACGGTAAGTGCAAAGATTCAGTCTTCGGGAAAAGACGTGGTATATCAGATCTCTATGGGTAGGATTCAGGGTGGTTCACAGAAACAACCGGAATATGTATTGGGCCTGATCGAACAGATCAGGGCAGACACACGCCAGAATGAGATTATTCAGGCACTGGGAAGCAATTTTAACAGTGTATATTATGTAGATGTGGATCATGATAAGGTATATGCATATAAAGTGAACTCCGCAGTGCGCTCTGTGCTCAATGATACGCTTAAGGCAATTCCGGGATATGAAGCTATCATGGCAGAATATGTGGGGAAGGTTGTCCTTACCGAAGACCGTGAGACAATGCTGTATGAGACCTCCATTGAAAATCTCCGTAAGCAGCTGAGCCTGAAAAAAGCATATCAGTATGATTACCGGATTGTGCGGGATGGGAAAGTAAAATACTGCCGTGCAAAATTTGTAAATACATCGGATGGAGGACAGCTGCACCGGATGGTAGCAGGATTTTCCGATATCAGTTCCGAAAAACAGAGGGAACTTGAGCGCATGGCATATGTGGACAGTGTAACCGGTGGAAATAATTACGAAAGTTTTAAGAAGAAAATCCGGGATTTCCGGCAACCGGGATATCTGGTGTCCATGGACATCCACTCCTTTAAAATTATCAATTCGATCTGTGGAATTATCAAAGGGGATGAAACACTCAAAGGAATCTGGAAGTGTATTCAGGGGATACTGGAAAAAGATGATCTGGCAGGACATATCAATGCAGACCGTTTTGTGATTTACAGTAGTGGAAAGGATCAGGAAAAGACGATCCGGCAGTTACAGCAGCTGGAGACCATACTGGCAGAATTGTCGGAAAGACTGAAGGTTCCGAAGCTGATCCCTTATTTTGGAGTGACGAAGTGGAAACCGGATTCCAAAGTGGAAGAGGTATACAGCGAAGCAAATTTTGCCAAGAATCAGATCAAGGATCGCAAAGATATCAGCTATCAGTTTTACAGCCATGAAGATACGATCCGCATGCTTGAAGATAAAGCCATGGAGGATGAATTTAAACATTCTCTGGAAAATAACTGTTTTGAGGTGTGGTATCAGCCGAAATATGATCCGGAAACAGAGCGGATGGTAGGGGCAGAAGGTCTGATCCGCTGGAGAGATGAAAAGGGAAATGTTATTCCACCCGGCAAATTCATTCCGTTGTTTGAGAGAGACGGACTGATAAAAGTTCTGGATGAGTATGTTTTCCGAAAAGTATGTATGCAACAGTTAGAATGGCAGAAACAGGGAAAGGAGATTATTCCGGTATCCATCAATCTGTCCAGGGCGAGTCTGTATTTTGACAGTGTGGTCAGCCGGTATCAGAAGATCGCTGATGAAATCGGAGTAAAAACCCATCTGGTTCCGATTGAGATTACAGAGAGCGCAGCAATTGACAATGACAATATCAAGGGGCTGGCAGATAAGTTCCATGACAATGGTTTTCCATTGCTTGTAGATGATTTTGGATCGGGGTATTCTTCCCTTGCAACACTGAACATGAAATGTTTCGATACGTTAAAAATTGACAAAAGTCTGATTGATTACATCGGGGATTTCAGTGGGGAACGATTGCTGGAACATACGATTTTACTTGCAAAGGAACTTGGATTGTGCGTTACGGCAGAAGGTGTTGAGAGAGAAGAACAGGTGGATTTCCTCAAACAGATGAAGTGTGACAGTATTCAGGGATATTACTATTCGAGACCGCTTCCAAAAGAAGAGTTTGAAAAACTTTTGCTGACAGCTTAAATGATAAGAAAACAGGGAAAACTTTTATGGAATCATAGAAGTTTTCCCTGTTTTATTTATTGACCGAGAAGGGAATCTACATAATTGCGTATTGCATAATTGTCTTCCGGCATCTGACATCCCACAATATATACACCTTCATCATCCGAGCACCGGATGACATGTCCTTCCAGATGGGACTGATCCGAAAGGGCAAAATTTTGGATATCGATAGCAACATCTGCATGTTTGTGATCCATGAAAAACGGATCCCGGATCAGAAATGCAAATCCATTGGCACTGATATTGTCAAGCTGACCGGAGAACGTTGTGTCGGAATCTTTCAGCGTGATGGTACATGGATTGGACACATCTGCCCGTGGGTATTTCCGGCGGTTTTTAATCTCCGGACGTGCGGAAAGCTGCAATGCATAGGCGTGGGAACCGGACGCCGTGTCAGCTTGTATCTGCGCCTGATCCCAACAGTAGAGAACATTGTCAACCGTGACCTGAACCTTACATGTTTCGGATCCGTTTAACTGTGGATCGTCAGACAAAATCAGGGAAATACTATTTTCCGCAACAGATCTGACTTCTCCGTGATACTCCATGCGTTCCAGATGTTTTGGAAGAATAACTTTTGCTTTCATACCGGCATGAATATCATCCAGACCCATGAAACCACCGATGCCCAGTTCACACATCAGCTCCTGAATTACATTTTCTATGTTATTGATGTTGGAAGCACTTTCCTCATATTTGCTGAGCATGCGTTTGCTTGTTTCATCGGAATCACTGATGCATGTGGTCATGGTTTCCACGATGGAAGATACCTGTTCCATATTTTCCACCAGCTGACGATTGGAAGATTCCACTTCTTTCATGGCAGAATCAATTGTCTGGATGTGTTCACCCAGAAGAGAAGAATCCTGTGTAATTTTATTTACATTTTCACCGGTCTGGGTTACTTTTTCCAGAGTGGCCTGAATAAGTTTTAAGGTTTCTTCAATGGAAGAAGTCATTTTTCCTGAAATTTCATCCAGCCGCGAGAGTGCTTCGCTGATCTGTCCGGAAGAATCTTTGGTTTCGGTACTCAGCTTGCGGATCTGTTCTGCAACGACGGAGAATCCTTTTCCGGCTTCCCCTGCGCGGGCAGCTTCAATGGAAGCATTAAGTGCCAGCAGATTGGTCTGGCTGGAAATACTGTCAATGGTTCCGGTTTCCTGTTTTACGGTTTCAAATTCTGTCTTGAAAGCGTCCAGAATATGTTCTACCTCATTGGACAGATCTGCCATCGTTCCGGCAGTCTGTACCAGACTCTCCAGATCAACGGAACTTGTCTTTGCGTGTTTGCCGGATTCCGCAGTCAGGGATACCATATCATTGATCATGGAAGCAACATTCTGTACCTGGGAATTGATATCTCCCGTCATTTCCTGTGAGGAGGCTGTCCGGGACTGCAGCTGATCGTTATTGTCGGTCAGTTTGTTCATTCCGTCTACGACGATGTCTGAACCATGTTTGTTTTCCGTGGCAAGTTCGCGGACAACGGTGATTCCGTCCATGATGGTATTGCTGGCGGTTTTAACCTGTTCAACGGTTGTAACAACCCGTTTTAAATCTGCTTTGATACTGTCTGTCAGGGCACCGTCGGATTCGATGAGGTGGCGGATAGACATGATATAGCCGATATAACAGAGCAGGAGACAGGCAACCTGCAGCTGATAATTTTTCTGATCCGTTGCAGTATTCTGACCGAGAACGACCAGATGATAAAAGACACTGACAATGACACTGGCGATATTGGCGATTGCACATCCCACCATAAATTTCTGGTCTTTGTAAAGAACCAGAAGACTGACAACCGGAAGAATATAGGTAAAGGCAATCGGTGAATCGGTGGTGCAGATCAGGAACGTGTAAAAAATACCGTAACCGATGACAAGTGCATACCGATAGCGGTCATCGGCCTTTCCCCTGATGCGCAAAAGAAGATCACCGGCAAAAAAAGGAACCCAGCACAGTATTAAAAAAATGATGTAATTTGTGGAAGGATACCCACCCTGGGATACATCTGAGCCGTAGTTTGCGCTAAGCAGAAGGGCAAATACAAGCCAGATGCGTCTGGTTTTGATATTGGCCTTGGCCTTAAATTCATTTTCATTATAATCCATAATACGTTTCTCCTATGTGAATGCTAATTCTATTGTATGACGGGAGGAACGTTTTTTCAAGTAAAATGCTTTGCTTTCTGTGCATAATTTTTCCGGAATTCCGGCATACTACCCATACAACATGAATATGGAAAGTAATCTGGAAAACAGGAGGAAATTTATCATATGAAAGCGACTGGAATTGTGCGCAGAATCGATGATCTGGGAAGAATTGTGGTTCCCAAAGAAATTCGCAGGACACTGCGCATCCGGGAGGGGGATCCCCTGGAGATTTTTACAAGCCGGGAGGGCGAAATTATGCTCAAAAAATACTCACCGGTTGGGGAACTGGGCGAGTTTGCACGAAGTTATGCACAGGCACTGGCACAGACCACAGAGGCTCTGGTCTGCATTACGGATCGGGAATATGTGATCGCAGCAGCGGGAACCGGGAAAAAGGAAGTTGAGGGGGAACAGCTGAGCGAAGAGATGGAAGAAATGATTGAAAAGCGCAGCACAGTTGTGAAAACAGGAGAAGAACAGGCCTGCTCCATTACAAAAAAAACAATGTCAACACTTCCGAAGGGAATTGTGCTTTCAAGTATTCTGTGCAATGGAGACTGTCAGGGTGCTGTGATTCTGGCAGATAACAGCGGACAAAAGGAAACACTTGGACTGTTGAAAGCATTGTCTGCCACAGCTGCAAATTTTCTGGGGAAAAATATGGAACAGTGAAAATAATAAAATCTTAATAAAAAGATAATTTGCATATACTGTCCAAAAGAGATAAAATGTATGATGTATGTTTCCAAAATAAATATGGAGGAGAGTATATGTCAACCAAGAAGAAAAAGATAAGAAAGAAAAAGCAGCATCGCTTTTTCTGGTTTGTCATAAAGCTGCAGATCGTGCTGATGCTTGTTGTGCTGGCAGGTTTTGGATACTACTATTTTGGCGGATATGCGGATCAGATACAGCAGATGCGCCGTGAGGCAGTGCAGGAGGTATCTGCTTCCGACGATTCCACATTTATCCCTTCACAGACCTGCTCCGTTTTTGATAAAGACGGAAAACTGATCTCTGAACGAAGGGGAGACAAGAATGCGCAGTATGTCAAATACGAGGATATTCCAAAGAATTTTGTCGCAGCGATTATCAGTATTGAGGACAAGAAGTTTTACCAGCATAACGGTGTGGATCTGAAGGCACTCATGCGTGCGGTCAAAGCCACAGTCATGTCGAAACTGAAAAAATCGCAGGGAGGCACGCAGGGTGGAAGTACGATTACCATGCAGCTTGCCAAGCTGATTTATATGCAGCCGAAACAGACGTGGCAGTACAAGGTGAAGCAGATGTTTCTTGCGTGGGAACTCGAAAAACGTTACAGTAAGGATAAAATTATGGAATTTTATCTGAATAACGTGTATTTTGCAAACGGCTATTACGGAATTGACGCTGCCTGTCATGGATATTTTAACTGTGAACTGAAAGATCTTGATGTATCGCAGACCGCGTATCTGTGTGCGATCCCGAACCGCCCGTCCAATTATGATCCGGTGACACACCCGGACAATACCATTACCCGGCGGAATCTGATCTTAAAGAATATGCGGGATGACGGGAAAATTTCCCAGGAAGAGTATTATGAGGCCACCAAAGAAGAGATTGCGCTGAACCGGCCGAAAAAGAGTGCCACGGAGAAAATTAACAGTTCGATTGATACTTACACGTATGACTGCGCAACCCGTGCACTGATGGAACAGGAAGGTTTCCAGTTTAAATATTATTTTGATTCGGATAAGGAAAAGAAGTCTTATGGGGAAGCATATGACGAACTTTACAGTGCGTGTCAGAAGAAACTGTTTTCCGGAGGATACAAAATCTATACGACGATTGATATGGAAAAACAAAAGGAACTGCAGTCTGCTATCGATGATACCCTCAAAGGATTTAAAGACAAATCCAAAGACGGAACTTACAAGATGCAGGCGGCAGCAGTATCGATTGATAACAACAGCGGATATGTAGTGGCAATCGTGGGCGGCCGTAAGCAGGATTCGGATAACTATACGTTAAACCGTGCATACCAGAGCTATCGTCAGCCGGGAAGTTCGATTAAGCCATTGCTGGTATATACTCCGCAGCTGGAGCGCGGGTATACTCCGGATACCGTTGTGGATGACCATAAACTAAAAGACGGACCATCCAATGCAAACAATACATATGCCGGAAAGATTCCGCTCAGATATGCGGTTGCACATTCCATTAATACGATTGCCTGGCAGCTGTATGATGAACTGACACCAAAAACAGGTCTGCAGTATTTAAAAAATATGAATTTTGCACAGATTAAGGACGGAGATTATACCCTTGCCACATCTCTTGGTGGATTTACCAAAGGTGTTTCTCCGCTTGAGATGGCATCCGGGTATGCAGCGGTTGAAAATGACGGACTTTACCGGGAACCGACCTGTGTAAAATCAATTGTGGATTCTGATGAAAATGTAGTCTATACGTCCAGCCTGACGGAAAAAACAGTTTATAAGCAGGATGCGGCGCGGATGATGACGGATATCATGACATCCGTTATGGACAGTGGAACCGGACGTTCTGCAAAGCTTGCCGATATGCCGTGTGCCGGAAAGACGGGTACAACAAACGATCACAAAGATGGATGGTTTTGCGGATTTACCAGATATTATACAACTGCAGTCTGGGTGGGATGTGATTATCCAAAAGCCATTTCCAATCTGAGTGGAAGCACGTATCCGGCACAGATCTGGAAAGCATATATGTCCGCGGCCCATGAGGGATTATCTTCACTTGATTTCCTTCCTTATGCCAAGCTTTCAGATGATTTTAAAAATCAGCAGAAGAAGGAAGAGGAAGAACACGACAAGATGCGCGAAGAAAACCAGACGGATGACCAGCAGACTTCCGAGAGCCAGCAGAAAGATAATACAACGGACGGAAGCTCCGAAAATGATAACCAGCCGGACAATAACGACAGCAATGCCGGTGATCAGAATAACAATTCCAAACCGGAACATAGTGGGGACAACGATTCCGGAGAAAGCGGAGGAAACACCGATAAGCCGGAAAATGGAGAAAATACCAATAAACCGGACAATAGCGAAACCACGGATAATAGCGGTGATACCGGAGAGAGTGGAGATACCGGTGGTGGAAACGTACAATAAACATATATAAAACAGTGCAACCGGTGTATTTATGGATACATCGGTTGATTTTTTTTATCGATACTAGGCAGAAATTCCGGAATATGGTAGAATATAGATACATGGGGTAGAAGAAAAATACATATCACATAGATCAAGGAGGAATCAGGAATTGAAGAAATATGGATTTGGCGTAGACGTGGGAGGAACCACCGTGAAAATGGGATTTTTTGAGACAAGCGGAGAGCTTCTTGACAAATGGGAAATCAAGACCGATACCAGCGATAACGGAAAGGCAGTACTGCCGGATATTGCACAGGCGATTGATAACAAACTGGCGCAGGAAGGCATCAGTAAGAGTGATGTAGAGGGCGTGGGAATCGGTGTTCCGGGTCCTGTGCGGAGTGATGGCGTTGTTAACGGATGTGTCAATCTCGGCTGGGGAGTGATCAATGTTGCGGAGGAACTCGGTGCACAGACAGGTCTGAAAGTAAAAGTTGGAAATGATGCGAATGTTGCAGGTCTTGGCGAAATGTGGCAGGGCGGTGGAAAAGGAAGCAAAGATGTCATCATGGTAACGCTTGGTACCGGTGTCGGCGGTGGAATCATTGTAGACGGTCATGTGGTTGCCGGATATAACGGTGCAGGCGGAGAAATCGGACATATTACCGTAAACCATGATGAGATCGAGCCTTGTAACTGTGGGCAGTATGGATGTCTGGAACAGTATACTTCTGCGACCGGTATTGTACGCATGGCAAAACGTAAACTTGCCAAAACACAGGATGCGACAAAGCTTCGTGATTATAAGGATATTACTGCAAAAGACATTTTTGATGTGGCAAAAGAAGGCGATGAAATAGCACTCGGACTGGTAGATGAAGTAGGAGAAATTTTAGGGTCAACCCTTTCGAATATTGCATGCGTGACCAATCCGGAAGTTATCGTGATCGGTGGTGGTGTGTCCAAAGCCGGACAGATTTTAATCGATACGATCCAGAAGCACTTTAAGGAAAGCTGCTTCCATGCATGTCGTGATACCCGCTTTGAACTGGCACAGCTTGGCAATGATGCCGGAATATACGGGGCAATGCAACTCATTATCGGATAAGTTCAAAAAACAGAACCATATGCACAGCAAACATTTTCGTGTAGGAAGAAAGTGTTTGCTGTGCTTTTTTGTACTCTTTTATCATTACTCTGTTGAAAAAATATCTTGACAATCAAACTATCTTTGCATATACTTTGACTAAGAAACTGTTTGACAATCAAACTATTTCACAATCAAACAAAATTGAAGACAGTAAAAGGAGAACCCATTATGTTAGAAAAGTTAAAAGAAATCATTGCAGACCAGTTAAACGTAGACGCAGATTCTATCACCGCAGAGTCCCGTTTTAAAGAGGATCTTGAGGCAGATTCCTTAGATCTGTTTGAGCTGGTTATGGCTTTGGAAGAAGAGTACGGTGTAGAGATTCCTTCTGAGGATTTAGAGAAGATCCTTACCGTTCAGGATGTCATTGATTATATGAAAAATAAGGGTGTTGAGGCATAAGCTATGAAAACAAGAGTGACAGAGCTTCTGGGAATCGAATATCCGATCATTCAGGGCGGTATGGCATGGGTCGCAACACATGAACTGGCCAGTGCGGTATCCAATGCCGGCGGACTTGGCATCATCGGAGCAGGTGGAGCACCGGCTTCCTGGGTGCGTGAGCAGATTCAGGCAGCAAAAAAAGAAACCGACAAGCCGTTTGGAGTAAATCTCATGCTGATGAATCCGGAAGCGGATGAGATTGCAAAAGTAATTGTGGAGGAAGGCGTTAAGGTAGTAACAACCGGCGCCGGCAATCCGGCCAAATATATGAGCATGTGGAAAGAAGCCAAAATCAAAGTGATCCCGGTTGTGGCAAGCGTGGCATTGGCAAAGCTGATGGAGCGTGGCGGTGCGGATGCACTGGTCGCTGAGGGAATGGAGTCCGGTGGACACATCGGTGCCCAGACGACGATGACACTCGTACCACAGGTAGTAGATGCGGTATCCATTCCGGTCATTGCAGCCGGTGGAATTGCAGATGGACGTGGATTTGCGGCAGCTATGATGCTTGGCGCAGAGGCAGTACAGATGGGAACCCGTTTTGTTGTTGCAAAAGAATCCACGGTTCATGAAAATTACAAGCAGCGCGTGGTCAAAGCAAAAGATATTGACAGTGAAGTGACCGGCATGTCCACAGGCCATCCGATTCGCGTTATTCGTAACAAAATGACCCGCGAGTACTTAAAGAAAGAAAAAGAAGGTGCACCGTTCGAAGAACTTGAGCAGATGACACTCGGAGCACTGCGCAAAGCAGTTGTGGAGGGCGATGTCATGTACGGCAGCGTTATGGCAGGCCAGTCTGCGGGTCTGGTAAAAAAAGAAGAGACCTGTGCGGAAATTATCCGGGATGTTATGAGTGGTGCCGAAAAGTTATTGGGACAGAAATAGGAGAAGACAGTGAAGAGAGTATTTATGTTCCCTGGACAGGGATCTCAGTATATTGGTATGGGAAAAGAGTTTTACGACGCCATGCCGGAAGCAAAAGCGGTCTATGATCTGGCAAATGAAGTGACAGGTCTGGATGTGGCAGCTCTTTGCTTTGAAGAAAATGATAAGCTGAACATTACAGAGTACACACAGATCTGTATGCTCACAACCGAGGCGGCTATTTATACAGCATTAAAAGCAGCGGGAATTGGCTGCGACGTTACGGCGGGCTTAAGCCTTGGTGAATATGGTGCGCTGATTGCATCCGGAGCGATGACGATGCGGGATGCATTTGCGGTTGTCCGCAAGCGCGGTATTTATATGGAACAGGCATATCCGGTAGGCGGCGGTATGTCTGCAATTCTTGGACTGGATGCGGAAAAGATCGCAGCAATCTGTGAGGAAACCGCTGCAAAAACAAACAAAGTTGTTTCCATTGCAAATTACAACTGTCCGGGACAGATCGTTATCACCGGAGCAGCAGATGCTGTAGGTGAGGCAGGAGATGCCTGCAAGGAAGCCGGAGCAAAGCGCGTGGTTCCGCTTAAAGTCAGTGGCCCGTTCCATTCTGCACTTTTAGCAGAAGCAGGAAAGAAACTCGGGGAGGCACTCGAAGATGTAACGATTCAGCCGATCACCATTCCGTATCTGACCAATGTGACTGCAGATTATGTCAAAGATCCGGCAGACGTCAAGGATTATCTGGTACGTCAGGTTTCTTCTTCCGTGCGCTGGCAGCAGACAATTGAGCGCCTGATTGCAGACGGAGCAGAGGAATTTGTGGAGATCGGACCGGGACGCAGCCTTTCCGGATTTATGAGAAAGATCAATCGCGAGGTTACCACATGCAACATCGACAAAATGGAGGATTTCAATAAATATGTTAACCGGTAAAAATGCACTTGTTACAGGTGCTTCCAGGGGAATCGGAAGAGCCATTGCGCTGGAGCTGGCAAAACGCGGAGCATTTGTTGTGGTGAACTACAATGGTTCTGAAGATGCTGCAAATGAAACAGTTGCAGCGATCAAAGCAGCTGGAGGAGATGCCGTGAGTGTTCGCTGCAATGTCTCTGATTTTACAGCCTGTCAGGAGATGATTGAATCCCTTATCAAAGAATATAAGCATATGGATATTCTGGTGAATAATGCCGGAATTACAAGGGATGATCTGCTGATGCGCATGAAGGAAAGCGATTTTGATGCTGTGATCAATACCAACCTGAAGGGAACTTTCAATACCATTCGTCATCTGTCACGCTATCTGTTAAAACAGCGTGCCGGAAAAATTATCAATATTTCTTCGGTATCCGGAATCCTTGGAAATGCGGGACAGTCAAACTATGCAGCCAGCAAAGCGGGCGTGATCGGTCTGACAAAATCTGTTGCAAGGGAGCTTGCATCCAGGGGAATCTGCGTCAATGCGGTTGCTCCCGGATTTGTAGAGACAGAGATGACCGCAGTATTGCCGGAAAAGACCCAGGAAGAATTAAAAAAGCAGATCCCGCTTGGCAGAGCCGGACAGGTACAGGATATTGCGAATGCAGTCGCATTTCTTGCATCACCGGAGTCGGATTATATTACCGGACAGGTACTTTCCGTAGACGGTGGTATGGCCATTTAAGGAACCTGATAGAAAGAAAGGAAAAGGAAAATGAGAAGAGTCGTTGTGACGGGAATGGGAGCAATCACGCCGATCGGCCTGAATGTGGAAGAATTCTGGAAAGGAATCCATGCCGGACAGATTGGATTTGGTCCTATCACGAAGTTTGATGCAAGTGAATATAAAGCACATCTTGCGGCAGAAGTCAAAGGTTTTGTCGGAAAAGAGCATATGGATTTTAAGGCAGCAAAGCGTATGGAACTGTTTGCACAGTATGCGGTAGCAGCTGCAAAAGAAGCCGTTGCGGATGCAGGGCTTGATATGGAAAAAGAGGACGCTTACCGTTGCGGTACAGCCGTTGGATGCGGTGTTGGAAGCCTTCAGGCAATCGAGCGCGAGTATACAAAGATTGTGGAAAAAGGACCGGGCAGAGTCAATCCGATTTTCGTTCCATTGATGATCTCAAACATGGCAGCAGGAAATGTCTCCATCCAGCTGGGATTGCAGGGAAAATGTACCAATGATGTAACTGCCTGTGCGACCGGTACGAATAATATTGGTGATGCGTTCCGCAGCATTCAGTACGGAGAGGCAGATGTCATGGTAGCCGGAGGAACCGAGGCAGCCGTATGTCCATGTGCGATTGCCGGATTCGGTGCACTGACGGCGCTTTCTCCATCCGATGATCCAGAAAAATGTTCCCTTCCTTTCGATAAAAACCGCAGCGGTTTTGTATTGGGTGAAGGTGCCGGCATTGTTGTCCTTGAGGAACTTGAGCATGCAAAAGCAAGAGGCGCAAAAATCTATGCAGAAGTTGTGGGATATGGATGTTCCGCAGATGCTTACCATATTACTTCCCCACTCGAAGACGGTGCAGGCGCAGCCCGCGCAATGCAGAATGCCATCGAGGATGCAGGGGTAGACAAAAACGAGATCACATACATCAATGCGCATGGTACTGCAACGCATCACAACGATCTTTTTGAGACCCGTGCCATTAAGTTACTGTTTGGGGATCATGCAAAGGACATTAAGATCAATTCTACAAAGTCCATGATCGGTCATCTTCTTGGTGCCGCAGGTGCGGTTGAATTTATCACCTGTGTCAAAGAGCTGGAAGAAGGATACATCCACCGTACGGTTGGTTATGAGACACCGGATGACGAGATGGATCTGAACTACTGTAAAGAAGAATTCCACGAGTCATTTACCTATGCACTGTCAAACTCTCTTGGATTTGGCGGACATAACGCAAGTCTTCTGGTTCGCAAATACGAGGAGTAGAAGCTATGAGTATGACAACACAGGAAATTATGGAAATTCTGCCACACAGACATCCGTTTCTGCTGATTGATACGGTGGAAGAAGTGGAGCCGGGCGTGCGCGCGGTAGCAAAGAAAAATGTAACCTTCAATGAACCGTTTTTTGCCGGTCATTTTCCGGGAAATCCGGTTATGCCGGGTGTGCTGATCGTGGAAGCACTGGCACAGACCGGTGCGGTTGCGATTCTTTCGCAGCCGGAATGGAAAGGAAAGACGGCATATTTTGCAGGAATCAATAAAGCAAAATTCAAGCAGAAAGTTGTTCCGGGGGATACTCTGGTGCTTGAAACCGAAATTATCAAGGTGAAGGGACCGATCGGTGTGGGGCAGGCAACAGCAAAAGTAAATGGAAAACTGGCATGTTCCGCAGAACTGACATTTGCAATCGGATAGGGGAAAGGCAATGTTTTTTAATAAAAAATATATCAAAGTAAATCACAACGAAGAAGCAGAAAAAACACAGGCAGAAGAGCCAAAGCAGGAAGAGGCAAAGGAAGCAGCACCTGTTGTAGAGACCGTTACCTGTAAAATCTGCAAAAAAGAACTGGATAAACAGCGTGTCATCAAAAATAAATATGTCTGCTATGAGTGCGGATATTATTTCCGTGTCCGCACCAAAAACCGTATTCGTATGGTGGCGGATGCAGGAACTTTTGAAACCTGGGATAATGATCTTAAGACCGAAAATCCGCTGAATTTCCCGGAATACGAAGAAAAAGTTGCTGCAACACAGGAAAAAACCGGATTAAACGAAGGCGTAACCATGGGAAGTTGTACAATCAACGGAGAGAAGACAGTTCTCGGTGTGATTGATGCCCGTTTCATGATGGGAAGTATGGGACACGTAGTCGGTGAGCGGATTACACGTGCAATGGAAAAGGCAACGGAACAGAAACTTCCGGTGATCTTATTCTGCTGTTCCGGTGGTGCACGTATGCAGGAGGGAATTATTTCCCTGATGCAGATGGCAAAGACTTCTGCAGCTGTAAAACGGCATTCGGATGCAGGACTTCTTTATATTCCGGTTCTGACCGATCCGACAACCGGTGGTGTGACCGCAAGTTTTGCAATGCTTGGAGATATTATCCTTGCAGAGCCGGGAGCGCTGATTGGTTTTGCCGGTCCGCGTGTGATTGAGCAGACCATCGGGGAGAAGCTTCCGGATGGATTCCAGAGAGCCGAGTTTCAGCTGAAACACGGATTCGTGGATGCGATTGTAGAACGTGACGAATTAAAAGATACGCTGGGAAAAATCCTTCGTCTGCATCGTCCGACCGAAGGATATGCAAACTTTGATCCGGCACATGACGATGACCGTTATGAGCCGACCGAACTGATGCGCGAGAGAAATACGTTTTCCAGACCGTTAGAACCGTGGGATAAAGTAATGGCGGCACGTCAGATGAAGCGTCTGGCATCTGTCGACTATATGGGGCAGATTTTTGATGAATTCATGGAACTGCACGGAGACCGTTATTTCCGTGATGATCCGGCAATTGTCGGTGGTATTGCCTATCTGGATGGACAGCCGGTAACCGTGATCGGGGTGCATAAGGGAAAAGATTTAAAGGACTGCAAGGAACGCAACTTTGGTATGCCTTCGCCGGAAGGATACCGCAAAGCAATCCGTCTGATGAAGCAGGCAGAAAAATTCAATCGGCCAATCATTACTTTTGTAAATACATCCGGCGCATATCCGGGAAAAGAAGCCGAGGAGAACGGACAGGGTGAGGCAATTGCAAGAAACCTTTATGAAATGTCCGGTATTCAGGTGCCGATCCTTTGTCTGATGATCGGAGAAGGCGGCAGCGGTGGAGCGCTTGCGCTTGCAGTTGGCAACGAAGTGTGGATGATGGAAAACGCAACGTATTCCATCCTCTCTCCGGAAGGCTTTGCTTCGATTCTCTGGAAGGATGGAAAACGTGCAAAAGAAGCGGCAACTGTCATGAAGATCACGGCGCAGGATCTGAAAGAACTGTCTGTTGTGGATAAGGTGATTCCGGAGTATGGCGGAGCGGATGACGATGCGCTGACTTCGATTGCGGCATGGATGAAAGGAAATATGAAAGAATTTTTACGTGCACAGAATGACAAGAGTGGTAAGCAGCTTGCACAGGAGCGGTATGATCGCTTCAGAAAGTTCTAATTGTTCCATAGAGGAGAAGCATAAAATGAAATTTTTAGGAACCGGAAGTGCGCTTCCGAAAAAAGTTGTAAGCAATGATGACCTGGCTCAGGTTATGGACACTTCAGATGAGTGGATTCGTTCCCGTACCGGGATTGGCATGCGCCATATTGCAGTGGAAGAGACAACAACTTCCATGGCGGTAGAGGCGGCAGAGAAAGCACTTGCAGATGCAAAAATATCCGGATGTGAAATTGATCTGATTATCGCGGGAACCATTTCCCCGGATTACATATTTCCATCGCTGGCGTGTGAAGTACAGGCTGCAATTGGAGCAAAAAGTGCAACGGCATTTGATCTGAGTGCGGGATGTTCCGGATTTTTATTTGCACTGGCTACGGCGGATGCCTATTTCCGTACCGGACGTTACAAACATGCACTGGTTATCGGGGCAGAAACCCTGTCAAAAATGATGAACTGGGCAGACCGCAGTACCTGTGTGCTTTTCGGGGATGGAGCCGGAGCTGCTGTAGTTAGTGCAGAAGGAAGCCAGTTGCTTTCCATGGTGCAGGGATCAGACGGAGCCGGTGGCATGGCACTGCATTGTGAGAACCGTCCGGTGAATAATCTTTACCGCCAGCTTGGTGCACAGCATTATGCGTTCACCCAGATGGATGGGAGAGAGGTTTATAAGTTTGCCGTGCGCACGGTTCCAAAGGCGGTCAGTGAAGCACTTGAACAGGCAGAACTTCCAATTGAAGATGTAAAATATTTTCTGCTTCACCAGGCAAATATCCGGATTATTGAGTCAGTGGCAAAGCGTCTGCATCAGCCAATGGAAAAATTCCCATGTAATTTACAGAAGTGTGGAAATGTTTCGGCCGCAAGCGTACCTATTTTACTTGATAATGTCCACAAACATGGTATGATAAGCGGGGGCGATAAAATCGTATTAGCTGGATTTGGTGCCGGACTTACCTGGGGGGCATGTGCAGTCGAGTGGTAGGTCACACCAGATCATGAAGGAGTTTAACATGACGCTGGAAGAGACCTTAAATGATCTTCTTGTAAAATTATTCAAAGATATTCTGGAGATTGAGGCGAAAAGCCTGATCACAGAAGAGTTTAAAGATATCAGTTATAATGATATGCATATTATTGAGGCAGTGGGAATTGATGAGCCGCGAAATATGAAAACCGTTGCAAAACTGATGTCCGTTACAACAGGCACACTCACGAAAGCAATGGATGCCTTGTGTGAGAAAGGATATGTTGTCCGGGAACGGAGTACGCGGGATAAAAGAGTCATCAAGCTGCGCCTGACAGATAAAGGGAAAGCTGCCTATTATCATCACGAACAGTTTCACCGCCAGATGATTAAAAATGTTGCGGATGAGATGAACGATTCTGAAAAAGAGATACTTGTCTTTGCCCTGGCAAAACTGGTGGATTACTTTAAACTGACCTACTATGATACGGACGAGGAATCCGAATTCGTTGACTGGTCGAAAATAAGCAGGGATAAATAAAATATATACTTATTTAGTGTTATAACCGGGCGGCTCAGAATGCAAGTTTTGAATCGCCCTGTTTCATTTTGTACTCAAAAAGCTACTTTATTACGCCGTAGTGGTAGAAAATTACAATAATAAAGAATTTTCTATTGCAAAATCCTGCATTTTTCGTTACAATAAAAAAGGTTGATGTAGAAACAGACAACAGATTATGATCAGGACATGACGATTCGGGATTTTACTGGTTCCGGACGTTAAAAATTAATATTAAGGAGATAGAGAAATGGGTTATGTTGATGAAGTACTCGAAGTAGTAAAGAAGAAAAACGCAGATCAGCCTGAGTTTTTACAGGCAGTAACAGAGGTTCTTGATTCTTTAAGACCTGTGATCGATGCAAATGAGGAATTATACAGAAAGAATGCGATTCTTGAGAGAATCACAGAGCCAGACCGCCAGATCATGTTCCGTGTTCCTTGGGTAGATGACAACGGACAGGTTCAGGTAAACAGAGGTTTCCGCGTACAGTTCAATAATGCCATTGGACCATACAAGGGAGGTTTAAGACTTCATCCTTCTGTAAACCTGGGTATTATCAAATTCTTAGGTTTTGAGCAGATTTTCAAGAACTCTCTTACAACACTTCCAATCGGTGGTGGTAAAGGTGGTTCTGATTTCGATCCTAAGGGTAAATCAGACAGAGAGATCATGGCATTCTGCCAGAGCTTCATGACAGAACTTTGCAAATATATCGGAGCAGACGTTGATGTACCGGCCGGAGATATCGGAACAGGTGCAAGAGAGATCGGATTTATGTTCGGACAGTACAAGAGAATCCGTGGATCCTTCGAAGGAGTACTTACAGGAAAGGGTCTTACCTATGGTGGATCACTTGCCCGTACACAGGCTACCGGATATGGTCTGTTATATTTAACAAACGCATTATTAAAGGATAACGGAATTGATATCGCTGGAAAGACTGCAGCAGTTTCCGGATCTGGAAACGTTGCAATCTACGCAATCGAGAAGGCACAGGAGTTAGGTGTTAAGGTTGTAACATGTTCTGATTCTACCGGATGGATTTATGATCCAAACGGAATTGATGTTGCTCTTCTTAAGGAAGTTAAGGAAGTTAAGCGTGCCCGTCTTACTGAGTATGCAGCTGCTAAGTCAACTGCTGAGTATCATGCAAAGCAGAACGGTGAGCACGGTGTATGGCAGTACAAAGTAGATCTTGCCCTTCCATGTGCGACTCAGAATGAGTTAGACATTGAGGATGCCAAGATGCTCGTTGCTAATGGTGTTACATCTGTAACAGAGGGTGCTAACATGCCTACAACTCTTGAAGCTACAAAGTACTTCCAGGAGAATGGTGTTCTCTTCGTAGGTGGTAAGGCTGCCAATGCCGGTGGTGTTGCTACATCTGCACTTGAGATGAGCCAGAACTCTGAGAGACTTTCCTGGACATTCGAAGAAGTTGACGGAAAGCTTAAGGGAATCATGGAGACTATTTATGCTAACATCAGCGATGCTGCTAAGAGATACAATGCAACCGTTGGTGGAAAGACAGACTATGTAGCAGGTGCTAATATTGCCGGATTTGAGAAGGTAGTAGAGGCTATGCTTGCTCAGGGTGTTTGCTAATAGCAAAAGTGCATAAAAAATTTGAAAATGCGAAATGCTGGATTGGCTAGAAGTGGCTTAAATCCAGCATTTCTTTATTAGAGAGTAACTTTATACTTTGTGCAGAGTGTACAATGCTGTCGAAGGCTAAAATATGGTAATATACACACAATATACTTATAAGTTACACATAATGTACAGCAAGTAATCTGTATTGTAGGAAATATTTTGGCTGGTTGTATTGACAGTATCTTTAAACAAGTTGTAAGATAAAATATAAAAAGAAATATATGTATTAGGGGGAAATTGCATGGCAGAGTTAATTTACAATGAACATTATTTTGAAATGGCAAATCCAAATATTTATGAAAATGAGGAATTAAGAGAACCTCAGATTCAAGGATATTTTAAGGTGTATGACCATTTCGTTGTAAAAAATAAGCAAACGCATGCAATTATTGTGTTACCAACTGGTGTAGGAAAAACGGGATTAATGGGAATTTTGCCCTTTCACATATGTAAAGGAAGGGCATTAATTATTACTCCTCAGTTGACAATAAAAGATGTAGTTGTAGATTCATTAGATCCCGAGAATCCAGATAATTTTTGGTTTAAGAGAAAAATTTTTAGTACTATTGGCGAAATGCCTACATTGGTTGAGTATGCAAACGGAGTAAATCGAGAAGTTTTAGATAGTGCAAATATTGTTGTACTGAATATACATAAACTTCAAGCTAGGTTGACATCTTCGCCACTTAATTTTTTGCCATCTGATTATTTTGACATGATTATCATTGATGAAGCGCATCATTCAACGGCAAATACATGGGTAACAACAGTTGAGCATTTTAATAAAGCCAAGGTGGTAAAGCTTACAGGAACACCAATTCGAACAGATGGTGTTGAGTTGGCTGGAGAGTTAGTTTATAAATACAAATTAAGTCAGGCTATGGCTAAAGGATATGTAAAATCTCTTCGAAATTTCGAATATATTCCGGACAAATTATTATTTACAATTGATAACGACGAGTCGAGCTTATACACAAAAGAACAATTAATAGAGTCGGGGATCAGAGATGAAGATTGGATAAGAAGATCTGTTGCCTTTTCTAAAGAATGTTCGGAAAAAGTAGTATGTGAAAGTATAAAACTATTAGAAAAGAAAAGAGAATTTACAAGTGTTCCGCATAAGATAATAGCTGTAGCATGCAGTATTGAACATGCGGAACAGATAAAGCAACTGTATATTAACCATGGGTATAGAGCTGAAGTGATACATAGCAAGCAAACTACCGAAAAACAAATGGAAACAAAAAATGATGTGGAGAACCATCGTTTAGATGTAATAATTCATGTTGCTATGTTGGGAGAAGGGTATGATCATATATATTTAAGTGTTGCTGCTATTTTTAGACCTTTTAGAAATGAACTTCCCTACGAACAGTTTATAGGTCGAGTTTTGAGAGCAATCCCAGGTGAAGAAGTACAGAAAACTGAGGATAATATTGCAGATGTTGTTTCGCATCAAGATTTACAATTAGCGGATTTATGGGAAAAGTATAAGGTTGAGATTCAAGAAAGCGAAGTAATAAAGCATTTACAAGATGAGAATTTGGTTGATGAGGATGGTAGTTCAACACAAAGAACGGGAGATGGTTCTACAGGTGGTATTATTCCGCTAGGAAAAGCTCGAGAAGGAGGAAGTGGAAGGCTTAAAGCAGATGCATATTTAACTACGGAGCTAATTCGCAAACAGAAAGAGGAAGAGAAAAAACAAAAAGAAGATATTGATAAATTGCAAAAATTGTTAAATATAGGGTATGAGCAAGCATTAGCGATTTATAATCAAACGCGTACGCAAGAAAATGTCGCATTAAAGAGACCTGATTTATTATTTGCGAATAGAAAGAAAAATCTTGATACTGAGATTAGAGAAGTATTAGTTCCAGAGTTAATTACTCATTTTGGAGTGGATCAAAGTAAAAAGAATTTGTCTGGATGTAGATTGTTTAGTGGAAGATATGCGTGGATAAAAAATGCAGCGTCGGATAATGGAGCTTTATTGGCAATGTACCTTAATACTTACATGAAAAATGAAATTGGTAAAACTAGAGGAGAGTGGACGTTATCTGACTATGATAATGCATACCAGAAGTTGCCTGTAATTAAAGAGTATATAGAAAGAGTATTAAGTGAGTATCTGAAAATAGAAGGAGAGGAAAGATAAAATGGATGCATATATTAAAAGAATATATGATATGTTATATTCACCAGTACTTACACCATATAACTTGCTTGAGAATGTAAAATTACCTAATTATAGGTACGTAAAATATTATACAAATAGCATTGGAATTGTGGCTGAAATGCTGTGCCTTGTAGATGAAGGTGAAGAAAAAGCATTCTATTATCAGTTTGATAAAAAAGACTACTTACAAAAAATATATTATTATGATAATAGTGTAGAAGAACTTATTTTTGATAGGCAATTTGCTATCGAAGAAGCTAAGGAAAATTATTACATTAATGCAGGCACTGATTCTGTTGCGGGATAATTATGTAAACTTAAATGTAATTGGACTGAAAATGTGTAAGATAGTAATATACTTATAATATACAAAAAGTCTCAAAAGATGCATAAACTCTGGAGTCTCATGTTATTGCTATGCTTGCTCAGGGTGTTTGCTAATTAAGAATTTCTAAGATAAAAGACTATATTGAGAAGTCCTGTAAACAAATCAAATCTTCGATTTGACTGGTGTTTATGGGACTTTTCTTTATATAATGATAAGACATGCAAATTGTCAGAATATTCATAAATAGAAGATAATTTACGTTATTTTGAGGTCGTTATATACACGCGGTACACAAGTGATATACAGGTGGTATACACTCGTTTTTACTGATTTTGAATGCTTTTGGAAGCATTTCATCCTTTGCTTTTCAAGATGATTTAGGCTGAACATAAGTGTGACGTTAAATAAAAGAAATATCATAAGTGTATCCAGCAATCAGTCTTGATTTATTGTTTTATATCTTGTTCACTTCTGTAAGAAGTTCTTCTAAAGTCTTATGGGTGTATGTTCCTTTGGTGGTGTCGTTCTTCATACTGTGTCCCATAATCAATTTGATACATACATCATTTGCTCCGGCATTGTCCATGAGTGAAGCAAAGGTGTGTCTGCCATTTGTGATTGTAGGCATTTAAGCATTGCTGCAGATCATTTGTCCTGATGGAAATAAATTTGCGGTCATGCAGCTCGCTGAAATGATGAAAAGCAATCTCATAATTTCGCCATGTGGAATCGCTAATCTGGTTCTTAAGCGATTTTCGGTATTTCTTCCATTTCTCGTACATTTCTGCAAAGGCGGGAGAGTCTGAGTACTTCATATGCTCCGGAACAACCGCACCGCTATTGTATTCAGCAAGATAGGTGTAAGCCATTTCCGGTTTGGAGAAATAAGCCAGGTAGGTGTATTTTCGCTTGACCTTCCCGGTATCGTCTTCCACAAGTTTCGAGATGCGAACAGCGTAGGGCTTTCGTCGTTTGCCACCAAGCTTGATTACGCTGCCGTAAGAGTTTGGTAACTTCATATTTAACCTTCTTTCTGCATTTGTTCTAATTGTTTAAGGCAATACTCTGCATATTCCTTGTAGCGTTTTACTCTTGCAATTTCATCTGGAATATCAAAAGCAAAAATGGACTTCGGAACCAGATCAGAACGTTTGGTAGGATTAGTCACCTTGTATGTAGATAGCTTATATTCTACAAAATCTTTTACTTCTTTTTCCAGTTCAGACAGTTTGGTTAATGGTATCTGGGAAACGTCTTTTCCAGTCTCATTTGAATAGACGTGGACCACGCCATCTTCGGCAAATTTTTTTACATCAACAGATCCGGTTGCAGAATCGAAGGAATCCTGTAAATGGGCTTCCTGAAGAAGTTCATATTCAACCGTATAGCCGATATCATGCAGATAGGAGAGAACACCGTAATAAGGTTGTTCATATTCATCAATGTAGTATTTGCGTATTTCAAAGGAATTGAAATAGTCATCAATGATTGCATTCACAAAATCATTGGTGCATTCGCAATATTGCATTAAATCTCCATTCTCATTAGGAATAAATGGGAAGTATCGGTTAAAGCGAAGGTTAAAGCGAAGTAAACGGTTTTAATGGAATTGTGTGTGCGCGTGTGGTAAAATGGTGTTGTTGAAGAAAACGGCATTTATCAAATATAATACCTCTCCCAACCTATGGTTGAGTTTGATAATTCCACTTACAGTTTGTGTACAAAAAATGATAAAAATTGTAAAGTGTAGCGTGAAAGGAGGCATATTGTAATGAATCAAATTGATACAGGAAAGTTTATTGCTAGTTGCAGAAAAGAAAAAGGTCTGACACAAGCACAATTAGCAGAAAAGTTAAACATCACTGACAGAGCTGTTTCCAAATGGGAGACAGGAAAATGTATGCCCGATTCATCTATCATGTTGGAACTTTGCAATATCTTAAATGTTACGGTCAATGAACTATTAAGTGGGGAGAGGATAGAAATGAATAATTACGAAGAAAAAGTCAGCAAAAATCTCATTGAATTAAAACGAAAAGATGAGAATAATATGAACAAGAATACTATAATATCAATAATATATACAATTACCATGGTTATTGGTATTCTAGTATGTTGTATATGTGATGTTGCTATTTCGGGCACCCTTACATGGTCACTTATTACACTTAGTTCTATTTTGATTACATGGATAGCATCTTTTCCTGTTATATTGTTAGGGAAAAAAGGTGTTTTGGTTGCGATGGTTGCCATTAGTATTCTCATTTTACCATTTATGTACATATTAAGTATTTTGATAAAAGTCAATGAAGTATTCAACATTGGTGCGATTATGTCCATTTATACACTAGTTTTTTTGTGGATAATTTATATTCTGTATTATCGACTCAAGGAACGAAAACTGTTGGCAACAGGAATTATATTTTTGTTTGCAATTCCGTTCACACTTTTGATAAATATTACATTATCAAAATTAATTGGAGAACCTGTGATTGATGTTTGGGATATATTATCCGTATTTATCCTGTTGATAGTATCAGTTGCTTTTATAATTGGAGATTATGCACGAAAAAAAGGTTTTGTAAGATAGGCTATTTTCTGAGTCGCTTGAAAATTCAAGGTTCAGAAGTTAAACGTTATTTGAAAAATGTTAGTGTGAGGTACATATATGGGAAAATGTTAATACTGACATTTGAAGACAGCGAGGAAGAAATACTAAACCATATAGTTTCTTATATCAGTACAGGAACGAAGGCATTTCAGGTGGTAGAAAATGCAAGAACAGAATTAAGATTCGATGGATTGGAAATAGATGTTGCAAAACGTTTGGTAAGAAAGCTGTAAAATTTCACGTTGAATTTTACAGCTTTCCTGCGTATAATATATAAGTGAAGAAGCTATATTGTAGTAGGAAAGGAAGTTGATTTTATGCCAAATATATTACCGGTATCAGATTTAAGAAATTATAATGAAGTGTTGAAAAATTGCCAGATTGGAGAACCCGTGTTTTTGACCAAAAACGGTAGAGGTAAGTTTGTGGTTATGGATATTGAGGACTACGAGCGTGAAAAAGCAGAAAAGAAGCTACTCATGAAACTACAGGAAGCAGAAGAAGCTGTTAGGGATGAAAGTGCCTGGATGAGTTTGGATGAACTAAAGAAATCTGTCGGGGTATAGCATATGATGAAATTGCGGATTAACCCTATTGTGGCAGAGGACTTGAAGAATATTAGAGAGTATATTGCTGAAGATAATGAAGAAATGGCGGTAAAGACCATCCAGGAGATATATGCTCGAATTGAAAATATACAGCAATTTCCGTACATGGGAGCTGATCTTGCTAAGAGGGTCAGCTTCCGAACGGATTATAAATATGTGATTTGCGGGAATTATGTCGTGCTATATAAGATTGGGGAAGAATATGTGGAGATTTACCGAGTGGTAAATCGATATCAGGATATTACGAAGATATTTCTTTGATGTGAAGAGGGGGATTTTATGAACAAAAATCTTTATAGTGGAAAATTGATAGCTGTTGATGGTCCTAATGGGGCAGGAAAGACTACAATTATACAAGAATTAAAAAAAGAGTTGGAGAAACGGAGAATTAAAGCTTGTTTTACGAAAGAACCTACAGATAATGAATTAGGATGTTTTGTGAGGGAATGAATAAAATAGATGCTATGTTTGCTCAGGGTGTTTGCTAATTGTATATTTCCAAATAAAAAGTAGATGTGCAAAAAATAAGAATAAACGGTTGCGCGTTTGTGCAATTTTTCGTATTTTTTCTCAAAACTAGGAATATAGTACCGTAGAACTGACCAGAAAAACGCAGGAACTTTTTTCGACTTTGTGCACACTTATCCGGCCGTCCATGGTATTATAATAACTGTAAAAACCCCCCAATACATTATATAGTTTTTGCTATACCCCATAGTAAAAATACCTTCTCCTAAAAAGGCAGCGTTCGAAGCTGTCTTTTTTATTTTATAAAGTGCATCGTGTACGACCACATTCGGGAAAGGATGCAAATTGGGCATGAAAATAACCCACAGGAAACACATGTGCAAAAAACAGGAATAAACGGTTGCGCGTTTGTGCAATTTTTCGTATTTTTTCTTAAAACTGGGAATATAGTACCGTAGAACTGACCAGAAAAAGGCAGGAACTTTTTTCGACTTTGTGCACACTTATCCGGCCGCCCATGGTATTATAATAACCGTAAAAACCCCCCAATACATTATATAGTTTTTGCTATACCCCATAGTAAAAATACCTTCTCCTAAAAAGACAGCGTTCGAAGCTGTCTTTTTTATTTTGTTTTCGCTTATACAAAATAACCAAAAACGAGTCATACTTTTTGTGAGGTTTGTGCACACTTTCGCAGGGGTTCATGCTATTATAATAACCGTAAAAACCCCCCAATACATTATATATAGTTTTTGCTATACCCCATAGTAAAAATACCTTCTCCTAAAAGGCAGCGTTCGAAGCTGTCTTTTTTATTATCTGAAATTATTCAAAAATTTTATTCTGAAAGATATTTCCCCATGATGAATCGTGTATATAATAGTTGGAAACAGGAGGGCAGGCATGAAAAAAACAAATGACACTCCAATGGAAGATTTTCAGGCATTATATAACCGACAGGTGAATCGTGTTTATAGACTGGCGCTGGTTATGCTGGGCAGCCAAAGTGATGCTGAAGACATGGTACAGATGGTATTTCTGAAAGTCTGGGAGAAAAAAATAAGTTTCCGGGACACAGATCATGAAACGGCATGGATTCTGACCGCAACGAAAAATCAGTGCAAAGATGTACTGAAAAGTTATGAGCGGAAACATTGCGGTACACTCGAAGAGATGCCGGAACCGGGTATTGCATCGGAAAACCATATGGAAAATGTTGTGTGGCTGGTACTGGAGTCGCTGGAACCAAAATACCGGATTCTGCTGTATCTGTATTATTATGAAGGCTATTCCATACGGGAACTGACTGCGATTCTGAAACGAAAAGAAAGTACATTGCAGACGCAGCTTGCTGCAGGACGCAGGAAATTGAAAGAAGGGCTCAAAAAAGCAGGGGAGATTCCACAAAATTGGGAAAGGGAGGGAAAATAAAATGATGAGTGATCCTGAAAAATGGGAAGAAATTTTCAAATATACGATTGATCAGACGTCACCGGATCAGGAACGGAAAGAGCAGATGTGGAACCGGCTTCAGAGTACAATTTCAGGAAGAGGACAGAAGCGGAAGCAGGTCATACGATCCGGGTGGCAGCCACATGGCCGGAAAACATTTGCAGCGGCATTGGCCGGAACCTGTGTGATTGCAGTCTGCCTGTTGACCGGCGTAGGTGTCAATGCCGCAACGGATGGTGCATTATTGGATTCTATCCGGGAATTTTGCGGACTTCCGGTACAGCAGAAGAAAGCGGCAGACGAAGGATTGAAGCTGAAAAATGAAGTGTATGCACCGGAACTGGCAGGATGTTCTGAAAAATATGTGGTATTTGCCAATGAACGCGCACTGATAGTATATGGACGGCAGGAAAAAAAGCTTCTGGCGGCACTGGATCTGCAGGCAATGGACTGCAATTATTTTAATACCGACAGTATCCATACCCGTGCGCTGCTGCAGAAAGACACGATATATATTTTTAATGAGAAAAAGGAACAGCAGCCAACGCAGATGTATGTGTATGATCTTAAAAAGACGGATGTATCATCCGCGCTTTCCGTGACGGAGGATGTTCGAAAACTGGAACTGGTTTACCGGGAGTGGAAAACGTTTTCCGCAGAAAATTCCCTGGACACATTTTCTGGTATGGCAGACGGGGACTACTGGAACAGTCTGATGAATTCCGGTAAAGATGGGAAAGAAACGGGCGTTTACAGTCAGCAGTGTATTGTATGGACGGATAGGGCTGGCAGACAGTACCGCAGTGCTTTAGTTATTATCGGTGGAGATGATTATGAACTGTATTCCTGCCCGGCGGATGACACGGAGAAAATTTCGAAGGAAAAGCTTTTGGTACAGACGTATTCTGATGAGATACAGACGGAAACTGCGACGGAAGAGAATACGCAGCATACAGGACTGCCGGAATTTGCTTATCAGGGAGACGATGAAATTATGAAACTTGTCTGTGATTACATGATTAAAAACAGAAACGAGTATGAATATCTGGAAAACGGTGGAATTTATATTTATGTGCCGGAGCCGGTCATTGTGAAAACAGTCAGAACCGGAAATGATCTGTTTATTTTTGGGAATTTCTGGTGGGAAACATACTACCGGAACGGAAATACGCTGATGAGTGACAGTGGAAGTGAAATGCCTGCACGGTTACATTTTGTTTCGTATGGAAATGGCAGTTATATTTTTAAGGATAAAGAAGTGGCAGGGGACGGATCTTACTATGGCACAAGTATTCGTGAATTCTGCGAAGGATATCAGGTAGATCCGCAGAAACTGATGGATACCGCGGAGGCACATAAAAAAATTCGTATAAAAATGCTTCGTGATTATGTAAAGCAGAATCATCTAGACATACAATATTACAAAGATTACGGCTGGGATCCGGTGGCACTGGAAAAATAATAAAAGAAAAAGGGCTTGTCACAGAATAAAAATTATGCTATAATTCCAAATTGTCAGAGTGCTTTGCATTCTGATGGAAATGGGCAGATTCCCGAGTGGCCAAAGGGGACAGACTGTAAATCTGCTGCAAATTGCTTCGGTGGTTCGAATCCACCTCTGCCCATTCTTTTAAGACCGACATTGTGTCGGTCTTTTTTTGTGCAGATTATTAAAAAATGAAATAAGGTATTGTTGGAAAATCTTAAAAAGAATGCGCATAAAGCATAAGCGATTATGCGGATAATATAATAAAATATTGTCAGTCGCGGTGCGCACAGCGCGCAGTAGATTCACGCTCGATCAGCTTAGGACGCAGCAGCGTTTTGCTGATCGGGATGTGATGGATCAGGGAATTTAAAATATCGTAAGCACAACGGCCAAGCTCGTTGCGTTCCTGACGGATTGTGGTAAGCGGCGGGTCAAAAGTGGCAGCAATGGATATGTCGTCAAAACCAACAACACTGACGTCTTCCGGCACGCGGAATCCGCGCTTCGTACATTCGTCAATGACACCTTTGGCAATCAGGTCATTGCCGCAGACCACGGCAGTGGCACCGGCGGAAAGAAATCCGGGAACATGATATTTGGCACTGTCGGATACATAGTAGCCGTAAGCTGTCAGATCCTTCTGCACAGGAAGTGAAGCAGCAGCCATAGCACTTTCGAATGCCTCCTGCCGCTGGTCAGAAACCAGTGAGTATAAGGAACCGTTTAAGAATGCAATGTTTTTATGCCCGAGATTAACCAGATGATTTACTGCCATGGTGATGCCTTCGTAGCTGTCGGTTCCAAGATAGCAGACGTTTGGATTTCCAGAGATGAAATTGTCAAAAAGCACAGTTGGCATGGTAGTGTTTTCCAGCTGCTTGATCCAGGAATCATGCAATGCAAGACCCATCAGAAAGGCTCCGCAATAGCCGTTTTTCAACAGAAAGGTATCGTATTTTTCCTCTTCCTGAAATGCCGGGGTGATGGGAAGAATATCAACATCCCATTTGCGGCGGAACGCATTCTGTTTGAAGCCGAGAACTATGTCATATCCGAATTCATCAATTGTTTCGTAATTCATGTTTTCTATGAAAATGCAAAGCTTGCGGTTTTCCACTTTCTTGGAACGCTTGGTGCTGTATCCCATCTCCACAGCGGTATCGAGAACCATCTGCCGCAGCTCATCACTTATGTCACTTGCGCCGTTTAAACCTTTGGAGACTGTGCTTACAGAAACTCCAAGACGATTGGCAATATCTTTGATTGTAGCCATATATTTTCTCCTGTGATTTCTTATGTTTAAATGATTATAAATCAGTTTGGGAAACTGTGCAATTCTTTCTCAAAAAAAGTTTCGAAAAAACAGAGCAATAATGTTGTGAATATATACAAAAACACGATATAAAATACGTGAAAAGTGGGGAAAATGGTGTCCGAAAACGCAAAATCATTGACAAAATGATGTAGAGAAACTAAAATTAAGACAGATACGAAAAAACACGAAACAATCCGAAAAGATTTTTAGATGGTTTTTTCAATAATCCGAAGGAGAATTCGTGATTTAAAAGACGGGGTGAAGAATCTTGGAAGGACAGGAAGTAGCAAGAGGTTCCGGAATCCTTCTTGCAGTATCAAGCCTACCGTCAGAGTATGGTATTGGCACTCTGGGTGATGCAGCGTTCCATTTTGTGGATCTGCTGGTGGATCTGAAACAAAAGTACTGGCAGGTGCTTCCTGTCGGACCTACAAGTTTTGGGGACAGCCCATATCAGAGCTTGTCGGCATTTGCCGGAAATCCTTATCTGATTGATCTGGATCAGCTTGTCAGAGAAAAGCTTCTGACGCCGGAGGAAATCCAGAGCTATTACTGGGGAACACAGAAATCTGCCATTGATTATGCAGCACTCTTTGAAAACAGGACGCTGGTTCTGCAGAAAGCATTTGGCCGGTTTGACGAACACGAACCGGAATTTCAGCAGTTTGTAGAAGAAAACAGGGACTGGGTCGAAGATTATGGATTGTATATGGCACTGAAAGTATCCAATGGAAACCAGAACTGGCAGAGCTGGCCGGAAAATATTCAAAAAAAACAACCGGTTGCGCTTGCAAAGTGCCGAAAAGAGATGTATAATAACATCATGTTTTGGGTGTTTTGCCAATACAAGTTCTTCCAGCAGTGGGGAAAACTTAGGGAATATGCCAACAGCAAAGGAATCCAGCTGATCGGAGATGTACCTTTTTATGTGGGAAAGGACAGCGTGGATACCTGGATGCATCCGGAACAGTTTTTACTGGATGAGAATGGCGAAGCTGCTTATGTGGCAGCTGCAATTCCGGATAAGTTTTCCGAAACAGGTCAGGTATGGGGAAATCCACTGTATAACTGGCCTCTCATGCAGGAGGATGGGTTTTCCTGGTGGAAACGAAGAATGCAGATCAGTACAAAGCTCTTTGATGTAATCCGGATGGATCATTTCATCGGGTTCGTCAAAAATTATATGGTTCCGAAAGATGCCACGGATGCTTCCGGCGGACGGTGGATGAAGGGACCGGGGCGCAAACTGACCGACGCTTTGAATTCCGTTTTGAATGGAACAACAGTGATCGCCGATGATTACGGCGGCAAGGCATTGATACCGGGAGTGAAAAAACTCCTTGCAAAGACAGGGTGGCTGGACACAAAAGTTCTGATGTTTGCATTTGATGGAGATCCGTCCAATGAACATCTGCCACATAATTATCCGGGAAGCCACACAGTGGTATACGCGGGAACGCATGACAATGATACGATTGTAGGATATTTCAGGGACAAGACAGAATATGAACTGGCTTACCTGTATGAATACCTCAACATCAGCAGTCAGGAAGAAATTCCAGATGCACTGATCCGGTGTGCATATGCAAGTATTGCAGATATCGCGATCATACAGATGCAGGATTTGCTGAAACTCGGGAACGAGGCAAGAATGAATGCACCGTCTACCGTGGGTTATAACTGGCGGTGGAGATTGAACAAAGAACAGCTCGCGGAAAGCCGTCGGGCGTGGATACGGAATCTTGCGGCGGTATACCGCAGATGACGCAGAAATTACGATATAGAGCGCAGAGGCGTTTTATATAGATACTTTTGAACTATCATTTTTAAAAAAGGAGAGGAAAACGATGAAAAAGAAAGTATTAGCAGCAATGCTTGTTGCAGCAATGACAGCTACAATGTTCGCTGGATGTGGCAGCAAGGATGAGGGAACAACAGGAACACAGGCAGCAAACAATGGAAGCACTTCCGAATCAGCAGAACCAGTTGATGTAAAACTTACTGTTATGGGACCTTCCGAGGATCAGGATGATGCACAGGGGGCATGGTTAAAGACAGAGTGTGAGGCATTTAACGAGGAACATCCGGAATGGAACATTACATTTGATTATGTAACATGTTCAGAGTCTGATGCAAAAGACACCGTATTACAGGATCCTGCAAGTGCAGCGGATGTATTCATGTTTGCAAATGACCAGATTGCTGATTTAGTTGATGCCGGAGCATTAACAAAGCTCGGTGGAGATGCAGCAGAATATGTTAAGAGCTCTAACTCAGAAGCTATGGCAGCAACTGTTACATACAACGGAGATATTTATGGTGTTCCTTATACATCAAATACATGGTTTATGTATTATGATAAGAGAGTCTTCTCAGAAGATGATGTAAAGAGTCTTGATACAATGCTTGAGAAAGGAAAAGTTTCATTCCCATTTGACAACGGCTGGTATCTTGCTTCTTTCTATGCAGCAAACGGATGTACAATCTTCGGAGATGGTACAGATGCATCTAAGGGATATGACTTCGGCGGAGACAACGCTGTAGCAGTAACAAAGTACATTGTTGACTTATTCAACAACAAGAATTTCGTAATGGATAATAACGATGGATCCCTTGGTCTTGCCGGATTAAAGGATGGATCTGTAAATGCTTACTTCAATGGTAACTGGAATTATGATGCAGTAGTTAAGAACCTTGGTGAGGAGAACGTTGGTGTTGCAGCCCTTCCTACAATCAACGTTGACGGAAAAGACTGCCAGCTGAAGGCATTCCTTGGTTCTAAGGCTATTGGTGTTAACCCGAACTGCAAGAATCAGGAAGTTGCTGTTAAGCTTGCTGCATACTTAGGAAGCGAAGACGCACAGTTAAAGCATTTTGAGTTAAGAAAGCAGGCTCCTGTTAATGCAAACCTTGCTTCTAACGAAGAAGTTGCTAAGGATGCAGTTGCAGCAGCTATGGCAAACGTAGCTACAAATTGCTCTATCGCTCAGCCAATCATCCCAATGCAGGCTTACTGGGATGCAGCTACACCATTCGGTGATGCATTCGTACATGGTGCTGAAGGACAGATTACAGCAGACAATGCTAAGGAAAAGACAGAAGCATTCAACGAGCAGTTAAACAGCTCACTTACAGAGTAATCTTTTTCCAAAAGAAAAAGACAGAGAAACAATTCCAAGGTTCTGGGGGACTCCCCGGAATCTTGGAATACATGAGTCTATAAATATGGCATAGAGTAACATGTGCCGGGAGGATAAGTATGATAGGTGCAAACAAAAAGAAGTCGGACTTCGCTACACCGTACACTGTATCCAATGCGCTTACGAAGGGCGGGGCTGCAGTTAAGTTATCAGCGCTTATAATGGGATTGGGAAACATCGCCCACAAGCAGATTATCAAAGGTTTAATTTTTTTGGCAATTGAGATTGGCTATATTATGTATATGGTCAATGCAGGTGCATATTATCTTTCCATGCTTCCTTCATTAGGATGGAGAAAACAGGAAGAAGTATTTAATGAACAGAAACAGATATATGAGTATGTACAGGGTGACAATTCCGTATTGTTGTTGTTATACGGTGTTGCTACGATTGCGATCACTCTTTTATTTATTTATATGTGGGCTGAAAATTTAAGAAGCGCATATATGGCAGAGTGTCTCGCAAAAGAGGGGAAAGAAATCAATTCTTTTGGCAAGGATGTCAAAAGTTTATTTGATAAAAATTTATACAAGACATTAATGTTTCTCCCATTGATGGGAATTCTTATTTTTACAGTTTTACCATTGTTATTCATGATTCCAATGGCATTTACCAATTATTCTACGATCAACAAGCATCTGACCTTGTTTGACTGGGTTGGATTGGCGAACTTTAAGACGGTACTTGGACTTGGCGGAAAGATAGGCAAGACATTCTGGCGGGTTTTAGGCTGGACCATTGTCTGGGCTGTATTTGCTACATTCTTATGTAACTTCTTAGGACTGATCCTTGCAATTGTAATCAACCGCAAAGAAACACATTGTAAAGCATTCTGGCGTACCTGTTTTGTTATTTCCATTGCAGTACCACAGTTTGTATCCTTACTGGTTATGAGACAGATGCTTCAGGAACATGGGGCGATCAACAACCTGCTGATAGAGTGGGGGCTTATCAAGAATCCGCTTCCGTTCTGGACGAATACGATGTGGGCGCGTGTATCGGTTATTTTGATTAACTGCTGGGTTGGTATTCCATACACCATGCTTCAGGTTACCGGTGTATTGCAGAATGTACCGGCAGAGTTGTATGAGGCAGCCAAGATTGATGGTGCCAATGCCGCACAGATTTTCCGTAAAATTACATTGCCATATATTATGTTTATTATGGGACCATACATCATTACACAGTTTACAGGTAACATCAATAACTTCAACGTTATCTACCTGTTATCCGCAGGTAAGCCGACTCCGGTTGGTGAAACGGCGGGCAAGACCGACCTTTTGGTAACATGGCTGTACAAGTTAACGGTTGATTATCAGTATTACAACATCGGTGCCGTGATTGGTATCTTAACATTCGTAGTTCTTTCTATTGTGGCATTAGTCACCTACAGAAATACGAAAGCATACAAAGATGAGGAGGGATTCATGTAATGAGCAGTGCAAAAGTAAGCAAACGCCCTATGACCGCTGGCCGGGCAAAGAAAATTGCAAAAAATTCATTGGTACATATAATCCTTGCCATCCTGGTAGTGATCTGGTTATTCCCGATTTTCTGGATTATCATGACAAGTTTGCGGGGGGAAAGTGGTGCATATACCGCATACTTCTTCCCAAAAGAACTGACATTTAATAACTATAAGAGACTCTTTACGGAGACAACATTGTTGAATTTCCCGAGAGCTTTTTTGAATACGCTGATTATTTCCATTTTTTCATGTTTGATCTCTACGGTATTTGTGCTGAGTGTATCATACTGTATGTCAAGACTGCGCTTTAGAATGCGTAAAGCATTTATGAATCTGGCAATGATCCTTGGATTGTTCCCGGCATTCATGTCCATGGTTGCAGTATACTTTATTTTAAAAGCAGTTGGACTGACTGAGGGAAGTGGGCTTCGTATCGCTCTGATTCTGATTTATTCTGCAGGATCTGGTGTTGGATTTTATATCGCAAAGGGATTCTTTGATACGGTACCAAAGTCTCTGTCAGAAGCAGCGATTCTGGATGGATGTAATCAGTTCCAGGTATTTTACAAGATCATCCTTCCGCTCAGTAAACCAATCGTTGTATATACGATCCTTACGGCATTCCTTGCTCCATGGCTTGACTTCGTATTTGTACGTGTCATTGTTGGACCAAAGGATAAGTATTGGACGGTATCACTTCTCCTGTACAATATGCTGGAGAAAGAGTTTGTAAACGGATGGTTTACAAGATGGGCTGCAGCCGCAGTTATTGTGTCTATCCCGATCTCTATTCTCTTCGTATTTATGCAGAAATTCTATGTAGATGGTCTGACAGGCGCTGTAAAGGGTTAATGATGAAAGATAGAAAGCCGGTGGTCGTTTGACCACCGGTTTTTTCATCCGATGAAGAAAGGAAAGGTTATGAAAAAAAGAATTTTGTCGGCAGCTGTTGTGCTGGCACTTTTTGCAGGGGTGCTTGCAGGCTGTATTTCGGGGAACGGTACACAGGAAGCAAAATTAAATATTATTGATGATAATTACCGTAATTATTATGAAATTTTTGTCGGCTCTTTTTATGACAGTGATGGGGACGGCATGGGTGATTTAAAGGGTGTGGAAGAAAAGCTGGATTACATCTCAGATCTGGGATGCAACGGAATCTGGCTCATGCCGATCATGCCTTCCCCAACCTATCATAAATATGATACAACGGATTACGAAGCGGTGGACGAGGCATATGGTACGGCGGATGATTTTAAAGAGCTGGCAAGTGCGTGTCACAAAAAAGGTATCCGGCTGATCATTGATGTGGCAATGAATCACAGTTCTTCCCAGCATCCATGGTTTACACAGGCATGTGAGTATCTTGCAGGTCTGAAGGCAGGAGAAAAACCGGACGATACGGTGTGTCCGTATGTGGATTACTATCATTTTTCTGACAAGCAGGAGGGAACAACCTACTATGCAGTGCCGGGAAGCAGTAGCTGGTGGTATGAGGGCTCTTTCTGGTCGGAAATGCCGGATCTGAATCTGAAAAGCCCGGCAGTACAGAAGGAATTTGAAGAAGTTGCGGATTACTGGATAGATCTTGGTGTGGATGGGTTCCGGATGGATGCGGCCATGCATTATGAAGAAAATGCAACCAATGCGAATTGTGATATTTTAAATAAATTATACACATACTGTAAAGAAAAAAATCCACAGTTTTATATGGTATCTGAAGTGTGGGCGAGTGAGAATGTCATTGCGGATTATTATGCGAGTGGAACACCAAGCATGTTTAATTTTGATGCAGGAACGGCAAAAGGGGCACTGGTCAATGCGGTAAGAAAGGGCGATCCGGTAAGCCTTGTGAATTCCATGCTGAAATATCAGAATGATTTCTCCCAAAAAAATCCGGATTATATTGATGCACCGTTTTTGTCCAATCACGATATGGCAAGGATTGCCAATACGCTGGTGAATGATCCGGATAAGATTAAGACAGCAGCAGGTCTTCTGATGACAATGAACGGCAGTCCGTTTGTCTATTATGGGGAAGAAATTGGCATGAACAGTTCCGGAACAAAGGATGAAAATAAGCGTATTCCGATGGTGTGGTCAAAAACTGACACTACAGGAATGACAAAGGGACCGGCAGATATGGATGCCGGCATTGAATCTCCGTTTCCGGCAGAAGATGAACAGGAAAAGGATAAGGATTCTATCTTAAGTTACTATAAAAATGCGCTTCGCCTGCGAAACCAGAATCCGGAAATTGCAAGGGGAACCATAGAGAAAGTAGAAAGTCTGTGCAAAGATTCACAGGCAGCAATCACGAAAACGTATCAGGACAGTACCATTGGAATCGTGTATAATCTTGGGGAAGGAAACGATACGGTTGACCTGAAGGGAACAGCACTTGAAAATATGAACCTGAAGGGAAGCCTGACACTGAAGGAAGAGACGGTACAGCTGAAAGATGGGAAACTGGAGATGCCGGCACGCAGTATTGCTGTGTTAAAACAGTAAAGTATAACAAAAGTGACAAATTATTGTAGTTTCAAGTTGAGTTTTTTGTCAGATTGTAGTATATTATCTATATTATAGGTGGGGAGAAATCGTCTGAATTAATGGAGGCGTATGCAAGATGAGAAAAAACGATGAACAGAAAGTAAATAAACTAAAGAAAGAAAAGGTCAAAAAAGAAAAAACAAAGAAAATACCGAAACGTGACAATGCTTCCCGAAAGGAAAAAAAGATAAAAATGAAAGAGTCATCCGGTGGGCGGAAAAAGGAAAAATCGGAAATTCCATTCTATCGCAGCATTGCGATGCGGCTGGTTGGGGCTTTTTTAATTCCGGTGATAGGTGTACTGGTTCTTGGTATTACTTCTTACAATAGTGCGTCCAATGCCATTGTAGATACATACAAGGAATCGGTGCAGCAGACTGCCAATACGATGCAGCAATATATCAATCTGGTCATTACGAGTGAGAAGGACGAATTCAAGTCATATCTGACGGAGTCGGATCTGCGTAAGTATTTTGCGGGGCTGATGGATATGTATGATGAGAGTTCCGTGCGCAAAGACTATCAGGGCAGACTGCGCAATAAGATGGCACTCGACAGCAAGATACAGGGTGCCTATATTATCGCGGACAACAAGCGTACCATTGATTGTCAGGGAATTGTCCGTGACCGCAATGTTTATACGGATTACGTGGGATGCGATCAGGGAAAGCTGGTCAGCAAAAGCGCAACAAACTGGTACTTCTTCGGGACAGATGAAAGTTCGGATAAAGCACTGGATCTGGGAATTGATGGATATTGTATCCGAATTGCCAAAAAAATGAACAATCAGCCGGCCATGATGATCATAAATATCAGTGATTCCTTTATCCGTTCTGCCATGCAGTCACTGGATCCCGGAAAGGGTGGCTATGTAGCATTGATTACGGATACGGATGGAAAAGAATTTTATTCCGATGAATCCGTCAAGGCTGATAAACCGCTGATTTATGGAACGGATTATTATAAAAAAGCATTGAATGGCAAGGCAGAATCCGGAAATCAGATGATTACATTTGCAGGAAAGTCATATATGTTTGTATATAGCAAGCTTTCCGCCGGAGATCTTATGGTCACGGCACTGATTCCTTCTGACCGTCTGCTGGAACAGTCATCCGGAATCAAACAGCTGACAACCGTACTTGTTATTATCTGTATGATTATAGCCCTGGCTCTTGGGTTATTACTCTCGAGACAGATGACAGGTACCATCAAATATATTCTGCGTCAGCTTCGTAAAGTTTCCAATGGAAACCTTAGCGTTCATCTTTCGGCAAAGCATAAGGATGAGTTTGGGCTGCTGTGTGATGGTGTCAATGATACCGTAGAGCATATGAAATCCCTGATCCTGAATGTCAATGAAGTGAGCCAGCAGGTCGGGGAGGCGGCAATACATGTAGCACAGGCTTCCGGCACATTTTTGGAAACTTCCAAGAATATTCAGAGTGCAGTAGAAGAGATTGAAAGTGGTGTAAATAAACTGGATTCCGGTTCTGATAACTGTATGAGCCAGATGGATTCCTTATCCGGAAAGATTAATAATGTAAGCTCCAATGCAGATGAACTTGAAAAACTCACCTCTGCAACCGGAGAAACCATTACGACGGGAATATCTTCTGTACAGACACTTACGCAGACGTCTGAGACAACAGCAAATATTACAAGAAATGTTATTCAGTCGATACAGGAACTGGAAGAAAAGTCAAAATCCATCAGCAACATTGTTTCTGCGATCAATGATATTGCGGAACAGACAAATTTGCTTTCCCTGAATGCATCCATTGAGGCTGCGCGTGCAGGGGATGCCGGCAGAGGATTTTCTGTGGTTGCAGAAGAAATCCGTAAGCTTGCGGATCAGTGCCTTGCTTCTTCATCCCAGATTTCTTCCATTGTAGATGAAATCGTTTCCAAGACGGGAGAAGTGGTAAATATTGCAAGACAGGCGGAGAATGCAGTTTCTTCCCAGTCTTCCGTTGTAGAGGATACCACAAATTCCTTTAAACAGATTGACCAGCTTGTAGCGCAGCTGATTCAGGCACTGCAGACGATTTCGAATAATGTGCAGGAAATGAATGGTGCACGAAACGAGACACTCAGTGCAATCGAGAGTATTTCCGATGCGTCCACCCAGACGGCAGAATGTTCTTCATCGGTACATTCGGCAGCAGGTACGCAGCTGGATGCAATCAAGAATCTGGATGAAGCATCCCAGAGTCTTACGACCAAGGCCCAGAGCCTGCTGGATGCACTGTCAACGTTCCAGGTTTAAGCAAAAAGTGAAAAAGCCTGAAGATGAAATGCTTCAGGCTTTTTTTATGGAGGAAGAAAATGCGGACAATTATCGTAGTCATTTATGTTTTTTTATTTTTGATTCTTGGACTGCCGGTTCTCGGAATCGAATGGATTATCGCAAAATTTGATAAACATGCAGCCGATATCAGCCAGCTTCGGATTGTGCAGTGGGGACTGCGCTGTGTATCTTTTTTGGCGGGGGTTCATCTGACTGTTGAGGGAAAAGAACATGTACCAACGGATCAGGCTGTACTTTATATTGGAAATCACCGCAGCATTTTTGATATTGTCATTACTTATGCACAGTGTCCGAATCTGACCGGGTATATTTCTAAAGATGGTGTCAATAAGGTTCCGCTGCTGGGAATATGGATGCGCCGTCTGTATTGTCTGTTTCTTGACCGCAAGGATTTAAAGCAGGGACTTAAGACCATTCTGACCGCTATCGATCAGGTGAAGTCCGGCATTTCTATCTGTATTTTCCCGGAGGGAACGAGAAATCGTGACCGGGAGGATGCAACGATGCTTTTGCCGTTTAAAGATGGTTCTTTTAAAATAGCACAGAAGACGGGATGTCCGATCATTCCGATGGCACTTACCGGGACGGCGGATATTTTTGAAAATCATTTTCCGTGGCTGCACCGTGCAGAGGTAAAACTGACCTATGGGGAGCCGATTATTTTTGCCGAACTTTCCAAGGAAGATCAGAAACATATCGGCGCATACTGCCAGAATGTGATTCATGAAATGCTGCAGGAACACAAAAATACAAAAGAATAGATCGCACGACCGCTGCATAGGATAGCATAAGAACGAAAATAGAGTGGTCAACCATGAAAGATAAAAAAAGAAAGTATATCCTGATGATCATTTTGCTGGGGGTGCTTATGCTGCTGAGCGGGTGTGTGCGAAAAGAATGTGAGGAGAAGGTAAAGGATCTGGAGTTTACCGTGACAAAGGAGGAAGAACTTCCGGAAGCCTTAAGACAACAGATTGAAGAAAAAAAGGAGGGGGATTTCCGTTTTACATACAGCGATAATGAATATTTATACGTTGCCAGAGGTTATGGAATACAGGAGACCGGAGGATACAGCATCTCCGTGGAAGACTGTTATCTGAGTGATACCGCCATCTGCGTAAAGACGAGACTGCAGGGACCCAAAAACGGAGAAGAGGTGACAAAAGCACCTAGTTATCCGTTTATTGTACTGAAGCTGGAACTGCGGGAGGAAGAGGTACTGTTTCAATAGGGTACTTAAGAACTATTGTAAAAAGTTTAACACTCTGCTATACTAAAGCTACTAGATATAGTATTTTCTAGAATATTCAACTCAAATGGAGGAGGCAACAATGGAACAGGCACAGATTAGCAAGGTTCGGGCATCCGTTCATCGGCAGCGCGGTAACAGAGTGAAAATTCAGTTAGACCGTGGACGTAACAAGGTAGATATTCAGGAAGGCGTTATCCAGGGCGCATATCCAAGCGTTTTTACAATACTTGTAGATGACGAGCGAGAGGAAAATCCTCCACAGTTATTGTCATTCAGTTACACTGATATTATTACAAAGGACATTCGAATGAAACTTTGTTAGGAATGAATAAAATTCCCTTTCTTTGAATAAGTATTAGTATACTTACTTCAAAGAGAGGGGATTTTTTTGTTTTGGAATTGAAGAGACAGCTGTTCAGACAGAATTTACTAAGGAGCAGGGCGTTTACCCAGATTACGCTGGATGATGACTGTATTGTAAAAGACAACAAACCGGATCTGTTGAACATTATACATACCAGGGGTTCTGTTATTTTTGAGGATGTCAAGGTGAGCAGCCAGACGGTGTGGGTTACCGGACAGTTGTGTTTTGTCGTGTTATACCGCAGTGAAGATAACCGGCTGGAATCTTTTACGGACAGTATAAATTTCGGAGAAAAAATTTTTATGGATGAGGTGGAAGAACGCGATACCGTCAATCTGAGCGGAGATCTGGAGGATCTGAATATCAGTGCCATCAATTCCAGAAAGCTCGCCGTGCGTGCTCTGCTTGGCATTCATGCCGTGTGTGAGGTGCCGGTGGAAGAAGAAATTGTAAGTGGTGTTGAAAATGATCCGGATATTCAGCAGAAAAGCCGGACGATGCAGCTTTTGGCACTGACATCCGCGAAAAAGGATATCCTGCGTGTGCACAGTGATATTGCACTGCCACAGTCCAGTCCGAATATCGGACATCTGCTTTATGATTATGTTGAAGTGCGTAACCGGCAGGTGATCTGCACCGGGGAGCAGATGCAGATTCAGGGAGAAGCGTATGTGAATGTATTGTACAGCAGTCTGGAAGGAAAAATGGAGTGGTATGAAACGATGGTTCCGTTTTCCGAATCAATAGAAGGGGGAATGACCGGAACACAGCCGATCTGCTGGGTACATTGCCAGACGAAAGAATATGAGGTGGAACCGGCAGAAGATTATGATGGCGAAATGAGGGCGCTGAGCCTGAATCTTTCCATGGATGTGGAAATGAAGCTGTGGGAAGAAAGGAATGTGGAACTTCTGGCAGATGTCTATTCGCTGGAAACAAATCTTGTGCCACAGAAAGAAATGGTCTGTGCAAAAAAACTGCTGATTAAAAATGAAGCAAAACTGCGGATCTCTGAACAGATGAAGCTGGCGGAAGAACAGGAACGGATCTTACAGCTGTGTTCTTTTGAGGGGCATGCAGAGATGGATCATGTGGAACCGGTGGAAAACGGGTTAGAGGTAGAAGGAATCCTGACGGTTGATATTTTGTATGCAACGACGGATGACAGTTTTCCGATTGCACATACGCAGGAACAGATTCCGTTTACACAGATTGTTGATGTTCCCGGCATGAAAGGGCACACGGAAGATATTTCTTATGAAATCGAGCCGGCGATTGATCAGCTTGCGGTGAATCTGCTGGATAACGAACGATTTGAGGTCAAGGCGGTTATTTCCCTGCAGACAATTGTACAGCAGGAAGTGTGCATGGAAAAAATTGTGGATATCCATAAGGAACCGCTAGACGCGGTGGAACTGATGAAGCAGCCGGGAATTGTTGGCTATATTGTTAAAAAAGAAGAACAATTATGGGACATTGCAAGACATTTTCATACTACCGAGGCAGAAATTATGGAGACAAACGGACTCAAATCGGCAGATGTGCAGCAGGGCGATAAGTTACTCATTGTAAAGAAAGTGAGTGAATGTTAGAATTGATGATAGAAAGCGTCAAAAGGAGAAAGTTATGGAAAACGAAAGAAAAAAGAAATTTCAGGACTATGCACCACCGGAGCAGAAACCATCGGGGGGATACAACTTAAACGGGGTGTATTATTCGCGTGACGGACAGCGGCTGGATGATCAGCCCAAGAAGAGCTGGAGCCAGCGGGAATACGAGCGCGCGGAGCGCGAAAAAATACACTGCCGGGCGAAACGGGAGCAGAGGGAAAGTGAGGTTGATGCGCAGGGAAATCCGGTCAAGGACAATTCGGGAGTCAAAAAGGCCATCGCAATTGTTGTGATTGTTCTGGGTGTGGTTGCAATCTTTGGAATCGTGGGAATGTATTTAAAGTCCGACAACGGTACTGTGGGTCTGATTCGTGAGGCAATTCAGACGATTCGGGACGATGACAGTTCCCATCCTTCTGAAAATTCCCACAAAGATGCTGTAGCAGATTCAAAAAGTAAGACGCCGGATGGAAAATTTAAGAATCTGAATGGGGAGAATGTGTCTTATGTGCATGGATTTAATACATTCGCCCTTTCCGGAAACGAGTTTTCGATTCCGTGTAAATTTTCGGAGTTTGAAAAAGCAGGATTTACCATCCGTAACGATGAAGAGAAAAAGATTAAGCCGGGAGAATCTGATGGTTATGCATACTATGAGGAGGATGGAACTTACCGCGGGACGATCTTTATTTTTAATACATCAGATAAGGATATTGTGCCGGAAAAGGGAATCGTTGGAGGACTTACATTAAATCCGGGTTCACCGGTGAAAAAAAACGATCTGAAACTGGCAGGGGATCTGGGGTTTGAGAGTCAGCCGGATGATTTTGGACAGGTTTTGGGATATCAGCTCACAAATTATGTGAGCATGAGCAATTATACGTCCTATGAGTGGTATTTTGAAGACCAGGGATATTATACCAGCCTGCAGGCACAATATGGGGAAGATGGAAAACTGAGTACGGTCTGGTTAATGAATAATGCTGATTTGCGGAATTAATGGCTGTTTTTGAAAAAATTTATGAATTTTTCCTTAATTAGTAAGAAAAACCAGTAGAAAAAATATGTATTTTGTGCCACAATAAAGGAAGGTATGGGAGCACTCCCATGGAAGATAAGTCTGGAGGCATAATATGCATAAGAAAATACATGTAAAAACAAAGAATAAGATTTGTGCAGCAGTATTGGTGTTTGTTCTGGCCGGGTCACTTACCGCAGGTGCGTGTGCGGTACCGAATGTGTATGCAAAGACCGAGGCAGAAAAGAAGCGTGATGCGTACAAGAAAAAACTGAAAGCAAAAAACAGCGATATTGCAAATATCAAAGACAGTCAGTCGGATGTAAAAGACAGCATCACTGCTGCCGCAGCCAGAATGAAAACACTTCTTTCCAAGCAGGAACAGCTGAAGTCGGATATTAAGGACAAGCAGAATGAAGTGGAGCAGGCAAACAAAAAGCTGGAAGAAGCAAAGGAAGAAGAACAGAACCAGTACGATGCCATGAAGCTCAGGATTCAGTATCTGTATGAGAACAGTACGGATAATTCCATCTGGTCTGCCATTCTGGAGTCCAATGGACTTTCCGATATGTTAAACCGTATTGAATATGCGACCGATCTGTACAAATCTGACAGGGAACTTATGACTTCTTATCAGAATGCGGTAAAGAAGGTTGAGGACTGGACTATGCAGCTGGCAGATGAGATGGACAGTCTGCTTGCTTTGCAGGATAAGTATCAGACCCAGCAGGGGGAACTGAAAACCCTCATGGCAAAGCTCGAACAACAAAAAGATGCCTATGCGCAGCAGCTGGCAGAAGCACAGAAGCAGGCGCAAGACTATAAAAAGACAATTTCCAAACAGGAGGCAATTATCCGTGCGCAGGAGGCAGCGGCAGCGCGTGCCAATGCCAACACCTATGACGGTGGAGGTACCGGTGCCAGTGGTGGAATTGCAAGCGATTCCTATCTGAAAGATCCGGATTGTAATCCTTCACAGACAACAGATGTGAGCGGCGCAGATATTGTGGCTTTTGCGCAGCAGTTTGTCGGAAATCCTTATGTATGGGGAGGAAACAGTCTGACCAATGGGGTTGACTGTTCCGGATTTGTACATCAGGTCTATGCACATTTTGGAATCAGTACCCCACGGTATTCCCAGGCATTTAAGAGTGTGGGACAGCCGGTGTCTTATCAGAATATCCAGGCGGGAGATGTCGTGGTATATCCGGGACATGTGGCAATTTACATTGGAAATGGAAATATCGTGGAGGCGCAGTCAACAAGAGCCGGAATTACAAACAGCCGTCCGGTGAACTGTCATACAATTACCGCAATCCGCAGACTGGTATAGGAGTTTTTGATGAGACCAAAACATCTGGTATCCATTGTTCTGATTGCAGTTGTGCTTGTGATGCTCATGAGAAATAATAATAGCATGACGAATGCAAGGCCGCTTGTGTACCGGGAGTCTCTGGATGAAGTGGCAGCGCAGATCAATGATGAAACACTGACCCTCAGAGACATGGCATTTTATGTCGGATATGAGGAATATCAGATTCAGCAGGAGGCATTGGTATACGATCCGGATGATCCGAACCGTTACTGGAGTATGCGCGTAGAAGGGGGATTTATGAATGCCGTTGCACGCAAAAATGCGATGCAGATGGCACTTCATGATGAACTTTTTTATCAGATGGCCATGGAGGAAGGCCTTACACTGGATGACAATGACCAAAAGCATATGGACAATAAACTGGAGGATTTCTGGGAGGATCTGACGGAACGTCAGGGGGAAACAGCACTGGGAATTTCCAGGAATGATGCAAAAAAGACGATCCAAAGGATTGCATACGCCCAGAAATATCAGGAAGTGTATGCGCAGCTGCATAACCGTACCTATGACGATTATGCGTATACGGAGGATCCCTATCAGAAGCTTTTGAAGAAGCAAAAATACAAAGTGAATAATAAAGTATGGAATCGTGTGAGTTTTGGAAATGTCACATACAATAATAAAAAGAAAGAAGATTAAAAAATGTCAGTAAAATTGGGAAGAAATGATCCATGTTGGTGCGGAAGCGGCAAGAAATATAAGGCGTGTCATGCGGCTTTCGATGATAAACTTGCACGTTTGGCACAGGAGGGTCACGTTGTTCCGACACATGACCTGATCAAGACGCCGGATCAGATTGCAGGGATAAAGGAGAGTGCCAAAATCAATGTAGCAGTACTTGATTACATAGAAAAGAACATTCACGCAGGAATGAATACAGCGGAAATTGATAAGATTGTCTATGATATGACCACTTCCATGGGAGGTATTCCGGCACCGCTCAACTACGAAGGATATCCATACAGTGTATGTACTTCAGTGAATGAGCAGGTATGTCACGGATTTCCTTCCGAGAAGGTGATCTTAAAAGAGGGGGATATTATCAATGTAGACTGTTCTACCATTCTGAACGGATATTTTTCCGATTCTTCCCGGATGTTCTGCATTGGGGAAGTAAGCCCGGAGAAAAAGAAACTGGTTCAGGTAACGAAAGAATGTGTAGAACTTGGACTTAAGGAAGTAAAGCCCTGGGGTTTTTTGGGTGATATGGGTCAGGCAGTTCACGATCATGCTTATGCTAACGGGTATACCGTTGTACGTGAAATTGGCGGCCACGGTGTTGGCCTGGAATTTCATGAGGAGCCGTGGGTTGGTTACAATTCCAGGCGCGGAACCCAGATGGTACTTGCACCGGGTATGATCTTTACCATCGAGCCGATGGTTAACATGGGCGGTGTGGAGATTTTCATTGACGAAGAGAACGACTGGGAAGTATACACCGAGGATGGAATGCCATCTGCACAGTGGGAGATCATGGTTCTTGTCACTGAGGATGGCCATGAAGTACTTAGCTGGTAAAGGTTCACGTATGCCATACATCTTTGATGTATGCGTGTAATATGGGGGAGTACAGATGAAAAAGGATTGTCTGACAACATTTTCAAAGGTCGACTTTAATACCTTTGAGCCGGAAGAGGATAAAATACGAATTGAGGATATTGCACATGCCCTGTCGATGATGACGCGGGCAAACGGGCATTTCCCACAGTTTTTTTCTGTAGGTCAGCACTGCATCCAGTGCTGCCATGAGGCAACTGCGAGAAACTATCTGCCACAGACGGCACTTGCCTGTCTGCTTCACGATGGAAGTGAAGCTTATCTGGCGGACATTACCCGCCCGGTCAAGAAAAACATGACGATGTATCTGCAGATCGAAGAACAGCTGCAGCATATGATCTACACTAAATTTCTGGGATATGTGCCGGAGGGGGAAGAGGCAGAACTGATTACAAACATTGATGACAGCTGCCTGTATTATGAGTTCCTTCATTTTATGGATGAAAAAATGTATTCGGTGGAGCCGGTTATGGTGAGCACACCGAGCTATGAATTTCAGCCGATGGCTGATGTGGAGAAAGAGTTTCTTTCATTGTTTGAGGAACTGAAAGAGAAAATCAGGGAAGAGGAATCCAAGAAATGAATAAAAAGGAAGTCCTGGAGTTAAAGAGAAGATTCAAGAAAGAGGCGGCAACGTTTACGCGCGTGTGTGGCTGTTACGTTGACGGAAATCACAATAAAGTCTGTAAGTTTGGAAATACATTTCTGAATCTGGAAGAAGATGAATTTTACAAATATCTGGAAATTGCAAATAAGGCATTGTCCGGAACCATCGGAAATAACCTTCTGGAATTGAAGTTTCCGATTGAGGAAGAGGAAGTGGGTGGTCGTCAGCATATTCTGATGGCACTGCGCGCATCGAAGCTGGAAGATGAAAATCTGCTGGATACCTTTTATGATCTGGTAATCGACACGTATGATCATGCCGGAAATTATCTGATCGTGCTGTTTCACGATGCATACGATGTGATGAGCCGGACGAGTGACAATAACAATCTCGATGAGTCCGAGGAAGTGTACGAATATCTGATCTGTGCGATCTGTCCGGTCGATCTGTCAAAGCCGGGGCTTGGCTTTCTCGAGGAGGAGCACCGGATCGGGCCGCGCGTGCGCGACTGGGTGGTAGGAGCTGTGGACACTGCATTTTTATTCCCGGCATTCAATGACCGCAGTACGGATATCCATTCGACATTGTTTTACACGAAAAATACCAAGGAGCCACATTCTGAATTTATGGCAAACGGATTGGGCTGCGGCATTGAGCGCACTGCAACCGAGCAGAAGATGGCATTCCATTCTATCGTCCGCAACGTGCTTGGCGCAGAGGATGAGCACACGGATGATGTGCTTTTGGATCTGCAGCAGAATTTAAGTGATATGATCGATGAATATGCCGAGACACACGACGATGACGAAGATGTTTTCCTGCTCGATAAGGAAGTGGTCACAAAGCTTCTTGCAGACAGTGAGATCAGCGAGGAAAAGGCTGCAAAGATCGAAAAGTCTGTGGATGAGGCATTTGGCGAGAAACCGCCTGCAGCAGAGAATGTGATCGACTCCAAGGCGCTTGTGCAGAATGAACTGCGTGTGGAAAAAATGGCACTTGAGGATCAGGTCGGCACACTGACCGTGCAGCTTAATGAAAAGGATGAGGCGCTTGCGGAGCGTACCTCCCAGCTCATTGAAAAGCAGGAAGAGATCGACAATTATATCGCTGAGACAAAGACGTATGATGTGGTACTGCGCGTGAAGCCGGAGAAGGCATCGCAGATCAAGTCACAGGTGATCAACGGGCAGAAATGTCTGGTGATCCCGATGGGCGAGGATGAGCATGCCACGATCAATGGAGTGAATACGACGGTATAGTTGAAAAGAAAAATTTGCAAAAAAGGGTTGTTAAAATTTCTGGAGTTGCTTATAATAAAGTAAAGAAAGAAGTTAATTCTTAAAAGCTGGTGAGTCCCCACCAAAAAGAGGGAACCAAAAAAAGCGGTGAGTCTCCACCAAAAAGAGAGAACTGAAAAAAGCTGGTGAGTCCCCACCAAAAAGAGGGAACCGAAAACGGGAGGGCGAGAAATCGTCCTCCTTTTTTTACCAAAGGAGAAATATGAAATTTTATAATATAGCTGATGAATACATAAATTTTTTGCGCACATTTGATTCGAAAGTGTCCGAAAATAAACAGGAGAGTCGTCCTTATATTGGAGTAGTTATTGAAATTGAGAAAATGAAATATTATGCTCCATTCACGTCCCCCAAAGCGAAACACCGCAAAATGAAGAATGGGAAAGATTTTAGAAAGATTCAGGGAGGGGAGTATGGGGCGATTAATTTCAATAACATGATTCCGGTTCCTGACTGCGCATTAAAGCTGATTGATATTGATAATGAGTCAGATCAGAAGTATAGACGTCTGTTACAAAATCAATATCGCGCTATAAGGGCTGACAGTGAGGAGATTATAAAGACGGCAGCAAGATTAAGAAAACTTGTTATGACCGGAGATGAGAACTTGACAACGTTTGATAAGCGGATAAAAGAACGTTGCTGTAATTTGAAAATTATAGAACAAGTGTATACACAATTTAATATGAAGCAAACCAATAGGTAAATACATAAGCCGTATGATTATCCTTTATGTTGACTGTGAATATTATCTGCTGGAAAAAGTTTAAATAAAGTAGGCATTTGGAATGAAATCTCCCCCTTTCTGTGCTATCATAAATCTATTGGATTATGATACATGGAAAGGGGCTTTTTTTATGGGTAGAAAAAATCCCGCAAAAAATATAAATATCGGTCTGCTGGCGCATGTCGATGCCGGAAAGACCACACTGTCGGAGGCACTGTTATATGCCACCGGGCAGATCCGTGCGCTGGGGCGTGTGGATCATCAGGATGCATTTCTGGATACGGATGCGCAGGAGCGGGCGCGTGGAATTACGATTTTTTCCAAGCAGGCGCGACTTCGGTTGCAACCGACGAATGAGAATTCACATGGTGAACAGACAATAGGTCTGACAATTCTGGATACGCCGGGGCATGTGGATTTTTCCGCGGAGATGGAGCGCACGTTACAGGTGCTCGACTATGCAATCCTTGTTATCAGCGGAACCGATGGCGTGCAGGGACACACGCGGACACTCTGGCGGCTCCTGCGGCACTATAACATTCCGACCTTTTTGTTTGTCAACAAGATGGATCTGCCGGGGGCGGACAAGGAAGTCGTGCAGCAGCAGTTAAAAACCGAACTGTCCGATGGATGTGTGGATTTTACACAGGACAGCGGAGAAGCATTTTTCGAGGAAGCTGCGATGGGAAGCGAAGCACTGCTGGATGAGTATATGGAGCAGGGCAGCATTGCAGAGGAGCATCTGGCGCATGCGGTGGCAAAGCGCGAACTGTTTCCGTGCTACTATGGCTCGGCACTCAAAGTGGAGGGTGTGAAAGAACTGCTTGCAGGCTTTGCAAAATACCACAGGGCACCGGAGTATGAAGACGAATTTTCTGCCCGTGTATACAAGATTGGCAGAGATGCAAAAGGAGCGCGGCTGACCTATCTGAAAGTGACCGGAGGCACGCTGCATGTCAAAGACCGGATTTCCTATGATGGTCTGGAGGAAAAAGTTGACCAGATCCGTCTGTATTCCGGAGAAAAATTTGAGACCGCGGAGGCGGTGGAGGCCGGGGAAGTCTGTGCTGTGACCGGACTTACCACAACCGTACCGGGACAGGGACTCGGCGCGCAGCAGGAGAGCAGTGTGCCGGTACTCGAGCCGGTGCTTAACTACCGGATTTATCTGCCGGACGAAGTGAATGCCGTGGAGATGATGGAAAAATTAAAGCAGCTTGAGGAGGAAGATCCACAGCTTCATATCCTCTGGAATGAACAGTTGCAGGAAATTCACGCGCAGATGATGGGACAGGTACAGATCGAGGTTCTGACGCAGCTTATCAAAGAGCGGTTTGGAGTTGTTGTGGTCTTTGGTCAGGGTAATATTGTATACAAAGAGACAATCGCAAAGCCGGTGGAAGGCGTGGGACATTTCGAACCGCTGCGGCATTATGCTGAGGCGCATCTGCTGCTGGAGCCGGGGGAACCGGGCAGCGGCATCGAGGTGGCGAGTGCGTGCAGTGAAGACGTGCTCGACCTTAACTGGCAGAGGCTGATTGCCACACATATCATGGAGCGGGAGCATCCAGGGGTACTGACCGGTTCGGCACTTACGGATGTGAAAATTACAATTTTGAGTGGACGCGCCCATATCAAACACACCGAGGGCGGGGATTTCCGGCAGGCAACGTACCGCGCGATCCGGCAAGGATTAAAGAGCACAGAAAGCGTGCTGCTCGAACCGGTGTATGCGTTTACGCTTGAAGTGCCGCAGGAGATGGTCGGCCGCGCCATGACCGATCTAAAACAGCGTGCGGGCAAATTCGATTCACCGGAATTCCTTTCGGGGAATATGCATGGAGGCGCAGGGGATACGGCGACAGATTATGCCGTGCTGCATGGCACAGTTCCGGTTGCAACGATGCAGGACTACAGCAGTGAGGTGCATGCGTATACCCGCGGACTCGGGCATCTGACACTGGAACTTTCCGGTTATGATGTCTGTCACAACAGTGAGGAAGTGATCGCGGGAATTGGGTATGACAGTGAAGCGGATACGGCAAATCCGACCGGATCGGTATTCTGTGCGCATGGTGCCGGATTTATTGTGCCGTGGGATCAGGTGGATGATTATATGCATCTGCCGCGGCAGTTTGTGCCGGAGGAGGAAACCCAGACATCTGCGGACGGGCGCAGTTATGAGACCAACGGGCAGAGTTTTGGCCCGGTGCACCGGCAGCAGTCTTCCGGCAAGACCGGCTGGGAGTTAGATCAGGAGCTGCAGCAGATTTATGCCCGCGAGTTTGGCATGAGCCGCGAAGATATGGAAGATCAGGAACGGCGCAAGTGGCTGAAAAAGAAATCCGATGCGCCGAAGCCGAATGTGGTAAAATATGATAAAAAAGGCAATCCGATCTATCCGGCGAAGGGACCGCAGGAAGAATATCTGATTGTGGACGGTTACAATATTATTTTTGCATGGAAAGGCTTAAACGAACTTTCCCGCGTCAATATTGATTCCGCAAGAGACAAGCTTTTGGATATTTTAAGCAATTATCAGGGTTACAAGAGCTGTCCGGTGCTGGTGGTGTTTGATGCCTACAAGCGCAAAGAACATCCGGGCGCCAAAAGCAAATACCACAATCTGGATGTGGTCTACACGAAAACCGATGAGACCGCGGATGCATTTATCGAGCGCACCGTGCATGAAATCGGGCACAAGTACCGCGTCACGGTTGCGACCAATGACGGGCTGGAGCAGCTTACGGTCATGAGTCAGGGGGCGCTTCGCATGTCGGCGGACAATCTCCGGGAGGAGATCGAGCGGCTGAGCCGGCTGGAGTATGAAAATTATCTGGCAAGTCAGAAGCGATAACTTGAAAAACAGGAGATATAAAAGGTTGAAAAGCCTTGAATTTTAATAAAGACACCTGATTATATGAGGAGGAAAATAAAATGTTCGTAGCAGAAGATATGTATCAATTAGGAAGCCAGCGTTCGGCAATCCGTGAATTATTTGAGTATGGCAAGCAGCGTGCAGCAGTTGTGGGAGCGGAAAATGTCTATGATTTTTCCCTTGGAAACCCGACCGTACCGGCACCGGACTGCGTCAATGAGACCATCCGTGACCTGACACAGAAACTGGATTCCATTTCTTTGCACGGATATACTTCTGCACAGGGAGATATCGAAACGAGACAGGCAATCGCAGATTACCTGAACAAAACATATGGGACAGAGTTTGCGGCAGACAACTTTTACCTGACCATGGGAGCCGCCGCCTCTTTATCCGTATGTTTTCGCGCATTGACCACTTCGCCGGAAGATGAATTTATTACAATCGCACCATTTTTCCCGGAGTACCGCGTGTTTGTAGAGGCAAACGGCGCAAAACTTGTCGTCGTACCACCACACACCAGCGATTTCCAGATCGATTTTGAAGCCCTGGAAAAAGCGATCAGCGCACACACCAAAGGCGTGATCATCAACTCCCCGAACAACCCGTCCGGAGCTGTCTATTCGAAAGAGACAATCCGGAAACTTGCCGCACTTCTGACAAAGAAATCCGAAGAAAACGGCACACCGATCTTTATTCTTGCGGACGAACCATACCGCGAGATCGCATACGATGGCGTGGAAGTACCATATGTGACAAAATACTATGACAACACGTTGGTATGCTATTCCTACAGCAAATCCCTGTCACTGCCGGGCGAGCGTATCGGCTATGTGATTGTGCCAGACGAAGTGACTGAGAGTAAGACGGTCTATGCGGCAATTGCAGGAGCCGGGCGTGCGCTGGGGTATGTCTGTGCACCGAGCATGTTCCAGAAAGTGATTGCATCCTGTGTCGGCAACACTGGGGATATTGAATTATATAAGAAAAACCGCGATCTGCTCTACGATGGCCTGACAAAGATCGGCTATGAATGTTTTAAGCCACAGGGCGCTTTTTACATGTTTGTGAAAGCATTGGAGCCGGATGCAGATGCATTCTGCGAGCGTGCCAAGGATCAGGATCTTCTGATCGTATCCGCCACGGGATTTGGCTGTCCGGGCTATGCGCGTGTGTCCTACTGTGTGGATTATGATATGATCGAGCGGTCGTTTTCTGCATTTGAAAAGCTGTATCAGAGCTATCGCAAAGAAATATAGGGAGAAAACGAAATGGCAGAAAAACAAAGGGAACATATCCGCTTTACCGGATACGTGCAGGGCGTAGGTTTCCGCTACCGCCTGTCCCATCTGACACAGCACTATGGTGTGACTGGCTGGGTACGGAATGAATACGACGGATCGGTCAGTGCCGAATTGCAGGGTCTGCCGGAAGAAATTGACCAGATCATCCAACAGCTGAAACAGGACAGATATATTGATATTACCGGGATGGATCGGCAAAACATACCACCGGATGAACAGGAAAATGGCTTTCATATCCGGTATTAGCGGAGTGAAAAGGGATGGAGAAATGAAAAAGAATATGATGGTATTTTGGATATGTTTACTGCTTGGAATCCTGAGCATGATTTATGCGGTAATGGTTCATGCGACCGGTTCCGGCACAGCTTTTTTCCTTATATGGATTGGTATCGGGATCGTGGTGTTTCTGTTTGGAATTTCCGTGTACATGGAAGTGTGGAAAAAGGTGCCGCATCCGGTAAAAATCTTTGCGGGAATGGTTGTCTGTATCGGACTGCTTGTGTTTTGTATCGTAGAGGGCTGTGTGATCAGCCAGATGCACGCGGATGGACGAGGGGGGCTCGACTATATTATCGTACTTGGCGCACAGGTGAGAAAGGACGGTCCGAGTCCGGTTCTTAAATATCGTCTGGATAAGGCTGTGGAATATCTGAATGAAAACCCGGACACGGTCTGCATTGTTTCCGGAGGACAGGGAAGCAATGAGCCGTGGTCTGAAGCAGAGGGAATGGCACGGTATCTGCAGGAAAAAGGCATTGATACTGCGCGGATTTTGACAGAGGATCAATCGCAGACAACCGAGCAGAATATCACGAACAGTAAAATGCTGATGAAAGAAGGCGCATCCGTTGGCATTGTGACCAACAATTTTCATGTATTCCGTGCCTTACAGATTGCCAAAAAGTACGGACTTTCCGATGTATGTGGAATTGCGGCGGATTCCACACCAAAATATCTGCCGAACAATATGCTGCGGGAATTTTTTGCGGAGATGAAGTGGCTGTTATAGAGAAAAAGGGGAACACCCTGCACAAAGCAGAGGTGTTCCCCTTTTTTTTCATAACTATAAACCGCAAATGACGGCATTTTATAATCGTTCATGTCGAAATAACTGTAATTCGCGCAATTAACAGCAGAACTTTTTTAAAATGTGGTACTATATTCCCAAAGTGAATGCACATCAGACCAGATGTGCCAGAAGTCTGAAAAATGGACACAACGGAGGAAACTGCTCGAAGCTTTCTTCCAAATACTGGACATACTCAAACAAACATAAAAGGCTGATCTTAAAGAACAACAAAGAAGCATAGGAGGAATGTATATGAAAGCAAAGAAAAAAATAATCCTGCAAATAGGAAAAAAATTGTGCAGTCTGGCACTGGTACTTATTATGATGATCTGCATCATACCGCAGATGACCGTAAAAGCAGACAATGTGGGTACGACAGAGGAAAAACTCGAGGAAGACTGGGGGGCAATGAGTTCAGCAGCCGGCAAAATGAATATGACCAATACAACAACCAAAGCACAGGTCATGGAAGTAATTACTGCTGCAGCAAAAAACGGAACCAAAGCAGAGTGGAAATCGTTCCGCAAAGTAGATGCAACTTATGAAAGTAAGGGAGGCGTTACAGCCTATCTGAATCTGTCACTGGATGGAAAGACAAGGGAACTTTATATCAATGAAGTGATTCCGACATTGGGAAACAACCGACCGGAAAAAGGAATTGCCGTTTCTGAGGATGAATGGAACATTTTGCGGCTGACTAATATTGAGCGTGCAAAGGAAGGGAAAAAGCTTCTTACCATGCCGGCAGCACTGCAAAAAGCAACCGCAGTCCGTGCCAAGGAAAATGTCAACAATACACAGCCAGCACATACCAGACCAAATGGAACCAGCTACAAGACTGCCGTTCCGTCTTCTTTTAAGAATACCGGACTCGGTGAGAATATGTACAAATGTACAAAAACGGTTACGGCACAGCTTGCGATGCGTGGATGGATGAACAGTGCCAGTCATAAGGCAAATATTTTACGGGAAAATTATCAGTATCTGGGCGTTGGAACTTATAAGACAGAGGCAGTGCAGATCTTTGCATCTTCCAGTAAGAAGATCAAGTCCTACACAACAAGCACCGGAAAGACCATTTTTGCAGATGAGGAGGCAATGGCTGGCGAATATCTGATCTGTACGGATCAGGCAGGTGTGAAATCGTATCTGCCACTTGATACAACCTATATGAAAAAAGTAAAGGGCGGCTATACGATCAATCTGAATGCGACAAAGACCGTGAAGATCAAGATTAAAAATGCATCTTCCACATCCTCGTACACCGATGTGGATGCTGCCGATGCCAAGGCAGTTGCATGGGTGGTAAAAAACAAGATCATGGAGCCTACCAGCAAGAACGAATTTTATTCCAAGGCAATCTGCACCAAGGGTGATGTATTTAATGCTTTGTACAAGGCAAACGGATCTCCGACACCGAAAGCATTAAATTATTTCCCGGATGTCAAGAGCAAAGACAGTTACTATAAAGCTGCATTGTGGGCAGTGGATAAGGGGCTGATTGAGTATGGAATCTTTGAAGGAAAATATGCTTACCAGCGTGGCTATGCACTGTATTATGTATGGCAGAGTATCGGTGCACCGAAAGCATCCCAGAAATCAACATTTACGGACTACAAGGACTGGGTATTTTATGCGGATGCGGTAGCATGGGCTGAGTCCAAGGGCATCATCAAAGACAATGGTGATCATAAATTCAGACCGGACGATGCCGTTACGCGCGTGGAACTTGCAAAATTTATTTATTATGCATACAAATAAAAATCTGATAAAAATCGTTCATGTCGAAAAAAGTGTAATTCGTGTCGTTGAAAGCACAAAAAGGCCTCCAGTTGATATAATTACTGTAATAAATTGTACGCCAAAAGGGAGGAATGAGTATATGAAGAATATTATCAAAAAGGAATCTTTACGAACCGCAATCTGTCTGATGCTGGTGCTTGCGATGATCGTAACCATTCTGCCGGAGAATGTGCAGGCAGCGACATCGACACCGGGATTTACTTTGGATCTGACGGATCTGGCATCGCCTATGCCGCTTGCCGCATACGGAAAGGCTACTGCAGGGGCTCGTTTTATGGATACAAGTAAAATAAGCATTCCGGAGGGGACAACAATCTATGTTGCGGATGACAGGTTTACCTGTTCGAGCATGCATATTTACAGAGTGTTCTATAATGGAAGGGCATTTAACATGGACAGTAAATATGTTGCGGATCTGAAAGATACAGCAGCGCCGGATCATTATAGCAGTCAAGATCGTGAGAAAGCGGAGGGATCCGCCGTAGTAGGAAACATCACAGATCCCAATCATTATTTCTATATCTATGCCAAGCCGTCCGAAAAAGTACAGAATTGCCGTGGTGCCGTTGCGGCGGGAGAGACGATCGAAATCTTTAAGGAAAAATACAACTCGAAATGGGCAAAAATTTTATGGCATACACCAAACGGTCACAATATATTTGGATATATTCAAAGAAAGTATATCAACTCCGCCGATTCTTATCTGGCCGGTGCAGAACGTTCACACCAGCAGGCTATAAAATTGGCGAAAAAAGAGAAACTTACTTATAGCGGAATCCTAAAAAACTATTCAGAGGATTTAACGAAGGCAGAATTCTGCAGACTCGCAGTGAACTGGTATAAGGCAACCGGTCATAAGCTGCCAAAACAGAGCAAGAAGTCTCCGTATACCGATACGAAGGATCCGTATGTGATCATGGCGCATCAGCTTGGGATCATAAAAAGTACTTCAAACAAGAAGTTCTATCCGAAGAAAGAACTGTCGATCGATTCATTTAATACGCAAATGAAAAAACTTGTGCAGATTGCAGGCGAACCTGCAAGTGTAGGCATAGCCGGAATGACAAATGATGTAAGACGTGACGTGGCAATCCATGCATTTCATCGTGCATACGCGTTGACCAAGAAGACAGATTATCTGGACATTGGCGTACATTATGTAATTTCACCGGCAGATAATCCGAATGTTTGTCTGGGCGTCTGGGGAACAACCGGACTGTTAAGCGGAACAGAGATAGGATTATGCGATAAAAAAGACGATCAGAAGCAGGTATTCTATCTGTATCAGTCCAACGGATTTAACATTCTCTATAACAACAATTCCCACAAAAGACTGACCGGAACAACGAGGAAGGTGTACCAGGATGTCAACGGATATGAATGCCAGAAGATCACATTCGAATATAATGATGACGGAACAGTCTGCATCAGAAACGGAGAGGGACTGTATCTGGATATCAAGGGAGGACAGGCAGTAAACGGTGCGCATTTGATCTATGCACTAAAGTCCGGCAGCAGTACGCAGAACTTTGTATTTGATCCAACAGTGGAAAAATATAATTAAGAGAGGGAGAAATATGAGAGAAAAGAATAAAAAGCAATCTTTACGAACCGCAATCTGTCTGATGCTGGTGCTTGTGATGTTCGTAACCATTCTGCCGGAGAATGTGCAGGCAGCATCGTCGGCTGCAAGCTTTACCACAGATCTGGTTGATCTGAATGGATGGGAGATGATTAGAGCATATGGAAAAGCCGGAAAGGGCGGAGTAAGTTTTCCAAGTACCTCGCTGGGTATTCCGGAAGGAGAGACGGTTTATGTCATAGACAGCAGATCCACCTGTGAGGGAAAGCAACTCTACCGCGTGTACTATGAGGGAAGAGTATGGTCTGCTTATTCCGACAATATTTTGAATCTGAAAGACACTGCATTTGTCGATGCGTATTTAACAAAGCAGAACAGGGAGTTAAAAGGAAAGAAAGTTAAGGCAAAAAAGGATGCTGTGGTAGGAAATGTGATGGATCCTTTGCATTATTACTATGTCTATGCGAAACCGAAAGTGTCCGATAAGAATTGCATCGGTGCCGTCTGTGTGGGAGATACGATGCAGGTCATCAATGCAAACTACAACTCGAAATGGGCGGAGGTATTATGGAAGTCTGAGTTCATCGGATATATTCAAAAAGATTGTCTCAATTATGCCGATGCTTATCTGGGCTATCTGGATGTCAGGAGTCAGCAGGATATCAAACAAGCAAAAAAAGCAAAGCTGACCTACAGTGAGATTTTGAAAGATTATGACAAAATACTGACAAAAAAGGAATTTTGCAGACTTGCGGTCAACTGGTACAAGGCAACCGGTCATAAGCTGCCGAAGCAGAGCAAGAAGTCTCCGTATACCGATACGAATGATTCTTATGTGATCATGGCTTACCAGCTTGGAATTATAAAAGGTACTTCGGATAAGAAATTTCAGCCGAATAAAGAAGTGTCATACACACAATTTAATAAACTGATGAAAAGTATGCTCAGTGTTGCAAAGGTGCAAAAAAAGGTTTCCCCTTATGTGAAGTTGTACGAGATTACGAGATCACAGGCAATACGTAAATTTTACAGGGCATACAGAATGGTACAGAAAAAAGATTATCTGATTGCCGGTGATGAGTATGCCGACAATGATGTGGTGTATAAGATTTCGCCGGCAGATAATCCGAACGTTTGTCTGGATGTCTTTAATAAGGCGAATGAAAGCGGTGCGGAGATCGGATTATACAAAAAGAATGGTGACACGAATCAAAAGTTCTTCCTGTACAATGTGAATGGTTTCACGATCATCAACAATGTGTGGGCGCAGAAAACAATGAACGGGACGACGCAGAAGGTGTATCAGGATTACAGAGAGTATGAAGCCGAGAAGATGCGTTTTCAATACAATAATGACGGAACCGTATGCATTATAAACGGAGACGGATTGTATCTGGATATTAAGGATGGGCAGGCGGTCAGCGGTGCACATTTGATCTTTGCACCCAAGAGCGGAAGCAGTACGCAGAAATGGGTATTTACTGCACAAACATACAGTTAAAGCAAATGTACCAGAATTAAGAGTACCACATGTGCTGCATCCGTACATTGCACCACCAAAAGAAGGATCACCACAGTTGATCATACGATCAACATTTTCGATGACAGATCTGCGAGGGTGTAAAGTATAAATCATTTCTTCGTAATAATCTTTGAATACGTCCTGAAGTATGTTACTCATAAGACTATTATGAAAGAAAAAGAACAAGAAAGCAACCCCACCCCTCATGAATGAGGGGCAGGGGAGTTGAAGTGTCGAAGACACTTTTTTACAGTAAATGCACGAAAAAGGAGGACTGGTTATGGTGAAACAATTTAAGGAAACATCAATAGAAGGAAAAAGGCTGCTGCATCTTGGAATAGCAGCATGTATGCTTTTGCTGGTCATGGTAATCTGTCATGCAGAGCCTGTTTTTGCAAAGAACTTCGAAATGGATCTGGACGCAAATAAGGTAACTTACACACTTACAGAAGCAAAAAGTGGCAGTGTAATATTTGGTGAAGCAAATACTACCGGATACATTTATATCGGACAGAAACCGGATACATTTGTTGTAAAAAATGACACGGATAAAGTTATCCGGGTAGGTATGTATGTGACTACGGAAAGCCCGGTTACACTAACCTGGTTTGCTGATTTTGGACCGGCACTAATGAGTCAGACGATCAATCGGAGTGAATCAGCCGTTATTACAGGACAGACCGCAAAGCCTGGCGAAGAGGTATCCGTACAGTATGGCTATATAAAAGAAGAAAACAAGAATGTGAAAACGCTGCCACGCCTTAAGGTTATAGCAAGAATCACCGTTACGGATGAACCGGTGTATAAAACAGTCGTAAAAAAAGAGCCGAAGATTGAAGTGACGAAGATGTCTGCGGATCAGGCTGGCATTCAGGTGGATGTTAATAATGGCGGTGCAGGAGTCCGTGGTGTTTCCAAAATTTATGTTTATAAAGGCTCAAAAAAGATCAAGACTTTTACAAGTGCTGCCACAAGTAAATACACATTTACTTATAAGGCAAAAGGGGCAGGTTCGGCAAAATATAAGGCGAAAGTCGAAATGATCGAAAACAAAAATGATGCAAAGACGAGTAAGGCAGTGTCTCCAAAGGCAAATACATATTCCTTGAAGGTCAGCACCAAGCTGAGCGACTATGAAGAAGATGAAATCAAGTTTGTAACCCAATCTCTTTCCTACAGTGGAAATACCATTATTGTAAAGGGATATACTGTAAATACGATGGGAGCAGATCTGGCTTATCCGTTTTATGCATATGCTTCTTATCCGGGGAAATTACTCTATCAGTATAGATATCCGGCAAATAAAGTAGTTAAAAAAGGGATTCATAAATATACATTCAAAGTTAAGAATGTGTCGGTTGTAGATTTACGACACTGTGGAATTAATGTTAAATAATCGCATATAAAAGAGGTAATGCATATGAAAAAAATGGCAGTTTTTGTGATGGCAATGGCTTTGGCATGTACCAGTAGCCCGGCGGATCTGCATATGGGCGCAGCAACCGAAACCGTTTATGCAGCGCAGGCAGTCGCAATCAGTTCCGAGGAAGATCTGGTTGCAATGCAGGAGAATCCGGATGGAAATTATTATCTGGCGAAAGATATCACAATTAAGGGGAATCTGAATCTGTTTCCGAATTATTATGATTATGATACAAAGGTGCAGCACGAGGAGTGCTTCACGGGTTCCCTAGATGGCAAAGGACATACGATTAAGAACTATACGGGAATGGGACTGTTCAACAATGCAAAAAATGCAACGTTTAAAAACATTGTTATGACAAATGTGACGATTCAGGGAAAAGAAATGGGAGCAGCTCTGGTATATCAGGCGGAAAAGTGCAGGTTTTCCAATATCACAGTATCCGGAAAAACGACAATCGGTGGTGCCGGAATTGTCGATAGCGCACAATCCTGTGATTTTACCGATTGTACCAGTAAAGTCAATGCAGATATTAAAGTAACGGATGCGTTGCCAGGCTGTTTTGCCGGAATCTCCTGGGGAGATGAAAATTCCAATTTCAGGAATTGCCGGAATCAGGGCAATATCACATTGACAGGAGCACGGAATGAGGATACTTCGTTTTCGGTATATGGTATTGCCATGATCACGAAGAAAATAGAAAAGTGTGTCAATACCGGAAATCTTACAATTAAGAATACAGCAAAGGGAGATGCAGGACTCGGGCTTGAATTTGAGGCTTGCGGTGTTGCCGGATCGTGTTATGGACAGGCTAAGGGATGTGGCAATACCGGTAAAATTTCTGTGACAAATCAGGGAGGAAAGACCTCGCGCGCAGTAGTCAAAGTGTGTGGTATCGAAGCGGCCGCTGTAAAAATTAAACAGTGCTATAACAAGGGGGCGGTTTCCTTTACCGGTGTCTGCTCTGGAAGAGACTATGAAGGAGATAATGAAGTTGCGGGTGTAGGATTTGCAGCGTCAATGAGCGAATGTTACAATACCGGAAAGATTACCGTCAATACGAAAAACGGATTTACCAATGTTGGCGGTGTAAGTTACTGTGGAACGAAGATTAAAAACTGTTATAATACAGGAACGGTCAGCCTTACCGGAAAAGGTTATGCAGGTGGTGTTGTCGGAGAATTCCGCGACGGAAGCTGCAATTACAACGTAGGAAAAGTTACGGCAAAAGGAAAATATGCCATGGCTGGTGAGATCGCCGGTTATGTATCAGGGGAAAATACAGTATCGGATAATTATTATACCGGTTCCGGAAAGAAGAGTGGACGCGAGTATACAAGCTGGGTACCATATCAGTCAAAGGCGAAGAAAGTTTCTTCCATTACGTCAGCAAACTGTCCGAAATTGTCATCAAAGTACTGGACCTATTCCAGCAAGCATAAGAGACTTATCTTAAAGAATAACAAAGAGGCGTAAGCGCGGTATCGTATTGAAAAAGCAGAGCATGCAGATGGAAGTACAAAAGAAATACGGCAGGCGGATTCTTGCGGTATGTTACCATATTTTGCGGAGCGTGCCTGATGCCCAGGAAACTGAAAACGATACTTATTTTGACTTATGGAATTCGATTCCGCCCAGACAGCCCGAAAATCTTGAAGCCTATACGTTAAAGACAGCCCGAAACTGTGCGCTGAAAAAATATGAATATAATCATGCCATGAAACGGTCTGCGAAAGACAACTTTTGCAGATGAGGAGACAATGGCTGGCGAATATCTGATCTGTACGGATCAGGCAGGTGTGAAATCGTATCTGCCACTTGATACAACCTATATGAAAAAAGTAAAGGGCGGCTATACGATCAATCTGAATGCGACAAAGACCGTGAAGATCAAGATTAAAAATGCATCTTCCACATCCTCGTACACCGATGTGGATGCTGCCGATGCCAAGGCAGTTGCATGGGTGGTAAAAAACAAGATCATGGAGCCTACCAGCAAGAACGAATTTTATTCCAAGGCAATTTGCACCAAGGGAGATGTGTTTAATGCTTTGTACAAGGCAAACGGATCTCCGACACCGAAAGCATCCCAGAAATCAACATTTACGGACTACAAGGACTGGGTATTTTATGCGGATGCAGTAGCATGGGCCGAGTCCAAGGGTATCATCAAAGACAATGGTGATCATAAATTCAGACCGGACGATGCTGTTACGCGCGTGGAACTTGCAAAATTTATTTATTGTGCATACAAATAAAAACCTGATAAAAATCGTTCATGTCGAAATAACTGTAATTCGTGCGCATAATGTCACAAATTGCCGTAAATGAGGTATCATTTTCTTACAGTAAATGCACGAAAAAGGAGGACTGGTTATGGTGAAACAATTTAAGGAAACACAAATACTTATAAGGCAAAAGGTGCCGGTTCGGCAAAATATAAGGTAAAAGTCGAAATGACGAAAAACAAAAAAGATGCCAAGACCAGTAATCTGGTTTCTCCAAAGGCAAATGTATATTCTGTGAAGGTCAGTACCAAGCTGAGTGACTATGAACAAAATGATATTCTGTTTGTAACAAAATCTCTATCTTATAGTGGAAATACTCTTATTGTAAAGGGATATACGGTAAATACGATGGGGGTAGATCTGGCTGACCCAATCTATACACGGGCTTCTTATCCGGGAAAAATGCTTTTTGAGTATGAAACACCGGAAAATAAAGTGATTAAGAAGGGGATTCACAAGTATACATTCAAGGTTAAGAATGTGCCGGTTGTAGATTTACGGCACTGTGGAATCAATTTTGCATAATTACGGTCGGATTACACGAAAATATCTGCCGGAATTTTTTGAGGAGTTTAAGTTATTATAAAAAAACAGGGAGCACCCTGCATAAAGCAGATGTGTTCCCTGTTTTTCACACTGCCCGGTCAGGTGTGTAAAACCGTGTGAAGAAATGGAGGAGAAATTAATGAAGAAAAAATGGCTTAAAAAGAGTAGTGCCATTCTGCTTTCGCTGACAATGGCATTGTCATTATTTCCGGGAATGAAGGGCACAGTACCGACTGTACAGGCAGCGGGAAATAAGACACCTAAATCAGCATACTGGACGGATGTGTCAGGGCTGGAGAGTTTTAGTCTGGATGAAACCAACGATACAGAAGGTAGAATCATCTTCGGACAGAACGGATCTGGTGCAGCACAGCAATGGAAAATAGCAGGTACAGATAGTGGAATTGACGGAGATGATATTATTCTCTTTGCCGCATCGCGACTGGGAATTTCGGCGTTTGAAGATGATGGTAATACCAATAAGTCTTATGACTCAAACTGGAATTGTACCTATCCGGATGGTATAACCGTATCAGAGGTATTTCCGAATCACTATGGAGCCAGTGACTTACGTACAGTTTTGAATGGTTACATGAGTGGCAATTGTTATTTCAGTAAGTCGGAAAAGACGAAGATGAATCCGACAACGATATATACGGATGATAAGAATAATAATACCACATATTCCGTAACAGATACCCTATATGCACCATATGGTGATTATAATGCGAAATATGTTACCGTGGGCACGAATACTTCCGACAGTTTGAATGATGGGGTAATGATTAATAGTTCAAAATTGGGACGTGGTGTTTTCTGGCTGCGCTCGCCGAACTATGATAGGGATTATGGGATCGCGGCTTCTGGGGGCGGCGATGTGGGCGTCAGGTATGTCGGCGATAGCGTTTATGTAGTGCCCGCTTTTGATTTGAATCTGTCGGATGTCTCTTTTGCATCTGCTGCGGAAGCAGCATCATCTTCATACAGTGGATTTAAGGCAAATGATACAAATAATACAATGACAGCGAATACTTATACACTGCGATATAAGTCTTCCGGAAATGAAGAGGCAGTCATCAGCCCGGATGGAACTAAGATTGAGGTAGCAGGCGCAAACGGAAAATATCTGATGGTGCAGAACAGTACCGGTGTGTATGCAATGAAAATTGATTTTAATAATCAGACCATCAATGCAAGCGATATTCAAATGGGTAGTGCTAAATCAGACAAATTAGCCAACTTCAATAACTGTAAGGTATGGTTGGAATCAACAGATGAAGACAGAATTACAACAGCCAAGATGGCAAGACAGGATACAGCACCGCCAATCGATACTGTAAATGTAACAGGAATTATTGCACCATCTGCTGGCTCAGCTTTTGATACAGAAGCAGCTTGTGCTACAACAGGCGTATCAACTACAATCCCAACAGTAACATGGATACAGGGTGGAGAGTCAGTAACAGGTAATGCAGGTTATAATACTACATATACTGCAAGTGTTACGCTTACAGCAGCAGATGGTTATGAATTTGCATCAGGTGTAACAGCAACAGTAAATGGACAGAATGCAACAAGTGTTACAAAGAATGCAGATGGAACAGTAACTGTAACGTATACATTTACTGCAACAGCTAAGGCAAAGCTTACAAGTATTACTGCACCGACGGGAATCACGGTAGCAAATGGAACAGACTATGCTGCTATGGGACTTCCAACAAATGTTGCAATTATCACAGAAGGAAATACAGAAACAACAGCAGAAGTTATATGGGATACAACCACTCCGGCAAGTGGAAGCTATGACCCGAAGCTTTCCACGGAGCAGACCGTGACATTAAATGGTACAGTAGCCTGCCCTTCTAATATAGATCAGAATGGTGTAACACTTACCACGACGATTACAGTGAAAATCAGTGCTGCGGGTATCGTAGGAGCACCTACATTTGCACCGGCGGAAGGTACTTATACCGAGAATCAGACTGTTACACTTTCTTCATCTACTAATGGGGCGACTATTCATTATACAACGGATGGAACAACACCGACAACAGACAGTAATGTATATACCGCAGCGATTCCTGTAACAGGAACTGCAGGTCAAAGCATATCAACAACCATTAAAGCAATTGCTGTAAAGTCTGGAATGCAGACCAGCAGTGTTACAAGTGCGACTTATGTAATAGAGTTACCAGCACCGGCTCCAACACCAACTTATATCAATTCTGTGGCTGTAACGGATATTGCTGCACCGGTGACAGGTGAACCCCTTGATACCACAGCGTTTTGTTCAACGACAGGGATATCAAATACAGCTCCTACAGTTACATGGACACCGGCTGATACAACAGCAGTTTACAATACAGCTTATACAGCAAGTGTTACACTTACACCTGCAACTAATTATGGATTTGCTTCTAATGTAACAGCAACAGTAAATGGACAGAATGCAACAAGTGTTACAAAGAATGCAGATGGAACAGTAACTGTAACGTATACATTTACTGCAACAGCTAAGGCAAAGCTTACAAGTATTACTGCACCGACGGGAATCACGGTAGCAAATGGAACAGACTATGCTGCTATGGGACTTCCAACAAATGTTGCAATTATCACAGAAGGAAATACAGAAACAATAGCTGCAGTTACGTGGGATACAACGACACCGGCAAGTGGAAGCTATAATCCGACGCTTTCCACGGAGCAGACCGTGACATTAAATGGTACAGTCACATGTCCGAATTCAGTTGATGCAAACGGAGTTGCACTTACTACAACCATTACGATCACAATTCGTGCAGCAGGAGCAATACCGACGACTCCGGGAACTACAACACCGGCGCAACCAAAGCCGGAGAATCCAACACCGTCGCAGCCAAAGCCGGAGAATCCAACACCGGAACAGCCGAAACCGGAGGAGCCGAAGCCGGAAAAACCGCAGAAGCCGGATAAGCCACAGGAGACGCAGAAACCAAAGGTAGAAGTGCTTCCGGCAAAAGCGTCTGTCACAGACAATAGACAGGTTACGCTTACATGGGATAAAGTGGATGGTGCGGAAGGTTATCGCATCTATCGGAAGGTTAAGGGAAGCAAGGACGGATATCAGAGAGTCGCAACGACCAGGAATTTGCAGCTTGTACAGAAGCAGCTTGACAATAAGAAAACGTACCAGTATTACATTGTGGCATATAAGACGATTGACGGAAAGAAAGCAAGGATCGGCAAGACACTGACGTTGTATGCTGTGATGAATAATGTAAAGTACACGGAAGTAAAAAAGATCAAGCTGAATAAGAAAAGCTACAGCTTAGAAGTCGGTGCAAAAGCAAAGATCAAGGCTGTATTGTTAAAGCGGGAGAATAAAAAGAAAATAAAGGCAGAGTCAGAGAAACTTCGTTTTTGTTCGACCGATAATACGGTAGCTGGGGTAAATGCAAGCGGAACGATTACCGCAAAAGGTGCAGGAACCTGTTACATTTACGTTGTTGCGGGAAACGGAATTTCCCAAAAGATTAAAGTAACCGTAAGTAAAGCAAAATAAAAATCAGGAATATTGACAGAATCAAAGTGACGGCAGACAAAGGAGGTAATGTGTATGAAGAAAATGGTAGCTTTTATGATGGTGTTGGCTTTGGCATGCAGCAATGTTCCGGCACATTTGGGCTATGCAAATGGTACGGAAGCTGTGTATGCGGCTGAATCGGTTGCAATCGCTTCGGCAGACGATCTGTTAGCAATGGAGCAGAATCCGGGCAGAAATTATTATCTGAGTAAGGATATTACGGTTTCTGCGGGAACGAAGCTGTTTCAGGATAGAAATACGCCTTTTAAAGGAACGTTGGATGGCAAGGGACATAAGATTAATGGCTTGCGTGGTGGTGCTTTGATCGGACAGGCACAGAATGCGAAGTTTCAGAATCTTACATTGGCGGATGTGACGCTAAGCGAAGAGGCTGCGCTTGTAAATCAGGCCCGCAAATGCACTTTCACAAAGATTAAAGTATCCGGTAAAGCAACAGGAAGTTCTGCGGGACTCGTCAATTCGGCGTCAGACAGTACATTTACGGATTGTTCAAGTTCTGTCGCTTTTTCAATTAAGAATAAGAAAAGTGCAGATAACGCAAGTGATCAGAGTGCGGCTGCAGCCGGTATTGTGTTATACGGCAGCGGCAGCAAACTAAAGAACTGCAAGAATACAGGAAGCTTTTCTCTTGAGGCAGTCATGGTGTATCCGACCAGTGTGAAAGCATACGGTATTGCGGGAAGTGCCCAAAGTCTTGAAAATTGTAAGAATTCGGGTAATATTACGGTAAAAGGAACGAAGCCTTCGGACCCGGATGATGGATATTACACAGATGTTCATGCAGCCGGTATTGCAGGAAGTTATACAACTCTTAAGAATTGTGGCAATTCCGGTAAGATCGTTGCTTCCTGTACATCGGTAGAGTCCGGTATGCGTGTTAGTGGTGTCGCATTAAGCGGAACAAACAGTGGCAAAACGCATAATTCGGTAGCAAGGTGCTATAATAAGGGGGCTGTCAGTGCAACCGGAAAATGTGGCAGAGGAATTAAGATATCCGGTGTGACGAATGAGACGGAAGCTGCAACAGAGTGCTATAATACAGGTAAGATCAGTGTTGATCTGAAAAGTCAGGAGAATGTGACCGTGGGTGGAATCTGTTCTTCAACAACGTTTGTTCAGAATTGTTACAACACCGGAAACGTTACGCTGAAAGGTAGCGGATTTGCCGGAGGTATTGCTGGAATCGGCGCATTTCTCAACAGCAGTAAGAAGAAAGATGCGATGTATAATTATAATTGCGGAACGGTTAAGGCAAGCGGTAAGAATTCTTTTGCAGGTGCAATCTTTGGCGAACTGGACGGAGCGGATGATATTGGCAGACCGAACGCGCGGGACAATTATTATACATCGGGTAAGCCTTACGGACATGAAACCACAGCATGGAAGCCTTATATGGCAAAGGCAACGAAGGTTTCTTCCATTACATCCAGAAATTGTCCGAAGCTGTCCTCGAAATACTGGACATATTCAAGCAAGCATAAGAGAATGATTTTGAAGAATAACAAAGAATAGAAGGTGACAGGAACCGCATGACAGGTAAGAACCTGTCATGACACTACCCATGTGAAAACGGAGGTAATGTTTATGAAAAAAATGGAAGCTTTTCTGATGGCGTTGGCTTTGGTATGTACCAGTAGCCCGGCGGATCTGCATACGGGCGCAGCAACCGAAACCGTTTACGCGGCACAGGCAGTCGCAATCAGTTCCGAGGCCGATCTGGCTGCAATGCAGGAGGATCCGGATGGAAATTATTATCTGGCGAAAGATATCACAATTAAGGGGAATCTGAATCTGTTTCCGAATTATTATGATTATGATACAAAGGTGCAGCACGAGGAGTGCTTTACGGGTTCGTTGGATGGCAGGGGACATAAGATTAAAAATTATACAGGAATCGGGCTGTTCGACAATGCAAAGAATGCAACGTTTAAAAACATTGTTATGACAAATGTGGATCTCGAGACGCCGGAGATGAGGATGGCAGAAGGTTGTGCCGCTTTGGTACTGTATGCACAGAAGTGCAGTTTTTCAAATATTACGGTATCCGGCAAGGCTAAGAGCAGTGGTGCAGGAATTGTATATGCTACAGAAGCCTGCAATTTTACAAAGTGTATCAGCAAAGTCGATGCGAATATAAAAGAACAGAAGGATATCTCAATAAATTCTTTTGCAGGAATCGCCAGGGGAGATAACAAATCCACGTTCAAGAGTTGTAAAAACAAAGGGAATATCACTTTGACGGGAAAAGCGAATGCGGAAGCTATGTTCATGGTTTTCGGTATTGCAGGAACTGTAAAGAAAATAGAAAACTGTGTCAATTCCGGAGATATTACGATCAAGAATGCGGTAGATGATGGATATGCAGGATTGGATTTTGAAATGAAAGCCTGTGGACTTGTCGGAGACAGTTACGGACAGGTAAAGGGATGCGGTAATACAGGAAAAATCTCTGTGACGAACAAGGATGGCAAGATGACGCGTGCTTCCATCACCGTGAGTGGTGTGATCGCAGAATATAGGAAGAGTTGTTCGGTTAAGCAGTGTTACAACAAGGGTACGGTATCCTTTACGGGTATCTGCTCGGAAAGTTCACCAGGTTATATTTCAGGCGTAGGAGCGGGTGGGTCGATGACCGAATGTTATAATACGGGTAAAATCATCGTTAATACGAAAGACGGAGTTTCTTATGTTGGCGGTGTAACGCAATATGTAACAAAGCTTAAGAACTGCTACAATGCCGGAACTGTCAGCCTTACCGGAAAAGGTTACGCGGGCGGTGTAGCCGGAAAGCTTAGTGCCGGAAGCTGTAACTACAATGTAGGAAAAGTGACGGCAAAAGGTAAGAATGCCTATGCCGGTGAGATTGCCGGATACGTAACGATGGAAAGTTCAGTAGATAATAATTACTATACTGGTTCCGGAAAGAAGAGCGGTGGCGAGTGTACTTCCTGGGTACCATATCAGTCGAAAGCAAAGAAAGTTTCTTCCATTACGTTTGCCAATTGTCCGAAGTTATCTTCAAAGTATTGGACATATTCCGGCAAGCATAAGAGACTGGTCTTAAAGAATAACAAAGAGGCGTAAGAGAGAATGTGTATGACCTTGTTCCGCCACTGGGCGGAGGAAAGGAGAAAGTTCTGTCGTAATATCTGTACGGCAGTGAGGAAAACACGAAGGGGAAAGTATATGCGACCTATGGACGCGCGATCCCGAAAGAATGGGTGCCCCGTGAGATGCCACAAAGCCTTAAAAACTATGGGGTCAAGGCTCATGCCGCGGTTCACACCCAGACAGCAAAAGTCTATTTTTATCCGGGTGGAATCGATGTTGGTCAGGGGCTTACAAGTACCTGTGGTGGACTTGGAACGGAGCAGTATGGAAGCTGGAAGTATATTTTATCCCGCGCATGTTTACATAACTGATGCACGAAACCAGCAGTCAGTCAGATGAAAATAAACCGGTCATGCAATATGAGGCTGTTGTCACGGCAGAAAACCCGGTAAACATTACTTCCGAGGCAAATGCATCTTCATCTGTGGAAGGAATCGTGAAAAAAGAAGCCCCTGTTGTGTGCAGGGGCTTTAAAACTTAGGAAATAGTGCCATTTTTACTACATGAAATAGTAACACTTTGTGTGAAGTCTTTTGAAGAACTAGGTGACGAATGTGTTGCTGTTGCATATGCAGTGGCAGAGTTCCCGTTTTTGGAAGAGGATATGGATTTAATTGACCAAGTTGTAGCAGGCGCAGTTGCGCTTGGTGAACAACTAATGCAGCGAGAGGTTGTGCCATCATAGGTAAATGTTGCGGTAATAGAAACACTCCATAATACTGTTCCGGAAGAGTTGCGCATATAAGTCGTTTTAGTCTTTGTAATATTATGGGATGCTCGATCGAAGTTTGTTATTATATTAGGTGAAGGAACAGCATCAGTTATGACGGTTTGTATGGTGTATGGTGTATTAGGATAAGTGTCTGTAATAATATTAGCTTTAGCCGAAATCGGGGTTGAACATAATAAAAACAGAGCAGAAGTTAAGCATAATATAATTTTTCGTTTCATATAAATTTTTCTCCTTATTTAATATTCGTGTTAGTAAAATAAATGGCTTCTTGTTTAAATACTTGAAAACTTCGATAGGAAGTAATTCCAAAAATAGAAGCTATGACAGCTAGTATTATAATTAGGGTTATGATACCTCCTCGTATATACTTACCTATTTGAATTCGTTTTATTAAATTCTCAGCAGTGAGTGTTGAAATATAAGAATTTACGGTATCTACAGGTGTGCCGAAGTCTTTGTACAAGTCATGGATTGTTTCAGGAGAAGTATCTTTACAAAAATCTTCCAGATTATTTGCTAGCGTAGCCAAATATTTTTTTTCTGCTTTTCCGACTGTTGGAAGTAATAGTTTTACCTGATATATGTATTGCCTGCATAATTTAGTCATGTTGTTTGCCTTCTTTCTCCAGCGAATCAAAAATTGAAGATACAGCAGATATCATGTTCTTATAGTCGCCATGCAATTCTTCCAGATAGGTTTCTCCATCAGCTTCAATATGATAATAAACACGTGTACGCTTTTTCCCTACAAGAACCGAATATTCGCTGATCATGTGTTCATTTTCCAGTTTATACATGACGGTATATATGGTATTAGGGGAAATAGAGAGTAGCTTATTTGATTCACTTGTAATATATTTGCTTATTTCATATGCATAACAA
>ERZ1034873.13-NODE-13-length-117538-cov-10.971358_pt1 | contig 117538 bp, 95 predicted proteins | sample MGYA00520689_ERZ1034873 | MGnify/ENA primary metagenome ERZ1034873 (study PRJEB33766, sample SAMN09781722) | gut metagenome | biome: gut microbiome | host: Homo sapiens | place: Madagascar | study: EMG produced TPA metagenomics assembly of the PRJNA485056 data...
TGAAAATTGCAATGCGTGACGATTCAACAGCATTTAAGTGAGTTTCAGGATATGGAAAGGACATGAAAGGAGGAGCGTAATAAAACACACCAGAAGAAGGAGGAGAAAATGCTTCCCTGTATATTTATTTTGTCAGGCCATAGCCTTTCTCCAGCAACCGATCAACGCCACATACCTGCAGCGACACTCAACAGAAGTGAGATCCCATGCAATATCATCATCACAGGGCCAGCGGAAGGTCCCTTGTACGGGCGGTAGGTACACAACCATATGCCATGTTTATCCTGGCACAGAACTTTTATGCAAGTGTAGGCTTTGTTGATGCAGAACCATCATACCATGCAAAGCTAAGTTCGTTCTGGACATACTGTATCAGGATGCCAATCCCCGACTTCCATCGACAGGTTTACGATCAGGAATACATTATCAACCGTCAGTATTGCGAAACTCTCAGAAGACATCTGAAAACATATTTCAGAAGAGAATCCCTGTTCTACATGCTTTTAGTCGGTAGCCTCATGCAGGCTCGCACTTTACCGGCAGCATTCCATAATTTGTGATCCTACTCATTAAGAAATCGTTATCAGGTATTGTTCATGAAAATCCTCAGGATGGATCACAACGGAAGAGTAATCATGTCTTATCGCAGATTCAGATTTAGAATGCGGTACGTAAAATATTGTCCAGGGGACGCTGACCACGACACAACATCAAGAAATTTGCTTTTGCATGGTAAAAAAGAGGAAACTAGGAAAATGTCTCACCTGATTATTCTGTTTCTATCGTTCATTTATTGAACAGCAAGAGTATTCAGGTGTAACCGCACGACATAGTGACAACCAATGCAACATAATCAATTAGTTGACTATGTTGCTGATGACTAATTTTATTATGGATAATATATTAAACGAGTAAAACAATGTCCTGGCTTAATTCCATTTTAGTAACACTTACATCTGTAGAACCCTATAAGGTACCTGTCACTGTTATCGTCACTGTTACCTTTGCCTTTGTCTGCTTTATTTTCTTTTATTTACTGAGATCCATCAGAATTATTTATGGATTAAAAAAATACACGCGTTCAATTAACAGCATTGAAAAAAGTGCGCCAGAGGTTCAGCTTGAACACCTTAAGAGTCTGTTTCAGCGCTCTGAACTCAAGCATGCGTGGAATGAGTTCGAAGAATCGTTGCACTCACAATATGAACTGGAGAACGGCGAAGAGAAAATCGTCCGTATTCGGGCTACTGCGCCGAGCGCCAGCTTCTTCTCGGAGCAACAACTGGTCGATATTCCGCTGAACACTGAATTTTTCAAACACCTGCCCGGTATTCTGACCGGTATGGGAATTATCGGTACCTTCTACGGTCTGATGATTGGTCTCAACCACTTCGACCCCAGCACACCAGAGCAGGTCTCCAGCAGCGTCAATAATCTACTACGCGATGTACTGTACGCCTTCCTGGGTTCTGCATTTGCTATTTTTGCTTCCATTCTGGTCACCTGGCTTGAAAAATTATCTATCGCTAAAAGCTACAAATATCTGGAAAAATTCACCGCAGCCCTCGACTCCCTGTATGACAGCGGCGTTGGCGAGGAGTACCTTGCCTCACTGGTGAAGTCCAGTAATGAAAGCGCGACCCAGGCACGCCATCTGAAAGAGAGCCTGGTTACAGATTTACGCGATATGTTACTACATCTGGCCGAAAGTCAGAAAATCGAAAGTGAACGCCTCGCAAATACGTTAAGCGCAACTTACCGCGAATCAGGTTCACAATTTGCCGACCAGGTCAGCGGTGCGATTGAAAACAGCTTGAAGTCACCATTGGATAAAATTGCCGGTGCGGTTCAGACCGCCAGCGGCGATCAAAGCGGCATGGTACAAAACATGCTGCAGGATGTACTGACCGCGTTTATGGCGAAACTCGACACCACCTTTGGTCAGCAGTTTACAAACCTCAACGAAATGATGAGACAAACCGTTGGTGCAATTCAGACCATGCAAACCGGTTTCTCCGCGTTATTACAGGACATGCGTCAGGTGAGCGACGATTCCCGCCAGGGCAGCGCGCAGCTCATCGAGCAACTGTTATCAGAGATGAAATCTGGCCAGCAAGCTCTACAGGCAGGCATGAATGATATGCTCACCAGCCTTCAGGCCTCAGTGGCGAAAATTGGCGCAGAAGGTGAAGGGGCCGGTGAACGTATAGCTCGCCAACTGGAAAAAATGTTCGCTGATAGCGAGGCGCGAGAAAAAGCTCAGGCAGAACATATGGCTGCCTTTGTTGAAGCCATTCAGAATTCAGTGCAACAGGGACAAAGCGCCACAATGGAAAAAATGGCAGTCTCTGTCGGGGCGCTTGGTGAACAACTGGGTAGCCTGTTTGGACAGATCGATAAGGGTCAGCAACAAATTTCAGCGACTCAGCAAGCGAATCAGCAGTCCCTGCACGAACAGACTCAACGGGTAATGAGTGAGGTAGACGATCAGATTAAACAATTGGTCGAAACTGTTGCCAGCCAGCATCAGGGAACAACAGAAACTCTTCGTTTGCTCGCAGAACAAACTAACCGGCAGATTCAGGATATGCAAGCTGGCGCGGACAAGATGCGTCTGGCTGCTGAACGCTTTGAACATGCCGGTGAGCGGGTGTCGGAAGCAAACCACCTTACCGCTGATGTGCTGAATAAAGCGCAATCGGCAGGTTCATCACTTTCCCTTGCCACCAGCGAGCTCACCTCCGTTGTGGCTGATTATCGTAACAATCGGGAAGCGGTTAGCAAATCCATTGCCATGCTGGAGTTGCTCGCCGCAAATACGCAGTCAGAACAAACCACGCGCAACCAATTCATCGCAGATCTTAAGCAACACGGTGAGCGTCTACAGAGCTATAACCGGGAAGCACAGGTCTTTATGGAAAATGTAAGTGACGTGCTCGGGAAAGGATTTGAAGACTTCTCTGAAGGTGTTTCACGCAGCCTGGATAAAACGCTGGGTAAACTGGACGTCGAAATGGCGAAAGCCTCTAATCTGCTCGCGGGATCTGTCGAACAGCTCGGAGAAAGCGTCAGCGAACTTGATGATGTTCTGTCACGCGTACGAACCTAAGAGGTGATGGCTGATGTTTGGAAACGCATTTGGCGTTAAAAAACGCCGCAGCGATGAAGCAGAAAAACCATTCTGGATCTCCTATGCCGATCTGATGACTGCAATGATGGTGTTATTTCTGGTCGTCATGGTTGCGTCACTGAGTTCCGTTACACAGCGTATTCAACGTGCGGAGCAAGGCGAAAAAGCAAGGGGGCAGGATATTTCCAGATTGTGTGAACGCCTGGAACTGCATGCCCGCAATGTGAACAAAAACATCGTAGTGGATTGCCACGATAACCGTATCAGCTTTGGCGAAGCCGGGCGTTTCGCTCATAACCAATTTTTCCTGAACGCCGAGGGGCAAAAAGCGTTGCAGGATGTAGTTCCTCTTGTACTGGAAGCGTCCAACAGTGAAGAGGGTAAGAAGTGGTTTAAGCAGATCGTTATTGAAGGGTTTACCGACACCGACGGTTCGTACTTATACAACCTACATCTCTCCCTGCAACGCTCTGAATGGGTAATGTGTAGTCTGCTCGATAGCCGCAGCCCTCTGCAAAAAAATATCTCCGCAGAACAGCAGCTCCAAATCCGTAAACTTTTCCTCGCGGGTGGCGTCTCCTTCAATAATGCTAAGGAAAGCAAGGAAGCCAGCCGCCGGGTCGAGTTGCGCATGCAGTTCTTCGGGCTTAAAGATAAACGTGATAAGGCCGATGAGGTGGATTTTCCCCCCGTCGTTAATAAAGAAGTTTGCCAGTTGGTTATGCCACTATGATACCCGCCCTGAATTCTCTTTCTCAACGCATTGCAGCGAGGCTCTCTTCCAGCCAAAGGGATGACCATTATCTGCATAATGATTTCCACGCGTTGACCGCGGCTACTCTTGACATGGAAAAGCGGTTTGATAGGGCAGAAAGAATCCCCTCACCGCCACAAGAAATGCGGCTGGAGGCTCTACGTCGCTTTCGCCTGGCACAAGAACTCACGGAACGAGAGTGGCGGATGGTGTTTTATGGCCTCGCCGATAATGATCCATTATATCCTGACCAGCCGATCCTGCTGGAGGATGATACATTTTTCCCCAGAGTAAACAGTGCAATCAAAAAACGTATTGAAACCAAAACGTTGAAACGCCGGGATTGGGCAGCACTTTGTTCAAGCTATTTTGCCTACCAACACCAATCACCCGAGACAAACCCTCACTGGTGCGTACTGCGGGGGCATATCGCTCAGGGTTACCTGGTAGTGAAAGCCGCTATACGACGAGAAAAATCGTGGATGAAAACCATTGAGTTTTATCACGACATTTTTACCCCACAAGCGGGAGGAGTGATCTCCAGGCAGTTACTTGCAGGTGAGAACAATTCACTCTCATCATTAGAGAAAATCGCGCAAATCCCTGATAGCAGTTGGTTATGGAAGCGCATTTTCACTGTGCTTTTAGCTCAACTGGACACGCTCGACGATCCCCAGTTTCTGAGCAAAATTAGCTGGTTGTTAGGCTTAGCTGCGCAGTGGGTGCGTTTCCGTGATGACATCATGACTGCAACCCTGACTCGCTATTACCATTCTGGCTATCGCGATCAGTCACATCCAGCGTTGAAGCAGGCCGCGCTGGAATACTGGGATAACCCCCAGTTGAAAAGCCAGCAGAATAAATGGCATCAGTATGTCTCCGAGTCGGTTGCCGCAATGGTCCGGGGCTGGTTGGCAAAACAGGACCTGACACATTTCTTTGAACTTCTGCGCGGTAATGGCGATGTCGATCAGGCTCGACTGCACTACTGGCTGCGTTTCGCCAATCAGATGGGATTTACTCGTATCATCATGGGGTCCGATGCCTGGCAAGATCGTGGTAGCGATTTTGTGAAATTCCGCGAGGAGAATAAGGGACGATTGAGTTACTTACGAGGTGGGCGTAACTTTGATAACGCCATGATTATGCAAATCAACGATTATCTGTTTGTCGAGTTTTCCGGGACAGGAAATGCGATGTATGCCTATCAAATAGGTCACGCGCCATTTAACCCTGAATCACGCACGCTTGATATCAACATTCATCTAAAAGATCAGGGGCGATGCGCACTCAGACTCCCCCATGCACCTCGTGCTGAGGGGTATAACAAAGTCCGGATAACCGGCTGGATGTTGAAATACGACGATGAGCTACGTAAGTTGGGCATTCGGTGGATGGCTGAAGAACCCGTCAGGTTTGTCGATAAGAAAGTGCCCCCTCCCGTCGCTATGTCTGACATCAAAATCATCAACCCGTTGCGTGATACGGCTATACAACACCTGGTTAAATGTAGTTCATGTATCGTCAGCGATAATCGACATAAAGGTGGCATACTGTCCGTACAACTCATTACACCTGACGACACCGTAGAAAGAGAGTTGTTACGACTAGGCTTTGCACCTGTAGCTAAAGAACCGCATCGTTACTGGATCAAATAATGCTGAAACGTCTGTTAAGTAAACTGACGGGAAACCGTCAGCAGATAGAACACCACCTAAAGAATCAGTATCAGGTTGAGGAAAACGGTCTCAGCTTTCCGCTATCGCTGGTTGATGATTCACAGCTTTGGGCACTGGCATCCTGGCTTGAACAACTTGCTGAAGAAGACTATCTGATATCACTTACAGATCGGTGGTTATTGAGTTGGGAGGCACTATATCGCCTGCTGGAGGATGAGGAACATGCCAGCAGCCTGCCTCTTATCGGTGTACCTGACATATTGCCCTTACGCGCAAGCCTGAGTTCACGAGGAGCATTAAGCGATAGCGATTTTCGCGTCTGGATTGCTGAATGGGCTACATTTCCAGCCCGCAAACCGATCCGTTTCAGTCGTACCGGTGCCATTTTAACCCATGAAAATCAGCAATACCTGTTATCGCGGGAAAACTGGGCGCTCTTACAGGCAACAGAACAACTCAGTGCACAGCAAATTCAGACTCCCGGCGAAACCACTAACCAGCTGGGATGGGCCGCTATCCGCAAATGTGCGAAACTCGCCGCCGCAAAATTTGATGATTATTTAGAAAAAACGCACGTCATCAAACCAACTTCATTGTCATTACGTCTGCGTAAAGCAACGGTTGCCGATACTGCTGTTATCGAAATTGAACCTCATTTCGAGGACCAGCCTGCTAACTGGCTGGGCAGTTTTGACAAGAACTTACAGGTTCACGATAGCTACCGCATCCCAGGAGAGAATGGCGAACTCAGTCACGTCATCATCCCTCCCGAAGTGAAAGAAGTCCTGAATTCAATACACTCAATCCCGGGGCGTCGAGTGGCCGGAAGTGAAGCACTTTCCTTTGTTCGCAATCCTTATACCTTCCTGGGTGAGGATGCCGCCAGTGTTATTGCCCCTGAAGAACATGAACAGGCACTGTTTGATGCCAGGATTTTCTTTCATCATTTCAGGTTGATACCGCAACTGAATGCGGAAAATAAGATCGCAGAAGTTACGCTGATACTTGAGCCTGTTTCACCTGTTCCCCAGCCAGAAATCACTTTTGTGTTCTCAGCGCCCTGGGAGCTGGATAAATTCATACAGCAACTCGGTATTAGCGTCGCTGCACAGATGCCTGCCGGTTCATGGCAAGGTTACGAGCTGGAATTAAGTCAGTTCACCGAACAGCAGTGGCACGATTGCCAGGCACTGCTAACTCGCTGGCAACAAGAAATTGAAGGAAAAGAATTTAGCGATGTGCTGGATATTGCGAAGTATGGCGATAGAGTGATTGGCATTGGTGAATTTGAAAAAATATCCTCTCCCTGGCTGACCAAAGCGCAGAGTGAAAACTGGCTTCCTGATGACATTGATTTCTCCGCGTTTTCAATCGAAACACTATCTGGCTGGCAACCTGAAAATCCTCACCATTTTGATGAACTACAGGAGAAAATTACTCAGGCAGAAGCCGCTGGTGAAACGTATATCACCACACCATGGAATGACAGCCAATTACCGTTGGATGCCGCTAAAACCTTCAGTAAGAACTGGGAAAAACAGCAAATCACTGCTAATGAATATCAAGGCAACGTTGCAGATAAAACGGCCCGAGCCGTACTCAAAATTGAGCAGAATATTGAAGAAACGGCCTACATCAAACAGCGCCGCAATTCACTCCTCAATGCACGTCATGCCGAACCAGAAATTCCTCTGAGCCTTAAAGAGCATATCCGACTTAAAGACCATCAACGTGAAGGCGTAGCCTGGCTCCAGCAACTCTTCCTTCGTTCACCTGAGGAAACAGCAGGCTGCCTGCTGGCGGATGATATGGGGCTTGGAAAAACGCTGCAAATTCTGAGCTTCCTGGTATGGTTCATTGAAAAATTCCCGCAAGAACCGCCAAATCTCATTGTTGCTCCTGTCTCTCTTTTAGATAACTGGGAACGTGAGCTGAACAATTTCTTCTATACCGCAGGAATACCAGTATTGAAATTGTATGGCGAGACCATTAAAACGGTGAAATATCCCAAACAGGCCATCCCTGCTCATCTGCAGTCTAAGGGGATCAAAAACCTGCTTAAACCTGGCTGGCAAGGTGAGGCAAAAATCATCCTGACGACCTACGAAACGCTTCGCGACCAGGAGTTTTCTCTGGCACGCCAGCCATGGTCCATTATGGTGTGCGACGAGGCACAAAAAATAAAAAACCCAGCTGCGTTAATCACACATGCGGCCAACGCGGTACAAGCCAGGTTTAAAGTGGCATGCACAGGAACGCCTGTCGAAAACACACTTGTCGATCTGTGGAGCTTATTTGATTTTGCCCAGCCAGGATTGTTAGGGGCACTAAATGAATTTGGTAAACACTATGTTCGCCCCATCGAGAACGAAGATGGCCGCGATACAGAACGGCTGGAAAGCCTGCGGGCGCTGATAGAACCTCAGACTTTACGCCGAACCAAAGAAGAGGTTGCGCGTGATTTACCTCAGAAAATTGAAGTGGAAAGCTGCAAGCAACTGACGTTGTCTGGCGTGCAAAAACAGCTCTACCTTTCGTCTGTTGCAAATTGGCAACAACAGCAAGCACTGCGCGAAGGGATGCAGCAGGCCGGAACCGGTATGTTAGGTTTGTTACACCGACTGAAACTCATCTGTGCACACCCTGCAATAGTTAATCCAGAGCCACGTTTTCGTGATAACTCACCCAAGCTTAACTGGCTGCTGAAAATACTCGCAGAAATAAAACATACCTCGAAAGATAAGGTCATTATTTTTACGGAGCTTCGAGATTTACAGCGCGAGCTTCAACATGCAATCCACCAAAATTTTGGTTTCCGCCCTGTCATTATCAATGGTGATAGCAGCACTAAAAGTCAAAGCCAAAACAGCCGCCAACGCCTGATTGATGATTTTCAGGCTCAGCCTGGGTTTGGGGTGATTATTCTCTCTACGGTTGCTGTCGGGTTTGGCGTTAACGTCCAGAAAGCCAATCATGTGATTCATTTTACTCGCTGCTGGAATCCAGCCAAAGAAGATCAGGCTACGGATCGGGCGTATCGCATTGGGCAAACTAAAGATGTGTATGTCTATTACCCAACTGTGAGAGATACTGAAATCACAACATTTGAAGAAACACTGGATGATCTCCTACAACGCCGACGAGCATTGGCCAGAGATATGCTCTGCGCTACTCCCGATTTGAACTGTGCGGATTTTGAGACCATTTTGAAGGGAGCCTAACCGATATGAGCGGCAATACTATCAGTTGCCAAACCTGAAAGAACACTTAGCTGTGATGATTCGCTATTACCGTAAGCGTACAGCGAGGGCCGTATTGACGGGGATGTGTTATTCAGCTGGCAGTGCTATGCGCCACGGAAGCAGTTCGCTGACCCGGTTGACCGGCCAGTCTGCTATGACGCCAAGCACATGGCGAAGGTAGCTTTCTGGATCCACGTCATTCAGTTTGCACGTCCCGATCAGGCTGTACAGTAGCGCTCCCCGCTCACCACCATGGTCAGAGCCGAAGAACAGGAAGTTTTTACGACCCAGACTGACCGCCCGCAGGGCATTTTCAACGATGTTGTTGTCGATTTCCACCCAGCCATCGGTCGCATAGTACGTCAGTGCCGGCCACTGGTTAAGTGCGTACGCGAACGCCTTCGCCAACTCTGAGTGTCGCGACAGGATCTTCATCTTTTCACGCAACCAGCTTTCCAGGGATTTCAACAGCGGTTTCGTTTTTCGCTGACGTTCAGCAAGCCGCTGCTCTGCCGGTATTCCCCTTATATCCGCCTCTATGGCGTACAACTGACCGATCTGCTCCAGGGCTTCTTCCGTCAGTGCTGACGGGATGCGGACGTGCACATCGTGGATCTTTCGGCGGGCATGAGCCCAGCAGGCAGCTTCCGTTATCCCACCATTGCGATACAGCTCGTTGAACCCGGCGTACGCATCCGCTTGCAGCACACCGCTGAAGCAAGCAAGATGAGTCTGCGGATGGATGCCTTTTCTGTCCGGGCTGTAAGCGAACCACACTGCAGGTGCCAACGCTGACCCGGCATTGCGGTCATCACGAACATACGCCCACAACCGCCCGGTCTTCGTCTTCTTATTACCCGGCATCAGTACCTGGACCGGGGTATCATCGGCATGGAGTTTGCCGTCAGTCATGACATAGCCATGAAGCGCCTCTTCCAGCGGAGACAGCAGCCGGCAGCATGCATCCACCCAGCCCGACAGCAGTGAACGGCTCAGCTCCACACCTTGCCGGCCGTATATTTCTGACTGGCGATACAGCGGGGTGTGCTCTGCATACTTCGAGGTCAGCACGCGGGCCAGCAGCCCCGGTCCGGCGATACCCCGCTCGATGGGCCGCGAAGGTGCAGGTGCCTGCACGATGGCATCGCACTGAGTACAGGCATGTTTTTCCCGTACCGTCCGGATAACCCGGAAGGCGCTACGCATCAACTCCAGCTGTTCGGCGGTATCCTCGCCCAGATAGCTCAGTGAACCGCCGCAGTTCGGGCAGCACGGCGCCGCAGGCAACAGTCGCTTTTCGTCACGGGGTAGTGATTCAGGGAACGGCTTACGGGTGCGGGTCTGACGCAACGGACGCTGTACTGCCGGGTCATACACCCTACCAGTCAGCGTATCGCTCTCTTTCTGAAGCCGGTTCAGATCGGCTTCCATTTGTGCGATACGGCGGGAGACTTTTTCGGAACGACTGCCGAAGTTCATCCGGCGGAGTTTATCCAGCTGCGCCTGCAGATGGTCTATTTCGCGCTCCCGGTTGCTCAGCTTTTCCTGCAGGGCGTGGATCAGCGCTTCCTGTTCGGCCAGGCGCTGTTTCAGCAGGAAGATGTCGTCAGAAGAGATGTCGTTCATAAGCCCGTATTTTACCGGGCTTATTCTGTGACAACCAGGATAAAGAGATTTACAGCATGGTCAGGGAGGTCAGCAGCCGCTTAGGCTGTCGCCAGTCGATACCTTCCAGCAGCATCGCCAGCAGCGCCTGTGTAAGGAACACTTTGCCATCACGGGCTGACGGCCAGGCGAAGCGCCCACGCTCCAGCCGTTTGGTCAGGAGGCACAGTCCGTCACCGGTGGACCACAGCAGTTTAACCTGACTGCCGCTGCGGCCCCGGAAAATGAAAACATGGCCGGATATGGGATCGTCTTTCAGCGCCGTCTGTACTTTCGCAGCCAGGCCGTTGAAGCCATTTCTCATATCGGTGATACCGGCAACCAGCCAAATTTTGGTCCCGAAAGGTAACGGGATCATCGCTTCAGTTCCTGTATCAGCAGAGTCAGGAGCTTTTCGCTGATATTGCCATTGAAGCGGAGCGTCCCGTGCCGAAACGTTACCTCACAGCTGATACTGAGGGTTTCCGGGTCCTCTGCGAGCGATTCTGGCTGTTCGGCAGCTGCATCGAGAGTCACAGGAAGTAGCTGGGGGCTCTCTGAAGAAGGTAATAGCAGCTTTCCCTCGCGCCATTGTTGTCGCCATTTGAACAACAGATTGGCGTTAATGCCATTTTCAAGAGCAAGTTTTGAGATGGATATCCCGGGTTCACAGGAGGCAGCAACGAGCTGCTGTTTAAATTCGGGAGGATAATTAGGGCAGCCTTTTCGCCTGTCGGGAGTCACATTTTTCTGCATATCTGACACTTTGGTTCCCACTACTTATTTGGTGGACACCACTTTGTCTAATTCGTCAGATTCTGACCAGACGGTTCAGGCTGTACGCTTACCTGAAGCTTGCGGAACTCATCGGTGTTGCTGCCGCAGCCCGTGAACTCAGCCTGTATGAATCTCTGCTCTATGCGTGGCGCAGTAAACTGCAGCAACAGATGACCTCGTCTGAGCGTGAAAGTGAACTGGCCGCTGAAAATGCCCGCTTGAAGCGGTAACCGGCGGAGCAGGCAGAGGAACTGGCTATCCTCCAAAAGGCCGCGACATACTTTGCGAAGCGCCTGAAATGAAGTATGTCTTTATTGAAAAACATCAGGCTGAGTTCAGCATCAAGGCAATGTGCCGCGTGCTCCGGGTGGCCCGCAGCGGCTGGTTTTGCCAGCTTACGGTGCCAACATTAATACCTTAAACTGGCTGGGGACGATGCGCATCCCAACCGCGTTGGTCGAATTCTGCAGGCTAACACTCGTTAAACGCGTCGCCGGGGTGCCTTTCAGCAGGACGGTAAATGCGCCGGTAATATGTCGCGATGGCCCCATCACAGTACCTGACGCCACCCCGGTCGCCACGCCGGGATTATCGCCGTTGGTAAGCGGTGTCACCGTCGCCATATTATGCGCCGGCATGCCCATAAACAGAATATTCAGCGCGTTAGGGATTGCCGTTGGCCCCAGCGCGATGTCCGGATACGGAATTGGCGTCGGCGCTGGCATTGGCGTCAGACAGACGTCGGGGAAGGCTAAATCGACACCAAATAGCTGGCAGTTGGCAAACATAGTTAGCTCCTTAGCCCATATGAATCTGTTCTGAATCGACTTTGGTGATCGCTTTTGAGGTGATGACCGTATTGTGCGCATGCAGCCGGGCATAATCTTCCGCTTTCATATCCAGCTGCCCGGCGCGCACCTGCTCAGTCTGCCGGGTGGTGCGCAGCAGATTGTGACTAATTTGCGTCACCGTTTGCCAGACGGATTCGGCGCGCTTGCCGACGATACGTGACAGCGTCACCCACGCCGAGAGCTTATCGCCGCTGTAGTTCATCTCGCTGATATGGCAGTCCCCCTGCGCGGCATTAACGCACAACCGCTGACCGCTGAGGCTGAGTTCCCCCTGACTTTGAATATGCAGGCCACCCGGCACGCTGAGCTCCGCCTGTCGGCTTTCATCACGCTCCAGCACCGCTAACAGCCAAATCTGGTTGTCCACGCTGCGAATGAGTACGCGATCCCCAGCCTGCGGCGCGATCAAACAACTGACCGCTCGTCGACAGTGCCAGCCGCGCCCTTCGCTCTCGACGGTCACGCTACCGTCGGCAAAGCAATGAGTCACCGTGCCAGAAGCCTGTGCCGGCGGCATCACCGCCTGGGTCAGTTTGTGATTAATAGTTGTCATCTGTGTCTCCTTAACAACGGCTGTGGCGCTGGGCGCTCCACGCCTCAGCGGCTAATAACTCTTCATCGTATTCAAGGATCCCCTGGCGGCTGGTAAACAGCGCTTCGTCCTGGCGGGCGCGATGCAGCCGGGTGCGGAAAAATGTTGCGCCGCGCAGATCCGCCCGGCACAGGTCGGCGGCAGAAAAATCGCTCCACGTCAGATCGCAGAGCGCGAATCGCGCTCCCGCGGCATGAACCCGCTGTAAAACGCTCTGGAACAACCTGCTCTGGCTGAAATCGGCCTGCTCCAGTATCGCGCCGACAAATATCGCCTGGTCGAACAGGCAGCCGCGAAACTGGGCGCCGCGCAGATCGGCCTCCATAAACAGCGCCTGACTGGCGTTAACCTGATTGAACTCTGCTTCACGCAATGACGAGCCTTTGAAATTGCACTGGGTTAGCTGGACGCCGTTAAACTTCGCGCCGTCCAGCGGACAATCGGTGAACTGGCAGCCGGTAAAACCCTGCCTTGAATAGTCTTTGCCGCGCTGATCGCATTGGAAAAACACCAGCCGGTCGCACTGCATTCTGTCCAGCGCGGTGTCCCGCAAATCGATATGGTAAAAGGTGGTCAACAGACCGCGGCTTTGCGCAAAGCTGGCGTGAGTCAGATCAGCCTCATAAAACACGCTGCGTTCCAGCGTTGAACCGCGAAAACGGCTCCTGCTCATCTGGCAACGCATAAACTGGCTGCTTTGCAGCGTCGTCGCCGAGAAATCGCTCTCTTGCAGGTTGCACTGATTAAACACACAACTATCAAGCGCGGTTTCGGCGGCCTGAAGATGGGCCATTTCACACTGATTGAAGGTCGTCTGCTTAAGTTGGGCGCCTTGCAGCTGCAGGTTCTGCAGCTGGCACTCGGTAAACAGGGTTTCATGCAGATTGGCATTTTGCAGATTAGCGCCGCGTAGCGACACCTCCTGAAACAGACCGCCGGAGAGATCGCAGCCCTGCAGGTTGATACCATCCAGCGATATTTCATTGAGTGGCTCGCCGTTTTTGATGCGCTGAACGAGCTCCTCCGGGCTCAGTATCGTCATATCACTTCTCCATCGCGCTTCGGCAGGGTTTTAATACGTTTGGTCCATGCGCCATCCAGCCGCGTGGTTTTACTGGTAAAGGATTGTGAAAGATCGGCGCGGAATAGATTGGCACCTTCAAAATTGGCCCCGGCCAGCTGGCTTTTTTGCAGCAGCGCGCCCATCAGGTTGGCGTCGGTAAAATCGGCTTCGCGAAAATCGGTGCGAACAAACAGACTGCCGACCAGATTCGCGCGCACAAAGCTGGCATTACGGCAATCGGCCTCACTCAGATCGCTATTTTCGATTTTTGCCAGCGCAAAGCGCGCGCCCTGTAATGGCGTCTGGCGCAAATTGCTCTGCTGCAACGTAGCGTAGCTGAAGTCGGCGCCGATAAGTGAGCATTCCGACACCGCAGCGCTGGCTAGCCATGTTGCAGCGCTAAAATCAGCGCGCTCCGCTATGGTCTGCACCAGCGAACAGCTTTCCAGCGTCGCCTGATGGAAAATGGCATGCTCCAGTTCAGATTGTAAAAACGAGCATTTGTGCAGCCGCGCGTGGCTGAAATCAGGTTGTGCCAGCGTCAGTTCCATAAAGACGCAGCCATCCAGCTCGGCGCGCTGAAAACGGCAGTCAATCAGGCTGATTTCCCGAAGGATCAGCGTTTTTAGCGTCGCGTTATCGAAAATGCATTGCGCAAACAGCGCATTCTGTAGCTGACTATCTTCAAAGCGAGCGCCGGTAAAGTCGCTTTGATGGCACTCCGCCAGTACCAAGCTGGCGCCGCTAAAATCACAGTTACGCAGCGACGAATGCTGTAGCTCCGTTCTGGCCAGCACGGCCCCCTGAAAAGAGGCGTTATCCAGCTGACAGTGGCTGAGGTCCGCGCATTCCAGTAACGCCTTTTCAAAATTGGCGCCGCGAAAATCCATGCCGGAAAAATCTACGCCGGTCAGATCCATCCCGCTAAAATTGCCGCCCTGCGCCATGGTACGCTCGGCGCGTTGGCGCAGGATCATCGCCAGATCGCCCTTCAGCCGGACCGCCGGCGGCTGATGCTGCACCGCGTCCAGGTACATCTGATGTAGCGCCTCGCGCGTTTGCGCGCGCTTTGTTTCGCTCAGTTCCTGCTGGTGCTGATGCAGCATCTCCTGCATCCGGTGCATGGATTCGGGGCCGCGCGGTTGGTTTTCATCGTTATTCAACTGCGGATATTGCGCCTCCATCTCACGCTTGCGCTGTTGCGCATCATTCTCCATTTCCTGCGCCTGACGCTCCATGTCGGCGATAAACTCCGGCAGGTCTTCAAGCTTAGGCAACGTGGGTTCGTCGATATCCGCCAACAGGCTATCGATATCACCGCCGCTGGCTTCGATGTCGGCGCGGTGCTGTTCACGCAGCAGACGAGCGCGGTTTTTCATATTCTCCTGCTGCGGACTCGGCGACTGTTCAATTTCATTGTCGAGCCACGGGCCGATGGTCTCTTCCGGTATGAGATCCTTTTCACGAAAGGAGAAGAGCGCGCCCTTCTCCTTATCCATTCGCTGGGCCAGTACCTTGCGATAGTGATTAAGCGAACGGGCGGCACCCTCTTTTTCCAGCGCCGGGATCAGCTGCAGGACGTCGGCGGCATCGTCTTCATTGATACGAATGTGCCCCTGCCAGATAAGCATCATCTGTTCCCGATGGGGAAAGAACCATACCGTGGTGGCGCGTAAGGCAACTTCTTCAAATAGCGTTTCATCCGCGCGCTGGCGATGAATAAAACAGCGAGCCTGCCACGGCGGCAACTGGCCCTCCTGCATTGGTTTCTCAGGATGCATATTCCAGATCCGCCATTTCGCCCCTGGCGGCAAGGTATCCCGATCCTCCCACCATTGGTCCGGGCTGGCGGCGTTAAAGACTTTCCAGTCAATATCACAGGCAAAACCGGGAAACTCCTGTTGTAGCCAACTGGCATCATATTTTTTGCCCATTCGGCTAAAGCGCCGCGGCCACTGAATATCCAGCGGGCCAAAACTTGCTGGCTGCGGTTTCTGCTGCGGCGAGCTTACTCTTCCCTCCAGCGGTTCAATATTCGGCAGAGGATGATGTTCGCGCCCCTGCTGTTTTACCGGCGCGACACCAAGACCGTGCGGGTTGTCGGAATAATCACCGCCGCCAAAGGCGCGGCTCCAGTCGAGGCGCATTTCGCTGAATGGCTGCGGTCGGGTCATACGTTGCCCCGTCCACTCGCGATCGCCGAACACCACTAACGACTTACTCAGTTTGTCGATATCGATGCGTGCCACGCAGGCGCTTTTTTCCTGCTGATGATGGGTATAGGCAAAACCGGTGGCAAGAAATTCGGCGCGGACTTTAGGGATGGCCATATCCACCACGCCGCCGCTGGTTTGCAGTTCGTCGGCGGCAAGCTGCCACAGTTCCATCTCGGGGCGCAACTGCGGGTTTGGCCCCATATCCGCCAACGCCAGCACCGAAACGCCAAGATAATTTTTGCCCTGCCAGCGAAATGGCCGGTTCAGTACGCTCAGGCGTAAGGGTTTAATGATTTTCATATAGCCCTAATGCGACAGGTTCTTAAGGAGAATTGATGCTTAGCATCAGACATTACGATAATCAAGGTAGTAGAAATGTTGTGGGGCGTCCAGTTTTTTTTGGGGGGGACTCCCTGGTATTTGAACATTACTGGCGGCTTTGTTGAATAAATCGAACTTTTGCTGAGTTGAAGGATCAGATCACGCATCTTCCCGACAACGCAGACCATTCCGTGGCAAAGCAAAAGTTCAAAATCACCAACTGGCCCACCTACAACAAAGCACTCATCAACCGTGGCTCCATAACTTTCTGGCTGGACGATGAAGCTATTCAGGCCTGGTATGAGTCGGCAACGCCTTCATCACGGGGAAGACCTCAGCGCTATTCTGATCTCGCCATCACCACCGTTCTGGTCATTAAACGCGTGTTCAGGCTGACCCTGCGGGCTGCACAGGGTTTTATTGATTCCATTTTTACACTGATGAATGTTCCGTTGCGCTGCCCGGATTACACCAGTGTCAGTAAGCGCGCAAAGTCGGTTAATGTCAGTTTCAAAACGTTCACCCGGGGTGAAATCGCGTATCTGGTGATTGATTCCACCGGGCTGAAGGTCTTTGGTGAAGGCGAATGGAAAGTCAAAAAACACGGCAAAGAACGCCGTCGTATCTGGCGAAAGTTGCATCTGGCAGTTGACAGCAAAACACATGAAATCATCTGCGCAGACCTGTCGCTGAACAACGTCACGGACTCAGAAGCCTTCCCGGGTCTTATCCGGCAGACTCACAGAAAAATCAGGGCAGCATTGGCAGACGGCGCTTACGACACCCGGCTCTGTCACGATGAACTGCGGCGTAAGAAAATCAGCGCGCTTATCCCTCCCCGAAAAGGTGCGAGTTACTGGCCCGGTGAATATGCAGACCGTAACCGTGCAGTGGCCAATCAGCGAATGACCGGGAGTAATGCGCGGTGGAAATGGACAACAGATTACAACCGTCGCTCGATAGCGGAAACGGCGATGTACCGGGTAAAACAGCTGTTCGGGGGTTCACTGACGCTGCGTCACTACGATGGTCAGGTTGCGGAGGCTATGGCCCTAGTACGAGCGCTGAACAAAATGACAAAAGCAGGTATGCCTGAAAGCCTGCGTATTGCCTGAAAACACAACCCACTACGGGGGAGACTTACCCGAAATCTGATTTATTCAACAAAGCCCATGTTGGCCGATGAAATCCATTGAATTTTGGGCAAAACTTTTCTTTTCTACATCGTTATGTTCAAAAACGGGAGAGTCAATAAAAACTTTTGTTTTGCTTTTTATTACTATCTCTTCTGGTGATTCAACCTTCACTTTTCCTGTAACGGTTTGCATCCAGGCGCCATCTATATCTACATTAACTTTCCCCTGAATATTTTGTTTTTGCCCTCCAGATTTTATAGTGAATACATCTCCGTTACCAATTGTCGTTTCTTTTTTTCCATTGATATGAATGGTTTCATTGGCGAGAACTTCCTCATTGTTATTCCCATCCAGAGTTAGCTCGCGATCACCCTTAATTTTTCGGATGTCACCTCCATTTTGTATATCTGTTTTTCGACCGTTTTTAATTATAGTTTGTTCACCATTATTATATTCTTTCAGCTCCAGATCTTCTACCTTAGTTGTTCTTTTTTTCTGATAATGAAAGGAGGAATCACCAACGACAGTATCACTTTGATCTTTTCCTATTGTAGTATTACGGCAACCATCAATATTGACATGTTTATCATTCTCTACCGAGATCTTCATATCTTTCTCTGAATGCATCTCGACAGATTCATTGCCCGGACTATCTTCGAAGAACAAGAAACTACTGTTATCAATATTCCCATCCTTACTCCGCGTCATAAAGCCCATCCGGGTGGCGTTGCCGGGGAGATCCCATGGAGGCATGCTGGCTTCATTATATACACGTCCGGTGACGATGGGACGATCAGGATCGCCGTTGATAAAGTCAATGACCACTTCATCGCCGACGCGGGAAATTTGCATGCCGCCAAAACCCTGACCTGCCCAAGCGCTCGACACGCTATATTAAATTGCAAAAGCAGTACTCGATGAAACTACTTTTGCAATCCTTTTAATTACCCAAGAATTATCGGTTTTTCCTGAATGGCGATTTTTTCTGGTTTTTCAGGATCATATTTTATAGTCACTTGATTGCCTTCTTTGTAATTTTCAATTTCTTTAAACGTTAATGCTTTCAATAGTGAGGATTCAATTACCTGGCCAGTCTCAGTATTGAAACGAAGAGTTAGCTTATAAATTGGTTTGTTTCCCGTCCAACTGCTTGTCTGGAAAGTTTCGACAATATTAGCATTAGCGACTATGCCATTTTCTAAAACAGCATCCTGTGAAAAGCTATCTTTGAGATATGGATATACATTTGAATAAAGAAATCTCGCCATCGGGAATACGCCAAATACTAACGCAATTATGGCCATTGTGACATAAAAACCTGTGCTCATTTTCGTTCCTGCTTTCATAAAATTAAAGTTAACATTTTAGACGATAAAGACAAAGCACCAGATTTTATGTCTGCCTTTATTTGTCTAATATCCATTGCTTTATTGCTATAGCCAAATGTATTGTGTGAGACCGAGACATTGCTGTGCGATAGTGAAACACCGGTCCTGGATCCAGATATACCTGCAACGCTTTCGGATGTAAGAGTCATACTCAATGAGTTCCCTGTAATACTTTCATTCAGGGCTGTCACTGAGAGATTGTGCTTTTTTGGCTTAAATTTTGCCTTTGGTGCATTCATATGAATAGCGGTACTACTGGTGATATTAATTTCTTGTGGGCTAAAAATTGTAATCGAGCCTCCTTGTACCGTTTGCGACCAATTTCCAGTGTTAACCAAAACATTTAACCCACCATCAATTGTCTCTTTTTTCCCTGATGCAGTAATTACCGTCTCTTGTCCATTTTCGTATGTTTCAATTATCTTATCAGTGACATGGTGTAACTCTGTGCCTTCTATTTTGGTGTCTCGACCGCCTTTGATATTAACTGAATCACCACCAGAGATAATGTTTAATTTTCGTCCGTTTTTAATAGTTTCTGTTTGACTATTGTTGAAGATGGTTGTTTCTTCTTGATCCACCTGAGTAGAGCGTTTGGCGCGATAATAAAATGAACCATCACCAGTAACATCGTCTTTTTGTTCCTTCATTATTGATGTAATTCGATTACCATCGATTTTAACCGTCTTATCATTCTCTACCGAGATCTTCATATCTTTCTCTGAATGCATCTCGACAGATTCATTGCCCGGACTATCTTCGAAGAACAAGAAACTACTGTTATCAATATTCCCATCCTTACTCCGCGTCATAAAGCCCATCCGGGTGGCGTTGCCGGGGAGATCCCATGGAGGCATGCTGGCTTCATTATATACACGTCCGGTGACGATGGGACGATCAGGATCGCCGTTGATAAAGTCAATGACCACTTCATCGCCGACGCGGGGAATTTGCACGCCGCCAAAGCCCTGACCTGCCCACGCACTCGACACGCGCACCCAGCAGGAACTGGTGTCATCCCCCTTCGCCAGACGGTCCCAGTGGAATTTCACCTTCACGCGACCATATTTGTCCGTCCAGATACTTTCCCCTTCAGGCCCCACAACCTTCGCCGTCTGCGGACCATAAGTGCGCGGCCAGTCGGTTACCTGCGCCGGTCGATAGACTACCGAGGATGGGATGACTCTAAAATGGATTTGGTGCGAAATGTCGCTATTACCGCCGCTGGCATAGCTGTTCTCTTCAAAATAGTAATCTGCAGCGGTCGTCAAATATTCGCCGTTATCACTAAAGAATGGCGCATTGGTTAGGGTAAACGTTGCGCCAGGAGTGATGCCTATCGCGGTAGCGGTCGCATGGATCTGCTGATGTTCTACCTGCCAGCGTTCCTGACGGATACGGGCGTAGAATTCACCGTGTCCGTGATCGACAAACCGCCCCGGCCAGTCGTACACGTCGATACTGCCCGGCGAGGGCGATGCCGGGTTCTGCCGCGCCTGTAACAGCCAGGCATTAGGTTTACGGAAATCATAGTCATCGAGGCTGTAGATCCCCGGCGTGACGCTATCTTCCAGCGCCCACTGGCCGATCCCCTCTTCAGTGGTAATACCGCCCGAGGCCGTTTGGTGGTAGGGAATGGTTTCATAACCGCTTACCGGTTGATGCCGGGTGGCTGAATCGGTCAGAACCATCGTATGTTTACCTGCCTCGTGGCGGAAATGGTAGGCAATCCCCTCCAGCTCCATCAGGCGACTGATAAAGGCGAAACTACTTTCCTGATACTGGACGCAGTAATCCCAGAGGCGATAACTGCCGTTCAGCTTATCCTCAACGTTAACCTGATATTCACTCAGCAACGTATTTATGATCTGCGGTACCGTCTGCCCCTGGAATATACGCAGGTTGCGGTCGCGTTTCATCGGCCATAAGTCGGGCTCAACGGTCAGTTGGTAAGCGGCGTAGCGGATACCGCTCAGTTCAACAGCGCTCACTGCCACGCGGGTAATTTTACCGTTGAAATAACGCGAACTCAGCGCGTTTTGCGTCGGAATGGTCACGGCGACTGGCTGGCCAAGCAGTTTGGTGCGATCCAGACGCGCATCGCTGCCAAGTAGCGTTAAGCTGAGCTCGAACATTTCCGACATTGCTTCATGTCCGCTGAGTTTCCAGAAAAGCAGCCCCTCAACTGGGAGCTGAACGGTGATTCTGTTAGACATAATATTATTCCATTCAGTGGATACAGTTTGCACAGCAGCTAGCTGCGCGTTAACAGTGGGTTCGGCAGATCGACCAGCACCTGTTGCGTGTCAAGACGCAAGTAGCGTTACGGAATCGGCTTTCCCGGTTGAAAGTTTTGGATACGCGTAATATCAATAACGATATCCCGCTGACCGGTCAGTAATTCACCTTTTTCGTTAACGTAATTAAAATCGACGCTAATATTGATTAACCCGGAATTACCGCCCGAGCGGCTTCTCACATTTGTGATGGTGGCAGACACCGCAACGCCATCATTGTGGATAGCCGCTTTGAGTTTTTTATTTTTCGCATCGCGAATCAGCAATGACGCAAAAATATAAATAAACAGTAGGACCACGGCCAGAACGATTACGTTAGTAAAAATATTCATCTTCCACTCGTCAGTTTTGGCTTATCGTTAATATCTCTTACAAACACAATGGCGTTATCTTTTGGCTCGAGTTTTGCCTCATAATTCACTCCGACCTGCCAGGCATCGAGGGTAATGAGCAAAACCGTTTCCTGGTGTTTTTCCACAAGCCACGTTTTTCCATTATTTAAATCCTGTACCCGCAGATCCATATCAATGACAGGATTGTTGTTGATAAATAATCCGGTTTGCCGCATTGCGAGTATCGTAACCTGGATATCGTTCCCGTTTTCGATAATCCGCCGCTCTCGCCGTTGCGAGTTTTTTACTATGCGATTGGCAAGGTAAAAGCCGATGAAAATAATAACAAACATCAATACTGCGTTGATAATCCAGCCTGGCGTCATTAGACACTCCTTGTTGACCAGTGATATCTTGCTAAATGATTAGCCCCCCGCCGTTCATTGCCGGCGGAGGGATTTCGCTCTCAATTGCGCCATCTAGCTCGATGGATTAATAAGCCAGGTTCCCGGTTTGGCGATCTCCAGCGTCTGCTCGCGGGTTTGTCCATTACCCTGCAGGGTAATTTCATAATGTCCCAGTGCCAGTTTCAGCGAGGCGAAGCCGTTTGTGGCCGGTTGCGTGTTATGAGATTCGCCATTGAGTTTGAGCTTTTCCCCTTCCCGCATGCGCACGTAAACCTGAGCAACAGGCGCCGCTGCGGCGGCAGGTTTGCTCTCTTGAACAGCAACGGGCGGAGCGGACTGCACGTTAGCGGTCTGCGTTGTTACCGGCGGCATAACTGTCGCTGACGGCTGGGTGCTGGCGCTCTGTGCTGGTTGCGCCTCGCTGCCGCCGCCGCTGAACAGCATACCGCCGGCAATAATGCCGACCAGTACGCCTGCGGCGACCATCCCCGGAACCTTATAACGCCGCCAGTCTGTCGCGGCCGGCGCCTGTTCTTCCTCTTCGACCAGCGCCAGCATGGTGCCGGTTTTTTTGACCGACAAGACGTCATCGATACTGGACACCGGCATTTCAATCAGCTCGGCAAACGCGTCGATTGACTGGGGACGTTCTTCCCCCCGCAGCGCCAGAGCTTTATCGACCGCCTGTAGCAGCGGCAGCGAGTAACCCGCCGGCTTCAGTTCCGCCAGCGGCTGATAGTTGTCCTGAATACTCCGCACCACGCTCACCGGCGGCGGTGAACCCACGATCAGCGTATGCAGCACAGCGCCGACGGCATAAATATCGGTCCAGGCGCCCTGTTCGCTGTCATTATCGTCGGTATACTGCTCGATTGGCGCATAACCCGGGCGCAGCATAGTTTCGGTTTCGTCGGAGAGATTACCGATGGTCCGGCGCGCCGAACCGAAATCAAGTAGCACCGGCAGGCCGTTATCCTGGATCTGGATATTTTCCGGTGAGATATCACGATGCAAATAGCCGGCGTCGTGAATGGTTTTAATGGCGCCGAATAGCATCGGCAGCATCCGACGGATCCATGCCTCATCGATGAGGTTTGGCTGCTGCTCGCGCAGGCGGCTCAAGGTGGTGCCGCTATAAAACAGCGTGCCCATATAGGCGGTATCGTTCTGAACCCAAAAGCGCAGCACGTGCAGCAAGTTGGGATGATTAAAGCGCGCCAGCAGCCGCGCCTCCTGGATAAAGCTGTTTAATCCGGCGGAGAACGCTTTGCTAAAGCGCTCGCTACGCAGTACCAGGGTCATATCTTCGTTACGCACCGCCAGCGACGAAGGCATAAACTCTTTTATCGCGATGGTACGTTCCAGCTGATGGTCCCAGGCGCGATACACAATGCCGAAACCGCCGCCGCCAATCACTTCCTTTATTTCAAATTCGTTAAAACGATACCCGACCGGCAGCGCGTTCAGGACAGTCCGATTGTTTTCGTGATCCGTCATCTTAAGACTCACTTTCTAATGGTGTTACGCGGCAAACTGACAATGAAACTCGCCTTGCGCATAGCTGATGCGCAGTTGCGTAAACTGCTCATCGTTACGGTTGGCGGTTAACAGAATTTGGCTCATCTGCGGCAGCAGCGTGTTGGTCAGAATCGCATCGACCATACGCCCGCCGGATTCCACTTCGGTACAACGCTGAACCACCTGCCCGACGACGCTGTCGTCAATCTCGCAGACAATGTTGTGATTGTCCTGCAGACGGCGCTGAATACGCGCCAGCTGCAGGCGCACGATTTGCCCCAGCATCGCATCGCTCAGCGGGTAGTACGGCACCACCAGCAGGCGGCCGAGTAGCGCTGGCGGGAAGACCTGTAACAGCGACTGACGCAGCGCGCCGCTCAGCGCTTCCGGATCGGGCATCAGATCCGGGTCGGCACACATAGCGCTAATCAGCTCGGTACCGACGTTAGACGTTAAGATGATGATTGTGTTGCGGAAATCGATATGGCGGCCTTCACCGTCTTCCATCCAGCCTTTATCAAACACCTGGAAGAAAATTTCGTGCACGTCCGGATGCGCCTTCTCGATTTCATCCAGCAGCACCACGCTATACGGGCGGCGACGCACCGCTTCAGTCAGCACCCCGCCTTCGCCGTAACCCACGTAACCCGGCGGCGCGCCCTTCAGGGTCGAGACGGTATGCGCCTCCTGGAACTCACTCATGTTGATGGTGATAACGTTCTGTTCGCCGCCGTATAGCGCTTCCGCCAGCGCCAGCGCGGTTTCGGTTTTACCCACGCCGGATGGCCCGCAAAGCATAAAGACGCCGACCGGCTTATTGGGATCGTCGAGCCGCGCGCGTGAGGTGCGCACACGTTTGGCGATCAGATCCAGCCCGTGGCGTTGGCCAATCACTCGCTGGTTGAGCGTGTCGGCCAGGCTCAGTACAGCGTCAATTTCGTTTTTGACCATCCGCCCCAGCGGAATGCCGGTCCAGTCAGCGACCACCGCCGCCACTACGTTCTCATCTACCGCCGCGAACAGCAGCGGCATCTCACCCTGCAGGGTTTTTAGCGCCAGCTGTTTTTCATTAAGCGTCTGGCGCAGCGCCGGCTGGGCGTCGTCATCAGCCTCCTGCAATTGCGCGCGCAACGCGATGACTTCATCAACCAATGCGCGTTCCTGCTCCCAGCGACAACTCAAGGTATCGCGTTCGGTTTCCTGCTGCTGACGCGCCTGCTTGAGTTGCTCAATGCGCTGGGCATCGCCAATCGCCACCCGGTTTTCGCGTTGGACAATCTCCAGTTCCACATCCAGGGCGGCAATGCGTTGCAGGCAATCTTCCAACTGCGGCGGCGGCGCGCTTTGGCTGAAGGCGACGCGGGCGCAGGCGGTATCCAGCAACGCTACCGCTTTATCCGGCAACTGCCGCGCGGGAATATAACGATGTGACAGCTTCACCGCCGCGTTAACCGCTTCATCAAGCAGCAACACACGATGGTGTTTCTCCAGCGGCGATACGATACTGCGAAGCATCAGCAACGCTTTCTCTTCATCCGGCTCATGGATTTGCACCGTCTGGAAACGGCGGGTCAACGCCGGATCTTTTTCAATATATTTTTTGTACTCCGCCCAGGTGGTCGCGCCGATGGTGCGTAACTGTCCGCGCGCCAGCGCCGGTTTCAGCAGGTTCGCCGCATCGCCGGTACCCTGCTGACCGCCTGCGCCAATCAGGGTGTGGATCTCGTCGATAAACAGCACGATCGGCGTCGGGCTGGATTGCACTTCGTTAATTAACGCCTGAAGACGGGCTTCAAATTCGCCTTTCATGCCCGCACCGGCCTGCAGCATACCGATGTCCAGCAGCCACAGCTCAATATTACGCAACGGCTGCGGGACATCGCCTGCGGCGATCCGCCGCGCCAGCCCTTCCACCACCGCGGTTTTGCCGACGCCGGCTTCCCCGGTCAGCAGCGGGTTGTTCTGCCTGCGCCGCATCAGAATATCCACCATCTGGCGGATCTCTTCATCGCGGCCAACCACCGGATCGATTTTGCCCTCCTGCGCCCGCAGCGTCAGGTTCTGTCCGTACTGGGCCAGCGTACCCTGCGCCGTCGGCGTCGCGCCAGTGTTGGCCGTCTCCACCGCCGCCTGCTGGCTCTCTTTACTGGCGGTCAGCAACGTCTCAAAGCTCTCGCTCAAAGCATCGACATTGATTTTGCTAAACTGCGGCGAAATGCCTTTCAGAACGTTAGCCAGATTCCAGGTTTTCAGCAGCCCTATTAACAAATGGCCGCCGCGGATGCGGTTGACGCCATATTTCAGCGAGCCATAAACCCACGCGCGTTCGACGGCGCTATCGATATGCTCAGAAAGGTCGGAGACCGAGCTGGCGCCGCGCGGCAGCGCATCCAGGGCCGCGATGATATCGTGAGTCAGCGCCTGCTCATCAAGGGCGAAATGGCGGATAATTTGTTGCAGATCGCCGTCCTGCTGCTGCATCAGCTGATGCAGCCAGTGCACCAACTCAACGTAAGGGTTACCGCGCAGTTTACAAAAGACGGTTGCGCTTTCCAGCGAGGTAAACAACAGCGTATCCAGTTTGCCAAAGAGTACGGCACGGCTGATTTCTGACATGTTCGGTTCCATTGATAACATTAATAAAGGAGTCAGAGAGCAGACGACATCAGACGTCGCTCTGCTCCACGCTAAACACTAAATCGCCACGCGGCGCGGGGGCTGGCTGGTGGCCAAGCCAGGTGCTGTAACCCAGTTTGCCGTCGCCGCTGAGGACCGTACCGGATATTTCATCGCCGCGGATAAGTACCCTGACATCCCATGCATATTCGATCCCAAGATACTGGCGGATCCAGTCGCGTAATTCGTTTACCGCGTTTTCGCCCGGCAGAAAACGGGCGTATTCGGCGGCGCTAAGCGGGCCGATTTCAAGGCGGAATTTATGCTGAACATCGCGTACCACGACGCCGAGAAACGCCGAGACGCCCAGGCGAGGTAAACGCCTTTCCGCCCCCAGTTGCGCCTGTTCTCGCGAGGTCAGCGGCATCCATTGCGGCACGTTGCTGATAATGTTGACCGGGACTTTGAAGTAATTTCGCAGGATCTTCTCCAGCCCTTCCGGATCCCGACCATGGCGGCTGAGATGACCTGCGTGGGTGAAACGCGCATGCGGGCTTAGGTCGCCCTTCTCCAGCTGCCCCGGCTGGCCCATGCCAATGAGTGAGGCGAGATAGCGCTCAAAGCGGCGGCTGTCCGCACGGTCTAACGATACCGTTGGCTGCGCGTCGGCCCAGGCACGGTAGAACAGCAGCGTCAGGCGGTGGTGAAAGAGATCGGCAAACGCGCTCAGGCTGTCATCCTGATGATGATGAATACGCTCGCGGGCGTATTCGGTCATATGAACCGGCAACGGGCCATTAGGGCCGAACAGACCGAAGCTGAGAATCGATATCTCATGCACCGCGCTATTTTCCCGTTTTTGCGCGCTGGCCAGCGTCGCGGGCGCAAACCCCATTGATGGAGTTTGCCCGATGCGCAGCGATTCAAATTTCGGCAGCGGCGCGCGCCCAAGCGGATAACGTTCGCCCCCTTGCGCGTCAATGCGGCGCAGCAGATGAAAAAGATCGTAGCGCCAGGGCGCGGCGGTAACCTCGCGCCAGAAAAAGTCCGCCAGCGGCGTCAGGCGATGAATGGTAGCCAACGTCTCATTCATATCAGCGCCCTTTTCCCCATTCGCGGCGCCCAGTAACCGATTTCGCCGCGCTGCTGGCTACATAAGGTGAATTCGGTAAAGCTGTTGAGCGACACCAGACGGGCAAAGACCCGTTCCAGTACGCTGCCAAACAGCCACGGGCTGGCGCCGGAAAAAGCGCGTTCATCAACGGTTAAGGTAATGCCGATACCGCGGGCGAAGACGATCGGCCCCGGCTCCGGCACCCGGCGATGAACCGGCTCCAGCACGCAGTGGCGTACCCCTTCGATTTGGCGGGCCACCGCGGTCTCCGCCAGCCCGGCATACAGCCCAAGCAACTGGCGCAGCGTTGCTGCGCCTTCGCCATTTTCACCGTCCATCAGGCTGAGATAGTTCATCTGCAGCTGGCTTATCAGCCGCCAAGTGCTGAGCCCTTCCGCCAGCGCCGGTCGCGGCGGCGTCGGGCCGCTACGCATTTTCAATGTTTTTACCGGTAGCGAATCCGCCAGCACGAATTGCCCCAGCTCCTGTTGTAGCATCAACGGCAGGTCGCGGCTGGTGCACAGCACCTCGGCGGTGATGTAACGCAGATCTTCCTGCCACGGCGCATGTTGCTCATCGACCAGTGAGACAAAGGTCTCAGAGCCGGTATAGCCGGTACGCGTGCCATAGCGCAGCGCGTGTTCGGAAAGCACCCGCTGTTCGCGGCGCAGTGAAAAATAAGCGCCGTAATCTCCGGCATCCTTGCTCCATGAACTCCAGAATGGACGGAACTCGCGATCGTCACGGTGGCCATCGGCGCTACCGTGAATTTTACTCACCGAATAGATTTCGTAGTCCAGCGGGCGGATGTTATCGACCACCAGATGGTATTCATGTTGGCTGTCGCTCAGCGACTGGCGGGCGGCGATTTTCGGAAACAGGTTAATCACCGGCGTGCAGTGCAACGCGAAGTGGTTAGCTTCTACCACTTGTTCCAGCCGGTCGTCGGTTTTATCCAGCAGAACAATAATATCGAAAGATTTTTCTTCCTTGCATTGACCGATTAACTTGCTGAGGCCGTTAATACTGATAAAGCGGAAGCGCGCCGGGAAGGCAAAGTATTCGTGCAACAACCGGTAGCCGTCAAAATTGCGAAGATCTTCCGGTAGCAGCGCCTGATTGGCGGCGAAACCCTCTTGTTGGATAGCCTCTTCGCTCAGCGAAAAACGCAGCGGATCGCGCCCGGTGGTCTGGCACACCACGCCGACCTGGTGGGCAAGAATCAGCTCCAGCAGGCGCAGCGCCTCAATATCCGGGCCGCTTAAGAAAAACGCCAGCCGGTCAAAGGTCAGATGGCCAAGATGTTGAGCCCCTTCACAGCTGATGCGCAGGCGCAAAGCGCTGACGGCGCCGTGCTGGCTGAGCCCAAGCGCGGCCAGCGGCACATCGGCGGGTATCCCGCCAAGTTCGGCTTTCTCAATACGCAGCGGTAACAGCGTGACATCGTGCGCGGTGGTATAGCTACAGATGACGCCGTTTTTCTTCAGTACCTGGCTGTCCATCATCGTACCACGCGGCACCACGAAACCTTTACTCAGATCGCCTTTATTGATGTCCGGCTGCAGTTCGGCTATCGCCATCGACGGCGTAGGTGCCAGATAATTGGGCGCGATCATCCCCAGCAGACGCTGTGAAAAGCGCGGGAATTCGGCGTCCATTTTTAGCTGCACTCGGGAAGTCAGAAAGGCGAAACCCTCCATCATCCGCTCAACGTAAGGATCGGCGACCTCAATACCGCGCATGCCCAACCTGCCGGCAACCTTCGGATAGCGTTCGGCGAATTCAGCGCCCATCTCACGCAGATAGGCCAGCTCGCGGTTGTAATATTCAAGCAGTTTGCCTTCCATCGTTACCCCGCGTCTTTCAATTCAAAGTGGCCATTTTCGAGATCCACATCGGTACGGAACAGAAACTCTAATGGATACGGTACGCACCACAGCCGCCCTTTAATTTCAATCGACAGGACATTATGTAAATCCAGTGACTGGGTATCAGAAATACAGCGGACCTGCAGCCCCTGCGGCAGAATGCGCGGTTCGAAGCTGATAATCGCCTCGGTAAGTTTGCGCTGAATATCCTGCCACTCAATATCCGACATCCGTTTCCCGGCCAGCGGCGCGACGCCGAAATTAACCACCGAACGGCGCACGTGCGCCAGCGCGTCCAACGCCTGCGGATCGTCATGATTGATGGTATTAAACAGCCACTGCAGATCGCGCAGCACGTGACGGCGCAGCGTACTGTGGGTGATCAGGTTGCTGTTAAGCGGCTCCGATTTTTTCTGCGGCTGATTATCGGTCAGGCGGTCGAGCAGCGACGGCTGCATCTTATCGCGGGCGCCAATGGTCTCTTGTTTGCTACGCGCCTGCCAGCCGCTGCGCAGCGCGTCACCGTCGCGTACCGGTTTGTTCATGCAAAACTCACCACGTCGAGAGAGAGAATCGGGAATTCATCGTTATCGTTAAGCCACACTTTCTGCCCATGGCCCTGATACAGCGCGCCTTCGTCGTCCAGCGGCTGCCACTCGGTGGCGCGGCCCAACTGGAAGCGTGCTTCCGCCTGCGGCGTGACAGGATAACGCGCGGGGATCTGACACACCTGCTCGCTTCCATCGGTCAGGCGCACCAGCGCATGGCGCCACACCAGATCGGTGACGCTCGCCGGGGCCTGAAAACGAATTTCGGCGATAGCGGCGAACGGCAGCCAGCAATACCGGCCATTGACGATAAGTTCGCAAACCGGGCCCAGACGCGCGTCGCCGTCCATCAACCAGTGAAAAGCGACCGCGGGGGTATCCGCCTGATTGAGATTGCCAGGATTAAGGGGCGCCTGTTCAAAGGCGGCCAGCCGCTGTCGCTGGGCGGTTTCTGAATCGGAACAAAGCGCGGAGGTCAGCGCAGACAGCCACGGCCACTGGCTGTCCGGCATCTGCGGGCGGGCGCTGCCGACAAATACCGCATCGCGCTGCTGTTCGCCCTGAATGCTCTGTTCCAGCAGGGTGACCGTTGGCCGGGCCTGCGGCTTCAGCGCCAGCCAGCTTTTTAGCTGCGCCAACGCGCGCGTCCAATTACCGCTCAGACATAGAAACTGGACGAACGCCGCACGTAAATCGGCATCGGCGGGACGGCTTTTGATCTCGCTTTCCAGGCACTGCAGCGCCGCGCCGACGCTTTCGCCAGCCAGCTGTTGATATAGCGTGTTCATCGTCGCTCCTTAGTTTGCCGCGCGCCATGCGCCGGCCGCCGGGTTACGCAGCAGCGGGGGCAGGCCGTCGATCAGCACAACGTTGAGTTTAATATCCGGCGCCAGCCACGGCGTCCAGACGCTACGCGCCGCCTCTATCCGCGCCTGTAGACGCGACGGATCGTTGGCCAGTTCGCGGGACATTTCGATAGCCAGCGTGCCGGTCATCTGCCAACCATTTTGCCCGGCGACATAGGGCAGGATCATCCAGCTTTGTTGAGCGTTTTCATTGCTGACTACCATGCGTTGGTTATTGACCGCGGTGATCAGAAGTTTGTTGGGGTCAGCGGCGGCATTGAGACCCAGGACCGGGAAGCCGTGTACGAAGGTCACGGTGCTCTGCTTTTCTTTACCGTTAACGGATTGAGTGATGACGGTGCGACCGCTCAGCCAGTCGCCCTTTTCGCAACTACCGGATTCAACGGCGGGGATGAATAAGGCGGCGGCGTTTTCCTGCCAGAAGGTGCGCAGTCGACAGCCGCCCTGCAATGTGAACTCCTGCCACGGCGTACGGTCGGCGGCGGGGGACAGTTTTTCCGCCTTCTCTTCCGGCGGCAGCCAGGCTGGCGCGACGGGCTTTTCCGCCGCTGCGGCGGTCTCGGCGGGCGCGACTTTTACCGCCCATTTTTTGTTTTTCGCCGCGCTCCCCTGAGCGATATGCCCATTGTTAGCGTCAACCAGCGTCCAGTTCAACTGCTGCAAACGCGAACACTGATGCTCCATTAATGCGCCGACGCGCGGCAGGAAGTTATCCAGTATCTTAACGTTCTTATTGCCGTTGGCGACGATGCGTAGCGCCACTTCATTAGCGCACCAGCTCTGAGCGGTATTACCCTTGATGTTATCGATCCAGACATCCAGTTTTTGCGAAGGCGATTGCACGATACGGTAGTTTTCCGCCTGCGCGACGCCGGTGGCGGCAAATAGTGCCGCACCCAATATCCAATGTTTCATAAAAATCCTTCTTAGCCTGTCTCAATCCCGCAGGGGGAAAAATTGCGCGGCGTCGGCCAGCGAGTGCAGCAGCGTCGCCTCTTCCGGGCTGCCCATCCATACCGCGACGGCGCTGTAGTTGTCTTGCGAAGCCTGGTCGCCGTCATTGTTTCTCTGAAGATACTGATTCATCAGGGTTAACCACTCCTGCGGGGTATTGACCATCTGCAGGGAGGATTTCATCTGCTCTTCGCCAACGCCGTGCCAGAAACCATCGGTACAGAGCAAAAAGGCATCGCCGTCTTCGACCGGCACCACATCGCTATAGCTGGCTTCCGCACCGTCGCTGGCCATGCCTAACGCCCGGTACAGCAGGTTGCTGTTAATATCGTCGGTCTGATGTCCGGCATCTTTCATCTGTTGGACCAGACTGTGGTCAGTGGTGACGTGGTACAGCCAGCCGCGGCGGAACAGGTATAACCGGCTATCGCCGGCGTGGGCCCAATAGGCCAGCTTATAATCGCGATCGATAAACAGGCTCACCAGCGTGGTGCCCATTCGCCGATAATCCGGCGTCGCCTGCTGTTGCTGGAGAATGGCGCCGTTGGCCTGCTGTACATACTGGCGAATGGTCTGGGCGTTCAGATGATTATCGCCGTCAAACCGATCCAGAATCGCGTTGCGCGCCAGTTCCGCCGCCACCTCACCGCCGGGCAACCCGGCAATGCCGTCGCAGACCACAAAGCAGGCGGAGCGCTCACCGACGCATTCGCCGGTCTGATCCTGATTGCTGGCGCGCGTTCCCTGGCAGGAAAGAGAAGCCGTGGTAATGTCCATTATTCTTCCGATCCGCTCTGTGAGTCTTTGTACTGATTCACTTCCATGTCATAGGCATAGAGGAACGCTTCGCCAAACAGGGTGTGGAAATCGTCTTCAATTTCCCCGGCGGTTTCGCCGTAGGTACGGACAAAATAGTCCCATAACGCCGCTTTGCGGCTGGCCGGAAGCGCCAGGCGCGAAGTATGGCCATCGCGCTTAGCCTCTTCTTCCAGCTGCTCGGGATTAAAGGACTGCAGCATCGCGGCAATAATGGCGCGGATCCCCGAGATCATCCCTAACTGATGGGCCTGCAGGTCAATCAACGCATCGCGTACCGATTTTTTCGGCGGCATAAAGCCCGGCATCCGTGCGCCGAACATCTGCATCAGCACGGTTTTCCCGGAAGGCAACAGCTTGAACGGGTTATTGGCGTCGTCCAGTACCATGGTCATATCGGCTTTGACGCCGCGTTTGAGGATCGAACGCGAAGAGAGCAGCGCAACGGTTCCCTGCGAGAACATGCTCAGCATTTGGCCAAGCTGTCGCATATTCTCTTTGTCGAACTGCGGCACCGGCTGCATATCGCCGATCCCCATACCTTCCAGTAAGGCTTCCAGTAGCTCTCCCTGCAGCACTTCGCCGTTACCCGGCTGCGGCGTGCTGGTCGCCTGATGTTCATGACGTACGGGATCGATACGCAAGCGCCCTTTTGGCGTTTGGGCGGCTTGCCGCGCCACGGCCTGCGGCGTCGGTAAGGTTATTTCCGGCGCTTCTTCACGCGCTGCCGCGGGCGGCTCCTGCGGCGGCTGGGCCATCAATAATGGCGAATCAAAAGCGGCATCAGGCTCGTCGGCAACCGTTTTAGCAGGCTCTTCGTTGCTGAAGGCATCTACCGATGTCAGCGGCGCGCCGCCCATTAGCCCCAGCGGATCGTCATGACGCGCGGTTTTGGTGCTGGCGTCGCCGCCAAAGAGCGCCTGCGGATCCAATTCTGCCTGCGGCTCATCGGCGACAGGCTGAGCCGGTTTTTCAACTGGCGGCACCAGCGTCGTTGGCGTAACGTCGGCAAAAATACTGTCGCGATCAAATGGGGTGTCATCGGCAAACAGGTCGTCCGTCGCCACCGGTGGGCGCTCAAACAGCGGTTCACTATCAGCGAACATCGCCAGCGGATCTTCCGGATTACGTTCGGCAGGCTTCGGCTCGGCGAAGGGATTAGGCGCATTATCGGCCTGCGGCTTGGCCCGGCTGCTGGAGATGCTGTCGGCAATCGAGAATTCCTGCATCAGGCTATCCCAGATTTCTGATGGTACCGCGGTTGGCGCGGCTTCCGCCACGGTGGGCGCTGCGGATGGCGCTGGTGTCGACGGTTTCGCAGTGACAGGCGGCTGACCGCTCGCCGCCATTCGGCTTATCGGTTGGCTATCGTGCAGCAGATCGCTAACTTCGATGCGATAGTCGTCAATGGCGAGGATATCGCCATCCTGAAGTTCAACCTGACGCCCCCGCTCCAGCGGGATCTCGTTGAGTACCACCCGCGTCACGTTGCCGCGATTGGTAATTTTGCACTCGCCGTCTGCCGCCACGTGAACGATGGCCTGCAGGCGAGAAATGGCGCGGTCGTCATCCGGCAGCACCAGGTTATTGTCCGTGCCGCGCCCAATGGTACCGCCCGGCGCGTAAAAGTCACAGCTGCCCTGCGGGGGCTGATGGCCGGCTTTGGTCGAAATAATCGTGAATCGCATAGCCTATTCCTGCTGATATGATTGGCGCACAAACGCTGCCGCTCTCGAAATAAGAACGGCGGCGTTTGCGGGCGAGTTATTGAGTCATTTAGAAAAAAAAAGAGAAGTAATTTTAGCGAACTAATTATCGCCCAGCAAGGCCAAGATGAACATCACCGTAAATAAAAATAGCATTAACCAAGTCAGGCGCTGAAAATTCTGTAGCCAGGAAATGTCATAATATTCTCTGACTAACTGACTCGCCCCAGATTTAAGCCAACCGCCCCCTTTTCTTTTTATCTTTTTCTCCTTAAGAATTGCGGCCATTAATGATGCTCGAAAACCAAAACCGGGTAACCCCAGCTTTTCATATAAATAATAATCCTGGTAATCAAGAAAACCGTTCCGCCGTAACAATTCGAAAGCGCCAGCTAATTCCTGATCGTGTTTTTTATAAAGGATGTAATAAAAAATTATCGTTAAAAATATCGAGGTAAATAATATGGATGCAGCGATCACATAGTAAATAGGTTCAGACAATTTAGTCACCTCTAAATATTAAAGAATTGATACCATTCCCCATCGATTTACCGACCTCTGAGCCTATCCACGATCCAATGGCACTGGAACTAACACCAACAATTATTCCACATACAAGTGTTCCAACCCCTCCTGTAGGTACACCGGCAGCCAAACAAACTGTTGCTGAACCCGCGGCCCCAATACCACCGCCGAGTAAAGCGCCTAATGTCCCCCCTGCAAACTCACTATACTTACTAACAGCAACTGCGGTACATTCGCTTTCTCGGCCTGCGGTGCAAGCGTGATAGACGTCATTGCTGGTGTTCATGAATGATAGACCAAATGCCACCCATCCCCCTATCTTCATAAAAGCGGCAGCTTTGGCTGCACTGTTCACATAAGTTGCGTAACCGGGTATTGCCCCAAGGCCAACTGTGCTCCATTCATGAACGATAGATTGAGTAGACAATCCAAGTACCCTTTTCATATCGTTATAGTCATTGAATTTAAGGGACTTTCTTACAATCTTATTAAGCAGTGGTTTTAGCTGAGTAAATAACGCATTTCGTTCAGCATAGAATTGTTGTCCAATCAAAGCACCTTGTGTCCTGAATTGATTTTGATACGTTGCTTCAATTTTTTTCAGAATACCCTCAATTTGCTTGAAATATTTTTCGCCTGAATCGCTCGCATTTCCAACTATCGCATCCCCCCACGAAGTAATGGTATATATTTTATCATAATTTTTATTGAGCATTTCAGCCACTGAGTTATCAATTGTTGATAATGCTGTGTTTACTTTTTTCTTGGCGACAAAAAGTGAATTCATCTGGAATGCTTGATTTAAGTTGTTTGGGTCGGCAATGATTAATATCTGGCCTGGTTTGACCCATGGGGTATCGCGATTAAGCTGCATAAAGTAACGGGCGGATTCACAATTGATATTATTGAATAATAAGCGAGCTTGAAAATCCAATGTTCCCGGCTGCTGTACAATACAGTAACCCGGTAATAAGTTTGATTGTCCCTTCATTTTCTTAGTCTCTGGTGATTTAAACCGAACCAGAGAGTCCCCCGGTTCGGTTAAAGCAATATAATTATGCTTCTTTATTTTCTTTGATATTCCAGCCGGCGCTGCTTTCTGCCCCTTTACCGCCAGCGGAAGTCTGCTCCCAGTACTGCTGTTTCACTTTCGCCGCCTGGAAGGCATAGGTTACGCCAACGGTGTCGCCGTTATCAGCGCCGGTGTACTGCACAGAAGTCACCAGTACATCTTCGAGGGTGATTCGCGCATATTCAACCTGCTGACCACCGGCTTTGCAGACCGAAAGTTCAACTTTGGTCAGGTGCTTGCCGCTGGAGCAGTGCTTCAGAATCGCGGTGGTGGATTTGTCGATCAGCGCATTTACGTGCAGGTCGTTGAAATTCACTTTACCCGCACCGCCACCGCCGCCCACGCTCATATTACCCGGCTGGGATGCGCCCCAGGAAAAGGAGGTAATATCAGTCCAACCGGTGTGATTAGAATCTTTTGATTCACCGGTTACACCCTCGACCTTCAGAAACATATCAATAGCCATAATATCTACTCTTCGTTAATGAAAATTATTGCTTTCGAAAAAGCACTTATATGGCAAACAGGAAAGCATGGGGCTGAATAAAACCATCCATATTTTACCTCTGCCTCAAAGCAACAGGCTTAAGCCCATTGCTGGTCTTAACACTCATGCTGTGAAATAGCAGGAATGCAAAGTTGAAATTAATGCTAGTTATCCTGACTCCAGGTTTTATTAGGATCACCGATGATTATCTGGGAAGTTAATTTCCCAAAACCAGTCGGTGTAGTTCCATGGCGTTGTACCTGCCGGGAGTCGCCTCCCGGCGGCATCATATTACGCTTCCTTGGTTTTCAGCGACGGCAGCTTGGAAACCAGACGCAGCGACACGGTAAGCCCTTCCAACTGGTAGTGCGGACGCAGGAAGAACTTCGCGGTGTAGTAACCCGGGTTGTCTTCGATCTCCGCTACCTGCACTTCAGCGGCCGCCAACGGTTTGCGCGCTTTGGTCTCCTGCGACGAGTTAGCCGGATCACCATCGACATAGTTCATCACCCAGTCGTTCAGCCAGCGCTCCATGTCATCGCGCTCGCGAAAGGAGCCGATTTTGTCGCGCACAATGCACTTCAGGTAGTGAGCAAAACGGCAGCAGGCGAACAAGTACGGCAGACGCGCAGCCAGACGGGCGTTAGCCGTGGCGTCTGCATCATGATATTCCGCCGGTTTCTGCAACGACTGCGCGCCGATAAAGGCGGCAAAGTCGGAGTTTTTGCGATGGATCAGCGGCATAAAGCCGTTTTTCGCCAGCTCCGCCTCGCGGCGATCGCTGATGGCGATCTCGGTCGGGCACTTCATGTCCACGCCGCCATCGTCGCTCGGGAAGGTGTGGCAAGGCAGATTTTCCACCGCGCCGCCGGATTCCACGCCGCGAATGGAGGTGCACCAGCCAAACTCTTTGAACGAGCGGTTAATGTTCGCCGCCATCGCATACGCCGAGTTGGCCCACGCATAGTTGTTGTGATCCGCGCCGTCGGTCTGCTCTTCAAAATCAAAACTGTCCACCGGGTTGGTTCGAATCCCGTAAGGCAGGCGCGACAGGAAGCGCGGCATCACCAGCCCCAGATAACGCGCGTCTTCCGACTCGCGCAGCGAACGCCAAGCGGCGTATTCGGTATTCTGGAAGATTTTGGTGAGGTCGCGCGGGTTCGCCAGCTCCTGCCAGGACTCCATCTGCATCACTTCCGGTGCGGTACCGGTAATAAACGGACAGTGCGCAGCCGATCCGATACGCGCCATTTCGCCCAGTAATTCCACATCCTGCGGACTATGGTCGAAATAGTAATCGCCGACGATGCAGCCGAATGGCTCGCCGCCAAACTGGCCGTACTCCTGTTCATAAATTTTCTTAAAGATCGGGCTCTGGTCCCAGCCCCCCCCTTTGTAACGCTTCAGAGTGCGCCCCAGCTCCTGCTTGGAGATGCTCATAAAGCGGATTTTCAGCATCTCGTCGGTTTCGCTGTTGTTGACCAGGTAGCTCAGGCCGCGCCATGCGCTTTCCAGTTTCTGGAACTCATCATGATGCAGGATCTGATTCACCTGGCGCGACAACTGTTCATCGATACCGGCAATCAGGTTCTGGATGGTGCGATAGGTGTCGTTGGAAAACGTGACGGTGTTTTCCAGCGCCTGCTGCGCGAGGGTTTTTACCGCGCTCTCAACGGCGGAACGCGCCTGGTCGGTTTTCGGGCGAAACTCTTTGTTCAGCAGCGCGCTGAATTCATCCTGGCTAAAGGCCTGGCTGGACTGCTGCTCATGTTGTTGAGTCGGGTTGCTCATCGATTACTCCTCGCTACCTTTCGCACTGTCATCTTGTTTCGGCATCTGGCTCAACGATTTGAGCAGCGTCGGATCCTGCAAAATTTTAGCAATCAGCTCTTCCGCGCCGTTTTTACCGTCCATGTAGGTGAGCAGATTTGAAAGCTGGGTACGGGCTTCCAGCAGTTTGTTCAGCGGCTCCACTTTGCGGGCCACGGCATCCGGCAGGAAGTCGTCCATGCTGTCGAAGGTTAAGTCGACGTTCAGTTTGCCTTCGTTGGTCAGCGTATTGTCGACCTGGAAAGCGACGCGCGGTTTCAGCGCTTTCATACGTTCGTCGAAGTTATCAATGTCGATGTCGAGGAACTTACGTTCATCGACAGCGGGTTGGTTGTCGACCGGTTTACCCACCAGATCCGCCATCACCCCCATTACAAACGGAAGCTGGATTTTGCGTTCCGCACCATAAATCTCTACGTCGTACTCGATCTGTACGCGGGGCGCACGGTTGCGTGCGATAAATTTCTGCCCACTTTTACTTATTGCCATGATGTTCTCCATCGAAGATGCGCGGTAAAGGTTGAGCGCCAGACCTTATGCCTGTCGCCATAATGTCCGGATGCGTCAGTCGTGACGTCCAAAAATGTTTTCCAGTTGATGAACGCCATCCGGCGCTAAATCGCGGATGATGTCCATAAAATCCAGCTCAATCAGCCGCTGTACCCGTTCAATCATCAGCGGCGCGGGGTGACTCGGTTCGTGCTGGGCGAAGTACTGTTTTACTTTTTCCAGCATCTGCTGCGCCTCGGCGCGGCTGCTGATTTGCGCGCTGCGCCAGTCAACGGCGGTCGGCGGCGGCACGTCGTAAATCGCTTGATGTTCACTCACGGCACTCTCCTCGCGGGACGCGTGAAAGGACGAAATATCGGTTATCTGGCAGGCGCCGGCGACGATACCGACGGTCTTCTGCAGTTGTTCCATTTCCGGCACGCCGCTTTCACCCAGACAATCGCTTAATATTTCGCGGATGGTCTGCAAGCGCTGGTGAATGGCGAGGATGGCATCTATCCCCGGCTGTCCGCTGCGGGCAAGTTCATCAATCAATCGCGAACGGCCGCCGGGATAATCCGCGCATTCGGTTTTACTGCCATCGAGCAGCGCCTGCGCATCGCGCAATAGCAGTTCATCGCCATTACTGCGTAACAGCACGGCATTGCGTAACGCGCTGGTCAGCGCTGATTTATCACTTAGCCCCGCGAGCGCATTGATACGGTAAAACGGATCAGTTTCGCCATACTCTTCCAGCTGCGGGTAGATTGGCTGCCAGTAAAGCGACAGCGCCTGTTGCACCAGCAGCAGGCCATCCGCGTAACCACTCAGGCCGCGGCGTTTTGTCCACGCCTGAGTCAGCGCCAGCATGACGCGCAAATCTTTGGTGCGGCTAAGTAGCCCAGCCGCCAGCTTTTCTACCGTCGTCCAGTCAGCGGGTTCCGCCGGGATAATGGTGTCGCCAAACTGCTGCTCGGCTTTACCCTGCATCGCTTGTTCCATTGCCTGGAAATCGGCGTCATATTCGAGGTTTTCACCGCAGGGCTGCTCCGCGCTAACCGGAGCAAGGAATTCATCAATATTCATGGTCTACCTGCTTATTCAAACATCGGCGGATACAGACCGTGACGGCCCGGTCTCGCGCCCCCGGCGGGCTCAAACAGCAGCGTGAACAGCTGGCCGGTCAAATTACCGCTATGGACGTGGGTATAGAGCGGATAACCATCGGCGCGGTTAGTCCACCAAAAACTGGTCTGTCGCTGCGGATCAAAACAGTCCGCCGCCTGCTGCCAGCCAAGGGAGCTTTGCCCATCTTGCTGATAGCCAATCACGTCGAGTATTTCCGAACGCTTTTCCGCCTCTACCAGCTTTGGCGCCGGAATGGCGAGTAGCGCCTGGTCAAGTTGTTCAGCGGAAAAGCCATTACGTACCGCATGCAGCAGCGTTCTGCCCACCTGCTGATACCACTCTCCGGCCTGAGTGAGGATTGAAGGCGACCACTCCAGCGGGTTGAAGGCCATTTGCGCGCAGATGGGATACTGGCGGCCTACCCGATCGCGTCCGGGGATCAGACACCCCATCTGTACCATCTGGCCGCTCAACATCGGCGGGACGATAAAATTCCAAACCGGCGCGTTGCTGAACTGGCGTTCGCCGCTACGCTGTTGCTCCTGTTGCCAGGCCAACAGCCCCACCTGAAACCATTGCGACCACTGGCGAACCAGCATGTCCGGAAATCGACGTTGTAAAAAATCGCTGGTACTGGGGAGTTTCCCGTACCAGCTCATCGCAGGGGCGTGGGTCATTCGGCTTTCCTTGCGGTTATGGACATGAGAAACGGGGAAGCTGGAACGGATTGCGAATACTGTTCGGCGCAAACTCCAGCGTGACCTGATAACCATCGACGTTAAACGTTGCCTGACGGCTCAAACTGCTGCTGCCGGGCGCGGTGCGCGCTTTATCAAAGAAGCGGTTCAGCGCCCATGAGCCGCTGGTCACCAGCGTCGAGGTGGTACCATCGGCCAGACCGAGTTGCATACGCACCTGATTGGTGCCGCCCGGCCCTGGCCAACTCATCATTTGCACCGCCTGCGGACCGTGGCTGTAGCGCAACTGCTGGCCGTCAACATCCAGCGTCAGGTTGAGGATCCGGTTGTCCATGCTGATGGTGCGCACCGTCACTTTAAATGACGGCGTGGTCGCGCCACTGGCAAAGAACGCGTCGCGGATCGATTGCGCCTGCTGGAAAGGCCTTAATACCCCTTCACTACCCGGCAACGTTTTGCCATCAATGCCGGGCATAAAACGCCAGCTTGATTGCGTGGTATCGACTTTATTAGTCAGGTTGTCACGGAAGAAGGTATCCATCATGCCGGTACCCGGCGCGAACATACGCGCCAGATCGTCCGGCGAGACTTCGCTTCTGGCGCTGCGAACCAGCGGATAGCGCCCGGCGATAGCCTGGCGGCAGAACCCGCCCACTTCAACGTTAATCCGTTTACGTACGTTATCGAGATCGCGGCGCTGGGTATCACTGCTGGCGCCGACCGCCATTTTGCTGAACATGGTTTGCAGGCCGCCCGGTAAGCGCCCGGCGCTGGCCTGCAGACGGCTAATCGCATCGCCGCCCGGCGGTTGCATACCGCTGTTGGCGGCATCCTGTACCGCAGTCAAGTAACGATAAAGTTCGTCGATCTGTTTGAGGAAGTCGTCAAACACAATCGTTTTGCCGCCCTTTTCCAACGGCTGCGCCAGCTCGATCAGCGGCGCGAAGTGTTCGGTTACCAGCTGTTCCGGCGTCTGGCTAAGCGCCGCGCCCTGGGTTGCGCCGCCCTCATCATGGCGAAAAAGCGCTTCCAGCGTTCGGGTCGCACGGTTGCCCTGTTCGGCTGAACTTTCGCTTTTAACCGTATCCGGCTCAGCGCGCGCCAGGTTCAGCGCCTGGCTCAGGCTGATAACCAGCCGGCGCAGCGGCGAGTTACTGGCTGAAAGCAGGCGCGCGGTGTTGATCCGCGATGACAGATCGGCGCTATTGTTGAGCTGAATATCGGCGAGGAAGCGATCCCAGTTGGCGATAAAATCACGCATATAGAGCTGGCGGACGGCGTTATCGGTTTGCTGCTTATCTTCCGACGCGCTGGCGGCGCCCAGCACCCAAATATCATCTTCATGCAGCGCGCTGGTTACGTTATCGATCTGTTTATTGAACACCTGCCAGTAGCCATCTGGCGTGTACAGCCCGGGCACGCCTTCTGCGATCGGTGTACCGCTTTTACGCGAGAACACCAGTTCGCTCTGCGGCCCGCCGAGCGTCGCCAGCGAGACCGCTTTCAGATTGTCGTCATGCTCAAGCAGACGTTTCAGCCGACCATACACTCTTGAGGAGAGCGGTTGCTGGTTAATCAACGCCCGTTCGCGGGCGATCAGCGCATCGTCTTTGGCATACGGCGAGGACTGGATTTGCGGTTCCAGTAGCTGGACCAGATGCCCTTCCAACTGTCGTAGCTGCGCCTGCGTCACGTTTTGCGGCAGGTTACGCTGCAGGTTAAGCATCACCCAGGAGAGTAAAAACTTGCCGTCATACTGCTTGGGCTGATAGAGCATTTGATAGGCTTTCAACGCCTCGTAGCTATATTCGGCGTCACTGCCATTGTCGTTGCGCAACCAGGTAGTGATTCGCATGGCAACATCCGGTAGCAGCATTTGCTGCAGCGCTTTTTGATACAGCGTCTGCGAGGCGTCGCTAACATCATTTCCGCGGTAGAGCCCCATCCGGCGGCTAACCGGTGGGTCGTTGACGTCAAAGTCGGCGCTCTTCGGCAATTCCAGCAGGCCGTTGAGTAGCGGCAGCATGGCGAACAGATCGCGCTGCTCGGGGTTTTGCAGCGCTTTGCTCTGCTGCTCAACCTGCGGCACCTTCGCCGAGACTTCTTGCAGGTAGGCCTTGTTTTTGCCGTAGCTGGTCAGCCACAGTACGCATGAAATGATTAACAGCGCCGCGAGCGCCGCATAGCCTGACCAGATCGCCGCGCGGTTACGCAGTTCCCACCAGCGGTTCTGCCCGGCGATGCCGGCTTCCTGGAAAATCACGTTTTGCAGCAGGTTTTTAATGAAATAACTCTGGCCCTTGGCGCCGGGGATCGGCGCTTCTTTACTGACCGAGTCCCAATTGTCGTTTTCATTTCCCTGCGGCAAAGACAGCGCGCGATTGAGTTCGCCCATCACGCGGTCGAACGGTAACCCTTCCTGGGTGCCGCTGGCGAAATAAATGCCGCGCGGTGAAAACTCGGTTTCAAAGTTAGAGCGGGCAAAAACGGTACTAAGATAGTCCGCTAACAGTGGTCGCAACGCCGCAAACTCTTGCGGGAACAGCCAGGCTTCGGCGCGGGTTTTGGCGTCATACTCTTGCAGCATCGTATCCGGCAGCCCCGCTTCAAGCCGTTGTTGCAGTAACGCAAACTCCTGGGTAAAGCGGCCCATCAGGTCGAAGTCGGCAAGGCTTGCCTGTTCCCACGGGAAAGTGAAGCCCCAGATTTGATCGCGCTGCGCCTTGTCGTAACCGGCAAACCAGGCACGGAAGCCTTTAAGCAGATCGGCCTTTGTCACTAGTACGTATACCGGGAAACGAATACCCAATTGTTCATGTAGTTCAGAGAGACGCTGGCGCAGATTAACCGCCTGCCGCCGCGAGGCCTCCGTCGAATGCGTTAACAGATCGGAGATACTTACCGTGACGATAACGCCGTTAATCGGCTGGCGGCGGCGGTATTTACGCAATAATCCCATAAACTTCAACCACTCGCTGGCGTCCTGTACCTGCTCGCTCTCTTGGGTGGTATAGCGCCCGGCGGTATCCAGCAGCACGGCTTCGTTAGTGAACCACCAGTCGCAGTTGCGCGTACCGCCGATGCCGCGTAACGCCGTTTTACCGAAGCGGTCGGCCAGCGGAAACTGAAGCCCGGAGTTCGCTAAGGCAGTGGTTTTACCGGAACCGGATGCTCCAATAATCACGTACCACGGCAGCTGATACAGATAGTGGATTCTAAACCGCTGGGTCCACTGACCATCGCCGGTTTTACTGAAGTGCGCTTTTTTCAACATTTGCGCGGCTTCATCAAAGCGATCGGCGAGGACCTGGTTTTCGCTATTGAGGCGCTGCTGTGGATCGTTGCCCTTCGGTGTTTCTTCCTTCAGGTTATCCATCAGCTTGCGGTTGAGCCAAGCGTTGTACAAACGAGGCAGAATGTGGCTTTGCGCCCAGATGAGGTACACCAGCGCAATAGATATAATGCGGTTTTGTTCCGATTCCAGCGGTCGGGTATCGACAATCGACAATAGCGGACCAATCATCCAGATGGTGGCTGCCACCGCCGTAGCGCCGAGAAAACCCCACAGCAGCCGGTTGGTCAGTATGGAAAACAGAAGTGTCACCATTCTTAATTTCCTTGGGGCAATCCATTCAGCTCAGCCCGGGTATAATCGGGCGATGCCAGCAGAGTAATTTCCACACGGCGGTTACGGGCACGGTTCTCAGGAGTGGTATTAGGCGCGATAGGGTTCATTTCCCCTCGCCCTTCGGCTTTTACGCGTTCAGGCTGCGTCAGGTGATTTTGCAGTTGTTTTTGTACCGATCGCGCGCGTTCCAGCGACAGTTCATAGTTCGAGGCAAAGCGCGCGCTGCGGATAGGCACGTTATCGCTATAGCCGACCACTAGAATGCGCCCGCTGACATTGTTCATCGCTAGTGCAATGCGGTCAATCACCGGATCGTAACGGCCGCGCACCACCGTCGAGGCTGACGCAAATAGCTCATCGCCTTTGAGGATCACGACGCTGCGGTCTGCTTCGTCACGTACCACAACCAGCCCTTCGGCAATTTCCGGGCGCAGAAAACCTCGCAGGTTAAGTACCGCCGGCAATTTTTCCGCAGGCTGTGCAATCGATGCTTCAGGTAATGAGGTCTGGTAAATTTTCGCCAACACCGGGTTGGTAACATCGCCAAGCCGCCAGTTAAGAATGATATAGAACAGACAGACGGCGAACCCCGCCAGCGCGACGCAGGACCACAGCGGTACCACCGGACGCCACAATTTACGCAGCACCGGGCGATCCTCGGCGTGAACTGATAACGGCGGCGCATAGCCGCCGCGTACGCCACAAATCATCTGCCACAGGCGCTGCTTGATGGTTTCCAATTGTGTGCGGCCGTTATCCATTACCCGGTAGCGCCCTTCAAAGCCGAGCAACAAGCAGTAGTTGATCAGTTCCAACAGATTGATATGTTTGCGCGGATTCTGCGACAGGCGTGCAAGCAGTTGGAAGAACTTCTCCCCGCCCCAGGTTTCATTGTGAAATGTCACTAAAAGACCACTGCCCGACCAAACGCCGCTACTCCCCCATGGCGTCAAGGCCGCAGCCTCGTCCAGAGCGGTACACAGGCAGTAACGAGCGCCGACTATCACTTCGTAAGTTAACCCCGCCTGCTGACCGCGTACTTCAAAACGGCGGATTTCATCAATCAAACGCTGCCGCAAACCGGCCTGGTCATCATGCGAAACCGAATGACGGATTTGAGGAATCGCATTAAGCAATGGGTTAGCAGCCGTCACCAGGGGATTATTGCCGCTCACGCCATGGCTGGTGGCGGCCTGTTGTTCCTGCATCATCAACGCTCGCTTTCTTATTCCGACGGGCTACGGATAGCCCAAAATTCCATATCCAGGCCGGGGAACTCGCCTGCCAGATACAGTGCGAAGGCGCCGGATTTCTCCATGTCGTTCCACAGTTCGCCGCCCTTCTCGACTGCAAAGTAGTTGTAACCAGCATGCCACGGAATTTGCGGTGGAGCGGCGGGCATAGCGCGCAGGATCAGCCCTGGTAGCTGTAGTTGCACCAGATCACGAATTTTGCTCACCGGCGCGACTTTCATCTGCGCCGGGAAGTGCGTTTGCAGTACATCACCCGGTACGCTGGCTTTTACCGCCAATACGAATCCGAAATCACGCACCATGCTGCTCTGTGGAACGGTCGCGATGTTCAGCCCATGCGATCGTTCTATCAGCGGCAATTGAATGGCGTTGTCTTCCATCACCTGTGATAACCCTTGGCGCAGCAACAACATCAGTTTGCCGAAGCAGCTAGCGAGATCATCATGGTCGTAAATCGGCAGCCCAGCATCCGGACCGCGCTGCACCATCCAGGTCGTCAGTTCGGCGGCGAACGGCAGCCAGCTATTCCACAATGACTCGGGGTGAACTAATGGCAGCGTTTTGAGATGTGAGAGATGGCCGAGATGGCGATTGACCAGCGCAAGTAGAGTGAACTCAATTAATTCGGAAGTATTAAAACGCCCCGGTTGTCGCAGGCGGCTGCCGATTTGCTGGCTGCGTTGCGCCAGCAGACCATACAAGTCGTTGATCATCGCGTAAATCAAAGGATGATTGATGCCGTTGAGCATCGGCGGGATATAGCCATTATCGAGTTTTACAGCGTTGTCGTTGCGCTTTTCGGTGATAAGCGCCACGCCGATGGCCGTCCACTCGGCAGTCAAATCCTTTTCCAGCATCAAGGCGAGCCGCGGGCGGGCAAACTGCACGGTGGCATCGCCAACTGACAGCGCATTGTCATCTGCTACATCCTGCTCAAACGCGGTAAATCGCGCTAACGAGTCTTTTTCCTCGCTGAAGATAACCTCCTCCCGACCGCCGCGACGAACCGGCAAGGCCAGCACAACTTTTTCGTCGGCGATGTTATCAGGGATCTGCAACGGCGTCGGGCCCTGACGAGCATCGCGAAACTGGAAGAAAGTCCCATCCGGCAGCAGGCCGCTGGCATAACTCAAGGCAATGCAGCCCTGACGCAGCATCGCCTCATCAAGTTCAATCTCAAGGAAACCCCACAGCCAAGAACGCTGTAATCCGCCCCATTCGCGAATTTGCGTTTGTAGGTAGCTTTCTGCTCGCTGAAAGTGATGCGGACGCAAAAACATACCTTCGGTCCAGACCACCTTTTCTGCTTTATTCATACAAATTTCCTGTTAGGGATCGCTCTATTGCTGCACAACGCGGATCCCGTTAACGTCAAGATATAAATTGGCTTGCAGATGATCTGCCGACAGTTTCCAGAACTGCCAGAAAGGGGGTTCGCCAGACGTTGGCAGAGGAAGAGAAATGCGCCACTTTTTACCATCCAGTGATTGGTATTCCGCCATCACTCCTATATAACGCGCTTCCGGCGAGCTGTGCCCGCTGAGGTTTTTTACCAGTTGACCCGGCATCAGGAAAAATTCATCGCTGTTAAGCAAGTTTCCTGCGAGAACTTTCTGCGCTTTATTTTGTAAGGAGTAGAAATCGGCGGACATGAATTCCGCATCGGATTTCAGCACTAACACTCTGACCTTTAATGGCGCAGAACTGTTAATTTGCGAGTGGGCCTGGAATTGAAGATTGTATCGGGCAGGGTCGCTGTGTGAAGACGAACCACATCCACTAACTAACGTAAAAAGGAACAAATAAAACGCCTGCATGACCAAGCGTAAAAGAGAGTTATTATCCATACGGTGTCGCTCGTAAAGGCGGGATTAATCCAGAATCCAAGTAGCATTATTGCCCTTTTTGCAGGCTTTGGTATTTCCATCGACGCTCACGCAGGTCGCTTTCTGGCGTGTTTTCGGGCGCTTCGACTGTTCGCGGATCATTTTATCATACAGTTCACTTTTGACGACGGCATTGGCCGGAGCATAGCCAATTAAATTTTTCCGACCTTTATTGGCTAACGCTACCCAACCGCCCTGGGCCTGCCCTAAGGCGATATAAGTAGCACCAGGCACTAATTGCACAATCACTTTTCCGCCATAACCGGCCTGGTTCATGACTGCAGCAGAATATAGTGCTCGATATTCTTCGTTAATCGGAGTAAATTCTTTTGGCGGAACAACGATATGACGGTGAGTTATATTGACACCATTTATCTGCGTTGTTTCAATTGTGTTATCGGTAAATTGCGGTTTCGATGGAGCTTCGCAGCCTGCCAGCAAAAACGCAATTACGATGGCTAAAAAAACTCGATTTTTCATATACATCACCATCACGATGTTATTATTTCTTTAAAGCCTACTCTTACCCAGACGAAGAGGGAAATATTCCTAATCTTTATATCTAAAGGGGGGCTGTGTGATAAAAGCATAGCTACCGCACGAATCGTCACCTCAGTGGATCCCTTTACCAAATGTCACAAACTATTACACCGCATAATTTTACAAATCAACTCTGCCAATTCAAGGTGTAATTTTCACTGACAGTCTTATGTAATTGCTGAAATTCTTTTTTCAGAATAATCCGCTCCTGTATGTAATCAAAATGTGAAATAAATTATAAATAACATTGAACACTCTTCCTCTCACTCTGAAGAGTTTTCCATATTGTCTACAGTGAAGTAGTGTATGTAACCCGGTTATCTCGCACAGACACGATACACCTGCACCAGGCACTATCCAGTATTTGCTGACTTCCCGGCAGATTGCCGGAGAAGTTAGATGGGTTAAGGACAGTTTCAATATTGCTGAGCAGATGCCGATTATTTTCAGTACTGGGGTGGTAAACAAAGTTTACGAGATCTGTATCCCCGACAAGGCGCTGCTTACAGCGAAACTAACCAGTTAATCATCAATCTTAAAAAGGGGTATGAACGTCGGGCATTCCCTGATTACCACTATAAAAAGGTTGCTATTGAGTATATTGCTCAGATGCTCATATCAAATATCGGTAATCTTGAGGAATACACATTTGTTCCCGTACCACCATCCAAATGCCGTACAGATGCCGCTTACGATGACCGTATGACAGAAATTCTGCGCATTGCGCAAACCTACGAACCATGGCTGGATTACCGGGAACTGGTTGTGCAAAACGTATCAACAATTGCCTCTCATACCGCAACAAACCGGCCCTCACCAGAAGCGATTATGGCAAACTACCAACTGAATGAACAATTACTGGAAGGATGCAGGCCCTGGATTGTTATTTTTGATGACGTTTTTTGATGACGTTCTTACTGCCGGTAGTCATTTTAAAGCGATGAAAAACCTGTTACTACAACATATTCCTGACGCCTGTATACTGGGGCTCTTTGTTGCCCGTACAACCCGGGGAGCTCAAATTATTTAAAAAGGGTAAAGTACTCCTTAGAATGAAAGCCCTTCACCATCAGCCACAATCCTGTACCCCATCGCCTTATAACCCCGCTGGCGTTTATCCCACATTCTGAGCAGCACTGGATACGCGGTATCCACAAAATCAATGATCCTGACATCGCTTTTACCGGTATGCTCTCTGTGTAGACGTCCCGCATACTGCTGTAACGTCCCTTTCCATGACACAGGCATAGCAAGAATCAGCGTATCCAGCGGAGGGTGGTCAAATCCCTCACCAATAAGTCTGCCTGTTGACAACAAAATACGGGGAGAATCAGGAGGAAGAGCATTCAGCCCGGAAATCAGCATAGTACGCTTTTTTTTCGATAATCGACTATGGAGAACAAAGGGCGACAATTTCAGTGTGTTCATCACTGAGGCTATATCATCCAGATGATCTGTACGTTCAGTCAGTACCAGAACTTTACGCCCCTGCCCAAAAGCTTTCATGGCTTCTTCAGCTATCGCCACCGTTCTGTCATGATCCAGAGCAATTTCTCTGAAAATATCCTGGATTCTCGCATCCGATGGTAAATGACCAGATGTAAAACGGGAACGGGTCAGCACCTCCAGATTATGTAGGCTTTCCTTCGGGCGAGCCGCTGTATGGCGAATGGCACCACAGTACATAAAAATAATGGGGTGCAGACCATCCCGTCGGATTGGTGTTGCCGTCAGGCCAAGCAGATATCTGGCATTCGTTTCCTTCAGAATCGCAGAAAATGAAACCGCGCCAATATGATGGCATTCATCCACAATGATTTGCCCATAATTCCTGACCAGAGGTTCAACTTCTCCGTGTCTGGATATGGACTGCACCACCGCAATATCAATATTGCCACAGGGTTTATGTTTACCTCCTCCGATAATACCAATACTGTCACCGACCTGTAGAAACACCGCGAGACGCTCCTGCCACTGCTTCAGCAATTCAGTCCGGTGTACCAGTATCAGTGTATTCACTTTCCGTCTGGCAATCACTGCCGCTGCGGTAACTGTCTTACCAAAAGCCGTTGGTGCACAAAGCACACCAGTGTCATAGCGGAGTAATGCCGAAACGGCCTCTTCCTGCTCCGCTCTGAGATTTCCCGTAAAAACGGCATTACATTCCGTCCCGGCAAATCGTTTATCGATTAATTCTGCAGCAATATTGTTGTCCCTAAGGAAAGATAATGCACTGTCCAGACATCCCCGGGGCAACGCAATATGTTGCGGGTAATTCTCCGCACAACCTGTAACGCGGGGCTTATTCCAGACTGACATACGCATGGCCTGAGCCTTATAAAACTCAGGGTTCGGAAATGCTGCCAGCCGAATCAGTCGGTTGACCAGGGCCTGAGGTAATTGCGCTTTTTCGAAATAGATCTGGTTTGCCAGCGTGATTTTCAGCGGTTCAGCAACAGCAAGATTCAGTCTGTTTCCTGATGATTTTTTCCCTTCCCATGGCGTACCCAGGTCTTCTTCGTTGATAAAGTTCACATCCAGAGGATGGATACTTCCTGTAGCCCGTAATATCGTCGGTTCAATATCCTGCACATTCATCGGGAGCACCGACGCAAGAAAAGCCCACTGATCAGGATGAGGCTGGAAATTCATATCAACAAAAACACTTCCCCCCGATTCACGTGGTCTTTTTTGCAGAGGTAATGCTATGAGATTACCAAATCCCCCTTTTGGCATCGTATCCTGATTAGGAAATAATCGGTCATAAGAACCCAATCGCAGCTGTCGGGTTCGATTACACGTATAACTAATAACAGCAGTCCCCAGACGGCGAGCTTCGCGGGCCGAAACTCGTGAAGCAAAAAATATCCAGACATGCGCTCCCTGACGTGAGCGGGATATTTCCAGCGCAGCGGGTATACCCAGCTCATCGCAGGATCGCATGAACGCGGATGCATCCTTCTGCCATTCAGCTTCATCAAAATCAACAGCCAGAAAATAACAGGAATCATCTTCCAACAACGGATATAACCCGGCAGTATGCGTGCCTGCCAGATGCTGGTAGATGACAAGATCAGATACAGGGAGTAACTGACGGTGCGTACAGTCCCCGCATTTTATCCGGGGTTTACCGCATATTCTCGCCTGCCATTCGTTAGCGCAGGCAGGAGAGTACCCTGATTTGCCGCTGGTTTTACTTTCCCAGCGAAGTGCCCATACATCATCGCGCCCACGAAACAACCGACGAAATAATGCAACCTTCTCGTCGGTGGATAATACGGAAACGCGCTGCACAGGGCTCTGCGGTTTACGTCGCCATTCAATCCCATGAGCTTCAAGTAATGAGACCAGACGGGCATTTTCTGCCCTCAATGCAGCTAATTCATCGCTGTCAGATTTATGAACCATATTCGTTACCTGTATCCGAACCACTGAGGCACCACGGCAGAAATTCGGGTCCTCTACACTGATGACAAAGCCGCCCTCTGCTGCCTATTAACTCAAGCACCTCCCAACAACTTACAGAAACTTAATTCTAATACCTAATACAGCTGTAATTCAGTTATGTCGTGGTCGCCCGCGATTACTTTTTTCGGGAAGCCTGCTACGCCCCAGAATAATACCGTGTTCTTTCTGATCCTGTTTGGCCAGGTAGCTAAGGGCGTAACGTAAGTCATCTACCGCGGACTTATCACTATAGTGAATCACGTGATCAATACGCACCGGATATTTATCTTTAGCCCGGCACAGGTGAAAGTAGCCATCCCCTTCCGTGATCCGCCTCCAGATATCTCCCAGTTGCCTGGATATCTGATAAGATTTCTTGTGACGTTGTCCATCCAGGTAGCCGACAAAATGAATATGAAGTCCCTTGTTTTGTGTATATTCCATTACCCAGTAATATCCCGCCAACATCGATTGGGTTTCGCTAAGTAAGCGGTATATTTCCATACACATACTGTGCTTACAGCCATGACCAAAACTGGGCGTGTCTTTCCTGTAGGCAAAATCAATTCTGAAAGGTAACAGTTTAGAAAAACGTTGAAACAACCCCTCCATGTGTTCATTCACATCTTTCAGAATCGCGAAATTCATTTCGTAATTGGGATTGGCATTATACATTTTATAGCCCTTACTTTATAAAACTCACAGGAAGGTGGAATTACGTAAATACTGAGAACACAGAGACGCCGTACTACTGTCTTAATAAACAAGGTAGTCAGTACGCAGGCATAAGCGCAGACAGACACCTCTGGCTAAATAAAACACTTTTAAATCACCCATTACATTAATAAATGGCATATCAGAATACAGTGAGAAAGATAACTCCTGTTGTTTCTTTTAACCGGAGAGTCCGTACGACTTACAACGGTAAAAACACACTCATAGAATTACCTTTAAGAAAGCACCATTCAATTAATTACAGGAAATAACCTGATCTTCACAAAAGTCAGTATCAGGTAGCCACAGACAAAATCTTAATTAATACTGTAGAACCACTAAGTAAAGAATAGAGACCTGCGAAGAGAGCCCTAAGTATTTAACACCACACCATAAGAAGTTTTATTTATACTAGAAATAATAATAGCCACTGATACCCATAAACTGTAACGAAGATTATATCATACACTACATACTGCAGCATACGGGTATATATATATATACCGAACACCTGCAAACTAATCATAATCAGAATGGGCAACATAAAAGATAATACAACCCCCACTAATAATACTAATTAACCTTAATTAACTGTTATTGATTAACCATTCTTAATTATCAGATATAAAATTATGTCTGAAAAGCTCCCGCTAACGGCGGGAGCCTGTACTGTAACAACGCAGTGATTACTTATGAACCAAAGGCATTAACAGGTTTAATATATAATGTCTTTCCTTTTTTATCGACCATAATTCTGTTTTGTGAATAAAGTATCTCAAGTATCTCATTCACTCTGGCGTTGTTGCGCAATCGATTAGGCCCATACTGCAATATAGTGTTCTTTCTGATATAGGGAGCTCCTATACGAGAGCACTGGTTTCTGATCCACCAATCAATTTCCTCCACATCTTTGTTAATCTGTGCTGACTCCTCGGGTTTTGCAAACAATCTCAGGTACTCATTAACATGCCATGCTGTTATTTCTATCGCTGCTTCAGTGATATGCAATGAAATATCACCTTCGTCACCATTGAAGTAGTGGAGGATAGCGGCAATCCTTGCCATGTTATCTGCGATTTTGGATGCATAATCTTTATAATTATATAAACACCCGAAAACACTCATTTGCGATTCAGTATGATTATAAAACTCAATCCAGCGCCTTTGAGCTTCAGAAGAAAAATGCAAACACATACGTTCTTTTACACCGATTCTGTCAATACTTTCATTAACAATCTCCATGAGTCGTTGATGAAATACAGGTAAATGTTCAGTAGAAAAGACAGGATTAGTGATTTGTCTGCTCCCTTGTGTGGAATAAGGTTTACAAAACAAGCAACGAGCAAAAAAACCGACTCCCTTAGCAAAATCGCCTTTTCGTGCTTTGTAACTTTCAAAGACCGATGGCTGAACCATCAATGAAATTGTCATTCTGGCATCTGTAATTAATTTTTCTGGTTCTGACTTTCTCACTATAGAAAAGTTGGAGCCATCCCAAATTTTGTTCAGAAAAGGTAATTCCTTCAGGGCATAACCATTAAAGGCAGTCCCCGCCTCATCAGACATAAGGCCAACGGATCGCCAGGTACTACAAAGCACATCTTTTATCGCAGATGAGGTGACATCATTTAATATCATCTTTATTCTTTCGGGCTTTTCCGGATACATTTCAAGCAGCCGTTTTAACTTTTCATTAGTTTCTGCATGGTCCAGACCACGACAAATTTCTGCACTTATTTTCTTTTCCAGTGCTTTTTTTTCAATATTGAGGAGCTCAACTTCATTATTCCATTTGACAAGAGAGTATTCATACTCATTCAATAATTGCTCATCCAGTTGATATAATGGTGCCATCAGCATCTTATCAACTGTGCTTTTTCGCTCTCCAGATTCAGCCTCTGTTATCAGATAAAGTGATGGTGGTCCCTGCAGGCCATCAAATCTGCAAACATCAATCCTGTTTTGAACAGCATAGGACATAGCGCCAAGACATGAAGCACTGATTAATGACAGTGGCGCCTGTGTACGCTGTTGTACTTCATATATTGCGTTTTTGATGAAATCAGGGAAATAATCTACCGGATAATTATCGTTCATATGCATGCATCCCATTTTTAGTTAAAAATTCTCTCTGAGCTGCTATTTCCGCTATTAATAGCGGAAATAGCGCCAGAAAGAACCATCGTTTAAAATTAGTATTTAATTAACGTTTAGTAATCCACCACAGAAGGTCACTTAACAACCACCCGCAAGATTTCTTCCCAATGGTTTTACGCGGTGGGTAGTTTCCCTCTCGTTCAAGTTTCCAGGCTTGTGAACGGGAAATTGAGGTGATCTCTTTTCGTTCCTTTTCACGTACCAGTCTGTCACCCTCAGTCCCATAGGCTTTCAAAATTACTGAACGTTGCTCATCTGTTAATGGAACCCACATGACGGCCCTCCTGATATATCAATGATTCTTATCTCAGTTGTGAGCATGAAATGACTGAATTTCCTGGACAATCCATAGTGGAGATTCCGTTGTCATATTGCTCACAGAACACCCATGGACAGCAAGGTACATACGAAAACAAATTAAGTCAAGTTATGATAAATAAAACAATACTTGACTTGTAAACTCATCCACGGGTCAATATGGGTTGATTAACAACAAAACAACCAATAATACACATTAAAAATAATGATTTTAAACCAAGAAGTGGTTTTCATTGTTGACAATGACACAAAATGAATCTAGTATCGACTTCATGTTATGCTCAGATAAACTTCTGACAGTGATAGTAAAGAAGAGAAGGAGGGGTTTAAATTTGTGACCAACATCACAAAAATAAATTAGTTTTTACTATTCACAATAGGAGGGAAAGAGAGCCAGGCATTTTACCTGTCATTGAAATGACAACAACAGCTTCGACAGATCGGAATATTCAGGAGGAGGAAGAAGAAGGAGACCTGACGGGTGTTAAATTGTTACAACACGCTGGAGGAAAATTATCGTAATAATAGATGCATTCTCAGATATACCCTGTATCACCCCGAAAACACGGCATGCATCCGTTTTATTAGTAGATGCAGACTCAGTATCAACGTATCCTTTCAGGAGATAACATCGATTTTAACTGCCAGTATCCGGTATGCGGCAAAAGGAAACCTTCTTACATAATGGTAAATCAGACTATGCAACAAAATCAGTACTATCGTATTTTATCCGGAGAATCCCGCCCATTCCCTGGCATATATGAGGCTGTTTCCGAACAACTCCTTTTGCTCATTTTTAAGGCACGTCAGCTATATCAGGCTCCAGAATATCGCCCCTGGTTTGAAGAACAGCACCAAGTACTCTCTTCATTGCGTACTAATACAGAGCTCCGGAGAATATTTACAGAACAAAGAAGAATACAAGAACCAACTCTTGCTCTTAGCGCATCTACATTGCCCCAACCCACTAATTCTGATCTTACAGATGCGCTTTATGTTATGTGCCATTTATACAATGGTTTTGATGAAGGAAATATCAGCCTGAAAAGCTGGGGAGCGATGCAAGAGGTACAGACAACACCAGACTTTTTCAGCCTGGGGCCAAGAACCTGGAAAACACCTGAACTGGCAAAGTTTGTAGGAGATGATTTATTTAATATTCTGACTGAATGTAAAGCCTGGAGTTCACCAATTCCAGCAGAAGCCCGGCAGGGGTATTGCCATCAGGATCTGTCTGTTGCGCACTCCTGCACCTCAGAGTTGCTGGCACACCTGAAGCAGTATCATGAAATAGATGAATCAACAATACTTGCCATAACCATTGGTCTGGCGGTTAACGAATTCTACCAGAATAAGCAAAATATTCCAGAATGGCTTTCCTGTTTTGAGAATAAGAACAAATGGCCCTGGGACTGCAGGAAGTCAGATACTGAAGATGTGCACAGACTGAGAGAACGACTATCGATAATCGGATGTACAGAATTCGTAAAAAATATGTTTTCAGTCGCCAGCCAGCGTGAAATACAGACAATGTACAATATTTATGTCCATATTTATGCAGCTGAAATCTGTGGTTGGGTAAAAACAAGCATGGCGTATTTTAAACCAACAGATTTCATCCAGTACACATGGAAATTCGCAACAGTTACTCCGGATAAAGATGAAAAAACCGAGAATACGACCGCATGGGAAAGGGATTATTGTCAGATAACCATACAACGAGATGAACTCCTTAGATTGATTCGCACTAATACTCTGCAGGATGCCGCAATTCATCTTTCAGGCTGCCTGCAATATGCATATCTGGAGTCAGTAAAGCATGATATTGACTATCCAGGAATAGCCCCTAATGCTGAAGAAAAGAAAATGAAACACACAGATTCTATTGAATTTTCTGGAATTCGGAATAACATCATAAATGCAGTAAAACGGCTGGAATCATTTGAAAAATGGTATGAAACTAATAAAGTTTTGTTGGTAAGTAATAAAAAAATACGAACAGAGAAGATTGACGTTGTTGTACGACTTGCGGGACTGAAAGCCTATGATTTGCAGGAAGGGGTTCCGGATGGTCTGAAATGGAAAGTTAAAGATGGCATAAATGAACGCATCAAAACCGATACCAGTTTATGCCTGCCTCAGGATATCAGTGATACATCGCTAAACCGTTATCGTCACGCTGTGACGCGTATTGTCAACAACGAAATCGACACATTACTGATGGAACAGAAGAAAAAAAATAAAAGATTCCCCTACAGCAAAGATCGACATGCGATCCAACCTTTATGGAGCAAATGCTTGATCGAGCAGTAGAGTACTGAGGGGATAACCGTTCTGTTATCCCCTGTTTATTCTGCCAGCTCTCAGGTCTGTCAGAGTTCCAAGAACACGATGCGGCTGGCAAATTATGCGGCTTTTCCATTAACAGATTCGGCCACAAGAACAACACCGTGTTTATTTCGATCAGGATGTTCACTCCAGATTTCTGATTCAGGAATACTTTCCCTGTCATAGCAGATCCGATCGCCATCAAACGGATAATACCGTGCGGAATCAGTATCTAAAATAAACACTTTCAGATTCGTTGAACGACGCGCTATATGCTGCCAGAGGGCTTTACCTCCTTCATATTGCTCGTTATCACTTAATAGTATAACGCCCGCTTTTGTGGCTATCGTTTCATATACAAACGTCGCAAGGCCAACATCACGTACAGCACCATCAACAACAATCCCTTCAATCTGAGCAACGTCCTGCTCTTCCCAGAATTTTCGGACAAACACCCCTTCAAGCTGTGAGCGACGCTGAAGCTCCAGAGTGGCAACAACTTTATGGCGAATATCACCATCAATAACAGAAGGTGCAGCTTCGATTACCGCAGCGAACGGAGTCTTTGGATCCCAGATGATCTGGTAAAGCACGCCCTGAATAGTTACTCCATCCAGTATCGAAAAACGACGGGCTACAGTAGCAGGGGAGTAAGTCATTGGAATTACAGCCATTTTAGAATCCCCTCTGAGTAATACAGGCACGAAAATTTACCTCTATAATTATAGTAAACAATACAAGAGCCAGGCGCATCAACAATACGCATCAATTGTACGCAACTCGTACAACGACCAAGAACGCCCTCACCTTCTGCCAAACAGATTGACAACATTATTGCCTGTTTGCTGTTGATAGTTATTAACCCGGTCTTCCCAGATCTCAAGTGCTCTGCGTTTTTCTGGCAAATAATCGTATCGATCATAATGTTTTGAACTGACATCGTTCAACGCATGATTTTGAATACGATCGCGGATTTCCTTACTGATTCCAGCTTCTCCCATTAACGTTTTACAGGTCCGACGTAAGTCACGTGCTGTAAAAATTTTAAAGTCAGGATTAAAAGTCCGGAAATACATGATAGCGCGAGCCAGACTGTCCGTACGAACCGGACGCTTACCATTAGTCGAAAGCGGGAAAATGTAAGGGCTGGATTTTTCTTTTGTTAACTCCTGCACACAGGATAATTCCTGTAATGCTGACTCAGTCAACGGTATCAAATGCTCTCGTTTATTTTTAGAGACATCCGCAGTCACCAGCAGCGTTTTTTGCTGAAAATCAACATCACACCACTGACTGGCGATCATTTCGAAGGGACGTTGCCCTCCGGTATAGATACAGAATCGAATCAAATGTTGCATTAATAATCCAACGTTGGTTGCTTCAGCAAAATGTTCCATTAGAAAACGCAACTCTTCGAGTGTCAGCCAGGTGTCACCGACTTTTTCTGCAGATGACTGTTTCGGTATCACTGATACAGGATTGGCCTCCAGCCCAAAAGTAATCCCTACACTTGTGTTCATCGGATCGTTATCAGCTTTCAGACCATAGTTAAATGCAGCCATCAGGTAAGAGCGGATCCGGTTAGAGTGAACCACAGCACCGCGCTGAATGATCCCGGCCAGGATATGTTTAATCTGTCCAGAAGTCACATCTTTAGCTTTAGTTTCACGGGGGATCACTGTATAGCATTCATTTTCAAGGCGTTTCAGAACATCCTGCCATGTCCTCTTATTATCAATTTTCATTTTATTAACATAACCATGAATCAATGCTTCAAATGAGCCCTGTGATTGATGGAGTTGTATCCGCTGTTGTTCTGCAAGCTGTTGTCGCTCCAGTTCTGCCTGGGGATCCTTTCCTTCAATGAGCCAGGCACCATACTTTTTTGCCAGTTCATTCGCTGTGGCCAGTTTCATCTCAGGCCATATACCCAATTGAATGAATCTTTCTTTTTTCCCTTTTTCCACGTAATAGCGGAAATAGAAAATCTTGCTGCCAGAAGACTGAACTTTGACGCCAAGTCGTCCAGTGCCACGTTGAGAGCTGTTGCTCCAGACATAGAACGATGTCTTTTTTGCTTTCAATGCACGGATGGCTGTTTCAGTAAGATTGACGGCCATATAACCTCTTTTCTAAACCAGTAACAATCAGAATAACTCGTAATTTTGGGTCAGGTAATGGGTCAGGTAACGATCGTACAATGGAGAAAAAACGGAACCAAGCGGAAACAGAGAAAATCACATAATCAGTTGATTATAAACAACTAATAAAACAATCACGAACAAATCAAAACAATACAGAATGGGCTTGCCTCATGACTCATAATCGCTTGGTCGCTGGTTCAAGTCCAGCAGGGGCCACCAGATATAGCAAAGGCTGACGAGAAATCGTCAGCCTTTTTCTTTTTATATATCAGTTACTTTGCGTGCCAGTAAGCCGCTGCACGTACCCGCTGTGGGTCATACTGTTCCGCTTCAAAGCGGCGGCTTAAATTCTTAACGACTTTACCTTCGCCGGTTATCCAGATGAAGTAATCATCGGCAGGGATTTGCATCTGCGCCAGACGCGCATCTACCGCCTGCTCATCATGTGCCAGCCATTCGATATTAAAACCATCAAGGTGCGCGAGATAATCCTGACAGGCGTTATCCCGCACGCTAACCAGCGCACTAACTTGCGGTTTAACGGCAAGTTTGCTCAACGTTTCCAGGCGGCGGCGCAGTGCGGGCATTCCGGATTCATCGCAGACATACAGCTGATACGCGTAATCTTCCGGCACCACCAGCGAACCGCGCGGACCTGCCACCGTAAGTTTATCGCCCGGTTGCGCCTGCATCGCCCAGCCGCTGGCGACCCCACCGTCGTGAATAAAGAAATCAATCGCCAGTTCATGGCGTAGTTCGTCATACAGCGGCGTATAGTCACGCGACGGTGGGCGTGGTCCTTCCGGCCAGACGATGCCCTCTTCCGTTACCGTTGGCGGCACAAAGTGAGCATCAGATTGAGGAAAGAAGAGTTTGCTGTGATCGTCAAAGCCGCGCGATGTAAAACCGTCCAGCGCCTCGCCGCCAAGGACAATGCGCTGAAAACCGGCGCTAATACGCTCAACGCGTAGCACAGTCAATTCACGGAAGCGCAGATCATTGCGAACGCGCTGCGGGTAGCGGGGGGAGTTATTCATTGTTATCGCCTTCGTGATGGTAATCAGATATATCTAAATAATTTTCGCAAATGATAATGATTGTTAATCATGATAAATGCAAGCGATTTGTAGAACTGATATGTCTATAGTCTGACAAGACGAACCGCCTCTTCTCAGGCATCATTACTCAACGCCGGATGCGGCGTGAACGCCTTATCCGGCCTACGTGTGAGATGAGTCCACATTTAAAAATCATTTTTATTCTTGCAAGAGTGCTCACATCAGATATAAATTAGATATATCTAATCAAGCAAAAGGAGGCTGATATGAGCCATCATCACGAAGGGTGTTGTAAACATGAAGGCCAGCCACGCCATGAGGGCTGCTGCAAAGGTGAGAAGTCAGAACACGAGCACTGCGGACACGGTCACCAGCATGAACACGGTCAATGCTGCGGTGGTCGCCACGGTCGCGGCGGCGGTCGTCGGCAACGTTTCTTTGGTCACGGTGAATTGCGTCTGGTGATTCTGGATATTCTCTCGCGCGATGACAGCCACGGTTACGAATTGATTAAAGCGATTGAGAACCTAACCCAGGGGAATTACACCCCAAGCCCGGGCGTCATCTACCCAACGCTGGATTTTCTGCAGGAGCAGTCGCTGATTACCATCCGCGAAGAGGAAGGTGGTAAGAAGCAGATTGCGCTGACCGAACAAGGCGCGCAGTGGCTGGAAGAAAACCGCGAACAGGTGGAGATGATTGAAGAACGCATCAAAGCGCGTTGCGTTGGCGCGGCGCTGCGCCAGAACCCGCAAATGAAGCGGGCGCTGGATAATTTTAAAGCGGTGCTGGATTTACGCGTCAACCAGAGCGATATCAGTGATGCACAAATAAAAAAGATCATTGCGGTGATCGACCGCGCCGCTTTTGATATTACGCAACTGGATTAATCGCCGCATCCGCCAGTGGCGCGGTGCAATTGCCGGATGCGACGCTTGACGCGCCTTATCCGGCCTACACCCGCTACACACCCCGCAGGCCTGATAAGATGCGCCAGCATCGCATCAGGCATTGTGCTCCAACCGCCGGATCCGGCATACCGATTAATGCAGCACCGTCACCGCGTCTTCCAGTCGGCTGGCGCGGTGTTTCACCATCGCCGACACCTGCGCACTCTCTTCCACCAGCTCGGCATTTTTCTGGGTGATCAGGTTAAGCTCATCCACTGCACGGGTCAGGCTGGAAAGCCCATCGGCCTGTTCCAGCGTTGAATGGCTAATCTGGGCGATCAACTGGGTGACGTTTTTCACCTGTGCCACAATATCTTCCATCGTCCGTCCGGCGGCGTGTACCTGCTGCGAACCGGATTGCACCTTATCAGCACTGGCATCAATCAGCTTGCGAATATCGTTGGCAGCATTAGCGCTGCGGCTGGCTAAATGACGCACTTCCCCTGCCACCACTGCAAAACCTTTGCCCTGTTCGCCGGCACGCGCCGCTTCCACCGCCGCATTCAGGGCCAGAATATTGGTCTGAAACGCAATATCGTTAATCAGCGAAGTAATGGTGCCAATGCGCTGGGTACTGTCGGCGATATCGTCCATTGTCTTGATCACCGTGGTCATCGCCTCCCCACCCTGCACTGCCGCATTACTGGCGGTGATAGAAAGTTTATCGGCAGCCGACGCCGTGGCAGAGTTCTGTTTCACCGACGCCGCCATTTGGTTCATGGTCGCCACCGTTTGCTGAACGTTATCAACTGTCTGCTGGGTATGTTCGTTCAGTTCATCGGTGCCTTTCGCCAGCGTCTCACTGCCATTTCTGACACTGGACACCTGGCTTGAGACATCGTTAATTAGCCAACGGCACATCAGGCCAAGCTGCCCTACCGCGCGTAATGTCAGCCCCAGCTCATCGCTGCGATTCAGGTGCTCAACACTATTACGCTCTCCGGTCGCCACCTTCAGTGCCTGACGGGCGACATTTTCTATCGGGCGCACAATCTGCCATTCAAAACAAGCGCTTGCCAACAATACCACTAACACACAGAGGAAATACGTCACCACCGGGGCAGCAACAAACCAAAGCATGGCCGCCAGCAAGATAAACATCAGGGTCATCACTCCACGCGCCCGCCAGCGAAGCGGTAATGAAGGCAGTTTACCCAGCCAGCCTTTACGCACCACCAGGCCTTTATGAATACGCTTACTGGTACGTCCGGCGTTCAGCGCTTTGTACAGCGGCTCCACCGCCGCAATCTCTTCATCCGTCGCCCGGGTACGAATCGACATATAGCCACTGATTTTTCCCTCGCGCACCATCGGTACCGCATTGGCCCGCACCCAATAATGGTCGCCATTTTTGCGGCGATTTTTCACGATGCCGCTCCAGGGCTCCCCTTTTTTCAGGGTGAACCACATATCCGCAAACGCCGCTTTTGGCATATCCGGGTGACGCACCATGTTGTGCGGCTGCCCTTGTAACTCTTGCAAGGTAAAGCCGCTCACCTGCACAAAAGTGTCATTAGCATGAGTGATATAGCTTTGCAGATCGGTAGTGGACATCAGAGTGGTATCGTCCGCCAGCGGGGTATTTTGCTGGGTGACATACGGATGAGAAGACATGTTCGCGTCCTGTGCAGGTTATATGGTTGTTAACTTCTTGTCAGAGTTTATGTCGGCCCCGCTGCGGTTATCTTTAACCGATTAATTTGATTTAGATCGCAATTTGCGATTAAAGCACAAATCTAATTCTTTGATTTAAAATACTTTCACTCTGTTACTATACGAAAACGTTAATTATCTTGCCCAAAAATCAGGCAATTATTGCCCTGAAAACGTGCATTTGCGCAGCAATCATCAAATCCATACCCGACAAAAACCGTGCAAAATAACAACAAATGTTAACAGATAGCATTAAATATTGCACAAATGATAACCGAATTTGTGTTTATCCCGATTTTCGCGATCGCAGCCGGAGTGGCGCAATCCCTGCAATACTTAAATCGGTATCATGTGATACGCGAGCCTCCGGAGCATATTTTGAACAGGTTACCTTCGAGCGCATCGGCTTTAGCGTGCAGCGCCCACGCCCTGAATCTCATTGAGAAGCGAACGCTGGATCATGAGGAGATGAAAGCACTTAACCGAGAGGTGATTGAATACTTCAAAGAGCATGTCAATCCGGGGTTTTTAGAGTATCGCAAATCTGTTACCGCCGGCGGGGATTACGGAGCCGTAGAGTGGCAAGCGGGAGGTTTAAATACGCTTGTCGACACCCAGGGACAGGAGTTTATCGACTGCCTGGGAGGTTTTGGAATTTTCAACGTGGGGCACCGTAATCCAGTTGTGGTTTCCGCCGTACAGAATCAACTTGCGAAACAACCGCTGCACAGCCAGGAGCTGCTCGATCCGTTACGGGCGATGTTGGCGAAAACCCTTGCTGCGCTAACGCCCGGTAAACTGAAATACAGCTTCTTCTGTAATAGCGGCACCGAGTCCGTTGAAGCAGCGCTGAAGCTGGCGAAAGCTTACCAGTCACCGCGCGGCAAGTTTACTTTTATTGCCACCAGCGGCGCGTTCCACGGTAAATCACTTGGCGCGCTGTCGGCCACGGCGAAATCGACCTTCCGCAAACCGTTTATGCCACTGCTGCCGGGCTTCCGTCATGTGCCGTTTGGCAATATCGAAGCCATGCGCACGGCTCTTAACGAGTGCAAAAAAACCGGTGATGATGTGGCTGCGGTGATCCTCGAACCGATTCAGGGTGAAGGTGGCGTAATTCTGCCGCCGCCGGGCTATCTCACCGCCGTACGTAAGCTATGCGATGAGTTCGGCGCACTGATGATCCTCGATGAAGTACAAACGGGCATGGGGCGCACGGGCAAGATGTTCGCCTGCGAGCATGAGAACGTACAGCCGGATATCCTCTGCCTTGCCAAAGCGCTCGGCGGCGGCGTGATGCCGATTGGCGCGACCATCGCCACTGAAGAGGTGTTTTCAGTTCTGTTCGACAACCCATTCCTGCATACCACCACCTTTGGCGGCAACCCGCTGGCCTGTGCGGCGGCGCTGGCGACCATCAATGTGTTGCTGGAGCAGAACTTACCGGCTCAGGCTGAGCAAAAAGGCGATATGTTGCTGGACGGTTTCCGTCAACTGGCGCGGGAATATCCCGATCTGGTACAGGAAGCGCGTGGTAAAGGGATGTTGATGGCAATTGAGTTTGTTGATAACGAAATCGGCTATAACTTTGCCAGCGAGATGTTCCGCCAGCGCGTACTGGTGGCCGGAACGCTCAATAACGCCAAAACGATCCGCATTGAACCGCCACTGACACTGACCATTGAACAGTGTGAACTGGTGATCAAAGCGGCGCGTAAGGCGCTGGCGGCCATGCGAGTAAGTGTCGAAGAAGCGTAATATCAAATCGGATGGCGATACGACGTCGCCATCCGATCTTTTTATACGACGCGTACGCCCGCAGGCATCATCCGCTCCGGCGTTAACAACACGCTTTCACTGCCGTCATCGGTTTCCGCACACAACAGCATGCATTCCGACGTTTCACCACGCATTTTCGCTTTTTGCAGATTGCATAAGACCACCACCGTTTTCCCCATCAGCTCTTCTTCGCTGTAGTACGGCACCAGGCTGGTCACGGTTTGCAGTGTTTTTTCCCCCACATCAACCTGTACGATGTACAGCTTGTCGGCGTTTTCATGGCGTTTCACTTCCACAATCTTTCCGACGCGCATTTCCAGACGTGCAAAATCAGCGTAAGCCACGGTTTCCATTGTTTCCTCCCTTCGGGTAAAATTTTACTAAACTATAGCAAAAGTTTTTCTCAATCCTGTAGGCTAAAAATGGAGAATGCAGGCGTGATCACATTCGTGAGCCGCTGTGTTACCGTTACAGCGTCAAAGAAACGCGCTTTATTTACTGAAAACAGGTGACCCGATAAGCACTTCCTCTACAATGGGGGCGCACATCAGGGAAAGTAAAAAAGGTAAACATGGCAACACTAAAAGACATCGCAATCGAAGCTGGCGTATCCCTGGCGACAGTATCCAGGGTCTTAAATGACGATCCGACATTGAATGTGAAAGAAGAGACGAAACATCGCATTCTCGAGATCGCCGAAAAGCTGGAGTACAAGACCAGTAGTGCCCGTAAACTCCAGACAGGTGCAGTCAACCAACACCATATTCTGGCTATCTACAGCTACCAACAGGAGCTGGAGATCAACGATCCTTACTATCTGGCGATCCGCCACGGCATTGAAACTCAGTGCGAAAAGCTGGGCATTGAGCTCACCAACTGTTATGAACACAGCGGATTACCAGACATTAAAAACGTCACCGGTATTTTAATTGTCGGCAAACCCACGCCCGCCCTGCGCGCCGCCGCCTGTGCGTTGACCGACAATATCTGTTTTATCGACTTTCACGAACCCGGCAGCGGTTACGATGCGGTGGATATCGATCTGGCACGCATCAGTAAAGAAATCATCGACTTCTATATCAACCAGGGCGTTAATCGTATTGGTTTTATTGGCGGTGAAGATGAGCCTGGCAAGGCGGATATTCGTGAGGTCGCCTTTGCGGAATATGGCCGACTGAAACAAGTGGTACGCGAAGAGGATATCTGGCGCGGCGGTTTTTCCAGTTCGTCGGGTTATGAACTGGCAAAACAAATGCTGGCGCGGGAAGACTATCCGAAGGCACTGTTTGTTGCTTCCGATTCCATTGCTATCGGCGTACTGCGGGCAATTCATGAACGAGGCCTGAACATCCCACAGGATATTTCGCTTATCAGCGTTAACGATATCCCCACCGCGCGATTTACCTTTCCGCCGCTCTCCACCGTGCGCATCCATTCCGAGATGATGGGAAGTCAGGGCGTTAACCTGGTGTATGAAAAAGCCCGCGATGGTCGCGCGCTGCCGCTGTTAGTCTTCGTTCCCAGCAAATTAAAACTGCGCGGCACGACCCGTTAAATCCCCTTACACACTGTCCGGCAATCGTTTTTGCCGGACAGTGCTGCCGTTTATTTTCGTGATCCAGTTAAAGTAAATGCATTTACCTGCTACTTTTTAGTAAAAATTTTACTAAACTCCCCAGCAATTACACAAACTACCATCACCATGAATGGTTCCGATTTCTCTCTACCGGGAGGCCCTATGAATCGCTGGGAAAACATTCAGCTCACCCACGAAAACCGACTTGCGCCGCGTGCGTACTTTTTTTCATATGATTCTGTTGCGCAAGCGCGTACCTTTGCCCGCGAAACCAGCAGCCTGTTTCTGCCCTTAAGCGGTCAGTGGAATTTCCACTTTTTTGACCATCCGCTGCAAGTACCAGAAGCCTTCACCTCTGAGTTAATGGCTGACTGGGGGCATATTACCGTCCCCGCCATGTGGCAAATGGAAGGTCACGGCAAACTGCAATATACCGACGAAGGTTTTCCGTTCCCCATCGATGTGCCGTTTGTCCCCAGCGATAACCCAACCGGTGCCTATCAACGTATTTTCACCCTCAGCGACGGCTGGCAGGGTAAACAGACGCTGATTAAATTTGACGGCGTCGAAACCTATTTTGAAGTCTATGTTAACGGTCAGTATGTGGGTTTCAGCAAGGGCAGTCGCCTGACCGCAGAGTTTGACATCAGCGCGATGGTTAAAACCGGCGACAACCTGTTGTGTGTGCGCGTGATGCAGTGGGCGGACTCTACCTACGTGGAAGACCAGGATATGTGGTGGTCAGCGGGGATCTTCCGCGATGTTTATCTGGTCGGAAAACACCTAACGCATATTAACGATTTCACTGTGCGTACCGACTTTGACGAAGCCTATTGCGATGCCACGCTTTCCTGCGAAGTGGTGCTGGAAAATCTCGCCGCCTCCCCTGTCGTCACGACGCTGGAATATACCCTGTTTGATGGCGAACGCGTGGTGCACAGCAGCGCCATTGATCATTTGGCAATTGAAAAACTGACCAGCGCCAGCTTTGCTTTTACTGTCGAACAGCCGCAGCAATGGTCAGCAGAATCCCCTTATCTTTACCATCTGGTCATGACGCTGAAAGACGCCAACGGCAACGTTCTGGAAGTGGTGCCACAACGCGTTGGCTTCCGTGATATCAAAGTGCGCGACGGTCTGTTCTGGATCAATAACCGTTATGTGATGCTGCACGGCGTCAACCGTCACGACAACGATCATCGCAAAGGCCGCGCCGTTGGAATGGATCGCGTCGAGAAAGATCTCCAGTTGATGAAGCAGCACAATATCAACTCCGTGCGTACCGCTCACTACCCGAACGATCCGCGTTTTTACGAACTGTGTGATATCTACGGCTTGTTTGTGATGGCGGAAACCGACGTCGAATCGCACGGCTTTGCTAATGTCGGCGATATCAGCCGTATTACCGACGATCCGCAGTGGGAAAAAGTCTACGTCGAGCGCATTGTTCGCCATATTCACGCGCAGAAAAACCATCCGTCGATCATCATCTGGTCGCTGGGCAATGAATCCGGCTATGGCTGTAACATCCGCGCGATGTACCACGCAGCGAAGGCGCTGGATGACACGCGACTGGTGCATTACGAAGAAGATCGCGATGCTGAAGTGGTCGATATTATTTCCACCATGTACACCCGCGTGCCGCTGATGAATGAGTTTGGTGAATACCCGCATCCGAAGCCGCGCATCATCTGTGAATATGCTCATGCGATGGGGAACGGACCAGGCGGGCTGACGGAGTACCAGAACGTCTTCTATAAGCACGATTGTATTCAGGGACATTATGTTTGGGAGTGGTGCGACCACGGGATCCAGGCGCAGGATGACAACGGCAACGTCTGGTATAAATTCGGCGGCGACTACGGCGACTATCCCAACAACTATAACTTCTGTCTTGATGGTTTGATCTATTCCGATCAGACGCCGGGACCGGGCCTGAAAGAGTACAAACAGGTTATCGCGCCGGTAAAAATCCACGCGCTGGATCTGACTCACGGCGAGCTGAAAGTCGAAAATAAACTGTGGTTTACCACGCTTGATGACTACACCCTGCACGCAGAGGTGCGCGTCGAAGGTGAAACGCTCGCGACGCAGCAGATTAAACTGCGCGACGTTGCGCCGAACAGCGAAGCCCCCTTGCAGATCACGCTGCCGCAGCTGGACGCCCGCGAAGCGTTCCTCAACATTACGGTGACCAAAGATTCCCGCACCCGCTACAGCGAAGCCGGGCATTCTATCGCCACTTATCAGTTCCCGCTGAAGGAAAACACCGCGCAACCAGTGCCTTTCGCACCAAATAATGCGCGTCCGCTGACGCTGGAAGACGATCGTTTGAGCTGCACCGTTCGCGGCTACAACTTCGCGATCACCTTCTCAAAAATGAGTGGCAAACCGACATCCTGGCAGGTGAATGGCGAGTCGCTGCTGACCCGCGAGCCAAAGATCAACTTCTTCAAGCCAATGATCGACAACCACAAGCAGGAGTACGAAGGGCTGTGGCAACCGAATCATTTGCAGATCATGCAGGAACATCTGCGCGACTTTGCCGTAGAACAGAGCGATGGTGAAGTGTTGATCATCAGCCGCACAGTTATTGCCCCGCCGGTGTTTGACTTCGGGATGCGCTGCACCTACATCTGGCGCATCGCTGCCGATGGCCAGGTTAACGTGGCGCTTTCCGGCGAGCGTTACGGCGACTATCCGCACATCATTCCGTGCATCGGTTTCACCATGGGGATTAACGGCGAATACGATCAGGTGGCGTATTACGGTCGTGGACCGGGCGAAAACTACGCCGACAGCCAGCAGGCTAACATCATCGATATCTGGCGCAGCACCGTCGATGCCATGTTCGAGAACTATCCCTTCCCGCAGAACAACGGCAACCGTCAGCATGTCCGCTGGACGGCACTGACTAACCGCCACGGCAACGGTCTGCTGGTGGTTCCGCAGCGCCCAATTAACTTCAGCGCCTGGCGCTATACCCAGGAAAACATCCACGCTGCCCAGCACTGTAACGAGCTGCAGCGCAGTGATGACATCACCCTGAACCTCGACCACCAGCTGCTTGGCCTCGGCTCCAACTCCTGGGGCAGCGAGGTGCTGGACTCCTGGCGCGTCTGGTTCCGTGACTTCAGCTACGGCTTTACGTTGCTGCCGGTTTCTGGCGGAGAAGCTACCGCGCAAAGCCTGGCGTCGTATGAGTTCGGCGCAGGGTTCTTTTCCACGAATTTGCACAGCGAGAATAAGCAATGAGGATCATCGATAACTTAGAACAGTTCCGCCAGATTTACGCCTCTGGCAAGAAGTGGCAACGCTGCGTTGAAGCGATTGAAAATATCGACAACATTCAGCCTGGCGTCGCCCACTCCATCGGTGACTCATTGACTTACCGCGTGGAGACAGACTCCGCGACCGATGCGCTATTTACCGGGCATCGACGCTATTTTGAAGTGCATTACTACCTGCAAGGGCAGCAAAAAATTGAATATGCGCCGAAAGAGACATTACAGGTAGTGGAATATTATCGTGATGAAACTGACCGTGAATATTTAAAAGGCTGCGGAGAAACCGTTGAGGTCCACGAAGGGCAAATCGTTATTTGCGATATCCATGAAGCGTATCGGTTTATCTGCAATAACGCGGTCAAAAAAGTGGTTCTCAAAGTCACCATCGAAGATGGTTATTTCCATAACAAATAACAACTACGGCGGCAAAAGGAGTTTGCCGCCACCGCTACCCTACACATTTTCGGAGATGTGTTATGTCTGATACCAAACGTAATACAATCGGCAAATTCGGCTTGCTCTCGCTGACTTTTGCCGCCGTTTACAGCTTTAACAACGTTATCAATAATAATATTGAGCTTGGACTGGCCTCGGCACCGATGTTTTTCCTCGCGACGATTTTTTATTTTATTCCCTTCTGTCTGATCATCGCAGAATTTGTTTCGTTAAATAAAAACTCAGAAGCCGGTGTCTACGCGTGGGTAAAAAGTTCGCTGGGCGGACGTTGGGCATTTATTACTGCCTATACCTACTGGTTCGTAAACCTGTTCTTTTTCACCTCACTGTTGCCGCGCGTTATTGCTTATGCTTCGTATGCCTTCCTCGGCTACGAATATATTATGACGCCGGTTGCCACCACCATTATCAGTATGGTGCTGTTCGCCTTCTCCACCTGGGTTTCCACCAACGGGGCGAAAATGCTGGGGCCAATTACCTCCGTCACTTCAACGCTGATGCTGCTGTTAACGCTCTCCTACATTTTACTGGCAGGTACGGCGCTGGTTGGCGGCGTACAGCCTGCTGACCCCATCACCGTTGACGCGATGATCCCGAACTTCAACTGGGCGTTCCTCGGCGTTACCACCTGGATCTTTATGGCCGCAGGTGGCGCGGAGTCCGTCGCTGTGTACGTTAACGACGTCAAAGGCGGTTCGAAATCGTTCGTTAAAGTGATCATCCTCGCCGGGATTTTTATCGGCGTACTGTATTCCGTCTCCTCGGTGCTGATTAACGTCTTCGTCAGCAGCAAAGAGTTGAAATTTACCGGCGGATCGGTGCAGGTATTCCACGGCATGGCGGCGTATTTTGGTCTACCGGAAGCGTTGATGAATCGCTTTGTCGGTCTGGTGTCCTTTACCGCGATGTTCGGTTCCCTGCTGATGTGGACCGCAACGCCGGTGAAAATTTTCTTCTCCGAAATCCCGGAAGGCATCTTTGGTAAGAAAACCGTCGAACTGAACGAAAACGGCGTTCCGGCGCGCGCAGCGTGGATCCAGTTCCTGATCGTCATCCCGCTGATGATTATCCCGATGCTCGGTTCCAATACCGTGCAGGATCTGATGAATACTATTATTAATATGACCGCCGCAGCGTCCATGCTTCCGCCGTTATTCATCATGCTGGCTTACCTGAATTTACGCGCCAAATTAGATCACCTGCCACGCGATTTCCGTATGGGCTCCCGCCGCACCGGTATTATCGTTGTTTCAATGCTGATTGCGATATTTGCCGTAGGGTTTGTCGCTTCGACATTCCCGACTGGCGCGAATATTCTGACCATCATTTTTTATAACGTCGGCGGTATTGTTATCTTCCTTGGCTTTGCGTGGTGGAAATACAGTAAATATATAAAGGGATTAACGGCTGAAGAGCGCCATATTGAAGCGACGCCAGCCAGCAATGTTGATTAAGCAGAATAATAAAAAATGAGCAGGCATTTTCCCTCTTCCTGGATGAGGAGAGGGAAAATAGTTTCTGCCTTTATATTTTTATAATTACAACGATAAAAGGCTGTACTTTTTCTTTAGCTCATGGATTAACACAATGAAATTAATCACTGCACCATGCAGAGCATTACTTGCTCTGCCGTTTTGCTACGCCTTTTCTGCGGCAGGAGAAGAAGCACGTCCGGCAGAACATGACGACACAAAAACACCTGCAATTACCTCGACATCTTCTCCTTCATTTCGTTTTTACGGCGAATTAGGGGTTGGTGGATATATGGATTTAGAGGGTGAGAATAAACATAAATACAGCGACGGTACCTATATTGAAGGTGGCCTGGAGATGAAGTACGGCTCCTGGTTCGGCCTGATTTACGGCGAAGGCTGGACCGTGCAGGCCGACCACGACGGCAATGCCTGGGTGCCAGACCATAGCTGGGGTGGTTTCGAGGGCGGAATTAACCGTTTCTATGGCGGTTATCGTACCAATGATGGCACCGAAATCATGCTCAGTCTGCGTCAGGATTCCTCGCTGGATGACCTGCAATGGTGGGGCGACTTCACCCCCGATCTGGGCTACGTCATTCCCAATACCCGCGACATTATGACCGCGCTGAAGGTGCAGAACTTAAGCGGCAACTTTCGTTATAGCGTCACCGCCACACCTGCCGGACATCATGACGAAAGCAAAGCCTGGCTACATTTTGGCAAGTACGATCGCTATGACGACAAATACACCTATCCGGCAATGATGAACGGTTACATCCAGTATGACCTTGCCGAAGGCATCACCTGGATGAACGGTCTGGAAATCACCGACGGCACAGGACAGCTCTATCTCACGGGCCTGCTAACTCCTAACTTTGCCGCTCGCGCCTGGCACCATACCGGACGCGCCGACGGGCTGGACGTACCGGGAAGTGAAAGTGGGATGATGGTGAGCGCCATGTATGAAGCGTTAAAGGGCGTTTATCTCTCCACCGCTTACACCTACGCCAAACATCGCCCTGACCACGCTGACGATGAAACCACCTCTTTCATGCAGTTTGGTATCTGGTACGAATACGGCGGCGGACGTTTCGCCACGGCTTTTGATAGCCGCTTCTACATGAAAAATGCCTCTCACGATCCCAGCGACCAAATCTTCCTGATGCAATATTTCTACTGGTAATAAGGACTGTAATTTCATGAAAATAAAAACTATTTTAACGCCAGTAACCTGCGCTCTGCTGATAAGTTTTTCCGCCCATGCCGCTAACGCCGACAATTATAAAAACGTGATTAACCGTACTGGCGCGCCGCAGTACATGAAGGATTACGATTACGACGATCACCAGCGTTTTAATCCGTTTTTCGATCTCGGAGCCTGGCATGGTCATCTGTTGCCAGACGGCCCTAACACCATGGGCGGCTTTCCGGGCGTTGCGCTGCTGACGGAAGAGTACATCAACTTTATGGCCAGCAATTTCGACCGCCTGACCGTCTGGCAGGACGGCAAGAAAGTCGACTTTACGCTGGAGGCATACAGTATTCCCGGTGCGCTGGTGCAAAAACTGACAGCAAAAGATGTGCAAGTCGAAATGACTCTGCGCTTCGCCACGCCGCGCACGTCACTACTGGAAACCAAAATCACCAGCAATAAACCGCTGGATCTGGTGTGGGACGGCGAACTGCTGGAAAAACTGGAAGCGAAAGAAGGGAAACCGCTTTCCGATAAAACCATTGCTGGCGAATACCCTGACTATCAGCGCAAAATCAGCGCCACCCGTGATGGCCTGAAAGTCACCTTTGGCAAAGTGCGCGCCACCTGGGATCTGCTGACCTCCGGCGAATCGGAATATCAGGTGCATAAATCCCTGCCGGTGCAGACTGAAATCAACGGTAATCGCTTTACCAGTAAGGCGCATATCAACGGTTCGACCACGCTCTACACCACCTATTCCCATCTGCTGACCGCTCAGGAAGTTAGCAAAGAGCAAATGCAGATCCGCGATATTCTGGCGCGTCCGGCGTTTTATCTCACCGCCTCGCAGCAACGCTGGGAAGAATACCTGAAGAAAGGGTTAACCAATCCGGATGCGACGCCGGAACAGACGCGCGTCGCGGTGAAAGCGATCGAAACGCTCAACGGTAACTGGCGCTCACCGGGCGGTGCGGTGAAATTTAACACCGTTACACCGTCGGTGACCGGGCGCTGGTTCTCCGGCAATCAGACCTGGCCGTGGGATACCTGGAAGCAGGCGTTTGCGATGGCGCATTTCAATCCGGACATCGCCAAAGAGAATATCCGCGCGGTCTTCTCCTGGCAGATCCAGCCTGGCGATAGCGTGCGTCCGCAGGATGTGGGCTTTGTCCCCGACCTGATAGCGTGGAACCTTAGCCCCGAGCGTGGTGGCGATGGCGGCAACTGGAACGAACGTAATACCAAACCCAGCCTTGCCGCCTGGTCGGTGATGGAAGTGTACAACGTCACCCAGGATAAAGCCTGGTTGGCAGAGATGTACCCGAAACTGGTGGCCTATCACGACTGGTGGTTACGTAACCGCGATCACAACGGCAACGGCGTGCCGGAATATGGCGCGACCCGCGACAAAGCCCACAACACTGAGAGCGGCGAGATGCTGTTTACGGTGAAGAAAGGCAACAAAGAAGAGACGCAGTCTGGGCTGAACAACTACGCCCGCGTGGTGGAGAAAGGCCAGTACGACAGTCTGGAAATTCCGGCACAGGTCGCTGCGTCGTGGGAATCGGGGCGTGATGATGCCGCCGTCTTTGGTTTTATCGACAAAGAACAGCTGGATAAATATGTTGCAAGCGGCGGCAAACGTAGCGACTGGACGGTGAAATTCGCCGAAAACCGCAGTCAGGACGGAACGTTGCTGGGCTACTCGCTATTGCAGGAGTCGGTGGATCAGGCCAGCTATATGTACAGCGATAACCATTATCTGGCGGAGATGGCAACCATCCTCGGTAAGCCAGAAGAGGCCAAACGCTATCGCCAGTTGGCACAGCAGCTCGCGGACTACATCAACACCTGTATGTTCGACCCGACTACCCAGTTCTACTATGACGTACGTATTGAAGATAAACCACTGGCGAACGGCTGCGCGGGCAAACCGATTGTTGAGCGCGGTAAAGGGCCGGAAGGCTGGTCGCCGCTGTTTAACGGTGCGGCAACGCAGGCCAATGCCGACGCGGTGGTGAAGGTGATGCTCGATCCTAAAGAGTTCAACACCTTTGTCCCGCTGGGAACGGCGGCGTTAACCAATCCGGCTTTTGGCGCTGATATCTACTGGCGTGGGCGCGTATGGGTGGATCAGTTCTGGTTTGGTCTGAAAGGGATGGAGCGTTACGGTTATCGTGATGATGCCCTGAAGCTGGCGGATACGTTCTTCCGGCACGCCAAAGGGTTAACCGCCGATGGACCAATTCAGGAAAATTACAACCCGCTGACAGGCGCACAGCAAGGCGCACCAAATTTCTCCTGGAGTGCCGCGCATTTGTATATGTTGTATAACGATTTTTTCCGTAAGCAATAATTTGCAACTGCTGGCGGATGCGGCGTAAACGCCTTATCCGCCCTACATGTGCAATCCTCCTGGCCGGATAAAACGCGGCAAGCGTTGCATCCGGCAACTGCACCGCGCCACTGGCGGATGCGGCGTGAACGCCTTATCCGCCCTACATGTGCAATCCCCCAGGCCGGATAAAACGCGGCAAGCGTCGCATCCGGCGTTACCACCGGGCGTATTCTTTTTGAATCCCATCACAAACCCCGCACTCCCCTTTTCCCTTTTCTCCGGCGACGGCTAAATTAGAACTCATCCGACCACATAACAATTATTTTACATACTGGACAATTTTATGAGCTACCCGTCGCTGTTCGCCCCGCTGGATTTAGGTTTTACCACGTTAAAAAACCGCGTGTTGATGGGCTCAATGCACACCGGGCTGGAGGAATACCCGGACGGTGCCGAGCGGCTGGCAGCGTTTTATGCCGAACGCGCCCGTCACGGCGTGGCGCTGATTGTCAGCGGCGGCATTGCACCAGATTTAACAGGCGTTGGCATGGAAGGTGGCGCAATGCTCAACGACGCCAGCCAGATCCCACACCATCGCACCATTACCGAAGCGGTACATCAGGAAGGCGGCAAAATAGCCCTGCAAATTTTGCATACCGGGCGCTACAGCTACCAACCGCATCTGGTCGCTCCCTCCGCATTGCAGGCCCCCATCAACCGTTTCGTTCCTCACGAACTCACGCATGAAGAGATCCTGCAACTGATCGACGATTTCGCCCACTGCGCGCAACTGGCACGGGAGGCAGGATACGACGGTGTAGAGGTAATGGGGTCCGAAGGGTATTTGATCAACGAATTTCTGACGCTGCGCACCAATCAGCGTAGTGACCAGTGGGGCGGCGATTACCGCAACCGGATGCGATTTGCCGTAGAAGTAGTGCGTACGGTGCGCGAACGCGTCGGCAACGACTTCATTATTATCTACCGGTTGTCGATGCTCGACCTGGTCGAAGGCGGCGGCACTTTTGCCGAAACGGTAGAACTGGCGCAGGCCATTGAAGCGGCGGGCGCGACCATTATCAACACCGGCATTGGCTGGCATGAAGCACGTATTCCGACCATTGCCACGCCCGTGCCGCGCGGCGCATTTACTTGGGTCACGCGCAAACTGAAAGGCCACGTCTCGCTGCCGCTGGTGACCACCAACCGGATTAACGATCCGCAGGTTGCCGACGACATTCTCTCGCGCGGCGATGCCGATATGGTATCGATGGCACGACCGTTTCTTGCTGATGCGGAACTGCTGTCAAAAGCGCAATCGGGGCGAGCCGATGAGATCAACACCTGCATTGGCTGCAATCAGGCCTGCCTCGATCAGATCTTCGTTGGCAAAGTCACCTCGTGCCTGGTGAATCCTCGCGCCTGCCACGAAACCAAAATGCCAATCCTTCCTGCCGTGCAGAAAAAAAATCTGGCGGTGGTCGGTGCGGGACCTGCTGGGCTGGCGTTTGCCATTAACGCGGCGGCGCGTGGGCATCAGGTAACATTGTTTGATGCCCACAGCGAGATCGGCGGGCAGTTTAATATCGCCAAACAGATCCCCGGCAAAGAGGAGTTTTACGAAACGCTGCGCTATTACCACCGGATGATCGAAGTGACGGGCGTGACGCTGAAACTCAATCACACCGTGACGGCGGATCAGTTACAGGCGTTCGATGAAACGATCCTCGCCAGTGGGATCGTGCCGCGCGTTCCGCCTATCGACGGGATCGATCATCCGAAGGTATTGAGTTATCTCGATGTACTGCGCGACAAAGCGCCGGTAGGCAACAAGGTTGCCATCATCGGTTGTGGCGGGATTGGTTTTGATACGGCGATGTATTTAAGTCAGCCGGGCGAATCCACCAGCCAGAATATCGCCAGGTTCTGTAATGAGTGGGGGATCGACAGCAGCCTACAACAGGCTGGTGGCTTAAGCCCGCAGGGAATGCAGATCCCGCGTAGCCCACGGCAAATTGTGATGCTCCAGCGCAAAGCCAGCAAACCGGGACAGGGGTTAGGCAAAACCACCGGCTGGATCCATCGCACCACCCTGCTCTCGCGGGGTGTGAAAATGATCCCAGGCGTAAGTTATCAGAAGATTGACGATGACGGGCTGCATGTGGTGATCAACGGCGAAACGCAGGTATTAGCAGTGGACAATGTGGTGATCTGCGCAGGGCAAGAGCCAAACCGCGCGCTGGCGCAACCGCTGATTGATAGCGGGAAAACTGTGCATTTAATTGGCGGCTGCGATGTGGCTATGGAGCTGGACGCACGACGGGCAATTGCCCAGGGAACACGGCTGGCGCTGGAGATTTAAATCGTTATTTGAAGCGCCGGATGCAACGCATCCGGCACGTCGCGTTAATCAATAAACAAGGCGGGAGAAATGCCGAATCGCGTTGCCAATTTTTTAGCGTGTTCCAGCGTTAATTTCCTCTTCCCGCTCAAAACGCGTGACACCATAGATTTACTGCCAATTTCCGGCAGATCGGAAAGGGTTAAACCATATTGATCCATAAGGGTACGAATCACGGCTATACCGCCAGGCATGGCTTGAGCCATGGCATTAAATTCCGCAAATTCGGGCGCTGATTCTTCCCACGCGGTTATTTTTGCACACACCAGATCCAGCAAGGGGTTTTCAGGATCGTTGAGCAGCAGATGATCTACCAGTTCCAGCGCCTGGGTGTATTGTTCCTCGTTCTGAATACCCGCCAGAAAAGGTGCCACAGCAGTTAGCTTTTCTCCTGCTTGCAAGATGTCGGCAATCGCAATCATTTTTTCCCCTTAGTACGATGAACAGCGGTAAAGAAATCGTATTCTTTATGCGTCATAACTTCACGTATGTAGCATAAACGTTGAACAACGCTAAACAAGAGAATGTAGAGGATGGTGACAGGGATTTTTTGTTTTATGGAAGCGCGATTCCAGAACTGGGCAGACATTGCCGGATGCGACGCTTGCCGCGTCTTATCCGGCCTGGGAGTAACGTGCTGAACGTAGGCCGGATAAGGCGTTAACGCCGCATCCGGCAGGTAACTCCCAATCTTACCGACGACGCCCCAGCTTCACTGTTTTCAGCACCACAAATTTATTATTCGTGGCGATGGTGGTGCAGTTGCCGAAAATCTTCTTCAGTTTATGGAAGTAATCCAGGTGACGGTTGGCAACGATATACAGTTCGCCGTTGATTTTCAGGCAGCGGCGGGCGTGGTGGAACATCTCCCAGGCGACGTTATCGGTCAGCGCATGTTGCTGATGAAACGGCGGGTTGCAGAGCACAGCATTAAAGCGGAAAGGCTCCACTCCGGAGAGCGCGTTGTTGATCATAAACTCGCAGCGATCCAACGCCTCTGGCATGTTGGTTTCAACATTCATTCGGCTGGAAGCGACCGCCATCGGCGATTCATCGACAAACACCACTTTCGCCTGCGGGTTTTTATCAAGCAGCGTCAGGCCAATAACGCCGTTACCACAGCCGAGATCGACAATCTCACCTTCGAGATTCTCTGGCAGATGTTGCATAAAGAAGCGTGCGCCAATATCCAGCCCGGTGCGGGAGAAGACATTCGCATGGTTGTGGATAGTCCAGTCAGTACCTTCCAGCTTCCAGCTAACGGTCTGCGGCGCATCGGCCAGCGGCGGTTCATTGAAAGTGCAATTAATCAGGCGCGCTTTTTTCCATGCCAGCGTAGTGGTGGTCGGGCCGAGCACTTTCTCGAACAGCTCCAGCGTGGAAGTGTGAATGTCACGGGCTTTGGCACCGGCAATAATACGTGTATCCGACGTGACCACTTTGCGCAGCGCACGCAGTTGCTGTTCCAGCAATGCCAGTGTTTTCGGCACTTTGATCAGCACCACACCCGGCTGTTGCGGGTAGTCGGCGGTGCTGTCGAGAAACTTCACGCTCGACTCATCAATCCCGTTGAGGCGTAAATTCTCGCGCGTCGCCAGTTCACTGATGTATGAGTCGCCAATGCTGTACGGCTTATGTTCCGCCAGCGCGCAGCTTAACGCACCAAAGGCATCATTCAGGATCAACACCGGGCCGCGGATTTCTGTGTCGTCCAACTGTTGCAGCAAATATTCATCCGCCGCTTCCCACGCCTGTAGCGGGTTAACGTCATCCGTCGCCGGAAAACGTTGTAGTGTCAGTGAACGGAAACCGTTGTCTAAGTGGCTCATCGGCCCTCCTGAATGATAAAATTTCGACGTTGCCCCTGAAAAGGGTGCGTGAGTATACCCTTTTTCTCTTTTTCGTGGGCGGTTATGAACAATCTTACTTATCTTCAGGGTTATCCCGAGCAGCTACTTTCCCAGGTGCGAACGCTGATTAACGAACAGCGTCTGGGCGATGTGCTGGCAAAACGCTATCCGGGAACACACGACTACGCCACCGATAAAGCCCTCTGGCAATATACTCAGGATCTGAAAAATCAGTTTCTGCGTAATGCCCCGCCGATCAATAAAGTGATGTATGACAATAAGATCCATGTGCTAAAAAACGCGCTCGGGTTACATACCGCTGTTTCTCGTGTGCAGGGCGGCAAGCTGAAAGCAAAAGCAGAGATCCGCGTCGCTACTGTGTTTCGCAACGCGCCGGAACCGTTTTTACGTATGATCGTGGTGCACGAACTGGCGCACCTGAAGGAGAAAGAGCATAACAAAGCGTTTTACCAGTTGTGCTGCCATATGGAGCCGCAGTACCACCAGCTTGAGTTCGACACCCGGCTGTGGCTAACGCAGTTGTCGCTTGGGCAGGACAAAATCTGAAAATGATGTCAGGCGTTATCTTTTCTTTCTTTAGCGCCTAAAATCGACCTCCCCCCTTTCGTTAAGGATAACGACCATGCAGCCCCGTCTTCTTCTCCGTATTTGTTTTTCTCGCCGGACTCTTAAGATTGGCTGTTTGTTGTTGCTTATAGCAGGAGCGACCATTTTTATTGCCGATCGCGTTATGGTCAACGCCAGCAAGCAGCTGACCTGGAGCGATGTCAACGCAGTTCCGGCGCGTAACGTGGGCTTATTGCTGGGGGCCAGGCCGGGTAATCGCTACTTTACCCGACGTATTGATACCGCAGCAGCGTTGTACCACGCCGGAAAAGTGAAATGGCTACTGGTAAGTGGCGATAACGGACGTAAAAATTACGATGAAGCCTCAGGTATGCAGCAGGCTTTGATCGCTAAAGGCGTACCGGCGAAAGTGATCTTCTGCGACTATGCCGGATTCTCAACGCTGGATTCGGTAGTGCGTGCCAAAAAGGTTTTTGGTGAAAACCATATCACCATTATCTCGCAAGAATTTCATAATCAACGCGCCATCTGGCTGGCAAAACAGTACGGCATCGACGCTATCGGTTTTAACGCGCCTGACCTCAATATGAAGCACGGTTTTTATACTCAACTGCGGGAGAAACTCGCTCGTGTCAGCGCCGTGATTGACGCCAAAATCCTCCATCGCCAGCCGAAATATCTCGGGCCATCGGTCATGATTGGGCCGTTTAGTGAGCATGGCTGTCCGGCAAAAGAATAATGCGTATCTGCGCACGTCGAAGATGAAAAAGGCGTGCTACATTGACGACAGAATCCCTTTATGGAGTATCCACGCGTTATGATACGTTTCGCTGTGATTGGTACGAACTGGATCACTCGCCAGTTCGTCGAGGCCGCCCATGAGAGCGGTAAATACAAGTTAACCGCCGTATATTCCCGCAGCCTTGAGCAGGCTCAGCACTTCGCCAATGATTTTTCTGTCGAGCATCTGTTTACCTCGCTGGAAGCGATGGCGGAAAGCGATGCCATTGACGCGGTGTATATTGCCAGCCCGAATGCCCTGCACTTTTCCCAGACACAACTTTTCCTTAGCCATAAAATTCATGTGATTTGCGAGAAACCACTGGCGTCGAATCTGGCGGAAGTGGATGCCGCCATTGCCTGTGCGCGGGAAAATCAGGTGGTGCTGTTTGAGGCATTTAAAACCGCCTGCCTGCCGAACTTTCATTTGCTGCGCCAGGCGCTGCCGAAAGTCGGCAAATTGCGTAAAGTCTTTTTCAACTATTGCCAGTATTCCTCGCGCTATCAACGTTACCTGGACGGTGAAAATCCCAACACCTTTAATCCGTCATTCTCTAACGGTTCAATTATGGATATCGGCTTTTACTGCCTGGCGTCGGCGGTGGCGTTATTTGGTGAGCCGAAAAGCGTGCAGGCAACCGCCAGTTTGCTGGCAAGCGGTGTAGATGCCCACGGCGTGGTGGTGATGGATTACGGTGATTTCAGCGTCACCTTGCAGCACTCAAAAGTCAGTGATTCTGTCCTGGCGAGCGAGATTCAGGGCGAAGCAGGATCGCTGGTGATTGAAAAACTGTCTGAATGCCAGAAAGTGTGCTTCGTGCCGCGTGGCAGCCAAATGCAGGATCTCACCCAGCCGCAGCATATTAATACCATGCTCTACGAAGCAGAGCTGTTCGCTACCCTGGTGGATGAGCATCTGGTGGATCATCCGGGGCTGGCGGTCAGTCGCATCACCGCCAAACTGCTGACCGAGATCCGCCGCCAGACTGGGGTGATTTTTCCGGCAGATAGCGTAAAACTATAATTGCCAAAGTAAAACAGTGTAAAAGGTATGTAACAGACCATTGACTGGCTGAATGGTCTGTCATACTTTGTTACCTGCAAAGGGGAGTAACTTCATTGCCGGTCGATCGTCATTACGATGTGTGAAAAACCACATCCGGTCACCGGGCAACCCGAAAGGAATACGCAGACGTATTCCTTTTTTGTTGTAAGTGAGACCTTGCCGGAAGGCGAGGTCTATGCATAAAAAGCAGCGGCTGACGTCTTCCGACGTTGGCCGTTTTTTTATGTGTAAGGAACTTCTATGAATACTGTCGGCACGCCGTTGCTATGGGGCGGATTCGCTGTTGTTGTCGCCATTATGCTGGCTATCGACCTGTTGTTGCAGGGGCGTCGTGGGGCACATGCCATGACCATGAAACAGGCTGCGGCCTGGTCGCTGGTCTGGGTGACGCTGTCGTTACTGTTTAACGCCGCTTTCTGGTGGTATCTGGTGCAAACTGAAGGTCGCGCCGTTGCCGATCCACAGGCACTGGCCTTTCTCACGGGCTATCTGATTGAGAAATCGCTGGCGGTCGATAACGTCTTTGTCTGGCTGATGTTGTTCAGCTATTTCTCTGTTCCGGCGGCATTACAACGCCGCGTGCTGGTGTATGGCGTGCTCGGGGCGATTGTTCTGCGTACCATCATGATCTTCACAGGCAGCTGGCTGATTTCACAGTTCGACTGGATCCTGTATATCTTCGGTGCCTTCCTGCTGTTTACCGGCGTGAAGATGGCGCTCGCCCATGAAGATGAATCAGGCATTGGCGACAAGCCGCTGGTGCGCTGGCTACGCGGTCATTTGCGCATGACCGACACCATCGACAACGAGCATTTCTTTGTGCGTAAGAATGGATTGCTGTACGCCACACCGCTGATGCTGGTACTGATTCTGGTGGAATTGAGCGACGTGATTTTTGCCGTGGATAGCATTCCGGCTATCTTCGCCGTGACCACTGATCCGTTTATTGTGCTGACCTCAAACCTGTTTGCAATCCTCGGCCTGCGTGCGATGTATTTCCTGCTGGCGGGCGTAGCAGAGCGTTTCTCGATGCTCAAATATGGCCTGGCGGTGATTCTGGTGTTTATCGGTATCAAGATGCTGATTGTCGACTTCTACCATATTCCAATCGCCGTCTCGCTGGGCGTGGTGTTTGGCATTCTGGTGATGACGTTTATTATCAACGCCTGGGTGAATTATCGGCATGATAAGCAGCGGGGAGAATGATCCGCTGTATATTAAGCCATTACTAGAGATAACTCATTCCAGACAAAGGTGAGCTATTAATTATGTAATCGGCTTATAGCTCTTTACAAAAAGACCGCACGGGTGTTGGTGGCGTCAAAATCGCCGAAGCGTTCCCTGGAGGCCGGGGCGACGCGCATGGATGCGCGGCGAGGGCGCATCTTACAGGGACGTTACCTTGCGCCCGACCCGGTAGCCGCAAGGGATAAGCTGAGGGAACCGCGCAGCGGCGATTTTGTTCGCCAGAGCCTGGGGGTGCAGGGGGCGGCGGCGATTGGCCGCCCCCTGCGCGCTCCCTGCGCCAGTGACTTTATATGGCATAACACATTAAAGGAGCGCAACCGTTCTCATATTCCAAATAGTTTTGCCCATATGTTATCTAATCAGCCTTAGTAGCCAGTCCTTCCCTCTGTTTATGTCAAACAAATGTAACAATTAAGTTGCAAAATATGACCTCTCTTTAAAATCCAGCATTTTTCGCTTCCCGAAGCTGTAACTTTCCTTATACTCGACCTTGCAAACACTTTGTTACATCCTGAAAGATGCGTCGACAGAACGCACCAGGGATGTGCGACAACACAATGAAAGGATCGAAAAATGACTACGCAACGTTCACCGGGGCTATTCCGGCGTCTGGCTCATGGCAGCCTGGTAAAACAAATCCTGGTCGGCCTTGTTCTGGGGATTCTTCTGGCATGGATCTCAAAACCCGCGGCGGAAGCTGTTGGTCTGTTAGGTACTTTGTTCGTCGGCGCACTGAAAGCCGTTGCCCCCATCCTGGTGTTGATGCTGGTGATGGCATCTATTGCTAACCACCAGCACGGGCAGAAAACCAATATCCGCCCTATTTTGTTCCTCTATCTGCTGGGTACCTTCTCTGCTGCTCTGGCCGCAGTAGTCTTCAGCTTTGCCTTCCCTTCTACCCTGCATTTATCCAGTAGCGCGGGTGATATTTCGCCGCCGTCAGGCATTGTCGAAGTGATGCGCGGGCTGGTAATGAGCATGGTTTCCAACCCCATCGACGCGCTGCTGAAAGGTAACTACATCGGGATCCTGGTGTGGGCAATTGGCCTCGGTTTCGCACTGCGTCACGGTAACGAGACCACCAAAAACCTGGTCAACGATATGTCGAATGCCGTCACCTTTATGGTGAAACTGGTCATTCGCTTCGCACCGATTGGTATTTTTGGTCTGGTTTCTTCTACCCTGGCAACCACCGGTTTCTCCACACTGTGGGGCTACGCGCAACTGCTGGTCGTGCTGGTTGGCTGTATGTTACTGGTGGCGCTGGTGGTTAACCCATTGCTGGTGTGGTGGAAAATTCGTCGTAACCCGTTCCCGCTGGTGCTGCTGTGCCTGCGCGAAAGCGGCGTGTATGCCTTCTTCACCCGCAGCTCTGCGGCGAACATTCCGGTGAATATGGCACTGTGTGAAAAGCTGAATCTGGATCGCGATACCTATTCCGTTTCTATTCCGCTGGGTGCCACCATCAATATGGCGGGCGCAGCAATCACCATTACCGTGTTGACGCTGGCTGCGGTTAATACGCTGGGTATCCCGGTCGATCTGCCCACGGCGCTGCTGTTGAGCGTGGTGGCTTCTCTGTGTGCCTGTGGCGCATCCGGCGTGGCGGGGGGTTCTCTGCTGCTGATCCCGCTGGCCTGTAATATGTTCGGTATTTCGAACGATATCGCCATGCAGGTGGTTGCCGTCGGCTTTATCATCGGCGTATTGCAGGACTCTTGCGAAACCGCGCTGAACTCTTCAACTGACGTGCTGTTCACTGCGGCAGCTTGCCAGGCGGAAGACGATCGTCTGGCAAATAGCGCCCTGCGTAATTAATTGTTTAACCCCTTTCGTCTACGGCGGGAGGGGTTTTCTCTACTTTAAACGGATCAATTCCCCTTTTCTGCATCCGCCAGAAACGAATGATATTCAAGCCATTCATAAGCAGAAAACTACCCTCAATCATTGTGCCGCCTATCGACCCCGCCCAGAAGTTGTGAATCACCCAGCAACACGTTGAAAACCACATCACGCAGCGCATGGTGAGCCCTTTACAGCGGAACAGCGCCCAGGTACTGACAATCGTACCGATAACCGGCAATAGTTCGACAGGATGATGGAACTTCGCGAGGCCAATTCCGCCAGTCAGCACAATAAAAATCGCCATTACCCATAAGCTGCGCGTGCGTAAGGTAATCAATGTACGAATGGCATTAAGGATGGCACTGGCACCAGCGGGATAGGTGCCCAGAAGAAAAAAATGTACGCCAATAACGGCGCTATAGACCGAAAGCTGCTTTTTGAAGCGACGTTCGTCACGATTGAAAAATGTTGTGATACCAATCAGAAAGGCGATGACACCCACGCCCTGGGCCAGCCAATACGCGGTCATGATAAATCCTTATCAGGTATGGAAAAGCAAACGGCGCTTCACATTATGAAACGCCGTTTTTTATTAACAACTCATTTCGACTTTATAGCGTTACGCCGCTTTTGAAGATCGCCAGTTCGCGGAAGTCGTTACGCTCGTTGCAGGTTTGTTTACCGTTGGCAAACTCAACGATGGTGTCGATAAATTCTTCCAGCAACTGCGGCATCGCTTTACCGTGGATCAGCTGACCCGCGTCAAAGTCGATCCAGTGTTTTTTCTTCGCCGCCAGTTCACTGTTGGTAGCGATTTTCACCGTCGGTACAAAGCCGCCGTATGGCGTGCCACGACCAGTACTGAACAGCACCATATGGCAGCCCGCACCCGCCAGGGCGCTGGTCGCTACGGCATCGTTACCCGGCGCACTTAACAAGTTCAGCCCCGGCGTTTTCAGACGCTCGCCGTAACGCAGCACGTCAACCACGACGCTGGAACCCGCTTTCTGGGTACAGCCAAGGGATTTATCTTCCAGCGTGGTGATACCGCCCGCTTTGTTCCCCGGCGATGGGTTTTCATAGATCGGCTGGTCATGGGCAATAAAGTACTGTTTGAAGTCGTTGACCATGGTGACCAGTTTTTCAAACGTTGCTTCGTCGCGGCAATGGTCCATCAGCAACTGCTCTGCGCCAAACATCTCCGGCACTTCGGTCAGTACGGTAGTACCGCCGTTAGCAATCACGTAGTCAGAGAAACGCCCCAGCATCGGGTTAGCAGTAATACCAGAAAGACCGTCAGAACCACCGCACTCCAGACCAAACTTCAGTTCGCTGAGTTTGCCTGGCTCGCGTTTATCGTTGCGCATCACGTTATACAGCTGATGCAAATGCTCGATCCCGGCTTCGATCTCATCATCCTGCTGTTGGCAGATCATGAAATGAACGCGTTCAGGATCGATATCGCCCAACGTTTCACGGAATGCGGCAACCTGGTTGTTTTCACAGCCCAGACCAATCACCAGCACTGCGCCCGCGTTCGGGTGGCGCACCATGTTTTGCAGCATGGTGCGGGTGTTGATGTGATCGTCGCCCAGTTGTGAGCAGCCGTAGGTGTGGCTGAAGAGGAACACGCCGTCGGTACCTTCGGCGTTGTTGGTCTCTTTCAGGAAACGGTTCTGGATTTGCCGCGCGATGCCGTTGACACAGCCCACGGTTGGCAGGATCCACAGCTCATTACGCACCCCGACATCGCCGTTAGCGCGACGATAGATCTGCACTTCACGATCTGCCGCTTGCGCAGGCAGATCCTGAAAATCAGGTTGATAGCGATACTGATCCAGATCGCTCAGATTCGTGCGCGTATTGTGGGCGTGGACGTGTTCCCCCGCCGCAATATCCGCCAATGCATAACCAATCGGCAGGCCATATTTGATGACGTTGGCCCCTTTTGCGATATCCGTTAACGCAAATTTATGTCCACGAGCAACATCCTGGCGCAGCGTAACAGTCTGGTTATCGACACTGACTTCTGTGCCTTCAGCCAAATCTGCTAAAGCGACCGCGACGTTATCCAGCGCATGGATCTTGATGTATTGCATATCAACCCCAGACCTTAGTTCAGTTCAATGGCGAAGTAGTCACGCGCATTGTTAAAGCAAATATTTTTCACCATCTCGCCCAGCAGGTTGATGTCCGCCGGTGCTTCGCCCGCTTCCACCCAGCGACCGATCATCTGGCACAGAATGCGGCGGAAGTATTCGTGACGGGTGTATGACAGGAAGCTACGGCTGTCAGTCAGCATACCGACAAAGCGGCTCAGCAGACCGAGCTGCGCCAGTTGGGTCATCTGACGTTCCATACCGTCTTTCTGATCGTTAAACCACCAGCCGGAACCGAACTGCATTTTGCCCGGCATACCTTCGCCCTGGAAGTTACCGATCATGGTGCCCAGCACTTCGTTATCGCGCGGGTTCAGGCAGTAGAGAATGGTTTTCGGCAGCAGGTTTTCTTCGTTCTGCTTGCTCAGCAGCTTAGACAACTCTTCCGCCATCGGACGGTCGTTGATGGAGTCAAAGCCTACATCCGGCCCCAGCAGTTTGAACTGACGCAGGTTGTTATTACGCAGCGCGCCAATGTGGTACTGCTGTACCCAGCCGCGACGTGCATATTCGGCACCAAGGAACACCAGTACCGCAGTTTTGAACTGTGCCACTTCGTGCTCGCTCAGGGGTTCGCCAGCCAGACGGCGCGCCAGAATGCTGTCCAGTTCCGCTTCGTTCGCTTCAGCAAACATCACCACGTCCAGCGCATGGTCAGACACTTTACAGCCGTGAGCGGCGAAGTGATCCAGACGTTTGGTCAAGGCAGTTTGCAGGTCAGCAAAGCGGCGAATGTCGGTATCGGAAACTTCGCCCAGCTTCGCCATGTAGTCGTTAAAGGTCGCCTGTTCGATGTTGAAGGCTTTGTCCGGACGCCAGCTCGGCAGCACTTTGATGGTGAAAGAGCCGTCTTTGGCGATCTCTGCGTGATGCTCCAGAGAATCGATCGGGTCATCGGTGGTGCCGACCATTTTCACGTTCATCTGCTGCATGATGCCGCGCGCGGAGAAGTTATCCTGCGCCAGCAGTTCGTTACATTCGTTCCAGATTTCATCGGCAGTTGACGGAGAAAGCAATTTGCCAGTGATACCAAACGGACGACGCAGTTCGAGGTGCGTCCAGTGGTATAACGGGTTGCCGATAGTGTGCGGAACAGTCGCCGCCCAGGCGTCAAATTTTTCACGGTCAGACGCATCACCGGTACACAGACGCTCGGCCACACCGTTGGTACGCATAGCGCGCCATTTGTAGTGATCGCCTTTCAGCCAGATGTCATACAGGTTTTTAAAACGATAGTCTTCCGCAATCTGCTGCGGCGGCAAATGGCAATGGTAATCGAAAATCGGCTGGTCTTTTGCGTAGTCGTGATACAGACGGCGGGCAAATTCGGTATCTAACAGGAAATCTTCAGTCATAAACGGAGTCATTTTCGTCTTCCTCTCAACGAGTGAGCTAGCTTGCTTATGGTGCGATGCTGACAAAGTTATCACACCAATTTCCAGAGTCCGAAGATATTTTCGTGAGTTAGATCAATAAACGTAGTTAAAAAAATTACTCTCAAAGTGGTAAATCTCTCTGCAGGCCGCGCCAGTACTGGCCTCGCTGTCGTCAGGTAATGTCCCTACAAATATTCGCACATTTGTGATGGCTCTCACCTTTTAAAGTTGTATGACAAGTTATCTTTCTGCCGTCGCAAATCATAAGTCGACGGAATGCAAATTGCCGATTCATTCATTTGTTAGATGAATCGGGTTAACCGGTACGGAAGCCGAATTAGCACGAAACTTTCATGGCAACGTTCGGGGCGTGCCGGTTTTTTTTCGGTTACCCGGTCGTAACTAACATCTTCAGCCTCTGGCGGGATGATGGCCGCGCTTCCTGCGGATATAACAAAACGATGAGGTTTTACATGCGTAAAATTAAAGGGTTACGTTGGTATATGATCGCACTGGTGACGCTCGGCACCGTGCTTGGTTACCTGACGCGTAACACTGTGGCGGCAGCTGCGCCAACTCTGATGGAAGAGTTAAACATCTCCACCCAACAGTATTCCTATATCATCGCAGCCTATTCTGCTGCTTATACGGTCATGCAACCGGTAGCAGGTTATGTACTGGATGTGCTGGGTACGAAAATCGGTTATGCAATGTTTGCTGTGCTGTGGGCCGTGTTCTGTGGTGCAACCGCGCTGGCTGGTAGCTGGGGTGGCCTGGCGATTGCTCGTGGTGCAGTCGGTGCCGCGGAAGCAGCGATGATCCCGGCGGGTCTGAAAGCCAGCTCCGAATGGTTTCCGGCGAAAGAGCGTTCCATCGCGGTAGGTTACTTTAACGTAGGTTCTTCGATTGGTGCGATGATTGCGCCGCCGCTGGTGGTATGGGCAATCGTAATGCACAGCTGGCAGATGGCATTTATCATCTCCGGTGCATTGAGCTTTATCTGGGCGATGGCATGGCTGATTTTCTATAAACATCCACGCGACCAGAAGCATCTGACCGATGAAGAACGCGACTATATTATTAATGGTCAGGAAGCCCAGCACCAGGTGAGCACGGCGAAGAAAATGTCCGTTGGTCAGATCCTGCGTAACCGTCAGTTCTGGGGTATCGCGCTGCCGCGTTTCCTGGCAGAACCGGCCTGGGGTACTTTTAACGCGTGGATCCCGCTGTTCATGTTTAAAGTTTACGGCTTTAACCTGAAAGAGATCGCGATGTTCGCCTGGATGCCGATGCTGTTTGCTGACCTCGGTTGTATCCTCGGTGGTTACCTGCCGCCGCTGTTCCAGCGTTGGTTTGGTGTGAACCTGATCGTTTCCCGTAAGATGGTCGTAACGCTGGGTGCTGTGCTGATGATTGGCCCGGGTATGATCGGTCTGTTCACCAACCCGTATGTCGCAATTATGCTGCTGTGTATCGGTGGTTTTGCCCACCAGGCACTGTCTGGCGCGCTGATTACGCTCTCTTCTGACGTGTTCGGTCGTAACGAAGTGGCGACGGCGAACGGTTTAACCGGGATGTCCGCATGGCTGGCAAGTACGCTGTTTGCGCTGGTTGTCGGTGCACTGGCTGACACCATCGGCTTCAGCCCGCTGTTCGCAGTTCTGGCAGTATTTGACCTGCTGGGTGCGCTGGTTATCTGGACCGTGTTGCAGAACAAACCGGCGATTGAGGTGGCGCAGGAAACACATAACGATCCCGCACCGCAACATTAACGTTTAACTTAAGTTGTAATGACGAAGCCGCCTTATCAGACGGCTTCGTCGTTTATATAGAAAAAAGCGTTTGTCCGGTTTGCAGGGTTAATTGATGGTTGGCAAGGAAGGCGTAAAGATTACTGACAATTTGCCCATGTAGTACCCGGCCTGTTTATCCATCACGCTGAATTTATCGACTGCCAGAGTCAAGGGTGTCGGCACACACATCACGGCATAGCGAATACCGGGCAGTACCACCGGACGCACACGTTTCAGGTTAATGCTGTTCCAGACCATATTTTCATTATTGCGCACATCAATTTGCCCACCGGTTTCCGGGTTGTACATTTTGACCCGGTAATCAATGCGTTCTCCCTCGTCGGTGGTGGTCCCTCCCTGACGATAGATAGAGAAGTAACCGTCTCTGCGCCCTGCAGCTGGTCGCCCTTCATCTTTGAGCATGATTTCATAACTGATGGCATTACCGTTAAAACCATCGTACAGGCACATGTCCAACATGGTCAGATCTTGCGCGTAGTTGCTGCCGTTAACGCTTCCTGTTGGATGCAAGTCTAACTGCACCCTTGGCGTGGCGTGGGCGAACTCCGGGAAGAACACGTCAATATGGTTGGGGTCGAGCGTATTCAGGGTAATATTTGCGAAATAGTCCTGGGCCGGGCTGTTCGAATGTAATTTAACTTTCCCCTTCCAGACGCCACCAATCGGCAAATTCTTCATCTCTGTCTGCTCAAGGTAGAGCGTAAGAAACTTTGTATCGTATATATAATAATGTTGACCATCTTCTGTACATGAAGATCTATTAGAATCCTTAAGATTCGTCTGAAGCCCTTTGCCCCCCTTGCATCCTGGCGGCGCTTCATCGCTACTTACAATGGCTGTTTTAAATCCTTTGAGTTTTACCGGCCAACGCATCCCACTGCGTTGTTCAGTTAAATAGATTTGTACTGTCGATATATTTCCATTAGCTGTACAGGTTTGTTGGAGGTCAGGATACGAACATTCATACCACATATATCCATTATTTCCTGCCGACGCTTCATCCTTCCAGAAGTAATAATCCGCTCTACCAGATGCCAAATCATACGTAATTTCACTGGTCACGTCAGGAGCTGCCTGAACGCCAGTGAGCGTGCCAAACAAGCCCAATATCGCTGCAATCAATCGATTTCTCATGGTGCAACCTCCCTTTGCGCCGTCTGAACGTTTCCACGTAATTTAGGCTGTTTCAACTGTGCCTGAACCTGAATCGACTCCGGTAATTGTGAATAAGTCACCACACTACAAGTAACATCTCCGCTGTAACGAATGCTGGCGCGTTTCTTTACAACACTCAGTGGACACTTAAGGAATTGCTGCCCGGAAAGCAGATAGAGCTCTTTTTCGCTGCCGTTAATTTCAAGTGTAAATCCGCCATCTTCAGCTACCAGTAACATGGCGCTGTTCAGCCCCACAATCGGGAATTTTTTCACCGCTGCCGGCAGTAATAAACGACCGATATAGTTGTAGTTAAAGCTGGCAGACACTTCGCGATAGCGCAGCTTGCCAGGCAACAACATTAATTCACGATTCCCTGCACCGTTAATGATGTTTGTTGTCCCCTGCTGATTGCCCTGGCTACTGTCGTTAACCTCAACAAAACCAGACTGAAATCCAGGATAAGGGAACAACACACTGTCACTTTGACCAAGCTGCAAAGTTCGGCTGCCTGCCACCCGCGCTTCGAGTTGCAGATCCTGACTCTCTTCATCCTGTTCAGAGAAGCCTTTCACATCCACCAGTACCGCACCCAGCAAATCGTCTGTACCACTGGCTCCCAAATTAACGCCATAGCGACTGACAGCCAGCGTAGAGCTATAAGTGCCCGTAAAGGCCGAAAGATGATCATGATTCTTACGGTCATAACTATCAGATACGGTAGCGTAGACATTTCCGTATTGCCCATCCCAACGCCCGTTAACCGCGCTGTTTATGGTATCGGTGTTCAGGCCTCCGACGGTTACGCCAAGTTCTTTATGGCTGAATGAATCGTTATAAAAGGTATGCGATAACTGCCATGACGTTTGATCGCCATCCTGTTCGCTATAACGATAATCCGTAGACACATTTGTTGAATGGCTGTTGTTATTGCTATCCATCGTTGGCGTGTCAGATAACGAAAACGATAAGTACAAGCCGTTGTCGTCGTTATCGCCACCGTTGTCATTACGATGGAAAACACCGACTGACGTACTCAAAATCCAGTCACGCATCACAAAAGCGCGGGAAGCGCTAAGTTGTACAGTTTCAGAGATACTTTGCGCTGTTGTCTGGCGAAGATAGTTATTTTCAAAGCTCTGCTGTTTATCCCAACGCAAACTATCATCAGTGTTATTTTGTGTGCGGGTATAACCCAGCATCATATTCCAGCCGACAAAATTCTGTGAAACCGTCGCGGAAATACTTTCATAACAGCTTAAGGCGTTATAGCTCTCTCTGCTGTCGGTTGTACAAGCATCGCCGTCAGAGTTGGTCCGATAAAAGCCCAACGTCGGCCATCCCGGATTACTCCAGTTGGCCTGTTGCATATCACCTTTGCCGCCGTCATCGTTACGGAACACGCTGGCGCTGATTGCAAGATTCCCCACCCCGCCTAAATCTGCCGTCCAGTTATTACCTAACTCGAAAGCACTCACATCATCGGCATTCGCCAGCCCTGCGTAGAGCTCATATTGCGGATGTAATGGCAGGCGTACTCCTAGCTGATAAGCTGAACTTTCATCATCAGAAACCTGTGATGTAGTTTTACCTGCCTGTAAGAACCATTGCGCATTTCCGTCAGTCAGACCGCCGGTTTTGGTAAACGGCACAAGCTCGGTGCGGGTGAGTTGGTTATTTTCGTAGACTTTTAATGCCACGCTGTAGCTGCCAGGCGGAAAGGAACTGGTATCAATAAATTGCGAACCACTATTGAGATAAAACGATCCCAAAAGTTGCTCATTACGATAAGCGTCAACACGAGAATTGCGCGAAAGCAGAACCATTACTGGGGTTCCTTGCTGGCTTTGCGCCTGGTTTAAATAGCTCAGTGTCGACCCGATACGCATCCCATCAATTGCACCGAGTGGCAGAAAGTTAAAGGTAAAGTTCCCGCCTTGTGCATTAAATAGTGTGCGGTTGTCCATGCGACCCGCCTGCACATAATAACGACGTAAAAAATCATAACGATAATAGAGATCGCTGACGTCAGCATTACTGTCACTGACATCATCTGCATCATAACCGTTGAAATTCCAGTGTGCACCAATATAACTATTTTCTGTTATTCCCAGCGCACCGTTTCCCTGAATAGACAACGATTGGTAATCATCCTGTGCCAGAACATTGATGTCTTGCTGATGTATAAAAGCATTAACAGTATTTTTGTCTGGATTTAAATATAATGACTTCGCATCGAAAGCTGAATTCCATTGCGGATTAATAAACAACGTTGCCGAACTTTCTTCATCATTATAGATTATTTCCAGCGTATCGGTATTCAGAAAACCACACCCTGAGTCAGTACGTACATAACCGCAAGCCAATTCACCGTGGCGAGCTAGCGGCTGCGATAATTTTTCTTTCACTATATGCGCGATTTTCTGATCGTCTACATCCAGTTCCAGCTTGTTATATAGACTTGCTGGATCAAGAAATGTTACGGTATCAAGATTAACCATTGCATAATATTTACCGAGACTTTTCCCTGAAAAATAAACCTCGATATACTCCTGCTGTCCCTGAGCAATAACCTCAAACCCTGCGGGAATTTTGGTTAATGTCGCCTCTGCCGGGCTGAGACTCGCCAGGATCAAAAGAGCCAGTAATTTTTTATCCATGGCAATCCTGAAATCCATAACAAATACTAAAACAGTTAAAATAAGGGAGGGCTACCCCTCCCTTTGTTACGTGTTAATTCTGTTATCTGGATTAGATATCCTGAGACAGATAAATGCTTACTACACCACGGTAGATGCCTGTCTCCAGAACACCTTTGGTGGTTTGAGCAAACATCAGGTTTTTAGCCAGAGAACCGTTAGTTAACGCATCGGAAGCAAAGATTTTGGTTGCGGTAAAAGTGGTTGCCGCATCAGCTTTAATTTCTTCACCGCCCCAGGTTACTGTCAGCGGAACAATCTTGCTAGCATCCAGGCTTTGAACCAGTTGCGCCGGGGAAACTAACTGCATTTTTACATCTTTGGTAACGTCGTTAGACCAGATTTTGGTCATCAACTGGTAAGATTGCAGACCCTGCCCCGGCAGATATTGCATTTCTACTGCTTTCGGCAACGCGGTGTTATCGGTCTGTGTCATATCCAGAGCGGCATCAACGTTGGCCGTTACAGTAATATCCTTTTGTACTGCCAATGCGGAGCCTGCAACAGAAAACATCGCTGCGACCAGAAGAGATTTTGCAAATACCTTTTTCATTACTATTCCTTCGTTTATTACAATGATAATTAATGGACCGCCAGTTCAAACTCGCCATTATCTTTGGTGATCCAGTTATTATATTTGACAACGATTTTGTCGTAGCCAGATATGCTTTCAAGATTTCTTTCCTGACCAGGGAAGATGTTTTTATTTACGGTCTGTATCTTACAATTTTCTTTGCTATTATTTTTACAATAAGCGATCGTTAAAATCTTTAAGCGTTGATTCCCTGCATTAACTAATTTTTGGGCAGCATTTACTTCTAACTTAGCAATAGGTTGCTGAGGTGGAACACTAACAACAATCCCCCAAATTAAGTTAACTGTTAACTGCATAGAGAGATCTTTTTTATCTGTGGCAACGTCATCAATACTGGGAACCGCTTCAAATTTAACGCGATAATTTTTCTCTTTTTGCTCTGGTTCCATCGCAACAAAACGTACGGTTTTGCTACTACCGGCTGGTAAAGCGAATTTAGGTGGCATAACAACCAGATGATTTGCATCACCGGATTTAATCTCAACTTCATTTTCCTGAGGCGTCGATGGATTATCGATACGGAATACTGTCGCCTTGATGTACTGAACTTCATTACTTTTAGATATTACGCGAACGTTGCCTTCACCCTGACTATTAATGGAAACAGCCATAGGATAAACAGTCATATTTGACTGTGCCAAAAAAGGAGCGAACACGAATAAAAGCGGCGTAAGCCGTGATAAGAGATTAATTTTCGCCACCATATAAATTTGATCTTACAATATTGTTTCCAAAAAGTTGGTGTATTAGAGATGTAGATTTATTGTAAGTCAATATAAAAAAGCATTTTTAGTTAATATTAAATTTAAAGGCTGGGAATTAACTTACTGAAATTTAGTAGCTTTCACAATGACGATACTTATTTTTTAGGAATTTATAAATATTCACAATATTAATTCAATACATTAATTCAATCACCAAATTTATATATGACCAATGGCATACCCATGAATAAAGTGGTATGATAACTTCGTCCGCATTCCACTCCGGGAGACGCATATGGAAATCACTGAACCACGCCGTTTGTATCAACAACTTGCCGCTGACCTGAAAGAGCGCATCGAACAGGGCGTCTATCTGGTAGGTGATAAACTGCCTGCAGAACGCTTTATTGCCGATGAAAAGAACGTCAGCCGTACGGTAGTTCGTGAAGCCATCATCATGCTGGAAGTTGAAGGCTATGTCGAAGTGCGTAAAGGTTCAGGTATTCATGTGGTTTCCAACCAGCCGCGCCATCAGCAGGCGGCTGACAATAATATGGAATTCGCCAATTACGGTCCGTTTGAGTTGCTTCAGGCTCGCCAGCTCATCGAAAGTAATATTGCCGAGTTCGCGGCAACTCAGGTAACGAAACAAGACATCATGAAACTGATGGCCATTCAGGAACAGGCGCGCGGCGAACAATGCTTCCGTGATTCCGAGTGGGATTTACAGTTCCACATTCAGGTAGCCCTGGCGACGCAGAACTCCGCCCTGGCGGCCATCGTTGAAAAAATGTGGACCCAACGTAGCCATAACCCGTACTGGAAAAAACTGCACGAACACATTGATTCCCGTACCGTCGATAACTGGTGTGATGACCACGATCAAATCCTCAAGGCGCTGATTCGCAAAGATCCTCATGCTGCTAAGCTGGCAATGTGGCAGCACCTGGAAAACACCAAGATCATGTTATTCAACGAAACCAGCGACGACTTCGAGTTCAATGCCGACCGCTATCTGTTCGCCGAAAACCCGGTAGTGCATCTCGATACGGCCACCAGTGGCAGTAAATGAAACTCCTGTCCGACAGGCGCTGCGACGCGCCTGTTTGTCTCGTCGGTAAGCGAAAAGTATAAAGTGTCAGCCTGTGTAAATCCTCTCGCCACCCTCCCCTGCTTTCAGCAAAATCAGACTCCACGGACATGTAATTTTGATAACGAACAACGTTGACCTTTGTTACAATTAGATTCAATTTGAATTTATGTTTTTGAATGCTTTCTTATCTCACGATTTAACAGGGAATAGTTCAGGCTGTGTTGATGTATCAAACCCGCAGAACATACCAAAACAGCAATAACATTGCGGTAGTGCATCTTTTAAAACCAGCGTGGCGTTAACCGATTCACCAGGAATAATGAATGGAACTTTTGACCCAATTGCTGCAAGCCCTGTGGGCGCAGGATTTTGAAACCCTGGCCAATCCATCGATGATTGGCATGTTGTATTTTGTCTTGTTTGTAATTTTGTTCCTTGAAAACGGCTTGCTTCCAGCGGCCTTTTTACCGGGCGACAGTTTACTGGTATTGGTCGGCGTGTTGATTGCGAAAGGCGCGATGGGTTACCCGCAAACGATTCTGCTGCTGACCGTTGCCGCCAGCCTCGGCTGCTGGGTCAGCTATATTCAGGGGCGATGGCTGGGCAATACCCGCACCGTACAAAACTGGCTATCTCATTTACCCGCGCATTATCATCAACGCGCACACCATCTTTTTCATAAACACGGTTTATCGGCGCTGTTAATTGGTCGCTTTATTGCGTTTGTCAGAACACTGCTGCCGACGATTGCCGGGTTATCAGGGCTGAATAACGCGCGCTTTCAGTTTTTCAACTGGATGAGCGGTCTGCTGTGGGTATTGATCCTGACAACTCTGGGTTACATGCTCGGCAAAACGCCGGTATTTTTAAAGTACGAGGACCAGCTGATGTCATGCCTGATGCTGCTCCCGGTGGTGCTGCTGGTGTTTGGCCTGGCAGGTTCTCTGGTCGTGTTATGGAAAAAGAAATATGGAAATCGGGGGTAAGGGATGCAAATACCTCGCATGTCGCTTCGCCAGCTAGCCTGGTCCGGCACTGTTTTACTTCTGGTCGGCACGCTGTTGCTGGCCTGGTCCGCGGTTCGCCAGCAAGAGTCTACGCTGGCGATTCGTGCCGTTCATCAAGGCACAACGATGCCAGACGGTTTTTCGATCTGGCATCACCTTGACGCTCATGGCATTCCTTTCAAAAGTATCACCCCCAAAAACGACACTCTGTTAATTACATTTGACTCCAGCGACCAGAGCGCCGCCGCAAAAGCGGTCCTCGACAGAACATTGCCCCATGGCTACATCATTGCGCAGCAGGACAATAACAGTCAGGCTATGCAGTGGCTGACCCGGTTACGGGATAACTCTCATCGCTTCGGATAACTTCCTGTTATCCGAAACATATCACTCACTTTGGTGATTTCACCGTAACTGTCTATGATTAATGAGGCGGTGGTTAACACTACCGCTTCGTTGTCTGGACAATCGTTCCTTTGTAATAGGTCCGAATCACAATGGAAGGTTCAAGAATGAAATACCGCATCGCTTTAGCTGTTTCTCTCTTTGCTCTTAGTGCCGGTAGTTATGCCACTACCCTGTGTCAGGAAAAGGAGCAAAATATCCTTAAGGAGATCAGCTATGCCGAAAAACACCAAAACCAGAATCGTATTGACGGTCTGAATAAAGCCCTGAGTGAAGTCCGGGCCAACTGTTCAGATAGCCAGCTGCGTGCCGATCATCACAAGAAAATCGCAAAGCAGAAAGATGAGGTGGCGGAACGCCAGCAAGATTTAGCCGAGGCGAAGCAAAAAGGCGATGCCGATAAGATTGCCAAACGCGAACGGAAACTGGCAGAAGCGCAGGAAGAGCTGAAAAAGCTGGAAGCGCGCGACTACTAACTCACAATAGTCACTACTTACTCACCTGGAGAAAACTATGTCGAAAGAACACACTACGGAACATCTGCGTGCTGAGTTGAAATCCCTTTCCGATACGCTGGAAGAGGTGCTTAGCTCATCTGGCGAGAAGTCGAAAGAAGAGTTGAGTAAGATTCGTAGCAAAGCGGAGCAGGCACTGAAACAGAGCCGTTATCGCCTGGGTGAAACCGGTGATGCCATCGCCAAACAAACCCGTGTCGCGGCGGCGCGTGCTGATGAGTATGTGCGTGAAAATCCGTGGACCGGCGTGGGAATTGGCGCTGCAATCGGTGTAGTGCTCGGCGTTCTGCTGTCGCGTCGTTAATTATGGCGGACACTCATCACGCGCAAGGGCCCGGTAAAAGCGTTCTGGGCATCGGGCAGCGAATTGTTTCCATCATGGTTGAAATGGTGGAAACACGTCTGCGGCTGGCGGTGGTGGAGCTGGAAGAGGAAAAAGCTAATCTCTTTCAACTTTTACTGATGCTGGGCCTGACGATGCTTTTCGCTGCATTTGGTCTTATGAGCCTGATGGTGCTAATTATTTGGGCGGTTGATCCGCAATATCGCCTGAATGCGATGATTGCCACCACCGTGGTGTTGCTGCTACTGGCACTGATTGGCGGTATCTGGACGTTACGTAAATCGCGTAAATCCACCTTGCTGCGCCATACACGCCATGAGCTGGCAAACGATCGGCAACTGCTCGAGGAGGAGTCCCGTGAGCAGTAAAGTCGAACGTGAACGACGTAAGGCGCAACTGCTTAGCCAGATCCAGCAACAACGGCTGGATCTTTCCGCCAGTCGTCGTGAATGGCTGGAGGCAACAGGCGCTTACGATCGTCGCTGGAATATGCTGCTAAGTCTGCGCTCCTGGGCGCTGGTTGGCAGTAGCGTGATGGCGATCTGGACGATTCGCCATCCTAATATGCTGGTCCGCTGGGCCAGACGCGGTTTTGGCGTATGGAGCGCCTGGCGTCTGGTTAAAACGACCCTCAAGCAGCAACAGCTTCGCGGTTAACTTCCCTCTGGCCGGAGCAATTCCGGCCTTATCCCTCAAATTTTTTGAAGATTTTTGACAGTTTTCCTTGCTAACAATCATCATTCACCACGTTTATGATTCTCTCCATCGACAGCAACGACGCTAATACCGCGCCCTTGCACAAAAAAACAATCAGCAGCCTGAGTGGCGCAGTGGAGAGTATGATGAAAAAATTAGAAGATGTTGGTGTACTGGTAGCGCGCATTTTAATGCCGATTCTGTTTATTACCGCAGGCTGGGGAAAAATCACCGCTTACTCTGGTACCCAACAATATATGGAAGCAATGGGTGTCCCGGGTTTTATGCTGCCGCTGGTGATTCTGCTTGAGTTCGGTGGTGGTCTGGCAATCCTGTTCGGTTTCCTGACTCGCACCACAGCCCTGTTTACTGCGGGCTTTACGCTGCTGACGGCATTTTTATTTCACAGCAACTTTGCTGAAGGCGTCAACTCGCTGATGTTCATGAAAAACCTGACAATTTCTGGCGGATTCCTGCTGCTGGCAATTACCGGTCCGGGCGCGTATAGCATCGACCGCCTGCTGAATAAAAAGTGGTAAGCACGCGCTATACTTAACGATAAAAAACGAGGAGGAAGCTCCTCGTTTTTGCTATTGGAGGAGAGAAAAATGGGTCAACTGATTGACGGCGTCTGGCATGACACCTGGTACGATACCAAATCTACCGGCGGTAAATTTCAACGTTCAGCTTCCGCATTTCGTAACTGGCTCACTGCCGATGGCGCACCTGGCCCCACTGGCACAGGCGGTTTTATCGCAGAGAAAGATCGTTATCATCTCTATATTTCACTCGCCTGCCCGTGGGCGCACCGCACGCTGATCATGCGCAAACTCAAAGGACTGGAACCGTTTATTTCCGTTTCCGTAGTGAACCCGCTGATGCTGGAAAACGGCTGGACCTTTGATGACAGTTTTCCGGGAGCAACCGGAGATACGCTCTATCAACATGAATTTCTGTATCAGCTTTATCTCCACGCCGATCCACACTACAGCGGACGAGTTACTGTTCCCGTGCTGTGGGACAAAAAGAACCACACCATCGTCAGCAACGAATCAGCAGAAATCATCCGCATGTTCAATACCGCGTTTGATGCGCTGGGCGCAAAAGCGGGTGATTACTACCCACCAGCCCTGCAAACGAAAATTGACGAACTTAACGGCTGGATTTATGACACCGTTAACAACGGCGTGTATAAAGCTGGTTTTGCCACCAGCCAGCAAGCCTACGACGAGGCGGTGGCGAAAGTGTTTGAATCGCTGGCGCGACTGGAGCAGATTTTAGGCCAGCATCGTTACCTGACCGGCAACCAGCTAACCGAAGCCGATATTCGCCTGTGGACCACGCTGGTCCGTTTTGATCCAGTGTATGTGACCCACTTCAAGTGTGATAAGCACCGCATCAGCGATTACCTTAATCTGTATGGCTTCCTGCGTGATATCTACCAGATGCCGGGAATTGCCGAAACAGTCAATTTCGATCACATCCGTAATCATTACTTCCGCAGCCATAAGACCATCAACCCTACGGGGATTATTTCAATTGGTCCATGGCAGGATCTCGATGAACCGCATGGACGAGATGTTCGCTTCGGTTAAAAAAAGGCACCTTACGAGGTGCCTCTGATAATTAGCTAAGTGCATGTTGTTCATGTCGGATGCGGCGTGAACGCCTTATCAAACCTACAAAACATTTATATTCAATATGTTGCAATGACCGCGCAGGCCAGATAAGCGTAGCGCATCTGGCGATTTTGCGCTTGTCATCAGTCTTAGCGCGCCTTCACAGCACTTTATTAATTCCTTGAACGAATATTTACTGCCATTTCATTCACGTCTATTCTTAATTTGCTGCTTTAAAAACAAGTGATTGAGCAAAATTGAGGCAAAAATGGACTGGTATCTGAAAGTACTAAAAAATTATGTCGGTTTCCGGGGTCGTGCGCGGCGCAAAGAGTACTGGATGTTTATTCTGGTCAACATCATCTTTACGTTCGTGCTGGGGCTGCTGGATAAAATGTTAGGCTGGCAACGCGCTGGTGGCGAAGGCATCCTGACGACAATCTACGGTATTCTGGTGTTTTTACCGTGGTGGGCAGTTCAGTTCCGCCGCCTGCACGACACCGACCGCTCGGCGTGGTGGGCACTGTTGTTCTTAATCCCGTTTATCGGCTGGCTTATTATCATCGTCTTTAACTGCCAGGCGGGTACGCCAGGCGAAAACCGCTTTGGACCAGATCCGAAACTGGAACCTTAAAACAAATCTGCTCGCCGGATGTCTGACTCATCCGGCTTTTATCATCATGTTGATGAATGAATAATTTACTAATGTTTATTTAAAATATTTCAATGTCGTTATATAAATTACCTATAAAAAACAACCATGTATTTATCTTAAATATCAAAACCTTTATAACATCCGAAAAAGAAAGATACGAATAGCATTTACACAATACCCGGAATAGACTTTCGTCACTTTTAATTAAAGGGATGTTTTTATGCAGTGGTATTTAGCCGTATTAAAAAATTATGTTGGTTTCTCTGGTCGCGCACGTCGTAAAGAGTACTGGATGTTTACTCTGATTAACGCCATCGTCGGCGCTATTATCAATGTCATTCAATTGATTTTAGGTTTAGAGTTTCCATTCCTTTCTCTCATTTACCTGGCAGCAACAATCATTCCGGTCATTGCTCTGTGTGTTCGTCGTCTGCACGATACTGACCGTTCAGGTGCGTGGGCGCTTCTCTATCTGGTACCGATCATTGGCTGGTTAGTTCTGTTTGTATTTGCCTGTTTAGAAGGCAATTCTGGCAGCAATCGTTACGGAAACGATCCTAAGTTTGGTTCAAATTAATCTTAGAATTGGGGCGACATTTCGCCCCTTTTTATTAATAATAACAAATATTATTTTCCGCTAAAAAGTTTGGGAATTTCCCGCAGACACCAGGATTTCGCTTCCCCCATACTGTCACGACGCCAGGCCATAATAATATCGATCTCGCTGGTCGATTCCGGGCTGACGACACGCAACCGCCCTTCCGCAATATCTTTTTCGACCATCGGATACGGCATCGTCGCCACGCCAAGCCCCGCCAGTAATGCCTGACGTTTATCTTCAATCGTGCTCACCGTTAAGCGCGGCTGTTTGTCCAGCAGCTGTACGGTCAACACCGGGCGCTCACGAGCGGTATCCGCTACCGCAATTCCACGATATTTCACGCGCGTCACTTCAGATAACGGTTCCGGCTCCTGATGAATCGGGTGATCAGGCGCGGCAACGTAGACGTTCATTAACGTATAGAGCTTGCGCGAGTTGATCTCCGACGAGGAACGAAAATGCATATCCGGCGCGATAACAATATCCGCCCGCCCCTGCTCCAGTCGTTCCCACGCCCCCGCCAGCACTTCGGTGATGATTGCCAGTTGGGTATTGGCTTTTGCCGCCAGTTTGTCGATTAACGGGAAAAAGGCAGGTGTCGGTACCAGCGCTTCGGTCACAATGGTGAGATGCGTTTCCCAACCGCGCGCGAGGGCTTCCGCATCGGTAGTCAGTTTATCTGCGGCTTCCAGCAAAACGCGCCCTCGCTCCAGCAACATCCTCCCGACATTGGTGAATTTGGTGCGATGGCCCGAGCGGTCAAACAGCACCACATCCAGCTCTTCTTCCAGTTTTTGCATGGTGTAGCTAAGTGCGGAAGGCACGCGTCCCAGCTCATCCGCCGCCGCCGCAAAACTGCCCCGGCGATCGATCGCATCCATAACCCGTAGTGCTTCCAGCGTTAATGCCCTTTCTTTGGCCATTTCGTTCTCATTCAGGAAATTTGAACATACCGGGCAGAATATCTGGCTAACAATGTAGCGTCCAGCCCCTTACCATAAAAGGAAGTAAAGAGAGGTCAAGAATTATGATTACTACCCGAACTGCCAGGCAGTGTGGACAAGCAGACTACGGATGGTTGCAGGCCCGGTATACTTTTTCCTTTGGACACTACTTCGACCCGAAATTGTTAGGCTATGCCTCCCTGCGTGTGCTTAACCAGGAAGTGCTGGCCCCAGGTGCCGCCTTTCAGCCGCGAACCTATCCCAAAGTCGATATTTTAAATGTGATTCTGGATGGAGAAGCAGAGTATCGCGACAGCGAAGGCAATCATGTTCAGGCCAGCGCCGGTGAGGCGTTGCTGCTCTCTACCCAGCCGGGTGTCAGCTACAGCGAACACAATCTCAGCAAAGACAAACCGTTAACACGAATGCAGCTTTGGCTGGACGCCTGCCCGCAGCGAGAGAATCCGCTGATTCAAAAACTGGCGCTTAATATGGGCAAGCAGCAATTAATCGCCTCGCCAGAGGGTACGATGGGAAGCCTGCAATTACGCCAGCAAGTGTGGCTGCACCATATCGTGCTCGACAAAGGCGAAAGTGCGAATTTCCAGTTGCATGGGCCACGCGCGTATTTGCAATCGATTCACGGGAAATTTCATGCGCTTACGCATCATGAAGAGAAAGCGGCGCTGACCTGCGGTGATGGGGCGTTTATTCGTGACGAGGCTAACATTACGCTGGTTGCCGATTCCCCACTGCGCGCTTTGCTGATAGATTTGCCTGTCTAGTTGTTTTTACAGGGAGATGATGATGAGTAAAAAATCGGCCAAAAAGCGCCAGCCAGTGAAGCCCGTGGTGGCGAAAGAACCTGCTCGCACCGCCAAAAATTTTGGCTATGAAGAGATGTTGAGCGAGCTGGAAGCCATCGTCGCGGATGCTGAAACGCGTTTAGCCGAGGATGAAGCTACCGCGTAAAGACAGGTTGCCGGATGCGGCGAAAACGCCTTATCCGGCCTACAAAATCCAACAACATTAACGAATTAAACAACCCGTAGGCCGGATAAGATGCGCCAGCATCGCATCCGGCATCAGGTACAAAACACAACAACATCAACAAGTTGAGCACCCCGTAGGCCGGATAAGGTGCGCCAGCATCGCATCCGGCACAATACTCAAAACCTGGCGTTTATCTGGCCTTGCTCGCCATAATCTCGATAATCTGCCGATCCGTTTGCTGCATCGAATGGCTTGCTAACGCACACAGGTTGGCAATCGACTGCTCAACATCATGCGCCACGATCCCTTCATTGCCGGTCACGGCGGTATCATCCAGCGCCATTAACACCGCTTTCCACGCAGCCGAAGCACTGGTCGAAACCTTCATCGCGCAGCTGTTCGACGCACCATCGCAAATCATGCCGCTGACATCGCCGATCATACTGCTGATCGCCATCGAGATGGTTTCATAACGCCCATCCACCAGCCATGCCATCCCGGCGGCGGCCCCCATTGCTGCGGTCGTTGCGGCACAAAGTGCAGACAAACGCGGTAACTGGTTATGGATGTAAATTGCGCTCAAATGAGAAAGCATCAGCGCACGCGCCAGCCGTTCATCATCCGCTCCGAAGTGTTCTGCTACCACCACCACAGGCATTGTTGCGGTGATCCCCTGGTTACCCGAGCCGGAGTTACTCATAGCCGGAAGCGTAGCGCCGCCCATACGCGCATCGGATGCCGCGCTGGTACGAATCACAATGGATGAAGAGAGATCTTTCGCCAGCAAACCGCGCTCGCACTGTTTTTCCAGCGTCGCGCCAATATGCAGCCCCCACTTACCGCTCAAACCTTCCTGCGATAACGCACAATTTAGCTTCGCGGAATCGAGAATAAAGCGGATCGCCGCAAACGGGACTTCATTGACGAACTTCAGGATCTCAGCCAGCGTCGTTCTGGAAAGCACCGTCAGCGGAGACTCTTGCTCGCCCTCTGCCACACACGCCTGCTGGGTAAACACCACACCATTGTGCGTCTCAATATGCACAATGTTGGTATGCCCGCCGACGATGGTGACACACGCCCACTTCTCACCGTTCCAGACTTTGGCGCGTGAGAAGAGGATTTCATTGCAAGGTTCCTGGATCTTAACGGAGACTTTCCCCGCCGCCAGCAGTGCTTTGGCATCGGCAATTGCCTGCGCAGTTGCGTCTTTCAGCACTTCCAGCCCGGCGTTGGCATTTCCACCTAACGCCCCCAGCGCCGCCGCAATCGGCAGCCCCACCATTCCCGTGCCGGGAACGGTGACGCCCAGACCGTTCTTCATCAGATTTGGCGAAACCCAGGCTTCTACACGTTCAACCGGACCTTCCAGTTCTGCCGCAGCAACCGCCGCCGCCAGCGCCAGTGAAATCGGTTCAGTACATCCCAGCGCCGGTTTTACTTCCTCCTGAACGGCGAGGATGTAACGCTGCCATAACGGATTTAAAGTCGAATCAAACATATTAAAAACCTTAAAATTTCAGGTAAATCAAGAAAATGCCAGGAACGGAGAAACACAAAGCAACAAACCAGTGACGATAATCAGGTACAGAGACATCCCTTTGTATTTGTGCAATGCCGGTACTTTGTAAACCAGCCACGCCGGGATCAGGCACCCTACCATGCCGAAAATCGGGCTACAGATAGAGGTGAAGCTCAACACCGGTGCGTTCAGTACGATGGCGCTCCAGGCCAGCAAAATGGCGAAAATCATGATGCCGCGCTGAACAAGATTTTCGTTAATCTTCTCGGCAGGCATCTTGCGACGCAGGATGTTCATTACGATCCCTTGCGTTGCTTCGCGAAAACCTAAATAGACGCCAAAGAATGCAGTCATGACAGCAAAGATATTGAGAATGACGCTGACCACTTTCACCCACGCTGCGCCGTCACCGCTAATAAACTGTGCGGCAATCGCCAGCGCGGAAATATTCTGCTCATAGGCTTTTACCGCTTCGTCATGTCCCATCGCCAGCGTGAACGACACGGCGTAGAAAAAGACGGTGACAAACAAAATGCCAAACGCGATATTCATTGCCCGCAATGCTTTATGCCGCGCTACTTCAATTGATTTTTCCCGCGAGCGATAAGAGATCACCATCGGGCTTAACGTCTGGATAAACAGAATCGACGTCAGGGTAAACGGCAGCGTAATAATGGCGTTTTTCACCAGCAGCCCCAGCGGCGGTAGCGAACCGACGTTATACAGATGCCACATTCCCACCATCGACACGCCCAGCGCCGCGACCACCAGCAGCTTGGTCAGCACCATGCCGGTCGAAATTTTGAATAACAATTTCTCGCCGCGTGAAGAGATCGCCACCAGAATGCAAATCAGTACCAGACCATAAAAGGGACTGTCTGACAGCAACCCTTCCGTCACGCCGAAGGTATGCAGATAGGAAGCACTATCGTTGGTGATGGCGGTGGAATAGACGAACATCCAAATCACCAGCATTACGAAATAGAGCGCACCTAACAGGATGCCCCAGTTTTTACCTAAATAACCGCTAATGACACTCGGGTAATCTTTACATTCTGGTGATTCTGCCAGCGTATTAATAAACAACCGCTGAAACAGATACATTGCCGGGTAACCAATCACCGATGAGAGCAAAAATACCCACAATCCCATCAAACCGACCTGCACCGGGAGAAAAACAATCCCCGCGCCAATCGCCATCCCGATACTCATAATCACCCAGCCGGTGTCAGTACTGTCGAATTTGATCGCTTCTCGCCACTCGCTCTCACTCATTCCAGCACGACCCGCCGGGGTCGAAGCGTCTGCAATGACGCCTTTATTCGATGCAATTTCCATAATTTCTCGCTCAATATTTTGTAGGGCTTATTATTTTTTTCCGAGCCGCATCAAGGCGATATGCGGTCTACGTTTTTGCAGGCGAGTTATTAGAATAAAGAAATGATACGCGCGAGGTCAGAGAAAATCTTCACAATCAAGACTTTGAAATAACGGAGATGGATAAGAATTTTCTACTAAATTAATCGCAAGAGAATATTCATTCTCTATTTGCGGCAGATCACAAAAAAAAGGTGCACATTTGTGCACCCAAGGATGAAAGCTGACAGCAATGTCAGCCGCAGACCACTTTAATGGCCAGTCCTCCGCGTGATGTTTCGCGGTATTTATCGTTCATATCTTTGCCGGTTTCATACATCGTCTCGATCACTTTATCGAGTGAAACACGCGGTGCCGAGGTGCGGCGCATCGCCATCCGCGCGGCGTTTACTGCTTTCACGACATTAATGGCATTACGTTCAATGCACGGGATTTGTACCTGTCCGGCAACCGGATCGCAGGTCAGCCCAAGGTTATGCTCCATCGCGATTTCCGCCGCATTGCATACCTGCGCCGGACTGCCGCCCAGTAGTTCAGTTAACCCTGCCGCCGCCATTGAACAGGCCACGCCAATCTCCCCCTGACAGCCGACCTCCGCGCCAGAGATGGAGGCGTTCATTTTATACAGCGCGCCAATAGCCCCCGCTGCCAGAAAATAGCGGGCAATTGACCGCTCGTTTACCGGACGACGGAACTTATCGTAATAAGCCAGCACTGCCGGAATAATGCCGCACGCACCGTTAGTCGGTGCCGTTACCACGCGCCCGCCAGCTGCGTTTTCTTCACTAACCGCCAGCGCGTACATGTTGATCCAGTCGATGACATTCATCGGATCGTTAGAGATGTTATCGCTAGAAACCAGCTGACGACGCAGCGCTACGGCACGACGCGGCACATTGAGCGGACCAGGCAGCACGCCTTCAGTGTTCATCCCGCGTTCAATACCGTCATGCATCACTTGCCAGATACGGGCAAACCCTGCGTCAATTTCCGCTTTACTGCGCAGCGCTAGCTCGTTGTGCATCATCAGGCCAGATATAGACAGGCCGTTGTAATCACACATTTTCAGCAGTTCACCTGCTGAGTGGAAATCGTAAGGTACGGACGTTTCGACATCGTGCGACAGGCCGAAGTGTTCTTCTTCGACAATAAACCCGCCGCCGACAGAGTAATAGGTTTTACTTAATAGCGCTTCCTGTCCCTTCCAGGCAGTGATCCGCATTCCGTTCTCATGGCGAGGCAACATTTCGGGATGGAAGATAATGTTCTTTGCTACAGGAAAATCAACAATATGCGCACCAGATGCCACTGGCAGCCGCCCGCTGCGCGTTACTAACTCTATAAATGCAGGGATCTCATCAATGACAACATCCTGCGGACTGTTTCCTGCCAGTCCCATGATAATGGCGACATCCGTGGCATGGCCTTTGCCCGTCAGTGACAACGACCCATACAGATCGACCACAATATGGCTCGTCGCGGTTAATAAGCCGCTACTTTCCAGCCGATCAATAAAACTTTTTCCGGCATTCATTGGCCCCACGGTATGCGAACTGGAGGGACCAATCCCAATTTTGAAAATATCGAATGCACTAATCATATCCACACCCTCGGATTGCCGTTCAGTGAAGTGGAGCGGAACGACCTTGCGACCGTCCCGCTCACGAGGCTTTACGCACTACGTACTGCGATAGCTTCAATTTCCAGCTTCACATCTTTCGGCAAACGCGCAACCTGCACACAGCTCCGGGTCGGGTAGGTCGCCTGATGCTCATCGAAGAACTGCTTATAGACTTCATTGATGGTGGCAAAATCATTCAGATCGGTGATGAACACGGTCATCTTGATGATATCGCCCACGCTCAGCCCGGCAGCAACCACGATCGCTTTGACGTTTTCGAGGCTTAAACGCGCCTGATCTTGCACATCAGCCGGGATCTCACCGGTCTGCGGGCAAACCGGAATTTGCCCGGAGGTGAAGACCATGCTGCCTAAATCAACGCCCTGAACATAAGGGCCGATTGCGCCTGGGGCACGTTGCGTTTCGATAATCTTTTTCATACATCCTCCGGCGTCAGAGCGCCTGGGTAAAAGTACGTGAAATAACATCCTGTTGCTGTTCACGGGTCAGTGCGTTGAAGCGCACGGCGTAGCCAGAGACACGGATTGTCAGGTTAGGATATTTTTCCGGGTGCTCGATGGCATCCAGCAGCATTTCCCGATTCATTACGTTGACGTTGAGGTGTTGACCGCCTTCGACATCCGCTTCGTGGTGGAAATACCCATCCAGCAGGCCGACAAGGTTGGTTTTACGTACTGGATCTTCTTTGCCCAGCGCCGCAGGAACGATTGAGAAGGTGTACGAGATCCCATCTTTGGCGTAGGTGAACGGCAGTTTCGCCACCGACGTCAATGAGGCCACGGCACCTTTGCGGTCACGACCATGCATCGGGTTAGCGCCCGGCGCGAACGGTGTTCCGGCGCGACGACCGTCCGGTGTATTACCGGTTTTCTGGCCGTACACCACGTTAGAAGTGATAGTCAGAATCGACTGGGTAGGGACGGCGTTGCGATAGGTTGGCAGCGCTTTAATTTTCTTCATAAAGCGTTCAACCAGGTCGCAGGCAATGCTGTCTACGCGCTCGTCGTTGTTGCCGTACTGCGGATATTCACCGTCGATTTCAAAGTCCACCGCCAGGCCGTTTTCGTCACGGATTGGTTTCACGCGGGCATATTTGATGGCAGACAGGGAGTCCGTCGCCACCGACAGGCCCGCGATGCCGCATGCCATAGTGCGATAGACATCACGATCGTGCAGCGCCATCAGCGAAGCTTCGTAGCTGTACTTGTCGTGCATGTAGTGAATGATATTCAGCGCGCTGATGTACTGCACCGCCAGCCAGTCCATGAAGTGATCGAGGCTGTCCATCACTTTGTCGTAATCCAGCACGTCGTCCATCAGCGGTGCTGTTTTCGGCCCGACCTGAATCTTCAGCTTCTCGTCCACCCCGCCGTTAATTGCGTAGAGCAGCGTTTTCGCCAGGTTAGCGCGTGCACCAAAGAACTGCATTTGCTTACCAATCACCATTGGGCTGACGCAGCAGGCAATCGCGTAATCGTCGCTGTTGAAGTCAGTACGCATCAGATCGTCATTTTCATACTGCAAGGAAGAGGTGACGATCGACACCTGCGCGGCATATTTTTTGAAGGCAATCGGTAATTCTTCCGACCAAAGAATGGTCAGGTTAGGTTCCGGTGCCGGCCCCATAGTGTGCAGGGTGTGCAAATAGCGGAAGGAGTTTTTGGTCACCAGCGTACGACCGTCCAGCCCCATCCCGCCGATCACTTCCGTCGCCCAGATTGGGTCGCCGGAGAACAGCGAATCAAATTCCGGTGTACGCAGGAAGCGTACCATACGGATCTTCATGATGAAGTGATCGATCAGTTCCTGTGCCTGCTGCTCATTGAGTACGCCAGCTTTAAAGTCGCGCTCAATGTAGATATCGAGGAACGATGCCGTGCGGCCCAGCGACATCGCGCCGCCATTTTGCGATTTCACTGCCGCCAGATAAGCGAAGTAGAGCCACTGCACCGCTTCCTGCGCATTCTGCGCCGGGCGAGAGATATCAAAGCCATATTTCGCCGCCATTTCCTGAATCTGCAACAGCGCATGACGATGCTCTGCCAGCTCCTCACGCAGACGGATGGTGGCTTCCAGATCCTCGCCTTTTTCCAGACGAGACTGGAGATCGGCAAATTGCAGTTCGCGTTCACGTACCAGATAACTGATGCCATACAGCGCTACGCGGCGATAGTCACCGATAATGCGCCCACGGCCATAGCCATCTGGTAAACCGGTCAGCACGCCAGATTTACGGCAGCGCAGCATATCCGGTGAGTAAACATCAAATACGCCCTGGTTATGGGTTTTACGCAGATCGGTAAACAGATATTCAAATTCACTGTCCATTTCTCGGCCATAGGCGTGGAATGAACTTTTAATCATATTAATGCCACCGAACGGGTGTAGCGCACGTTTCAACGGCGCATCCGTTTGCAGGCCAACAATTTTTTCCAGCGGCTGGTTAATATATCCCGCATCATGAGCGGTAATTGTGGTGGCAATATTGGTATCGAAATCAACCGGCGCGTGGGTTGCATTTTCGATACGGATGCCTTCCATTACTTTTTCCCACAATTCCGTGGTGGCAGGCGTCGCTTCGGCGAGGAAAGATTCATCGCCTTCATACGGTGTATAGTTATGTTGAATAAAATCGCGGACATTAATTTCGTTTTTCCAGTCCGTACCTTTAAAGCCAAGCCATGCGTCGGCGTACAGCTTATCGCTGGTATCAATATCTACCTTCATGAAAAATAATCTCTCTACAATACTTCAACTAAATTATGCAAATTCTGCGGGCGCGTTAACTTTGCCTAAATGAATGGCATCCAAAGCAATCATTTTTTCTTCGTTAGTCGGAATAACGGCACAAATGACACGCGCATTTTCACTGGAAACAATTCGCTCACCACAGGAGTTAGAGCGATTATTCATTTCTGTATCAATCTCTACGCCTAATACAGCCAAATGTTCCATGACCAGACGACGAATTAAGCTTGAATTCTCTCCTATTCCGCCGGTGAATATAATTCCATCCAGGCGACGTAATGAAGCTGCGTGTCCGGCAATATGACGGGCAATTCGGTGAACAAAGGTTTTAATTGCCAGTTGCGCGCGTTCGTGACCTTCATGCCAGGCTTTTTCCAGAACACGTAAATCCGAAGAAAGACCGGAAATACCTAATAATCCCGACTCTTTATTCACTACGCGTTCCAGGTCACCCAGGCTCTGGTTGGTTTGGCTGGCGACCCAGGACATCGCACCAAAGTCGACATCGCCACTGCGGGTACCCATCATCAAGCCTTCCAGCGGCGTCATTCCCATTGAAGTATCAACACTCTGACCGTTGCGAACCGCGCAGATTGACGCGCCATTGCCAAGATGCGCCACAACCAGGCCGGAGTCATCTTCCGCCAGATTCAGCAGCGAATGTGCGCGCTGGGAAACATAGCGGTGCGACGTGCCGTGGAAACCATAACGGCGTACACCTAACTCTTCATAATATTTCCACGGCAGGCCGTATAAATAAGCTTCCGGAGCCATCGTCTGGTGGAAACTGGTATCAAATACCGCCACCTGAGTTACGCCCGGAAATAATTGCTGCGCCGATTCAATACCACTTAAATTGGCGTAATTATGCAGGGGTGCCAGTGGAGAAACGCGACGGATATTATCAATGACTTCATCGGTAATAATGGCGGACTCGGTAAAAATACTGCCGCCGTGAGCGATGCGGTGGCCAATTAAGGCCACACTGTCATTTAAATTCCGTTTTTCCAGTTCAAATGCAATTGCCTTCAATGCACCTTCGTAGCTGTGGTGAGCCAGCGGTGCTGGCTCTCCCCCATTTACGGATAAGAATGCATTTTCCGAGTTAATACCGTCGGCAATACCTGACATTAATACTTCACAGTCGCTGGCATCGAGTACGGAAAACTTAATCGAAGACGAACCACAGTTAATAACCAAAACAACCGGAAATTCATTCATCTCTTTTCTCATCCTGAGTTACGGATTAAAACAGTTTGTATACGATGTTCAGGATGGTCAGCAGACCAATCACGGTAACAAACACGTTATCCAGACGACCACGGTATTTCGCCAGAGACGGCGCTTTACGGATGGCATACATCGGCAACAGGCACAGCAGGGATGCGATAATCGGTGCGCCCATGGCTTCAATAAGGTCGAGGATGTTCGGGTTGGCGTAGGCAACAACCCAGGTGGAGCCCATGATGAAGATCATGCTGATAGTGTTCAGTTTACCCAGCGACACTTTAGTTTTGTCGCCTTTATAACCGAACTTCAGAATCAGACCATTCAAGCCTTCCAGCGTCCCCAGATAGTGACCGAAGAAAGATTTGAAGATAGCCACGAGTGCGATGATGGAAGCCGCATATTCCAGTGTAATCGCGAACGTTGTTTTGGTACCGGTCATGGACGCAAAGTGGTTAGCCAGATAAGAAAGCACTGGAATATTCTGCGCTTTGGCTTCCGCCATGTTGGCCGGAGACAGCGTAAACAGGCAGCTAAAGGCAAAGAACATCACCACTGCAACCATCAGCATGCTGGCACGAGAAATGATTTGGGAACATTTACGTTCGGTGAAGTCGCGACCGAAGTCTTTCTCATACTCTTCACGTTTAGAAACCACGAAGGAAGAGACGATTGGCGAGAAGTTAAAGGAGAAAACCATGATGGAAATCCCCAGCCAGACAGTGATCAGGATACCGTCATGACCGGTTAACGACAGCGAACCGAGGTCAACCTGGTCGATAACTGCAGAGTTCCAGTAAGGGATCAGCGACAGAGAAATCAGCACCAGGCTGGCGATAAACGGCCATACCAGGTAGCTCATCACTTTAACCATCAGATCCTTACCAAACCAGATGACGAAAGCCATCAGCAGCAACAGGAACAGCGCCACAAAGCCGCGATTCAGCGGTGCAAATCCGAGCTGGTTTTCCCAGAACGTCATAAAGGTATTGGTAATAGTAACGCCATAAATCCACAGCAGTGGGCAAATCGCGAAGAAGTACAGGAACGTGATAACCACGCCGCCAGTTTTACCAAAATGCTCTTCCACCGTTTCCGTAATGTTGCCGGAAGGGTTAGAGCCAGAAAGACACAGACGCGCCAGCGCCCGGTGGCAATAAAATGCGATGGGGTATGCCAATACCAACATCAGAAGAATCGGGATCAGTCCGCCAAAACCTGCGCGGATAGGGAAGAACAGCACCCCGGCGCCGATTGCCGTACCAAACAAGCCTAACGTCCATGTGGTATCTGATTTACGCCAGGACGATTGTTTTGTCTGGCTGGATACAATGCTATCTGAAGTACTCATATCCTATCCTCAACGAATTAATTAAGCGTCAACGAAACCGGTGATTTGAGAGACGCGAGAAAGATCGATATTGCCGCCGGAAATAATACTGACGGTTTTTCTGTTTTGAATATATTGGTCTAATTTACCGCTTAATAATGCAGCACATGCCAGAGCGCCTGCGCCTTCGGTGACGACTTTATTGCGCTGAATTAAGGCAATCATACTGTTTCTGATTTCGTCTTCGCTGACCAGCACGATGTCATCGACTAATTCACGAACGATTTCGTAAGTTAAATTACCCGGGCGGGAGACATCACAACCATCCGCCAGGGTGCCGGTAGTTCGGTGCGTGGTTATTTCTCCGGAGTGGAAAGAAGCCGCCATGCCGTGAACGTTTTCTGACTGTACGCCAATAACACGAATGGTCGGGTTAATAGATTTAATTGCCACCGCAATACCAGCAATTAAACCACCACCACCAATTGGCACAATCACGTTATCGACATCATAGAGATCTTCCATAATTTCCAGACCAATCGTTCCCTGGCCAGCAATCACTTTCGGATCATCGTAAGGTGGGATAAAAATACGACCTTCCATTTCGACAATTTCGCTCACTTTAGCGATAGTGTCGTTGAAATTATCACCATGCAGAACGACTTCTGCGGAGTAGTCGCACGTTGCCGCTACTTTGGATTTTGGCGCACCTTTTGGCATCACCACTTTACCGTCGATACCCAGCATCGCGCAGGAGAGCGAAACCCCTTGCGCATGGTTGCCCGCAGAACAGGCCACTACACCTTTACGTTTTTCCGCATCAGTCAGTGAACTTAATTTATTAAATGCGCCACGAATTTTAAATGAACCCGTACGCTGCATATTTTCAAACTTCAGGAATATTTCACCTTTGCAACGTTCACTAAAATAGTTTGAGCGAGGCATGCCTGTTTTATAAATTCGCCCAGCCAGTCGTTGTTTCGCTTCAATAATGTCATCAATAGCAACCGGCAGATCGTATGTAATATGCATTATAAAACCTCTTCGCCTGAATTAAATATGTAGGTAACCGTAACCGACACCTGCAAAACAGACAGGTGGATTATTTATGTTTAAATAAAAACAAATAACTAACCAACTTCTATTAATTGCCTTCGTCTACACCCATTATAAGATGAATACTCTTTGGCTAATTCCACCAAAACCGATGCTGCTTTTTTAATACGATAATTTTTCGACCATACCGCGGCATATTGTGCCACAGGTAATGTTTCTTCAACCGGAATAGTAATAAATTGATTTGAACCAAAAGGTGACGTCATATCACAAGGAATTACAGTTAAGAAATCAGCATTGAGAACAAGATTATAAATTGTCACGACTGAGTCGGTTTTAACGATGTTTTCAATACTGATGCCATTTCTTTGTAACGTAGTAAGAAGCTCGCTGTAGTACCCCATATTGGTTTGTGGCAACACCCACTGTTCGTTCTTCAACGACTCCAGCGTGGTGGTGCCGGTGCATGTTCGGGACTTACTGGCTACCAGCACAAACTCGGACTCGAACAGCGGCTCAACATGTAAATCCTGAAGCTTCATTTCTGCACTTAACGTACCAATCGCAAAATCCAGTCGACCGTCGCGGATTGCCGGTAAGAACGAAGACAGTTGCGCTTCATACATAGAAACCTGCGCTTTCGGGAACACCTCTTTGAACTTGTTGATCATCCCTGACATAAAAGTAAAACCAATCAATGAAGGAAAACCAAATGAGACTTCCACCACCGCCTCAGAAGACATACCGCTTATCTCATTAACCATATTTTTCATTTCACGGGTAATGGATTCGGAACGGGAGAGTAACAATTGACCGGCAGGTGTTAATGTTACACCGGTATTTTTCCGCACCACTAATTCCACACCAAAATAATCTTCAATATCGTTAATGATTTTACTGACGGCTGGTTGAGTTAACCCTAATTCTTTTGCAGCCGAGCCGATAGAGCCACTTCTAATGACTTCCTGAAAGACTACCAGGTGCTGCGTTTTCGGAAGAAGAATAGTGCTCATAACGACCTACGTTAATTACCTCATTGACGGCATGAAGTGTATCAAAATGAAATGAACAGGATATGTGCGACCACTCACAAATTAACTTTCAATACTTTCCATGGTATCGTTACGCAAATTAAATACCTTTAAATATCAACAAGTTAAAGTATAAAAATCAGCATAAACCCTGATTTTTGTCAAAAAAAATGACGGGGATAACCATATTTTATGGCGATAACATCATTCGTTATGTGGTTAATATAAAAAAGGGGCTGAGACCATATTTCAAGCAATTACCGGATAATTACCAGGCAAAATTTGAGTTAAATTTAATGAGCAAGTTCTCAAATTTTATTATAAATAAACCATTTTCAGCGATAAATACTGCGGCACGTCACATTTTTTCACGCTATTTGTTGGAGAACAAACATTTATTTTATCAATATTTTAAAATTTCGAATACAGGTATTGATCATCTCGAACAATTGATTAACGTCAACTTTTTCTCTTCTGACAGGACGTCATTTTGTGAATGCAATCGTTTTCCATAAATTCTTCTCCCCTCATAGGCGACGAATAGCATTTTGTGTTGAGGATCACAAAACGAATAATTGCTGGTCGCCGCGATAAGGTCAGACGAAGTCAACAAGGGGGATTTTCACTGTGCTTTACATCAGCGTAGGACACAGAATGTTGCTTCGTTTACTGTAACGCCGGGTAAATGAGCGTTTTTTGATAGTGCGTAAGTGTCGTGCGAGGAAAATAAGCATCTATTATTGTTTGTCATGACGACAAGGCAGGCATCAATGAAAGGCTTCCCAATTGCACATATTTTTCACCCTTCAATCCCGCCAATGCACGCAGTGGTTAACAATCACAATAGAAATATTGATTATTGGACGGTAAAAAGAAAGTTTGCAGAAATTGTCTCCACCAATGACGTTAATAAAATTTACAGTATAAGTAATGAACTGCGGAGAGTATTATCTGCAATTACTGCATTGAATTTCTATCAAGGCGATGTTCCTTCTGTCATGATCCGAATCCAACCGGAAAATATGAGTCCATTCATCATAGATATTTCTACAGGAGAACATGATGATTATATCATACAAACATTAGATGTAGGCACTTTTGCACCTTTTGGTGAACAATGTACTTGCTCAGCCGTCAATAAAAAAGAGCTGGAATGTATTAAGGAGACGATTTCTAAGTATTGCGCAAAGTTCACCCAAAAAGAAGCCATCTTAACACCCCCTACGCACTTTAATAAAACCTGCATTACTTCAGATTATTGGCAAATTCTCTTTTTTTCACCCGATCATTTTAATAATGATTTTTATTGATTATTTATAAAGGATAAAATAATGTCCCCTGTTTCATCAATTGGTAATGATATTAGTAGTGATTTAGTCCGTCGAAAAATGAATGACCTTCCTGAAAGCCCCATAGGAAATAACCTCGAAGCACTAGCACCAGGTATAGAAAAACTAAAACAGACCTCTATTCAAATGGTCACTTTACTTAACGCGTTACAACCAGGTGGAAAATGCATTATCACTGGTGATTTTCAAAAAGAATTAGCGTACTTACAAAATGTAATTCTTTATAATGACTCGTCTCTTCGTCTGGATTTTTTAGGTTATAACGCCCAAATTATTCAACGTTCGGACAATACCTGCGAACTTACCATTAATGAACCGTTAAAAAACCAGGAAATATCTACAGGCAATATCAATGTTAATTGCCCATTAAAAGATATTTACAATGAAATCAGGAGGTTGAACGTAATCTTTAGTTGTGGGACTGGAGATATAGTTGATCTATCCTCTCTGGACTTACGTAATGTCGATTTAGATTATTATGATTTCACAGATAAACATATGGCTAATACTATTTTAAATCCTTTTAAATTGGATTCAACAAATTTTACTAATGCCAACATGTTTCAGGTTAATTTTGTTAGTTCAACACAAAACGTCACAATCTCCTGGGGTTATTTACTAAAAATAACGCCTGTTTTAATAAGCATTAGCGATATGTATTCTGAAGAAAAAATCAAGTTTGTCGAAAGTTGTTTAAATGAGCTTGGAGACATTACCGAAGAACAATTAAAGATTATGAGATTTGCAATTATAAAGTCTATACCAAGGGCAACTCTTACAGATAAATTAGAAAATGAATTAACAAAAGAAATATATAAAAGCTCATCGAAAATTAACAATTACTTGAACAGAATTAAAT
>ERZ1034873.15-NODE-15-length-110642-cov-29.948122_pt1 | contig 110642 bp, 138 predicted proteins | sample MGYA00520689_ERZ1034873 | MGnify/ENA primary metagenome ERZ1034873 (study PRJEB33766, sample SAMN09781722) | gut metagenome | biome: gut microbiome | host: Homo sapiens | place: Madagascar | study: EMG produced TPA metagenomics assembly of the PRJNA485056 data...
ATATAAATTAAATTGGATGATGGCTCATGGTTATACACTTTCAGATGTAATGAATGAACTTGATGATATGCAAGAAGATGAACCAGATACATGTGTTAGTAATTTATTTAGTGATTGGGAATATGAATTTGGATTTGCAAGCGAAATCTGGGCTTCTTATGGAGAATTTCTTGAATGTGAATTTCAAGATAAGGACTATATGAAATCTATTCTTAATGAGGAAGAATATAAAGAATATTTAGAGGAGGAATAAAGAAATGAAAGTTAGATGTAATAATTGCATGGAAGTTTTTGACGAAAAAGAACTTATTTATAATGGGGATGAAGATATAGAATTTTGCCCTTATTGTGGAGAGGGCGGATGTATTATGGACTTACCAAAAAACGAATTTCCAGAAGAATATAAAATTGCGTTTAATAAGAAAGGAAAGTAATTATGCCATATACTTATTCTTACAACGGAAAAACAATGTCATTTGAAACAAAAGACGAGTTTGTTATCTTCAAGAGAGGCTTTGGAGAAATTCAAACAGAAGACGAACTTATCAGTTATGCAGAAAAAATAACTTACAACTGGTACAATGCAGGTTGGCACCATTCCTTTATCACATATTATATCAGCGACTATGTATTAAGTGATTTGTATCAGGGATTAACCAATAGGGAATTCAAATGGCTTAAAGAAATTCAGAAAAGAAAACAAAAAGAAGCAAAAGAGGCTGACGAAGCGCGTTGTTGGAAGTTGGTTGATCGTATCTACTGGGCAGACAATTCAATCGAAGTCATTTATGAAGATAAAAATGGCGTTCGCAAAACAGAAATGGAAGTTGCACCACATGGAGATGTTTGTTAATTAAATGGAGGTATGTAAAATGTCAGAAAATAATATTATTGGAAAAGCTATTGAATATTGCGAAAAGTTAATTGAAAAGTATGATAACAACAGAGATATTGATGATATTGACATTAGCCTTTTAATTGAGATTCTGAAAGGAAGAGAGTAAAAATGAATATAGTCTGGTGGATTAAAAATGGAAAACATTTCAGTAAAGAATACAAGCGAGGGTTGTTTAGAGAGAAGTTTTGGGGATTTGTAATGACATATTTTCCAAAGCTATATAATTGGTGCGATACACATCTTAAGTGTGATACGTTGCCATTTTGAAATAAAATACAAAGAGACTGGATTAATATCTGGTCTCTTTTATATTAGAAAGGAGTTAGTTAATATGAAGACACCTAAAAAATATGGAATAGGATTTAAATTGTTTGAAATGAACAGTTCTGGACAGCTATTTCCTTTATTTATTGGTAAAAATAAAGAAACATCAATAGGGAAATGGATTCCTGCTGAAAATTTACCAACCAAAAATTTTTCGGAGCGTCCAGGTTGGCACTGCTCAATGGACACACCAGATGCGCCATGGCTTAGAGGTTATGATGGCTCTAATCTTGGACCATATAAGAGTCGTTTTAAAAACGGAAAAAGAGTATGGTGTGAAGTACTTTATGATATGACAAATGATTATAGAGAGGAAGCATTAAGACAGCCGAAAAAATGCTTTGAAGATAAACTTCCCGTAGATGGTTTTTATTGGTTTAAGGAAGGCTCTCGTGGCACATGGGTAATAACCAGCGCAATTAAGATTAATAAAATTTTAACAGAAGATGAGGTTGATGAAATCCTTAAAGAAAAAGAATACGATAAGGTGAAGGCATACACAAAGTACAAAACGTCATTTGAAAAACGCCTCAAAATCGGCGCATAGTATCATGACAACTTGACAACACAAAATGAATATGTTATAATAATGATAATAAAAAAGGAGAGATTAAAAATGGAACTGTATGAAGAAATGCAGTTAGTAAGGGGGCTTTATGGTAGCGAATTTAATAAACACAGAGCGTGCGCTTTTTGTAAATATCATCACTGTCATTTAACTGTAAAGCAAGTTAAACAACATGAATGTTTAAAAAAGCAATGCCACCATTTTATTAAAAACGAAAAACATGATTGGTGGCGTCAAAGAGAAGTGATTAAACAAAGGAGAAAGAGTAAGAAAAGTATATAAAAATAGCCACATATAAGGAGAATGATTATTATGAACAAACAAAGAAGAAAAGAAATTCAGACGGCAATAGCTAAAATCGAAGAATTAGTACAAAATATACTTAATGATGAACAAGAAGCCTTTGATAACATGCCAGAAGGTTTACAATCTTCAGAGAATGGCATGGTATCAGAGGAAGCCCAGGAAAGCCTTGAAGCAGCAATCGACGCGTTAGAAGAAGCAGTAGTTTGTTTGGAGGAAGTGGTGCAGTGATTGAAAATTATTTCATATATAATGGAATTAAATATTATTCTGGAACGATAATTAAAATTAAACGCTTTGGAAATGCAAAAGAAGCAGTATTTCTTGGATATAATAAAAACATAAATCAATACATGGTACGTTTTGATACAAATAATACTGTATTTTATAGAAGCGATGCTTTCAATAAAGATATTGTAGAAATAACAAACCGATCAAATAAGAGCTTTATTGATTGGGCGCAAAGAGAAGATGAACGGTTACACCCAAAATTGACTGCAAGCAGAGAAATGTCAATTGACGGAATGATGCTTGCATGGATATGGTATGTATTAATAATGCTGGTAGCAGTAATTTTCAATGATCGTATTGGAATTTGGACATTTGCTTCAATTGTATTTTTTAGTTACAGAAATAAAAAGTTAAAAGAAAGGGGCTTTAAATAATGAGTGGCAGATATGAAAAGGAAATGAGAATTGATGGTCTTGTTAAAGAAAAATTAAAAACTTTACCTGAGATTTTAACAGATTATTATTATAGTTTGATTAGTTCAGGCAAATCCTACAGAACAGCACAGTCTTATATTGATCATATAGAAAAATTTATTAATTTTACATTTAAAGAAAAATGTCCAGAAGATTTTTATACAAATGTTACTGTTACTAGTATCAACAGGTATATTTCTTCCTTTAGAACCAGAGTTGTAAATGGAAAAACTAAAAAAATATCAGATAGCTATAAAACTGTTGGTTGGTCTGCATTGAATTCATTTTTTCAGTTTCTTGTACCAGATTATATTAAAAGTAATCCTGTTGCAAACACACAGCGTCCAAAAATGAAGGATAATCCAGAGGTAACATATTTAAACGAAGCAGAAATTCAAAAAGTGCTTGACAATGTAAAGAAAAAAGCAAATATCCGTATGATAAACAGAGATTTGTGTTTATTGAAAATTGGATTTGCTGTTGGACTTCGTGTATCTGAAATTGTACAAATTGATATTGATGATATTGATTTTAAACATAATAAAATTCAGATTACTGCAAAGGGAGATAGAAATTACTCTGTGCTGATTGGAGATAATTTAAAGCAGCAAATTCTGTTATGGATTGAAGATAGAAAAAAATATTTTGGAAATGTAGATAGTAATGCATTGTTTGTTTCTCAAGAAGGTAAGCGAATTAGCACAAGAACTATGAAAGATTTAATTGACAAGTATTGCGACGTTGTTGACAAGCACGTTACACCTCATGTTATGAGGCATTCTTGTGCAACTAATCTTTATGAAAGAACAGGTGATATTTATCTGTGTGCTGGACAGTTGCATCATAAAAATGTAACTACAACTCAGAGATATGCAGAGCTGTCTAACGAAAAACAAAAAAAGGCAACTAGCATTCTTGACGACATGATTTGATTTCCATAATTTATGTATTGACATACAAGTAATCATAATAATAAAATAAAAATATCCGATAAGAGGAGTAGAGTATAATGTATAACGAAGATATGAAAGAGGGGTTCTGTAAAGATTATTTACGAAGTCGAATAATTCAAAAAACATCTTTATATGGACTATTTAGAAAAATAGAATCATATGAAGAAAAGCTAAATAAAGACGCTAGTGAGTTTACCAAAGAAGAGGCGCTTGCAATGTATAAGAGTTTAAAATCTAGATCTGTGTATACTCTTATGAACAATAATACTATATTAAAGGCATATTGTGCATGGCTAAAATATTATAATAAATTAAATGTTGAGATTGCTTATGAAAATATCAACATAGAAGATTTAAAGTTATGTGTTGACAAAAATGCGCATAAAGTCCTATCAAGAGAAGAAATAACAGAAATAGAGGAACAACTTTTAAATGTTACAGACATGGCTATTGTAGAATGTCTTTTTCAAGGGATTGCTGGTCCGTCAATGAGAGATATAACAGAATTAAACGAAAGTATGTTGGATAAAAGTAATAGTTGTTTGATTTTTCCAGATGGCCGCGTGCTTTATATAAGTTCTAGATTATGTGATTTATTAGATGAAGCTTTCAGGGAAGAAACATATATATGTTATGGAGATACTTTAAGAGTAAAGCAATTAAATGGAATTGGTAAACTATTTAAAGATCGAGATAATGTACATGCCGCTGATTCTGATGATAAAAGATTTAGAGCCGTATATAGAAAAATTCAAGTTATTAGAAATTATGTTGGGATAAAAGAACTTACTATGAAGGGAATTGCCGCAAGTGGAATGGTATATTCTTTACGTAAATATCTTGATGAAACAGGATTGGATTTAAAAGAATATTTACAAACTGAAAGCGGTCAGCTTTTAATGGAAAGATATGGTTATCATAGTGAGCATCGAATTGATAATGTAATACATAGATTTAAAAATTTAATTTAATTAAATGGATTGCAGTTTATTAAATATCGGCAGATTTGGAGGAGACATAATGGAAATAAAGGGTGTTAATATACTAGAAGAAGAATTAAAAAAACACAACGGAGAGTGTGCGGAAATCCGCATCTCTCATAAAATTTTTGGAGAACAAAAGATAAATACAAAATTAAATTACATTTTTGACGGGGAGCGCGTTGGATTTTTTATTAAACGTGGACAAGAGGTTTATTGTTACATAAATCAAATAAAGGACTTTGGTGTAAAAAACAGTATTTATTTTGCCGATGATTTAATTAAGATAGATATAAAATTGCATAGGCAGTAAGAAATAAAAGACTGCGGGTTATATGGGGTTAGGGAAATAAATACTTTCAGAAATGAAAAAAAAATATTTAAATTTTGAAACTAACAATACAAAATGAACATTATTTGATTTGACAAAATGAATAATATGTGGTAAAATATGAAATAGGTTAACAATACAAAATGAATTTTATAAAGGAGAGATAAATATGTCACTTGTTTTGTATCTTTATAGCGCACCTAAATATCAGAATACAACAGCAGAAGAAATCAAGTTAATTGAGTCTTACTTAGAATGGCAACACGAAAAAAATAATAACGGAAAATACAGTTGCGATACCTTTGAACAATGGTGCAGTCATTCAGAAAGTGAATTACCGAGCAAAGACGTTATTGAATATTATCAACAGTTTTGGATCAAAAAGAAAATGCGCATCGAGATGCTTGGTGATATGGATGTTTATAGCATTTTTAATCAGCTTGGTAGGTTTTGCAAAACAAATCATATTATTAATTGGTTTTATAAAAATGTTATGAATGGAGAGTTGGACAAGAATTTTCACGAAGTATCCAAAGAGCAGATTTGTAGCCTATATCATATTTGTAAAAAAATTAGAGATACAGGAATTGAACTAATAGAAAAGAACAAACATGGAATTGACGCACTCAACAAATACAATGTAGATGAAAGCGTTACAAATTTGTTGCCTCCGCTATACGGAAATAAAGGAATGTTTTTTGGATCAACTGAATGCGACAGCTTTTATGCCTATCAAATCATCAGAGCAGTTGATATTCTAGAAAATATTATTAATACGACCGATTTTGATAAGCAAGTTATTTATCTCAAACCGATTTGGTAAAAGGGTGATAGTATAATGTTAAATATTATAAAATCTGTAATGCTTGGACATGCTATTGGTGATGCACTTGGTGTTCCCGTTGAGTTTTGTAAAAGAAAAGATTTAGAACAGCATCCAGTAACAGATATGATTGGTTATGGAACATATCATGTACCTGCTGGTTGTTGGTCTGATGATACTAGTATGTCCCTTTGTGCATTGGAAAGTCTTGCAAAGGGAACTGTAGATTTTGATGACATTATGAAGAACTTTGGAAAATGGCTTTATAATAATTATTTTACGGCTACAGGAATCGTATTTGATGTTGGCAATACATGCGATAATGCAATCGCAAATTACTTTGAATTACATTATCCTGCAGTAAAATGTGGCAAACAAGATGAAAGATCTAACGGAAATGGATCTTTGATGAGAATTAATCCGTTTGTTTTATACGCTTACTATAATAAGCTTGACGATTATAAATTTGTTAATCTTATTTCTCAGGCATCCAGCTTAGCCCACGCGCATTCTTGCAGTATTGACGGCTGTATAATCTATTCTTATATTTTAAAAGAACTAATTAATAATCCAGCAAAGGCGTCTGTTTATAAAGGTTTAAATAACGCAAAGCAGTATATTAGTTATTTAAATATATATACTTATTATAACAGATTATATGGTGATGATATTAGTAAAATCGACGAATCCAAAATTAAAAGTAGCGGTTATATTGTAGACACGTTAGAAGCGGCAATTTGGTGCCTATTAACAACAAATGATTATAAAAGCTGTGTCTTAAAAGCAGTTAATTTAGGTGAAGATACAGATACTATTGCAGCAATTGCTGGTGGACTTGCTGGAGCACTTTATGGAATGGAAAACATTCCAGCAGATTGGCTTAATAAACTTAAAAAGCGAAATTATATTGAAAATATGTGTGAACAGGCATATGATGCATGGAGGTAATATAATGTATAATATATGTGATATTCATTCACATATCATACCACAAGTTGATGATGGTGCAATTGATTTAAATATGTCTATTCAGATGCTACGAGATGCGTATAACCAAGGCACTCGTAGCATTATTTGTACCTCTCATAGTTATGGAGATATGATGAAGTACTATGAAAATTTAAATATTGTTAAAGAAGAATTAAAAAGACAAAATATAAATGTGGCTTTATATTCTGGATGTGAAATTTACTGTAGTGATTATAATATTGATGTTATTATTAAAGAATTGCATAACAATCGGCTTCCAACTATGAATTATACCAAGTATGTTTTAATGGAATTTAGTACAGATGCTTCAATAAGTGAAATCATAAATTGTATTGAAAAAATTATTAGTAATGGGTTTAAGGTAATTATTGCACACGTAGAAAGATATAAAAATTTATTTATAAACGCTGAGGCAATTAATTTTCTTAAAAACATCGGGTGCTTGTTTCAAGTTAATAGTTATAGTCTTTGGGATGAGAAAAATGGTAATATTAGAGCTGCTGCACAATGGATGCTAAAAGACAAATTTGTATCTTTTGTAGGATCAGATGCTCATCAAACAATCCATAGGCCGTATACAATTCAGAATGGAATTAATTATATTCTTGAAACTTGTGATGTACAATATGCTAAAAATATATGTTGTGAAAATGCAAAACAAATTTTAAATATATATTAAAGGAGAAAGCAATAATGGAAATGCATTCTGGTAAGAAGTACGTTTATAGTGCTGAGCAAGCGAATTTTTATTTACAGAATGGAATAAAACCACTTGAGATCGGTAGAGGGAGTAAAGGTGACGTGTATATAGTATTTAACTACGAAGAACATAAGAAAATGCTGCCAAAATGGATTGAAATAATGCATGGCTGGTCAAACCAGAAGTAACATTTTGCATATGGAGATAGATTTATAAATGAGGATGATTGAATGCCACAGCCAAAAAGACAATTCTTGCAAGTACATTATGATATATTTCAATTAATTGGAGAATATATTATCGATAAAGAAAAGATTAAAATAGATTATTTAGATTGTTTAATTATAGAACGCATTTTAGATTTTCAAAATCATAATATGCAATGTTATACAACTAATGAGCAATTGGCAAATATGTTTAATAGTAGTGTTCGCACAATTGCAAGGCATATAGCAAATTTAATTAAACTTAAAATCATTACAAGCAGTGTTGCAAAGTCATCAACAAACGGAAAGAGTTCAAATGTACGCAATATGGTAATTAATTATGCTGCAGTTGGAGCTTGCAGAAGCAATAGGGATTTGGATAAATATTATGGAAATATATAACGTATTTTATCATGTTCATAAGGCGTTGAAGCAAGTGCCACCTGTGGCATCTGCTTACGCTGAAGCAAATGCCATCTGTGGTAAAAAGCAAATGCCACGTATGGCACTGAAGTATACCAGTATAAATATACCAGTATAATAATACAATATACCAGTGCGGTATATGTTTTAATTCTAACGAATTAAAAATATACCTTTTAAGAAAAATTAACTCCGTTATTTTTTCTAAAAAATTTTAAAGTATCAAAAAACAGATTAATTTTTAAAAAACCTCTTGACAACACAGTCGGTATATGATATTATACAGACAAAGGGAAACAATACAAAATGAATGTATTGAAAAGACGGAGAAAAGGAGGGCGCAAATGAGTGGAATTGAACGAAAACAAAGAAGGCAACTTTGTCCAATGTAGAAGTTGCGGACATATATATAAAATCGAAGCGTCGTTGCCTATTGATGCATTAATAGTTGAAGTAACGTGTCCAAAATGTGAACATGATTACGCTCTTAATCTTGGGGATGACGAAAATGATATATATTTATATTATGATCATACAAAAGATGTAAGATGGTATTACTAAACAATACAAAATGAATTGACAGGAGGAATTTGATGATTTATCAAGGAACTGTAAAAAGCGAAAACATTCTTTTTCTGGATGAAAACGGACTGTGTGCTAGCATTGAACTAATCAAGTCATGTGATACGCCTACGTTCACTGTAATGAGCGACATTCATTATGACGACTGGGTATGGGAATTTTGGATGGATGATCCTGCAGCATATGAAGTGATTAAGCATTCAATTATGAGTGTGTTGGCTGATAGTAATAACTTTAAGGAAGCAATCAAAGAGCTTGATAAAATGTTCAGTACTGATTTTGCTGAACTTGTCGTAGATGAAGATGAGTTTGGTGATTGTGACGGCGACTGTGATAATTGTGAGATTATAGAATAATTTTTAATGACTAAAAGGAGAAAAGACATTATGGCTAAAGAAAAAATTCATGATTTGAAACAAACAGAAAGTACCGTACAGCTTCGCGGCGTGGTTACAGGAACGAAAAGTAACAGATTCTATAAGAGTGGTACTGGTAAAAATAATAACGAGTGGAATGTTGTAGAATTTGGCGTGAAAATTGCAGAAAATGAAACAGTGTATGTAAAACTCAACGGATTTACTCGTTATGAAGTATTTTATTATAAGAAAGGCAAAGACGACGTTAAGGGCATTACGCAAAGAGTTGCGTGGAAAGATAGAAAGAAGTCTCCTGGTAATGGCTTTAGATTAATTGGTATTAATATTAGCACTGGCAAGGATAGTAACGGAAAGAACACTAACGAGACATTTACAGAGTACGATGCTGTAGAATGGCTACATGAAAATCTGCATGATGGCGACAGTGTTTTTATCAAAGGTAGCTTAGTATTTTCTTCTTATACCGATAGAAATGGTCAAGCTCATAGAAAAGTAGATATTGTACCGAACCAGATTTCGTATACCAATGAACCAATTAATCTTGATAGCCCAGATCGTGATACAAGGGCAGAATTTGAGAACACACTTGTGTTTAGTTCTGTTGACAGAGAAGAAGACGAGAATAGTAAAGCAACTGGAAGATTTATTTTGAGTGGATATTCCATTGGATACAGCACTGTAGAGCCAGTGTCTTTTATTATTGAAGCAGATCATCAAAAGTTTGCAAGTATAGTTAAAAAGAGAATGCGTCCTGGCAATTCAATTAAGTCTTATGGAAGAGTCGTGGTTCGTAACAATATTGACACATCTCCAGTCGAGGATGACGGATGGGGAACTACGGATGTTTCTCCATTACAGAAAGTTACTGCGCCTACAATTAGAGAATATGTTGTGTATAAGTTTGAAGGAGAACCAGATACGGAAACATACTCCGAGGAAGCTATTGCGCAGGCACTTCGTAAGATTAAAGCAGCCAAGACTGCAGAACAGAATTTCTCTGGTAAGGCAAATATTGATATTTCTGTTGATGATGACAATTGGGATAATGATGACTTCTCGGAAGAAGACGATCTTTGGAATTAATAATTTTGTTGTAGGGTGGGCATGAGCTCACTCTACAATATTAAGTTTAATATTTGAATAAGACGATAAGGAGTTTGATATATTATGGCATTATGGAAGAAAAATGAAGTGTCTGTTGATTTAGCACACTATAGACATTATTGGAGAGCACCAAAGAAGTGGGGGAAAACAACGCTTTTTGCAAATCTTGTGAAAGAGCTTTATGGAGATATGAATGCGGGTCTTCTTTGCAGTTGCGGAAACGAGCGTGGATATTCAGCGCTTGATGGATTGGTATATGTAGATTGTCCAGAATGGTCATCATTAATGGAAGTTGTGGATGAACTTGTGGAAAATAAAGAAGATAACGAGTTTAGACTAGTAGCGTTTGATACTGCAGATGAGATGGTGGCTATGGCCCAAAGAGAAGTTATTAGACTTGATTTTCGTAAAAGTGGTGAGCGTAAAGAGTTCAATGCTTGCTTGGGTGGTTATGGTGCAGGACGTAAAAAAGTAGAAGAACTTATCAATTCAGTTATCACCAGACTTGGAGATTGCGGATATGGGTTGGTTTTCATCGGCCACAGTAAAATTCGTGATATTAAGGAGAAAAACGGAGACGAATATCAAATGCTTACTTCTAATCTTAGTTCTGATTATGACGGAATTTTTGCGAACAAAGCTGATATTTGCATGATGGGTATTATTGAAAAGAGTATTGATGGTGGTTTTGTTCAAGAAGCAGAAAGATATATGGTTTTCCGTGGAGATGGATACATTGATGCGGGTGGTAGATTCGCGGATATTGATTCTAAGGTCGAAGTTTCTGCAAAAAATTATATCAAAACAGTTACTGACGCAATTAAAAAATCCATTAAATCTCATGATGTTACTGATGAATATATTGAGAATAAAAAGAAGCAAGAACAGCAGGATAAGGAAGATTATTATAAGGCAAACAAGGAAAAACTGATGAAAGAAGATCCTGAAATTGATGATATCAAATCTGATCTTGAAGCATGTGATGAAATGAAAGCCGAAATTAAGAAAGCTATTACTGCTATTACGGATATGGAAACTAAAAAGGGACTTCAAGCAAAACTTAAGGTAGCAGGTCTTCCTGTACAATATCAAAAAGTAACAGACGTAGATACTCTTGCAAAGATCCTTTCAATCGTAGCACCATAAACAACAACCAAGAGGAGGCCCACAAAGCCTCCTTTATTTTTTATACATTACCCACTTGACAATACAAAATGAATATGATACAATTCAAGCGAAAGTTATAGAAGGAGGGCAAAGACAGTGCAAGAAAAGAGTAATTACTATAGAAAATGCAAATGTTGTAAGGGAATTATCAAAGTCAACCCAGAAGATATTCGAGATATAGTTTATTTTCAAAATTTTTATTATCACAAATCTTGCTTTGAGACTACAGCTGCTGCCAAGGCGTCCTCTTCTAGGGGCAAACCAAAGATGTGGAAAGAAGCGTTAGATCATATCTCAGAGCATGAAACGGAGGCGCAAAAGCTATTAGGGCATTATATAACTAGAGATCGGCTTAACGACTGGCTGCTTGCGAATTATGACGTTATAGCAATTCCGAAAAGGTTTTGGAATATTATTGAAGAGTTAGGAAATGGAGTTTATAATAAAAAGCGCTGTAAGCCTGTAGAAATTGATACTTTATATAGTTGCTGGAAGTGGGGTCAAGATAAGTTAGATAAAATTGCTATGAAGAATAAGGCAAATAATAAGGGGCCAAAGAGTGATAGCGATAGGTTGATTTATGATTTAGCTATTTTATTACAGCATATTAATGATTTTATAAAATTTAAACATAGAGAAATGGCAGAAAAGGAAGAACAGGAAAAGATTATTAAATCTATGAAAACACAATCTAAAATTGATTATACGTCATTGGGCAAAGCAACAAATAATGACGTAGAAAACGATATTGACGATATGGATTCATTACTTGACAAAATATTTTAACATTAAAGGAAGTGACTATTAAATGGAAATGGCAAATATTCAGTCGGAACTTTTATTTGTCGGGGCAGTATACAAACAACCAGATATTTATATTACTTATGGGCCAACAATTAAATCTCAATACGACTTTGTTGATGAAGCAACTAGATTTTTTTATGATACGTTTGAAAGTTACTATCTGACGTTTAGCCAAGAGGTAACGGAGAACAAATTTAATAATTTTTGTAGTCAAAATGCAGAAACGTTTAGAAGATATAGAAAATATAATGGATGGAAAACTGTCAAATCAATGATGGATATGACAGATGAGAATGACGTAAAAAATTACTACAACATTGTCAAGAAGTTTTCGCTAATTCGTGAATACGATAGAAACGGATTTCCTGCTGAAAAAATTTTAGAATTTAACGGATTTGAAAAATTAACAGCGAATGATATTTACCGCATTATGAGAAGCAAATGCGATAAGATTAACACGGAGATATCTGTAATGGACGAGCCCGTTGTACTGACTGATGGTGCAGTTGACACAATTGACTCATATTTAGCTACACCTGAAATGGGAATCCCATTAAGCTTTAAGGGATTTAATGAATTGTTCCGTGGATTTTTACCGTCAAATGTTATTTTTAGTGGTATGCGAAGCAATTTGGGCAAATCTAGGTTGCTTACAATGATTGCTGCTGACGTGGTTATACGTCAAAATAAACGCATGATGATTATCAGTAACGAAATGACCGCATCAGCTGTAAAAAGCTGTTTGATTGTTACTGTATGTTGCAATAAGATATTTCAAGAAATGCATGGTATCAACATTATGAAGAACGAAAAGGAAATTACGCTTGGTCTATATAGAGATGATGCAACAGGTGAATTTGTCAAAAGAAAAAAAGATGAGCAAACTGGAGAATTTTTAGAAAGTGAAGAAAGCTACATCAGTAGGGTTAAACAAACAACAGAATACAAGAAAGTACATGCCGTAGCAGATTGGCTAGAAAATAAAACTCGTGGAAAATTATTCTTCCATGATGTGACAAGTGATTACTCTCAGGAAGCCATTGAGCTTGAAATTAGAAAGTCAAAAGTTGTATTTAAGTGTGACATTTTTGCTGTAGATACTATGAAAGTAGATCAACTAGAGTCGTGGGACAGGTTGAAAATGCTTGCTACAAAAATAGTCGAAGTGGCAAAAGAATTAAATATGTGTGGATATGCCACATATCAGCTTACAGATGCAACTTTCTTTGACGATATTACAACTCTATCAAGTAATAATATCAGTGGTGCTAAGGGTATTAAACATCCAGTAGACGTACTTTTAATTAATGAAGAAATTAAAAAAGAAGATTTTGATAAATATCAATACATTCCATTTGAAGACGAAGATAATCTTTCTTGGGGAGAACCAGTTCCTATGGATTTGGATAAAAATAAGAGATACCTTGCTTGCGTGGTTGACAAGAATAGAAAGGGAGAAAAATGTATTTTATTGTTTACGTTTGATTTGAACTACAATACATGGACAAACGTGGGAAAACTTATTAAAAAAATTTAAAAGACAAATAGTATAAATGAATAAAATTACCCACAAATCTTCATGCACATTGCCATATTGACAAATTGCGTATACACGTTCTATAATAACAGTACAAAATGAATGATAGAGGAGCACCAAACAAATGAAAAATTTATTAAAAGAAACAATCGACTGCTTAATCAAAAACAGCAAACAGCTATCAGACGTTTTTTGGGTTGGAATGCTTGGTTACGACTATGATAAACATAAGCAGTTTTGTTATAAAAACACATGGGGTTATTTTTGTTCAAAAGCAGATTTTACATATAATGACGGATTTGGTGGGGTTGAAATTGATATGGGATTAATTGTAGTAGGTAAAGATTTCTGGCTTGAAAGACACGAATATGATGGTTCTGAGTGGTGGGAATTTAAGTCTATACCAATGGAGCCTGAAGAAACAATAGAGTTTGATTTGAGAGCAGATTATTCGCTTTAAGATTAAAAACCAATCATAAGCAATAAAGGAAATACACTAGATGGAGGGTATTATTATGGATACTGAATGTAAATATCTCAAGATTGAAGAGTGGCATGGAGACGTGGAAGATTGGTATGGAGACGTGTTTGATCATCCGACTTACAAATATTCTTGCGTCGAAAAGAATAAAGAACTTCTTTTTGGAATTCTACAATGTCATAACTGTCCAAAATACGAGAAGAAACACGAAGCAAAGGAGAGTTAATTATGGAAATGAAAATTGGTTATATTGTAGAGTACAACTGGAAATACAATCCAAATCTTAAAGAGAGATTTAAATTCAGAGAAGCACCATTTACAAGAACGATCAGTTCGCGCGGAGATATGGTTCACTCTAAGATGCTTCAATGGCCTGTGGAGTACGAAGAAATCGTTGATAACGCAAACATGATGAAGAAAGCTCCTCGTTTAATTTTAGTAAGAGAACCATTTTTGTTAGACGACGAACTATGAGACAAATGTATTGCATGGGTCGAATGGGCAAATACAGCAGATCCAGCAGAGTATGATCCGTTCGCATAAAGAGAGCAAAATGAATTATAAAGTATTTTACACTTTTACAAAAGATTCTATTCACACTGATGATGTTGTAGTTTTTTTAAGAAATCACAGAACTGGGAGTAGTACAACTAGAAAATGTAAATTTATTGGATTAGTTACTGGTTTTACAAATGAAATGGTTAAAATTAAACGATTGTCAATGCCAGATGAGTTTGTAACACCAAATGAATGCGTGGATTTTGGAGAGGTTAGAGTGTACCCCGAAGACGTTGTACATATTATTATTAGCAAATACCAAGGAGAATAAAAATGAAAGTTGAAATTGAAATTCCAGATTTAGAAGAATTGTATTGCACATATGATGAAGAATCTGTAACTGGAAAAGATGTTAAGCAGGCAATAGCCGATATGGCAATAGAAAAATTTATTGATCAGTTATATAACAATTATATACACGATGAAGTATATCACTCTATAGTTAATGATACCCAGGCTATTATTAAAGAACGCTCCGATGAAATTATTGATAAGGTTATCGAGCAAGTTTCTAAGAAAATCCTTGCAAAGAAAGCGATTGTTAATGAAATGCCAAAGAAAACTGAGGTAGCGAACATTAATAAAGAGTGGGAACAGTATTTTATTGAGCTGATCGACAAAGCTATTGCAAAAAGATTTAAGTGAAATTAAATTTTAGGTGGTTAATATGAATGCTAAGTTAGTAAACCTTATGGTAGAGCCCATAAATGAAACAGATTTCTGTTATGTGGTTTGTAAATGTACAAGCTTCTCTGAAGCGATTAGAGTTGCACGAGAAGACCATACTGCATACAAAAGGTTTAATTGTCCTAGGTGTGGGACAAGATTAGGAATTGTGTGTAAAGGGAAAACGGATTTGAATAAGGTGGATGCAGTATGAAAATTACTAAAACTATGCAAAAGGTTGCGGCCGATATATTAATGGAGTTCATGTTTACTCAGAATATGGACGAAGTAATTGAAGCATATGATAGAGTCTTTGAACGGTACGAATTGTATAATGACCCATTTACAAATACTCCATGTACCCCAGAAGAGTATTGGAAGAATGAGTTGGAGCTTGAAAGGCAGATAATGATTGATAGATACGGGCATTGCGATGGGTTAGATTGAAACTAAGAAAGGGCAGGTAGCAATTATGTATTATGATTATTGGGAAGAACCAAATGAATTTGATCAGCAGATAGAAGAATTTAAGGATGCTTTGAGGTCTTCTGTTAAGGATGAAATTAAAGAAAAGATTGAATCTCTTGAGAGGGAACTAGCAGAGGTTAAGACGTTCAGAGATGAAAAAGATAAATTTGTTCAGGAATATGAAAATAAAATCAATAAAATCAAGAATGAAGCAGATACCGCAGTAAGAGCTGCTAAAAATTCAGAGGAAAAGTGGAAGAACGCAAGGCTGTATCAATTGTTGGGCGATTATCTTACAGTTGGCTGGAAAGTAGAATATTCATGGGAATACGGAGAGAAGTGTGATAAGTGTGATGATAATAGAAAGATACATTTTACTTCTCCACAAGGTAGAGAATATACAGAAGATTGTCAGTGTGCTAAAAGATATTATAGATATTTCCCAAAAGAAGCAGCTCTTGCTAAATTTTATGTAAGGAAAAAGAATTTCTTTGGTGGTAATAATGAAGAACTCGATTTTTATAATAGATATTATACAATTGTAGAAGATGATAATTATGATCGTTATGAATATGCAAGTCATATATACACATCTTCTTCAGATATTGATTATGAAAATGTGAATACATATTCTGACATATTTTTAAATGAAGAAGATTGCCAAAAGTTTTGTGATTGGAAAAACGAACAGGAGTTAAAGAAGTTTAATGATTCAAAAACTTAACTAAAATACAACCATAAACTTTGTCCACTTTGTCAATAGACAATACGAAATTAATGTGTATAATAAAAGCATAAACTAAAACAGCAGACAGGAGATTGTATCATGAACGAATTAGATGAGTTAATAAAATCTGCGAATGAGTATCGTATAAAACATCCACGATGTCGGTACTGTAAACATGCTAATCTATACATTACCCCATGCAAAGACAAGGTATACAGATGCCTTGTTAAAGATAAACGAGTAGGAAAGTGCTGGCCCGCACCAGTTTGTAATATGTATTCAGCATAATAGGAGGAATAATCTATGGGATATTGCGTTGATTGTAATAATTTAATGTACAGTGATTGCTATGGAGAGTGTTCTAGGGCATATAAGGGAATTGTTAGTCCAGATGATAGCTGTGAACACTTCGAACCTAAGTTTTCGCCTGAAGATGTAGCAATGGCACTTATTCATTGTACGAATGGCGGAAAATGCAAGACATGTCCGATTTTGGATAAAGAATATGTATGCAAGAATTTGGAACGCCTTGCAGCTGATTGTATTTTGTGGTATGCACGATTGCTCGAAAAGGAGAATAGCAATGAAAAGTGATTATTCTGAAATTATTAAGCTTTTTAGAAATGTAAAAGACAACGCAGACGAACTTGTGAATCTTTTTAAGAGACTTCAAGAAGAAGAAGAAAAAGAAGCAAAAAATGAAAGCCTTATTAGATGGAGATCCTATCCAAAAGAAAAACCAAGTGAAAGCGGTTTATATCTTTGCGCAATGAAAAAGTCAGACTCTAATTATAAATGGATAGAACAATTTCTTTATAATAAAGAAAGCGACGTTTGGACTGATAATGTTTCTTTTTCTCATTTTCCAGTAGATAAAGTTTATGGCGTCGCGCCATCTGCGTGGGCGATTGTTGATTTTCCAAAATTGGAGGTAGAAAATGAAACAAGTAATTGAGTGGCATTTGGCAAATAAAGAAAATCCACCTCATTCTGATTATTACTGGATTGCTCTTTCTAATCCTAAAGTAGTAGTTGAAGGGTATTGGCATTCAATCTCAAAAAAGTGGTTTTATGAAGTAGACGATTTTAAATTGGTAGAAAAACCTGTAGCTTGGGCTTTTATAGAGTATCCAGACTTGGAGGTAGAAAATGGCTGATTTTATTTATATTGATGGTGTTGAATATAGACCAGATGAAGATTTAGTTAAACTAATTAAAGAGCATTTTCAAGAGAAAAGACATATATCGTGTTTTGATAAAGTTGCTTTTGGGAAAGATTATTTTTTTATTGGAGATGAAGGCATTGTTCATAAAGAACGTCATGCTCAAACTTTTACTGACACTAGCAGATACAAAATTGGAAACTATTGCACAAATTATTCCTATATAGTTTCCCGTGCGAGGGAAGAAAATTTACTTAGAAGAGTGTGGCGTTTTTCTCTAGAAAATGGTGGAGATAAAATTGATTGGGGAGATAGTCATCAAGAAAAATATTATTTATGGGTAGATGTAAATGAAGTTAAAATTAATAATTGTACTATTGCTCATCATTTAGGACAAGTTTATTTTATTTCAAAAGAAGTCGCAGAAAAAGCAAGAGATATTTTTGAAAAGGAGATTATTGATGTCTATGAAACAACAGATAATTGAAATCGAAGGAAAGAAATATCGAATTGTTCTTGAAGAAGTTGAAGAACTTCTTAAAGGCTTTCGCAGAGAAAAAGACCAATATTACTGGATAATGAGCGGTAATGGTGCTCCTTTTAAATATCAAGAAACCTTTTCGCAAGGTGACGATGTTGCTTTTGAAATTGGTAACTATTTCTATTCAAAGGAAGATGCAGAATATGTTGCGAAAAGAGAAATTCTTTTTAGAAAAATGTTAAGATTTTCCTTAATGAACGGATTACGAGATTTAGATAAAAATTATTATCGTTATTTTTTTGTTATTAACCAAAATGGTGATGTAGGTTATATGAATGAACCGCATTATATTCGCAAGTCAAATGTAGTCTATTTTGCATCAGAAGAAGTCGCTCGTCAAGCTTTATCGCTTTTTGGAAAGGAGTTTAAAGAACTCTATGGAAATAATTGAAGTAACTCCAATTTTGAAGAGTAGCTTACCATTTTATATTTTTATTATTTGGTTTTTCGCTTCACTGCTTGCCTTTGTTTTCGTTACAATGTTTGCTGCTAATAGAAAAGTTCTTGATATTGGTGCTGCAATTTGTTGGGGAAGTGTCGTATTGTGTTTACTCACTCTTGTTATTACTGATTTTTTCTCAGAAAAAGTTCCGACTGGAAGAAATCGATATACAGCAATAGTGGATGATTCAGCAGATTACAAAGAAATAGTGGAAAAGTATAATATAATCGAATCACATGGAAAAATTTGGGTGTTGGAGGACAAAGATGGAAATTCTTAATAAAATTCCTATTTATAATCCTAATAATATTCTTTGTATGGTTCTTGTCGTTTTCATTTTTATTGGTTTTATTCTGGGAATACTTGGTTTAATTTTTTCATTAGCACCTTTCGGTTCCATTAGAGATAAAATTAGCACTTGGTTTGTTTTTGGTGGTGTAATTATTATGGTGTTTTCTTGGATTACTTTTGTTTGTGCTTTTTATTATTCAAAAGGAGAGCCAACGGGCAGATATAAATATGAAGTAAAAATTAACGATTTAACCACATTTAAAGAAATAACTGATAATTATAAAATCGTAGATAATCGAGGAGAGATTTGGATACTGGAAGACAAGGAGGGCTAACTAATGGCTGTAATTAGTGATAATGATTTTAAGGTTTTAATGTTAAAAGACGAGCTTGCGCGGTGGAATGTTTTAGATGATAATAAAATTCGTCGAGAGACATTGGCAAAGATTATTGTTGAAGAAATGTCCTTAAACGAAGCTTATTTAATGGTTTCAAGACTTAGAAACGCGCGAGGTGAGACCAGACCTCTTTTTGAGCCTGACTTCAGAACTCTAAGAGCGATTGATCCTTGGAATAAAGAGGAAATTTCCAATGCGTAAAAGAAGATGGGTTTATATATGTGACCATTGTGGAAAAACAGAGTTAGAAGTAACTGGTTATAATTTTTACAATGAATTTGTAAGACAATTGCCTGAAGGTTGGAGTAAGCTTGGAAAAGAAGATTTGTGTTCTGTTTGTGTAGAAACATACCGAAGATTTAAAAATGAGGTGCTAAAAGAAAATGACATGGACGTATGAAAAATTCAAGGGCAATGGCGCAATTTATGCGTTTTGTCCCAAATGTGGATTTTATCATAATCCCTCTCGTTTTTTACCAAATAGTGAGGGAATACATGAAGTTCAAATAACGTATCAGTACAATTATTGCCCAATGTGCGGTGAATATCTATATGATGATGATATAGAACATGCAACATGCGTTTGGAACGAAAGAGATGTAGAAGAACTGTATAGTAAAGATTGAGGTGACAAATATGAGTGAACTAAAACCTTGCCCGTTTTGTGGTGGAGAAGCACACGTAAAAGAGTACGCCAATGGACACAAAGGAGACGGAACATATACCGCTTCGTATCAAGTTGGTTGTGATAAATGCAGAATTTATTTTAATCGCAATTCGGAATTTAGGCTTGTAAATGGTCAGCCTAAATTTAATGTTAATGGTTATGACTTGGCGGTCGGCTTGTGGAATACAAGAGTAGTGATTACTGATAATAGTGAAGACGTAGACAGCTTTGTGCTATAAGGAGAAATGACTATGGAAAGAACGCTCGATGATATGCTTAAGGATTTAGAGCTCGCAAAGAAAGAGTTTGTTCCTTTATTGGAAGCTATAACGGTAGCAGAGCATAGAGTTAATGATATTCGAAAAGAAATCGACACATATAAATTAAGCAACAGAATGTACCATCCTATGTCGGAGCTTCTTAATTACAAAGGAAAAGAGCTTGATTATATCGAGTTGGTTGAAATTAACAAAAGTGGTACGTTAAGCACAGATTGTGTTTATAATGACGAGTTTCTTGAAATTGATAATGATGGTCATTTGTTTTATTCTTCTTATGACTTTGGAATTCTAAGATATAATGAAGAAAAAGACAGGTATGAGAAATGGTACCATTATTATTGCGATGAGCATAATTACGTTGGTTTTATGGAAATTTCGTTTGCGGATGAAAGTTAAAGGAGAAAACATGGTAAGAGTAACAGAAGAGGATATTATTCAGAACATTAAGGACTGTGGTCAGGCGTTGGTTGCTAATGCAGAAAAGATTGCAAATAACTATAAGTATAGATGTGGCTTGATGATCACTTGTTATGTAGATTCCACTGAGGAATCACCATATATTAGTGTTAATACGGATTTTATTCCTGAAGGTTATATTGAAAGGATGAGCAATTAATGGGACTTGATAATTCTTTTAATATTGTAAACATCAAATGTGAAGAAATCCCACTTTGGGTAAAATTACCTTGGGGGCGGGACAACAAAGACGAAGCTCAAGACATTGTGTATTTCAGAAAGTGTTGGGGAATCCGCAATGAGATTCTTAGATTGTTGCATTCTTCAGACCAGGAGTATGAAATTCCTGTCGAAAAAGACGACTTATTGCCAATCGTAAAAATACTCATGAAGTACCTTAACGAAGCATATTACGACGAAAACGCAGACTCTATCTGGGAGTTCGAAGAGGCTTATGATAACATTCAACAGAGTGTTATAAATTTAATTTGGTTGAAGACGTATATGGACAAACATTCAGACGTAATGTGCCATTTCTATGATAGCTATTAAGGAGAATTGTTTTATGAAACCAAATTATGTTTCGAAAAGAAATAAAAAGACTCAAATGTTGTATGACGAGTTACAGCACTGGGGATTAATTAATCAAGAAACAGACATGGGTGCAGTAAAAGTAATTGCAAATGCGTTGCCTTTGCGGATGTTAATGAGGGTAATTAATAAGTTACAGAGAAAACAAAATTAATTTTATCATTGTATCAAAAGAAAGAATGGAGATTATTGTAAATGACTATATTAGAATATAATAAGCATTTTTATCCAATATATAATAAAGCACTTTCCTTTCTTGAAAATTTAGATCATACACTAAGCAAGTGTGATGATAATGCGCATGTACAATTGGAGTGTATTGGTTGGGACAAACAAACCCAAGCATTCTTGAAAGATGCGCTAAGTAGAATGCACGATGAAGCACAAGAAAGCTATAGATGGAATATGAAAGATTGGTGGACGATAGATCGGCTAGAAGAAAAAACCTGTGATAATTGCAATAAAAAGTATTGTGCTATTGATCCGTTTAGTAGTGGTGGTTGCCACTGGGAAAAGAAAGAATAATTATATTAATTTTGCAGAGGATAAATAACTATGATATACACTTCTAAGGATAACACTGGCGTGATTATATCTTGTGATTGCGGCTGTGATGAGGGATTTAGATTTCAAATTGATAATAGCGTTGATGGCAAGATGGTATTTATTTCTACGATGAACGGGAATTTTATGCGTGATCAAGATGATAAGATTGCAAGTGTTGTTGCGAGGAAATTTAGAAAGATTTGGGCAATCATTAGAAATAAAGATTTTTATGCCACAGAAGTTATATTAAACAAAGAAGATTTTGATGAGTTTAAAAGGTTTATTAATTCAGTTTAAAGAGGTGATGGTGTGAAAAAGAAAGATAACTTTGTAAAAATATGGCTAGGAATTGCTATAGAACTTATTGGCGTTGGTGGGTTTTTCGCCTGTATTATAATAGCAGCAGTTTATTGTTGGAGACATCCTGATATGACTGATATGCGTAGACTTATGGAATTTCCACATCCTTATATAGGTTCGTTAATTAGTTATGTGATGTGTTTGGTTGGACATAGGATGTCAAAGGGAATATGGTGATGGTATGGCTGTTTTTTATGTAATCTCAGATGTACATGGTTTTTATAACGAAATGCGGGAAGCGTTAGATGATGTTGGTTTTAATCCTGATGATAAGAATTCTTGGCTTGTAGTTTTGGGTGATTATACAGATCGCGGTCCAGACCCAGATAAGGTTATAAGCTACTTGCGTAGTTTACCAAGAAAAATACTTGTAAAAGGAAACCACGAGGATTTATTGCTAGAGTGCTGTGAAAGAGGAGTCCCATACTCGCATGATTTCTCAAACGGGACATATAATACTATTTGTAAACTCGGAAATTATATTGAAGGATATTCTTTTGACGAGTGTTGTGATAGAACTTTGGCTCGAATACATTTATTTATTGATGAAATGGTTGATTATTTTGAGACAGAGCATTTTGTGTTTTGTCATTCATGGATTCCTGTAATTTGTAAAGACGGACTACCTGCTTATTATACAAAGAATCGTAAGTTTGAGTTTAATCCAGACTGGCGTAATGCAAGTGAAAAGGATTGGCAGGACGCAAGATGGGGCAATCCGTTTGATCTCGCTGCAAGTGGATTAAATAAAACTGGTAAAAAACTATTGCATGGACATTGGGGTAATTCATATTATTGGGCTAAGGAAAAAGGACTGTCCGAATATGGTGATGATGCTTGCTTTGACATTTGTACGCACGATTCGTGCATTGGATTGGATGCTACAACAGTAGTGAGTGGCAAAGTAAATGTTTTAATTATTCAAGATGAATTTTTAGAAAACCCTCTTGACAAATGAATTTAGACACGTTATAATATAGGCAGTTCAAAACAACAACACAAAATGAATTATGAAAGGACAAATCCATGAGTAAAAATTATTTTGCTATTGAGCGCGACAATGATGTAGCTGAAACAAAAGGTATCTATGACAAAGAAACTGAGACTACGGTTCTTGACGAAGTGCTCGATATGTCTCTTGAAGATTTAAAAAATTTCGATGAGATCGATACTTTTGTTGTAATCGCCATGGATGCAGCCAATGCGTACTTTGGAGATAAAGATGGTGATACCCTTATTACTCTTGTTGGAGAAGATGATGTTTTCATTTGGAGTATTCTTATGAGTAAGGGTGATAATGAAGATGATATCAGATATAATTTCATCGATTGGAAAAAAGACGGCAAGAATTATCGATATCAAAAATAAATTTAAAAAAGTACTTGACAATACAAAATGAATGTTATATAATAAGAGCATAGCAAGCGGTGATGACGAATCGCCGCAAATACGCTTCTTTAGCTCAGTGGACAGAGCGCCGCTCTACGAAAGCGTGAGGTCATAAGTTCGAATCTTATAAGAAGCATTATAATTTATTAAATAATAAAAGAGAGGTTTTAAAAAATGGCAATCAAGTATATTAGTATTCCTGAGAAGAAAGCCACTATCGCTGTGCTTCATGAAACAGAATGGGCAGCTGTAGATAAGATTAAGAGTGTTCTTGATGGAACTAAAAGCCTTTGATTTGATCCTACAAAGTATCGTATGAAATCTTCTTACAAAGCTACGGTGATTTGTAGAGATGGGGACGAGTATTCAGAGGAACGTGGTAGAGAAGAGGCAAAGAAGAAGTTGATGCGCAACTATTACAGATCTCTTGATAAGAAGATTGATGAATTTATCGAGGATATTAATACAGCAATGTATAGAGTTGTTACAAGATGTCCAGAAAGAAAAGAAAATTAAAAAAGTGCTTGACATATGACAAGTAACATGGTATAATACAAACAGTTCAAAAGACAATACAAAATGAATGTTCAAAGTTTATTAGGAGGAACAAGAAAATGAGCAAGTTATCTAAAGCAGTATCTGATATAAATCAGGTTAAATCTCTTAGACTTGACGAGACAGTCAAGAACTTCATGAATGGAGATTCTTATGTAATCAATCCTCTCGATACTCTCAAGATGATCACAGCGTCCTCTATCTTTGGTGAACCCTCGTATTACAGAGATAGCAAACGTAGAGGAAGGTATGTCGTAAATAGCTTAGTTAGAGATTTCAGTGTACTTCCTTCTGAATACGAAAATCTAGACACTGAAACTATCATGGAAAAAGCAATCGATAAGGCACTTGATTATGATTTTGCAGCAACACTTCAATGGGCGGCGGATCTTAGACGCGATTATTATATGAGACTAAATCCACAGGTCATTATGGTAAGGGCAGCAATTCATCCTAAAAGAGCAGAATTTTCAGACGCAAATCCTGGTAAATTTGATGAGATTAATCAAAAGGTTATGTCCCGTGCAGATGAACCTATGAGTCAGATGTCTTATTATTTGTATCAAAATGGCAGTAAGAAGAACAATATTCCGAGTATTTTGAAGCGCTCTTGGAATAAGAAAATTAGTGGACTTAATCAATATCAGGTAGGTAAGTATAAGAATCATGAAATCGGTATGATCAATGCGGTTCGTTTATGTCACGCTCATTCTGATGTGATTGATGAACTTATGCAAACTGGAACGGTTCAAGTTAACGAAGACGAAAAGACTTGGGAGAATATGAGGTCTGCTGGTAAGTCTTGGAGAGAAATTTTCGAGTCAAATGTAATGGGACATATGGCACTTCTTAGAAATCTTCGTGGTGTGTTTACTGAAATTGATGATATTAATCTGTGCAAAGAGTATGTACAAAGAATTAAAGATGGTGTAATTAAAGGCAAACAGTTCCCATTCCGTTATTACTCTGCACTGATGGCAGTTAAAAATAGTAATTGCAATCACAAACCAATTATTATGGATGCGCTTGAAGAATGTATGGACATTTCGCTTGCGAATTATCCGAAATTGAAAGGTAAGACAATGTGTTTATCTGATAATTCTGGTTCAGCATGGGGTGCATTCAATAGCGAGTATGGTACAGTTACTGTGGCGAATATTGATAATCTGTCTTCTGTGATTACGGCAGCTTGCTCTGATGAAGGATATGTTGGTAAGTTCGGTGATGAATTAATTATAAGTCCTGTGAGTAAGAGAGCGGGTGTTCTTAGTCAGGCAGAGCGTATCTCTCAGAATAGATATAGTGACGTTGGAGGTTCAACAGAGGGTGGTATCTGGGAATTTTTTAAGAACGCCATTGGAAATAAGGAACACTGGGATAATATTTTTATCTATTCCGATCAGCAAGCTGGTCATGGTGGTCTTTATGGGACAGAACGTCATAAGTTTGAATATGGAAAGCTTGGATTTGGTTGTGATAGATATGGTTCTTCAAGATCTACTGAGATGATCAATGTATTCAAACTCATTCAGGAATATCGCAAGAAGGTTAATCCAAAGGTTAATGTATTTAGTGTGCAGACTGCTGGTTATACTGATGCACTTATCCCAGAAATGTCAGAAAGATGTGCTATTCTTTATGGTTGGACAGGAAATGAAGCAAGTTTTGCAAAAGCATATATTGATATCTGGGATAATATTCAAACAAGATAATTAAAGTTGTGGTGGTTTGATTGATGTATGGTGTTATTTATAAAGCAACAAATTTAATTAATGGTAAAGTATATATTGGTCAAACTACCAATTCACTAGAACAAAGGATTAAACAACATTTTTTCAAAAAAGATGATGGGGCATATTTTCATAATGCTTTAAAAAAATATGGGCACGATGGATTTAAGTGGGAAATTATTGATCAAGCAGATAATGAAGATGAGTTAATAGAAAAAGAAATTTATTGGATTGCTTGTTATGAAAGCTTTACAGACAAAAACAAAGGATATAATTCAACATCTGGTGGAGAAACTGGCAAAAGTGTATCAGAAGAAGTTAGATTAAAAATATCAATGAAAAATAAAGGTAAAGTCATAACAGAAGAACAAAGAGAAAAATTAAGACAAGCTTTTATTGGAAGAGAAGTGTCTAATGAAACTAGAGAAAAAATTTCAAAAGCAGTCACAGGTGAAAAAAATGGTATGTTCGGAAAAAAACATACAGAAGAAGAAAAAGAAAATCTTAGAAAATTATCTTCTGGACGCAAATTAACACAAGAATCTAAGGATAAAATTGGTAAAGCTCATAAAGGGAAGATTGTATCTCAAGAAACTAGAGAAAAATTAAGTCGTGCAAAAACTGGTAAAAAACTACCTCCATTTTCTGAGCAACATATAGAAAAATTACGTGAAGCAAATGCTGGTGGGAAAAATCCACAGGCAAAACCATTAATCTGTTTAGATACAGGAATAACATATGAATGTATACAAGAGGCATCTAACGAAACAGGAATCCATTATAAACAAATTTCTCGTTGTTGTAATGGAGATATAGAAAAAGCAGGTGGATTTAAGTTTCAATTTTTAGTATAAAACAAGTTATTTGCGATGCGGAATTGAAGAGTTACTTCATACTTTTAATATGACATCGTTACCTCTTCGATCTTATTCTCGCAAATAACTTAAAAATAAAATATTCTGATGCAGTGATGATAGTTACTTCTATGAATAACAGCTTATTACATATTTAATTTTTTAAATTGTTAAAATCTATATTGATTTTTTAAAACTATTATCGATATTCTCAGAATATAAAATTTTAAAAACAGTTGTGATGCAGATGTTGTCAGTTACTTCGATTGGTAATCGAGAGGTCATGGGTTCGAATCCCATCCGAGGCTAAGGCTAAGGTAGCTCAGTTGGATAGAGCACTAAAATTTCTGATAATAAATATTCTCACAACTTAAGCAAATAATTCATGTTTGAAGCGGCGATTTCGGTTACTTCTTGGGGATGAAAAAAATACTGATATTGATATTCTCAAACATTTTGAAATGCAATGTTTCTGATGCAGTTTTGTTGGTTACTTCTGCAAGGGTTCTAGAATAATATACCAACAATTTACGCTCTCAGAGATATAAGCATATTAGTTAAGGAGGAAATGCTTATGATTGTATGTAGTAAATCCACTTCGGAGGACTCTCCTCCTTTCTGAGAAAGAGCTGGGCAACTCGTTAAACTGCCCACATATCCACGTGTGCTGGAATTTACGGTATACAGAACGGTCTTAAACACCGTTGCTCTGATGAGATTGGGCGTTCGAACCGCCTCACGTGGACCACGCGAACAAATGGAATGCGTTAAGTAATGTGTGGCTGACTGACCTAAGAGTTATTAATAACAAAGATTTGGAGAAATGTTTATGAACACAGAGCTTGCTATTAAAAATCGAATCAAACTACTTGCATCGCGTGACCCCGTAGCCAATGCAAATATTATTAAAAAGCTGAAACGTAAGCTTCGTAAGATTCAAAGCAATTAAATAATTACGCTGATTTAATCTCATGGTTTGTGCGTTAAGCAAACTGGAGCCCCGCACAGGGATAAATGTGCCGCTCGGCTGTAGGGCGTCCATGGAGAATATACTATACAGCACATATTGTCGGGCCAGAGACGTTAAACCTGTCCCAGCGGTCGGTATGGAGACTGAAAACCCATTCAAATAAAAATCTCACGTAATTCTTAGGGCTAGTGTGGTGTGGTTAAAGTGCCGTTCGATTTCGGCTGTCAAACGTGAGGAGTGTAGTTAAACCACATTAATGACTACACATTTAATTCTGTTGTTCTCAATAACGACTGAGAAATAATGATATCAATGTTTCATATTGAGCGTCAGCCATCAGACGCTTTGATGGCACCATGCAGGAAAGCTGTATAGTCTGGTAATCGAATTAACGTTTAAGCGTACTGTAAGTGCGCCGACCCAGACGGCGTTGCTTCTGGCTCAAAATCGGTACGTTAAGCCGATTCTTTTATGAAGGTATAGCTTAGTTGGTAAAGCATCTGACTTTTAATCAGAAGACCGAGAATTCGAGTTTCTCTACCTTCACCAAGCTGTCTCTTGAAATGTAAATAGCACAGAGAATCCTGTTGCGTAGTACATTGCGGTGAACAGGGGCGTAGGGTAAAAAGGTTACCTACAACGAGAGAGTGCCATAGCAAATCTCTCTCATTAATATCTCCCTGTAGCTAAGTTGGTTATAGCCCTCTGCTTATAACGGAGAAGCCCTTACAAGGTATACGTATGTTCGAAGCATACCAGGGAGACCATCGCCCAGCCCAGTAATATTTGAAGGAATACCTTTACGTAGCTCTTGCGGTAAGAGGAGTGCTGTGTTTCTTAGGGCTAGAAACATAGTAACAATACAAAGTTTTTGTGATTTTGTATGTATTGTTGGGAACCTTTAATTTAAAATCACAACTGTAATGTTCAGCGGTGGATGTGTGCAATCGCTATAAAAAAATGTAAACATCCTTCAAGGGTAGGGGATATGAAATGTGAATCCAGCCACTTGGAGTGAGTCCTATAGCCTATGGTACTGATAGACTATGCGTGATTGGATAAGGAATTTAGTATTCAAACTCCTAAAAAGTACCTGAAACGCTAGGCAAATTTTTATGCGTCTTTAGTATAGTGGTTAGTATATCAGTTTTCCAAACTGATGGGGTGGTTTCGAATACCACAAGGCGCTCCATATAGGGGTATAGTTTAACGGCAAAACAGCGGTCTCCAAAACCGTAGATATAGGTTCAATTCCTATTGCCCCTGCCAGCGCAAGAACGTCACTTTCCAAACGCAGCACAGCGGATAGTCAATGGTAGCTTGATATGTGCATCTAGACAAGCTATGACCAAAGAGTTATTGATGAAAGGATTGGAGCTTGCGTTTCAGCTCATCTACCAGGTGTAGAAGGAGTTTCTTAGACCGTCTTTCTTTCTACTCAAAGACGGTTTATGTAGCGGATTAGCATAAAGGTAATGCATCGGACTTTGACTCCGATGAAAGTGGGTCAGTACCACTATCCGCTGCCACAAAAATACAATATAATATAATTTTACAGAAAGGAGCAATCCACATGAGCGAAGATGCACTAATACTATCAAAGGTTCTAGAAAAAATCTCAACAAAAGCCAAAAATACTTCCAGCAAGACTGAAAAAATTAAATACATATGCGCCCTGCTATCTCTCGAAGAATGCCTATATGAGTATAGTTCAGCTCTGAGTAATGAGTGCAGTAGAAGATATAACGAGATTATAAATGATTGGCATGTGTGATATAGACAGGTTTAGCCCGTCTTTTTTTATTGACAAAAACTAGACAAAAATGTTATCATAACAATACAAAATGAATTGAAAGGAAGAAATAATAAATGGTATATTTAAACAACGCTGCGGGCTCACGCCCGTACACAGAAGTAATTGAAACAATAAACGATGTCCTCAAAAACCATTGGGGCAATGCAAGTGCAGACGATTCATTTGGACATGATGCAAAATCAATTATTGATAATGTTACACGACAGGTAGCTGATGATATTAATTGTAATGAAGATGAAATTATCTGGACTTCAGGGGCATGTGAAGCAAACAGCCTTGCTATTCATGGTTTTTTAGAATCAAATGATGGTTCGGTGTTATGCACGACAAAATTGGAGCACACGTCTATCGAGATGCAAACATACAATACTCCTCTTGGAGTAGTATATGAACTTACAAATAACGATGAGGGTTTTATTGATCTCGATAATTTAGAAAAGACAATGGAAGAAATTAGTCTTAGATGGAAGCCACTAGTTAGCGTGTGTTATGCAAATTCAGAAATAGGAGTCGTCCAAGACATTAAGACCATTTCAGAAATCGTGCATCGTTATGATGGTATTCTACATGTTGACGCGACACAGATGTATCCATGGCACAAGATTGATGTACAAGACTTAGGTATTGATTTGATGTCTGTTTCTGGACAAAAGCTAAACTGTGTAAGAGGTATTGGTTTTCTCTATGTACGTAATGGCATTGCACTGAAGTCGTTTGTTTTCGGAAATCAGCAAAAAGGACGCAGAGGAGGCTCGTATCCAACGCATCTTATTGCAGCTTTTGGAAAGGCGCTAGAGTTAACAAGACAGCATAAAGCAACTTCATCAGTTAGAAATCTTAGAAACTATTTAATGTCTCGTTTATTCTGCACAAAAGGAGTACGTTTGAATGGACCATTAACCGACGACTGGAGACTCCCTAATAATTTATCTCTTACGATTGATGGAGTGAAAGCAGAAACGCTTACAACAATGTGTGATTTGATGGGAGTAATAATTGGCAAAGGATCTGCTTGTAAGTCTTATGAACCAACGCCAAGCAAAGCACTACTTTCTATTGGATTGACACCAGAACAGGCTCTAAATACTATTAGAATTTCATTAGATGAGTTTAATACATTAGAAGAAATAAATGAAGCAGCAGACGTTATTACACAACTAATAGAAAGGATTAGGGCAAATGAATAAAATAAAAATACTTAAAATTATATGTTCAGTATTAGCAGTCTCGGCTATTGCTACAACGTGGACATGGACTTATACTAGATCCCAAGAAGAAATAGATAAGCTTACAAATGAAAATAGCGTAAAGCAACATATGTTAGAGGACAAAGATAGTGATCTAAACATTGCGCTTGAAAATCTACAAGCAAGCACAGATAAGGTTCATGAATTAGAAACTTCCCTCACGAATATGAGCAAAGAGCTTGAAGAAGCTAATGTAGAACTTAATGATTTAAGGAACGATACATATGAATTAGCTTACATGGGAGATTTTAAAATCACTTATTATTGTGATGAAAGATTTAATCATATTTGTGGCGGTTCTGGGATAACCGCTTCTGGGAAGCCTACAGAGGTTGGTTGGACTGTTGCGGCAGATTGGGGAGTGTTGCCAAAAGGTTCTGTTATTTATATATCTGGATTAGGCTTTAGAGAAGTGCAGGACGTTGGTGGTGGAGTGAATGGTGATCACATTGACGTATTGGTCCAAACTCATGAAGAAGCGCTAAATAGTGGACTTGACTATAAAGATGTATGGATTCTTGTTAAAAAAGCATATTGACAATACAAAATGAATGGATTATAATAGCATCAGGAAATTAAAAGAAAGCAAAATTATAGGTGAATGAAGATGCGAGTGGACGAAATCAAAGAATATTTATTAAATAATGATTTGGTAGAAAGTGTTTTGTCCGCTTTAGGATGTGGATATGTAAAGAATCATGGCAATTATATTTCTGCAGCTAACCCGTCTGGAGATAATAAGCAAGCAATAGTTGTATATTTAAATGAGAACTTGACTTGTGTAAATTACACAAGAACGATTGCAAAGGATAAACGTTCTACTGATATTTTTGACTTAGTGATGTTTTGCGAAGATTGCACTTTCCCCGAAGCATTAAAGTGGGTTTGTGAAACGGTTGGTTTGGATTATTACCAAGAGGCAGAAGATATTCCAGAAAGTTTACAGATTCTTAAGATGCTTAAGCAAATGTCCTCTGATGACTCTAATGAAATTCGTGAGACATTAAAGCCAATACCAGAGCAGGTGCTAAATTACTACTTGCCATATGGTAATGTTTTGTTTGAAAATGACGGTATATCATTAGAAATTCAAAAAGAATTTTTGGTTGGTTATGATCAACAAAGTAACAGAATAACACTTCCGATTCGAAGCCCAATTGGCGATTTGTGTGGAGTAAAGGGCAGACTGTTTGGAGAACCAGATGAATATAATCCTAAATATTTATATATCATGCCTGTTGCGAAATCAGAGATTTTATATGGATTATATGAAAACAAAGAATATATACGCAATAGCAACACTCTGCTGATATTTGAGGCTGAAAAAAGTGTTCTTCAATGTGCAACAAATGGTATTCGTAATTGTGTGGCACTTGGAGGTAAGACAATTTCCAAAACTCAAGCAGAATTAATTATTAGAACAGGTTGTACGCCAATTATTGCGCTGGATAAAGGAATTGACATGGAAGAGATATATCATGTAGCTTCAGTGTTTCCAGATAATATTCCAGTGCAATATATATATGATACAGACGATGTTTTATTGGATAAACAATCTCCAAGTGATAATTTTAAAAGCCTACAATACTTGCTAAAAAATAATATATATAGCATATAAGGAGGTGATAAAATGAAAATCACGCAATCGGAGTGTATGCCTTGTGATTTACCATGTATAGGTAGGGCTTGCAAATATTATGAAGTTACAAGATATTATTGTGATATATGCCTTTCAGAAGACGTGCTTTATGATTTTGAAGGACAGGAACTTTGTATTGAATGTATAAAGAAGCAACTTGATAGAATAGAAGGGAGCGACTGTTATGACTACTAGCGACAATAATAAAAAAGAACTAAATGAATTTATCAATCAATTTTCTCAACGTCCTCATCGTGTAGTGTGGAAGAATAGAAAAGCATACGATAGAGCAAGAGATCGTAAAGATAAAAAATTATTCGAGGTTGACGAGGAAAAAAATGAACTTGAGCAAGAGTCATAAGAGTTATTTTAACGCAGCAAAAGCAATGAGTGAGTTGTCTAAAGTGAAGCAGACGAAAATGGGCTGCGTGGTTACTTACAAACATAAGATTATTAGTTCTGGCTGCAATAGATATAAAACTAATCCTTTGCAGAAGAAATATAATAAATATAGATTTGCCGAAGATGAAGGAAGACATTGTGTTCATGCAGAAACTGATGCACTGATTCCATTAATGAACAGACGAGATATTGATTTTTCCAATGTCTCTCTTTACATATATAGAGAACATAAAAATGGGGACTTGGGGCTTGCAAGGCCATGTCCCTCTTGTCAAGAATTGATCAGATCTCTCGGAATTAGATTTGTTTATTATACGGGAGAGAAAAGTTATGTTGGTGAAGAATTTGTATATTAAAGGAGCATATTATGAGCAAACAAGATATGTACACAGATTTGTGTAAAAAATGTTATGTTAAGATTTATAAACCCACAAAGAAAGAAATTTCAAAAATTGTGCTAACAGATTATAAAGAAAAATGTGATTGCTGTCACAGGACAGATTTTTTGGTTGATTACGTGGAGGATTGCTATGACTAACGAACAGAAAGTAGCTGTATTTCAGCCTCTTCTAGATAGATTTGAAACAGATGAAATGAGATTCTATTGCACAGACATGATTAAACAAATTCCAGATTATATTTTTGATATGCCATCAAGTACATCTGGAAAATATCACAACGCTACGCAGTGTCAGCCACATGGACAGATTTATCATATTATTATGTTTACAGAAATTCTAAATTACTTATTAGAGCTTAAATGCAATCAAGAAAAATTTAAGTCTGCACGACAGAGAGATGCCATGAGGTGTATGCCAATTTTCCATGATGCACTGAAATGCGGTTTAGATGGCGGTTCATATACGGTCCATGAGCATCCTATGCTCGCAGGTACTTGGGTTCGAGAGGCACAAATTGAGCATGATGTTGATAAAAGTGCTAAGGAAGCTATTGCACGTATGTGTGAGAGACATTCTGGTGAATGGACAACATCAAAAAGAAGTAAGGTAATTTTACCTGAGCCAGAAAATGAAATGGAACGTATGATTCATATGTGTGATATTTTGAGTAGTCGTAATAATATCGACATGCAGCCTCCTGAATATTTAAAAGAAATTTTTGGTGAGCCTGCGCCATTAAAGTTTGATGAGAATTATACACTAACGTTTGGCAAGCATTCAGGAAAACGTCTAATTGATGTTTACAAATCTGAACCAGATTATATTACTTGGTGTGAGGAAAATCTGCACAAAAAAGATTTACTAAAAATGATTAAAGCAATGAAACAATCACTTGAAGAAAAGGAGAACAGCAACTAATGAAAAACACAATTCCAGTAGTAGGATGGGTAGATGCATATCTTAATGATTATCAAACTACTGCATTTACAGAAAGTCGTAGACAAGCACTGGTGGATCGCATTAAAAAAAGAGGATACAATTTTACAGCAAATGACCATCAGTTTTTGCCATACGGGGCACCATTTTATGAAGATAAAAAGCTTTGTGTGTTGACAAAGCAAGAATGGGATTCTGTAATGGACGAAGCGTACAAAGAATATCCTAGAGGGGCAAGATTAATGCCAACGGATGTTATTACAAGACCTCAAATTAACGGTGTTATTTATGAAAAAGAAAAATTTGAGCCACATGGGGAGTAATAATTATGAGCAACGAATATAGAGATTGGCTTCTAGATCAACGTGAACAATTTAATGCCAATGTATCAGATTTAGATTTGCTACCAACTGGATGGACCAAAACCTTTGTTCCAAAAATGAAAGAAGAATTATTTAATATGCTTGGTCCATACGTAGAAGATTTTATTATTCTTGATGCTAAAGAAAAATATGGACAGTTAAGGGTATATTGGACGTGGGAATATAGAGATTATGCTATTTCTGAATTAGCAGACCTTGGGGAGCTGCAAAAAGACATTGATGATACATTATTTTATTATGAGTCGTTAAGTAAAAATACCTGTGTAGTATGTGGTAGATCTACAACGCATATGAGTAAAAGATACGAGTTACCAATGTGTGAGTCGTGTATTAAAAAAAGCGTAGAATAAAATCTTGGAGGCATAAAATGAAATATTACGGTAATCTTGGTTTGAAGAATTGGAACAAAGGTATTGAGGGATGTGGTTTAAAGCACAAATTGCACACCTTAAGACGCGAGTTACATAGCGCATGGGAACGAGCATGGTATGGATATTCTTCTGATGATATTTGGGATTTAAACTCTAATTTGGAATCGAAAATGATAGCTATGCTAAGGACTTTTAAAGAAGGCTCTCCTTTTATTTTAATCGACCCAGATACAAAGAAAGAGTTTACGGAAGATGAGGCTGATGCGATCTATGTAAGAATTATTGAATGTATTGAGTATAGTAGAAATGAAGATTTGTGCTCGGAAGAATTGTATGGTAAATCAATGTATGACGATGAGTATGATTTCTCCATGGATGAATATAAAGCAATTAATAATCTTATGGCAAAATATAAGCACGAAGCTTTTGAGTTGCTAGAAAAATATTGGTATCAGCTTTGGTGGTAATTATATAGTAAAAAGCAACAGCAAATGGTTTACTTGATAAATACAATTTTCAAGTATATACTGTAATTAGAATTATGTATATATTTAAAAGGATGTGAAAGCCATAAATGAGTAAAGAGATTACATTTCTTGGAATGGACGTTTGCAAAGACATGGATGAGTTTGCAAGTAAGCTGTTATGTAAAAAAGAATGTGTTGGTATGAATGAAGGACAACTTGCCGCATATAAAATGGGTATCAAAAACACTTTGAGTTTATTGCGCTCTACGTTAGATACAGGTGATACGCACGCGGTTGTCAATATATCTGGACTAGATGAAGTTACAGAATTTAACATAGAAGAATTAATGAAAAAGTTAGCTGAGTAAACATAAAAGGTAATAATATAAAAAATGTATTATTGCCTTTTACTTTTAACAATACAAAATGAATTAGAAAGGACAATAAAAAATGATTATTAACAAAGAAGGATAGATATGGGATATATTTATAAAATTACAAATCAGATAAATGGAAAAGTTTATATTGGTCAAACAAATCTTTCAACAATTCAAGATCGGTTTAATGCCCATATTAAAAAAATGAAAGCTCATGTAAATAGATATTTATATGATGCTATGAATCATTATGGGATTGAAAATTTTTCTATAGAGGAAATCGAACAATGTAATAAAAAGGATTTAGATGAAAGAGAAACTTATTGGATTTCTTATTATAAAAGCAATAACAAAAAATTTGGATATAATATGACTTCTGGTGGTGGAGGAGGAGATACGTGGACAAACAATCCGCATAAAGAAGAAACTCTGAAAAGAGCTAAGCAAACTAAAATTAAAAATGGAACATATGGAAAAGCAGCTCCTAAAGGTTCAATATCTCCGAACAAAGGAAGTTATAAAGTTAAAATTAGCAAAAACGATTTATTGAATGACATTAAAAATTTTATGAGTATAGAAGATGTATGTGAAAAATACGGAATAAGTCGTAAAGCTTTATATATAAGATGTAATCAATATTATGGAGCAACTCCTACAGAATTAAGAGGAGATAAATTAACACATACAAATTCATCACATATTGATTTAGATAAAAACGTTTTATTACAGCTTATCAAAAATAACAAAACAATTCTAGAAATTGCTCAAACATTTAATATTTCAAAAAAAACTGTCAGAAGAAGAATTACAGAATATTTTAATAAATCTATAAAGGAGTTAAGGAAAGAATGCTAATCAACAATAAAAGAGCGCTTGCATATACAGCAAAATGTGGAACTATTGAAAAAATTAACGGAGCCGACAATATTGAATTAGTGTCTATTTTAGGCTGGAAAGTAATTGCAAAAATTGGAGAATTTCACGAGGGAGATTTATGTGTTTATTTTGAAATTGACTCAAAATTGCCAGAAAAAGATTGGTCTGCTTTTATGGCATCCAAACATTATAAAGTAAAAACAATGAAACTTGGAAAGTTTGGGGTTATTTCACAAGGACTTGCTTTGCCAATCTCTGTTTTTGATGTTGACATCCCAAATAAAGAGAATATTGATTTAACGGATGTTCTTGGAGTTACTTACGCAGTTGAAGAAGATAATGTTCGTAAAAGCAACGGTGATCCCGACGCAAAGTATAAGTCTATGGCCGCTCGACACCGGAAGATTTTTAAACAAAAGTGGGCTCGTTGGCTAATGCGTCGTTCTTGGGGACGTAAGGTTATGTTCTTCTTCTTTGGAAAAAAGAAAGATAAGCCGTTGGCATTTCCAACCCACTTCCCGTTTATACATAAAACAGATGAAGAGCGATGCGAGAATCTTGTAAATGTCGTGCTTGGATATGAAAGACCATTAATTGTTACAGAAAAGTTAGATGGTACTTCTAGCACTTATATTCTTGAAAGACTTGGTAAAAAGAAGTTCGAGTTTTACGTGCTTTCTCGTAATGTACGCCAGAGGACACCAGATCAAGAATGCTATCATGATAAAAATATTTATTGGGAGATGGCGTTTAAATATGACATCGAACAGCACCTAAAAGATTATTTGAATGAAAATCCAGAATTAAAATATGTATGCATTCAGGGTGAGTCTGTAGGTTCTGTACAAGGAAATCCTCTAAAACTTAAAGAAGACGATTTATATGTATTTAACTTTATTCGATCTGATGTTGGTAGACTTTCCTCTGTAGATGGTAAAAATATTGTAGAACAGTGGAATATGAAATGGGTTCCAATTCTAGACACTAATTACATGATGCCTACTGATATGGAAGAGTTTAAACAATTTGCTACTGCTAAGAGCGTTGTTAATCCAAATGTGTTGAGGGAAGGAATTGTTTTACGAGATCCTACTAATGATTTTAGTTTTAAAAACGTCAGCCGTGAGTATTTGCTCAAGCACAATGGTTAACTAAATAGGAAAGACGAGTAAAACATCTATGTTATACGATTACTATAAATATTTTTTAAATTATTTAATCTATCTTTATGGTGGTTCTTATGAAGTCAAAAATAAATTCTTGTATATGTACATAGATGAAGATGTATTTATAGTTAATTTGTTAGATGGTAGCAGGTTCAATAAATTTACTTTTTATCATCAAAATCATGTTGCTAATAAGCATTTTCATAAGCAATTAACATGCAAGGATTTGGAGTATGGGATTTTTAGATGTTTTACTCATGCTTTTAACAAAAAGTATGACATCCCGTATAGTAAAGAGGATTGGATATGCTTTGAAAAAGATGCATTAAAATATAAAATGCTAGATAGTAAAGGAGAGTAAAATGAACTTTCACAGCGATGAATTTATCATGAACGGTGTTAGAGAGCACTATAACGAGGCTCTTAATTCCTTTTCTGAAGATAGAATTGTTTGTATTGTTCTACAGGGAAGTCAAAATTATGGGCTTGAAACGATGTACTCGGATATAGATACAAAATTAATTCTTACTCCAACATTTGAAGATATTGCAATGAATCGTCAGCCTATTAGCACTACATATGTAAGGGCAGACAATTCACATACTGACTGGAAAGATATCCGTCTTATGTTGCAAACATTTCGTAAATGCAACCTTAACTTTCTGGAGATTTTGTTTTCTCCATACTACATTATAAACCCTTTATATGAAGAAGAGTGGAATCTATTAGTTGAAAACAATGAATTGATCGCAAATTATGATCCCTGTAAAACTGTTAAAACTATGTGTGGGGTTGCTCGTAGAAAATATGAACAAATGGAACACGAATCTCCGTCGCATCATGATGACATTGAACGATTTGGGTACTCACCAAAATAATTTCATCATTTACTGCGTATAGAAGAATATGTCGAAAGATATATCAATGGTGTATCTTATAAAGATTGCTTGACTTCCAAGAAAGCTGATTATTTAATCAGTGTTAAGTGTGGGTATTACGCATTGGATGATGCTAGATTAATTGCAAAAGCAGCAATTAACCATATTGAAGAAATGTGTAATAAATTTTTGGAAGACGAATGGCCTGTTAATAAAGATATTGATACATTGTTAAATGGTGTTCAATATGAAATTATGAAAATTGCAATTAAGAAAGAGATTGGAGGATAATGATGGTTAAATGCTTTGTCATGGTTGGTTTGGTTGGCAGTGGTAAAAGTGAGCAAGCCAAGAAACTTGCTACAGAATATAATGCAGAAGTCTTTGCCAGTGATGACCTTCGTGCTGAAATGTTTGGTGATGTAAATCATCAAGCAGACAATGATATTCTATTTAAAGAATTACATAAACGTGTTAGAGAATGCCTTGCTTCTGGTAAAAATGCCATTCTCGATTCGACCAATATCAGCTATAAGAGACGCATGTCTTTCTTGCAATCGCTTAATAAAATTCCTTGTGAGAAGATTGCAGTGCTTATGGCAACACCTTATGAAGTATGCCTTGAACGGAATAAGCTACGTGAGCGTAAAGTTCCTGAAGAGGTTATCAAGCGCATGTATATGAATTGGAATTCTCCTTACTGGTACGAAGGTTGGAATAATATTCAGATTGTATATTCTGATAAATTAGAAGGAAGTTACGGCGGAGTCGGTGACTGGTTGGAATATGCTATGAATTACGACCAACATAATAGTCATCATGCACTAACGCTTGGGGAACACTGTCTTAAAACATTTGAATATCTTGACAAACAAGCACTTCCACGGTGGGAAATTAAAACTGCTGCATTGATTCATGATTGTGGAAAACCTCAAAGTGCAACATATATCAATAGTAAGGGCGAACAAACAAAAGAATGTCATTATTATCATCATCAGTATTGTGGAGCTTATGATAGCTTATTCTTTAGAGATATAGATGACCATCTATATGTGGCTCAACTTATTCAATATCATATGAGACCTTATCTTGCATGGGAACAATCAGAGAAAGCTATGAAAAAAGATAGAAAACTATTGGGAGAAAAGTTATTTCATGATGTGTTATTACTTCATGAAGCAGATAAATATGCACATTAAAAGGAGAATTAAAAATGAAAAACACAAAAATCGTATTAATCACTATTGCAATTATTATTGAAGCAATTTTATTAGGCATTTTTGCATTCCAGGGAGTGCAGAATAAGGCAATTTCTCTAGAAGAACAAATTCATACCGCATATTCTGATATTGACGTTCAGCAGAAGCGCAGAGCAGACCTTATCCCTAATCTAGTAGACTGCGTTAAAGCATATGATGAACATGAGTATCAGACCTTAATGGATGTTGTTAATGCACGAGGTGCTAATTCAGATGAAGCTGCGCTACAGGTTACTTCTATGATTCAGGCAGTTGCTGAGGCGTATCCTGAATTAAAGAGCAATGAAAATTATAAAGAACTTATGAATGAGCTTGCCACTACTGAAAACCTAATTGCTAATTACCGTAGCAACTACAACAATTGGATAAAGAATTATAGTCAGTATGTCCGTAAATTTCCAAATAAGCAGATCCTTAATATGCTTGGTTATGAAGTAATGTCTTATACATATTTAGAATATGATGCACCTTCTGATGCGCCGACCAATTTATTTGGTGATTGATAATGAAGATTACAAAACGAGAAATTCTATTTAGCATTGTTATTATTTGCATCATGCTCATCATTGGTATTATCATTTCTGGTAATATCAATGATGCAGTTATGGAAAAACAGCAAGAATACGCTACTGCGTTGAAAATTAATAATGATAAAGAATTGTTCGAATATGGCATGAGAACGAATATTGGTAATGCTTTTGTATATGGAGAATTAAAAACCGTTGACACTGTAACGTTTGACGAGATTGGCGGAGAATATTCGTATATTGAAAAAGTTAAAGAAAAGTATACTATGCACACAAGAACTGTAACAAAAACAAAAATAGTTGATGGGAAAAGTAAAACATATACTAAAACAGAAACGTATTGGACTTGGGATAAAATAGATAGTTGGAGCAAGCATTCTGAAAAGATTACGTTCTTAGACGTTGAGTTTGATTATGGTTTAATTAATTTTCCTGACACAGAGTACGTTGATACCATTCAAGAATCTAGCAGAATAAGATATAAATACTATGGAGATCCAACATATAGTATTGGCACTATCTATACTCATTTAAAAGATGGTACAATCTCTAATTCCACCATGTATCATCAAAGCACAATTGAAGAGGCGCTTGAAATTAAAACAAATGATTGTGGAATTATAGTTTTTTGGGTTTGTTGGATTTTCTTAATAGGTGTAGTCGTTTGTGTATTCTATTGTATAGATAATAGATGGTTAGAAGACAATCATAGAAAAAGATGTTATTAAATTATATGAGCCATGGCAAAAGCTATGGCTCATTTTTTGTTTATTATGACGATTGACAATACAAAATGAATATGTTAAACTACTGGTGTAAATTAAAAAAGGAGGAAACAATATTGCAATACAAACTTATAGGTAACAATGACACAAGCAATATAATTGAAACTGTTTTACACAACAGGGGCGTAGACAACTGGAAAGAATATTTGATTCTTGACTCCATTGATAATGAAGAGTATAAAGGATTGGATAATATTGAACAGGCGGTAGAATGCTTTGTAAATCACATCGAAAATAAAGATGATGTTGCAATTCTCTTTGATACGGACACTGACGGAGTTTGTAGTGGAGCAATTATGTATCAATATATTCAGCAAGTTGCACCAGATTGTAACATACATATCATAATCCACAGAAAGCCTAAAGCACACGGATTGTCTTCACATGATTTTGATATTCCAGAAGAAGTAAAGTTGTTGATTATTCCAGATTCGTCTAGTAATGACATTGACGAATGCCAGGAATTAATTGACAAGGGTATTGAGTGTCTTATTCTTGACCATCACCAGTTTAGCAGTGATAAACCAAATCCAGCAATCTTAGTAAACAATCAAACATCTGACAATTATCCCAATAAAGAAGCGTGCGGTGCGCATATCACATATGACTTCTGTAAAGCATTAGATGAGTATTTTTGGACCGATTATGCAGATGAAATGATTGATCTTGTAGCACTCGCCGATTTAGCAGATGTAATGTCGATTAAATCATTTCCAACAAGAGCGGCGATTAATGTAGGACTTTCTAATGTTAAAAATAAGATGTTTTTGGAAATTCTTAAAGCACAGGAGTTCTCTACAAAAGGTGTTGTTAGTCCATTTACAATCACTTTTTATATATCAACTCTTATTAATGCCTTTTTAAGATTTGCAACCTTTGAAGAAAGACAATTGCTTGCTAGAGCTTTTTGTGAAGATGAATCTGAAACATTTTTATATACAAAGCGTGGAGAAGATTTTCCTATAGAAGAAAATATCTATGAACATGTTGTAAGATTGATGAAGTCATATAAAGCTCAACAAGACCGCAAAAGACAAAAAGCATTGCCTATACTGGTTAAAATGGCAGAAAATGATAATAATAAAGTTGCAATCATTGATTCAACAAATATTATTGACACTTCCTTCACAGGTGTTGTCGCAATTAAAGTAGCAGAGGCATTAAATAAACCTACAATTTTGCTTCAGAGAAGAGATGCAAAGACATACGGCGGCAGTGGTAGAGTATTTGATAATTCTCCTATAAATGATTTTAGAGCATTGGTAGACGAGTGTCCTTATGTTAACTTTAGCCAGGGCCATGACTCAGCCTTTGGTGTCTCTATTCCTAGCGACAATATAGAACAGGTCAAGCAATGGTTGAACGAGCGGCTTGCTGATGTATCTATGGATAAAGTTTATGCTGTAGATTTTGAAATTGAGGCTGACGAACTGGAGACACAGATTTTTCAAGTGCTTGATCGTTATAAAACCACATGGGGACATGGTATAGAAGAGCCTCTTTTTGTTATTAAAAACTTACATATCAGTTCTGAGAATGCAAGAATTTGTGGGAAGAAACAAAATACTATTCAAATTTATGATGATGAACAAGATGTAAAGTATGTAATGTTCTTTTGTAATGAGAACGACCAATTATATCAGTGGATTAGTAATAATTGGGGAGATCAAGAAGCCGACATTATTGTTATTGGTACGTTGGGTTTAAGTATGTATGAAGGAAAACTTGATAAGCAAGTTATTATTAAAGATTTAACAATACAAAATGAATAAAGGAGTAAAATTATGGACAAAACTGAAATTCTAAATGCTCAAATTGTCAGCACTAAACTTGGCGAAGATCATGGATGTCTGACTGCAAATTTGTCTATTAAAGGAGCTGGCTGGGGTTGTACATTTGGTGGTTATTGTCTTGATCATTGGTGTGCAAAAGTTGGCGAGTATCATTCTTCTGATGGATATGGCGCGATTGTTGAACTTATGAAAACTCTCGGAGTTGAGTCGTGGGAAGAGTTAAAAGGTAAGTATGTGCGTGTTGAAATTGAAACATATGCAAGTGGAAAGATTCTTAAAATTGGGCATTTTATGAAGAATCAATGGTTTAGCTTTAAAGAGTATTTCGAGCAAGTAAAAGATCTTGATAAAACGGAGGCATGAGCATGGAACGTGTCGATTATCGCAGCCCTATAATGAACGCACATGACGTAGAGAATATAGTTCAAAGGTGTTTAAACAATCCAGATACTATGACAAGCATTATTCAAAAAATGGTTGCGCTCATTAATGATGGAATAAAATATAATACAAGCGAGCGCGGAAATACTGAGAAGCAGCTTAAATTTGAACAAGAAAGATTTATGATAGCAAGTAAATTGATTCAAGAACATGGACTTGAAGAAGAATTTATAACTAGATGTGAGGAGAAGTTTGAATAAAACAACACACAATTAACCAAAGGAGTGAATATAAGTATGAGCTGTGAATTATGCAATAAAATTTGGAACGGTGGACTGAAGGAATATAAAGAATCTGTTGGTCATCCATCAGACTATAGTGATGTAATTTACAAGAGTAATGAGAATTATTACCTTTTTATACCTTGCGATGATTGGTATTACAATTGTGTGATTGATATAAATTATTGTCCAAAATGTGGTAGAAAATTAATTGGAGGCTAAGCATTATGATTACTAAAGAAGCATTCGTTGATACTATGAACAGACTACAAGAACTGGATACTAAAATGAATATAGCAGATGAAGCAATGCGTAATCTCTGTTACGACTTTGGTAGCTTTTATATCTTGGATGTTTTTGATATTACAATTAGTTTGTTACAAGAAGTTTTTAAGGATAAAAATAACTGGATTGGATATTTTGTCTATGAAAGAGATTGGCTCAAGGATTTTGAACTTGGAGATATTATGGTAGACAACGAACCTGTAAAAATTGCAAATTGGGAAGATGTATATGACTTCCTTGTATCTTGTATGGAGGAATAAATATGGAACTAAAAGCATTACAAAATGAAATGATTAAAGCTATGAAATCAGGAGATAAGTTTCGCAAAAGTGTAATCTCTACGGTTATTGCAAGAATTAAAAATACGGCGATTGACAAGGGGTGCCGCGACAATATTACAGAAGATATGGTAAATGCAGAACTGTTAAAAGCTAAGAAAGTGACTCAGGAGATGCTGGATACCTGCCCTGCGTCACGTACTGATCTACTAGAAGATTATAAGAAACAAATGGATATTATTTGCGAGTTCGCGCCGACGTTGATTACTGATCCAAAAATGATTGAAGATAATGTGAAAGATATCGCTTCACAAAATCACGTTGAATTAGCAAAATCAAATCGTGGTGCGCTCATGAAGCTTGTTGCGGCAGAGTTAAAAGGTAAGGCTGATATGAGTGTTGTTAGCAAAGTTGTTGGAAAGATGCTAGTATAAATAAATTTATAAATTAACTGGAGGAAATATATATGTGGATAAGTAAGAAGAAATATGAAACTATGACACAAAACGTTGTAAATTTCGATAAGCTGATTGGAGAATTAAAAAGAACAGTAACCAAGCAGCAACAGTGTATAGATCAACTAATGTCAATGCATGATTTAAATGTTAGAGATGATACGTATATAAATCACATCTTTTTTAATAGAGTATATCACAAAGAACCGATGGTTAATCTTAAAGATATTAACAACCTAACTTTTACAGAACTTGCAGAGTATGTGATTAATAATAAACCAATTGTAAGAACTGAAGAGCAAAAAGTTGTGGTATGCCCAAAGGAGAAATAAATGAAACTAAAAGATATTATTAAAACCAAAGAAGAAATTAATGAAATGGGATATGACATTGCCAATAATATTATTACTAATGTAAATATTCAGACCATTGCGCATTTCGGAAATTCAACTTGTTTTGAAATCATGTGTAACGATGTGTGCCCGATGAGTGGTTATCACAATACACCAAACCTTGGTTATATCTTAAAGGCATTTATTGAGCTTTTTGATTTATCCGAAGAAGACGGACTTAGAATTGATGAAATTAAAAATATTCCTTGTAGACTTATTTTTGAATCTATTTTTGAATCCAAGAATGAACGTATTTGGGGATCTAGGTGTATTGGTTTTGGACATTTTATGAAAAATAAGTTTGTGTTTACTGATGATTTTGCGAAGGTGAATGAATGAAAAGATTATGGTATAGTTGGCAATTAAAACTTAAGCATTTGCTTATTTCTATTAAAGAATGTAATAAGTGTCATCTCATGGATGATGTATGGTATCAAGATGAACGTTATGTCATTAATCAAGGAAATCTGTATGACGAACATAACAACCATTACTGGACAATACTTAAGAAAGAGTGGAGTCCAGATGGTACTAGAGAAAAGCATTATGTACAAGATCATGAAATAAAAAGAATGTTCACTTGGTGGAATATTAAAAATGCATTGTTTTCGCACTATAGATGGTGGAAGGACTATTGGTATTGGATTGATTTAAGAGCAATGATGGAGGAATAATATGAAATACGAATTTCATGTAGGAGATTATGTTAAGACTAAATGTGGCCATATAGGATATGTTTCAAAAATCAATCAACTTAGTGATGAACATAATATACTCTATATTTGTTATACAGATGGGAAAACTTTCCCTTGTGATGTAATTGATCGCGATGTAGGGAATGGTTTTGACCGTATCGGCCAGTACGATTTTACAAAGCCTGAAGTTAAGCAGATTGAGAAACTGACTTACGCAGAATCTTATATCAATGGTTATCAAGTTCTAACTGGTAGGAAATTGATTGATAAAATCAACGAGCTAGTAGATATCGTGAATGAATTAAAAGAGAAAATAAATTGAGGTGAGTATATGGGTAAGTTAGCAAAAGAATTTGCAGATATTATCAATGAACAAGATTTTTGTTTCGACACTTATGAAATGAAAATTGTTAAGTTGGCTATTAGAGCAATTAATGAATGGGAAGAACAGAATAAAGGATGTTCTGGATGTCTTCATTTGGGAGATGAAAAATATAAATGTGAATTGTGTGCAAGATTTGGTCATGTTGACCATTATATTTCTAACGATTAAAAATGAAGTTTTAAATGGTGATAAATATGTTAAAGAAATATGAAGTTGAGGCAATGATAAAGAATGTATTGTTAGAAATGGATGGCATACTTTCAGATAAGCCAAACGAAGATAGTACATATGATTTATATTTTGCTGATGTATTTGAAGATAACGAACATAATATTATATTCACTTTTGATACATACATTGAAAATAAAAAGGTTGAAACAGATAAATATAAAATTAAAGTAGAGTATATGTAATAAATAAAAATATACTTTTAAGAGGTTGAGCATGAATTTTTATTATGTATATTATAAGAGACAACATTGGGATGAAGATGACGCTCAATGGAAAGACACTTGGTATAACTGCCAAGGAATTGTTGTGATTGCAAGCAACTTTGATGATGCAAAAATTAAAATTGAAAAGTGTCTCTTAAAGGTTGAAGAGGAAAATTACAGAGCAGTTTTAGTCGGTGATATTGTTGAATGTATTGGTCTTGATATGAGACATGGTTTCGAAGATTCATTCTGTGTGTGCCCAATTTACATCAAATAAAAATGAAGTTTTAAGAGGTAGCAATATGCGAGGTAAGTTTATAGGGCAATCTTCTATGGGATTTGTTACTGGTAGTACATATAATATGCTTCCAGATGTGCAGTTAGTTAAACGATATATTTTGAGTAAGGAGAATTAATCATGACTTGTATTATTGGATTTGTTGATAAAGAAAATGATTGTGTATGGATGGGAGCAGATAGCTTAGGGAGTAACGGGTACACAAAAAGTGTAAATACCCAGCATAAGGTATTTCACCATGATGTTTTTAAGAATGTAGTAATGGGCAGTACGACTACATTTCGTCATATTGACCTTTTAAAGTATAGTGAAAATCTATTCCCTGAGATTGATTTTTATAAAGATAAAGAAATTGACCATAGATATATAGTTAAAACATTTATTCCTAATCTTATTACTCTTTTCCAAAGAAATATTCCAAGTGAAAGTGAAACAAATAGAGGTGCTAATTTTCTTCTTGGTGCAAAAAATAAGCTTTTTGAAATTCAAAGTGATTATTCAGTTCTTGTTCCAGATCGTGGTTTTGCAGCAGTTGGTTGTGGGCAAGATGTTGCAATTGGAAGTTTGATTAGTACAACTCAATATTTCAAGGATAGCCTTAGTCCAGTTGACCATATTTTATACGCACTTAGAGCTGCATCGGATTACTGTTGTGGTGTTCAAGGACCATTTGTAATTATTAATACGATGAACGATGAAGTATTAACATTTGATAAATAGTAAAGGAGATTAAGTATGCTATGTGAATATGGGCACGGACGTTGTACTGCTCCAGATACTAAATGTCCACATTGGATAGGAATTGTTTGTGAACTCGATGAGACCAATAAGAATATTGTAGTAAGAGATTGTCACAAATGTGTCTACGAAGTTGGTTGTCACGGCAACCTAGTAGGCTGTAAGAGTTATAAGAGAGATGCGCAAGATGGAGGTTATTATGGATAAAAGCTTTATATGGGCATGGGTCTTTAAAAATATTATAGCAATACTTGCTTGGGTTGCACTTGCAATTCTGTTTAATAAATGGTGGATAGCTCTTTTTGCCCTACTCTTTGTAAGTGGTATAGAAACAAAATTTAAAAGTTATAGAGTTTGTGATGGGTGTGGTAAACATAGTCCATATGCAAATAGTTATAATGAGGCTCTTGATAAAGCAAAAGAAGCAGGGTGGATTCATTATACAGAAGATAATAAAGATTATTGCCCTGAATGTAAAAATAATTTGTCAAGGATAAAGTGAGGAAGTAAATAGAATGAAAATGAATTATGATGTTAAAGTTGAAAGAATCAAAGAATTAACAAAAGAATTATTATATCATTGTCATCTTTATTACGATTTGGATTCTCCAATTTTAAGTGATACTGAATATGACAAAAAATTCAATGAGTTGGAGCAACTTGAAAATGAAGCAAATTTCTATCTTGTCAATAGTCCTACTCGTAAAGTACAGGGAGAAGTGCTTCCATTTCTAACAAAAGTTCGCCATAGTGTGCCGATGCTTTCTGCGGATAAGTCTACAAATATCGAAGATGTAAAGAAATTTGTCGGTGGCCATTCCGTAGTCGCTTCGTACAAACTTGATGGAAGCACAGTTGTTGTCAAATACAATAATGGTCAGCTAATGCAAGGTCTATCTAGGGGCTCGGGAACAGATGGTGAAGACATTACTCATACAGTTAAGATGATTAAAAATCTTCCAATGACCATTCCATATAAAGGTTATCTCGAAGTACGTGGAGAGGCATTGATTCCTTGGAAGTATTATAATGAGATGAATAAAGATGGTACTCTTGGACATCCTCGTAATGTTGCATCTGGTGGACTACGACAACTTGATGCCACTGAAGCAGCTAAGCGCAATATTTATTTTTATGCGTTTACGCTTGTTAATTGGAAGGACGTTGGAGTAAAGACTAAATTCAAGTCTTTGAAATTTCTTTATGATAATGGATTTGATGTAGTCCCTCACGTACAGATACCAACATATGGAACAATTGAAAAAGCTTTAATGTTTCTTGATAGGGAGTCGTATGGAAATCCTACCGATGGTTGGTGCTTCGAATATGATGATTTGGAATACGGCGAGAGCCTTGGCTCTACAAGCCATCATGACAGGCGGCTATTTTCGCTGAAACCAGAAGTAGAAGAACACACAACTATTTTTCGTGGCGTAGAGTATAATACGTGTCGCACAGGAATTGTTTCTTTGACAGCTCTGTTTGACCCTGTTGAGATTAGTAATACGATTATTACTAGAGCTACGCTTCATAACGTTGATTATTTTAAGAATCTTGAGCTTGGAATAGGCGATGAAATTGTAATTGCTAAGATGAACGAAATTATTCCTGGAGTAATTGGAAATAATACTCGTTCAAATACATACAAGCTCATTGATAAATGTCCTTCCTGTGGCGAACCGCTGATTATTAAAAATACTGGCACAGCGAATATACTGTATTGCCAAAATGAAGATTGTCCTTCTAGACAGCTCGCACAGTTTACTCACTTCGTAAGTCGTAAATGTATGAATATTGAAAACCTAAGTGAATCAACACTTGAAAAGTTTATTTCTCATGGTTATATCAATAATTTTAAAAGCATTTATCATCTTTCTGACCATGCTAATGAAATTACTAGACTTGATGGATTCGGGGCTAAATCAGTCAAAAAATTATTGTTGGCTATAGAAAAATCAAGAAACGTCAAGTTGGAAAATTTTATTGCCGCACTTGGAATTCCTCTAATTGGCAAATCTGCCAGTAAAACAATTTCTAAGTTCTTTGGCGGAGACTATGGCAAATTTGTAGATGCTTGGGAACATGGCTTTGATTTTACTATTCTTGACGATTTCGGCAAAGCTATGGCAGATGCAATGAATGATGCTTGGGTTAATCCCAATCCACTTTGGTATGGAATTGATAAGGAGTTTGATTTTATTATAGAAGAGGAAAAGCAGACAGACAATTCATTAAACGGATTAAAATTCTGTATCACTGGATCGTTTTCTAGACCAAGAGATGAATTAAAAGCAGAGCTAGAGGCTAATGGTGCCAAGTTTGTAAGTGGCGTAAGTAAAAAACTTGACGTTCTTTTCTGTGGTGAAAAAGCAGGCTCAAAATTAGCTAAAGCACAAAGTCTTGGAATTAAGGTAGCTTATGAAGATGAATTAATGAAGATGTTGAAAAAACAATAAGAGTATGTCTAATATACACAAATAATTTAAAGAGCACATAGATTTTTATGTGCTCTTTTTAGTATTGACAAGAAGTCTTAAACGTGATAAGATAACAATACAAAATGAATGAAAAGAGGGCTTGTAAAATGGCTAACATTGTAAATAATTATAGTTCTACTATGGTAACAATTTTCCAAGATGTAATTCGTACATATGATCGCAATATAGATATTATTAAAGAGTGCGAAGATACCTTGAATGATATCAATCATGAGATCGAATTCTCAGACTCTAAAGATTTATATCGCGGATATTTAATGTACAAAGATATTAAAGAACTTAGACAAAAGAGGCGGCAAGCTAAGCAAGAAAATGAGCTACTTAAAGACATGTATGAGTATTTTACGAGTTCGCAAGGTCAGGCATTCAAAAATAAAATTCAGCAGCTTCAGGGTAATGCCCGAAAGATTGAAGAAGCTCAGCAACGTAGAACTTATGTGCCAAGAAAGCGCACAGATTTAACAATTGCTGATAGAACTTGTGAGACTAAGCCTTCTTTTGAACAAATGCTGGCTGATTTTAATAAGAACAAAGCTAGTATAAAAAGTGGAAAACTGAGGAAGTAACGATACAAAATGAATAGGAGAGATGGATATGAGCAAAAAGACATGTGCTTATTGTAAAAAACGAATAAACGCCGATGAGGCTTATGTAAAACATGCGGGGAAGCATAACACCTATTATTGCTCAGAGGAAGAGTTCAAACTTGCTACGGAGCGTAAGAAGAAGAGGGAAGGAAATAAAAAGAGACAGCAGGAGTTGAAATAAAACGACACAAAATGAATGGAGGTAGTGATATGGGAAAGTTTATTGACATGACTGGATGGATTATGAAAGATCACGGGGTTCCAGACAGTAGATTGACTGTAATTAAAAGAACAGAAGATTATATAACCCCAAGTGGCAAACATTACGTTCAGTGGTTATGCGAATGCTCTTGTTCAGATAAAAACATTATAGTCGTAGAGAGTAAACACTTAAGATATGGCCATACAAAAAGCTGCGGATGTATAAAGCAAGAACATATGCAAACGCTCGGTTACGACAGTAGAAAATATACGCAATGTGATTTGAGCGGGAAATATGGTGTCGGATATACGTCAAACGGGAATGAATTTTATTTTGACAAAGAAGATTTTCAAATTGTTAGTCAATATACATGGTGTATAGACTCTTTCGGAAGAGTTTGTTCTAAAGATGATGGAAAAACAATATATTTATCTCGCTTAGTTATGCATGCTCCAGATGGAATGGATGTAGACCATATATATCATAACCGTCGAGATAATAGAAAAAGCAAGCTAAGAGTATGTCTTCATATTGACAATTGTAAAAATAATCCAGTTCGTAGCAATAATACGAGCGGATATACTGGTGTGTGGTATAGTAAAAATAAAAATAAGTGGGTAGCAGAAATAAAAGTGAATAAAAAGAAAATACACCTTGGCTATTTTATTAATAAAGAAGATGCACATATCGCATATGAGACTGCAAAAGAAAAATATTTTAAAGAATTTGGATATAAACTAGACGAAGGAGAGGATGCAATAAATGTTTGTTAATTTGCACGTTCACTCAGCGAAAGGTTCACTTCTTGACTCTATCTTAACTACAGAACAAATTGTAGGCTATGCTAAACGCAACGGGCAATTTGCTATCGGTCTCTCGGACCATGGTACTATGTATGCAAGTTTAAATCTTGTCAACGATTGTCAAAAAGCAGGAATAAAACCTATTACAGCATGTGAGATTTATGAGTGTGATAACCATCTAGAGCAAAATCCAGATGATAAATATAATCATCTACTCTTAATTGCAGCAACAACAGATGGATTGCACAATCTATATAAAATAGTTTCTGAAGGGTATATCAATGGTTTCTATCGTAAACCAAGAGTAAGTGTTCAGTGGATCAAGAATAATAATCTAGGACAAGGTATTATCTGTCTCACAGCTTGTCAAGCAGGTAGATTAAGTCGCTATCTTGAACAAGAAAGATATGATGAAGCAGAAGATTTCATTAATCTTTTAAACAACACTTTTGATTATGTTAGTTTAGAAATACAGTCTCATCCGACTGCTCAACAATTAAAGTGTAATGATGCTATTTTAAAATTTGCTCAACATATGAAGATGAATTATGTGATTACAAGTGATGCTCATATGGAAAGAGTAGATCAGTTAGATACTCATAGTATATTTGTTGAAATTTCGCAGGATAGAGAGGTTGGAGAAAACTACTCTGGTTGCCATTTACAAAACGAACAAGATATTTTTAATTATTTGGGTGATTCATTTTCTCATGATGTCATTCAATGCGGAATAGATGAAACTGTTCGGATTGTAAATATGGTTGATGATAACATTGATTATGAATTAAACAAAGGTACGGTTATGCCACAAGCTCATATTCCAGATGGTTATGATATTGAGACATATTTTAGACATCTAGTTTATAGCACATTTGATGAAAAATTTGGGCATATGCTTCAAGAAGAACAACAAAAGCGTAGAGATAGAATTGAAGAAGAAATTCCTGTCTTAAAAGAATTAGACTTTTTAAACTATCTATTAATACAACACGAATTTTGCAATGAGTGCGATAAACGAGGAATTCCTAGAGGATATTCTAGAGGTTCTGCAGCCAATTGCTTATGTGTATTTATGCTTGGCATCACTCAGATTGACAGCGTTAGATGGAATTTGGACTTTTCTCGTTTTGCAAACATAGGCCGCAAAGGTTCTGTTGCAGATATTGATTTGGATATATCTAAATCAAGAAGACAAGAAGCAATTAAAGTTCTATGCGACATATTTGGAGCAGACCATGTTGCTCCTATGGCTACGTTTAATACATTGAGTACGAAAGTAGCAATTAAAGATATAGCGAAAGTTTTAAATGAAAAAGAGGATAGTCCATATTTTGGACAAATTCCATATTCTATTAGAGATGAAATTGCAAAAATGATTCCTACTGTAAAAACGCTTAATGACCTTGGCGAAGAGGAAGAAAAAGAAACTTTACTTAAAGACCTTGTTGGCAAAAATGAAAAGCTTGATAAATATTATAAGCAGTTTCCGTTGTTATTTAAGTACGTTATGGAACTGGAAGGACTTCCTAAGTCAAGAGGTCGTCATGCAAGCGGTACTTTATTAACTCCTAAGCCTGTTATACACTATTCTCCATTGTGCCTTGATAATGAAAAAAACGTAATGTCTATGTTTGATATGCACATTTGCCAAGATACAAAGGGCGGCTGTGGGCTGTGCAAAGAAGATTTGCTTGGACTTGAAACTTTAGATATAGTTGATATGGCACTAAAGAATGCAGGGTTAACGTGGAAGGATGTGGACATCAATCATATTAATCTTGATGATAAGCGTGTATATGATGAAGTCTATAAAACTGGATACACAGTAAATGTGTTTCAGATGGAAAGCTTTGATGCAAGAAATATGTTAATTGAAGCACAAGCAAGTAACATAGAAGATATTATAATCGTAAATGCAGCCAATCGTCCTGGTACTAAAGACAGTTTCCCAGACTATTGCAAAAATAAATTACATCCTGACAAAGCAGTTGTAATTCATCCAGATCTTAAGAAATTATTCTCTCAGTCGCAAAATGTTCTGATGTATCAAGAACAGGCACTTTCGTTGCTAAGATATGCAGGTTTCCCTGAAGAAAAGGTAGAAAACGGGCGTAGAGCAATTGGTAAAAAAATCGAATCAGAAATGAAAACCTTAAAGCCAATGTTTGAAGATGGATTAAGAAAGAAAGATTGGGGGGATGAACAGATTGAAGCCATCTGGAATTTGTTGCTAAAGCAGTCCAGTTATTGCTTCAATCGATAGCGAGGTCATGCAGTTGCTTATGGATTATTATCTTATTTATGTGCTTATCTAAAGGTACATTATCCAACAGAGTTTCAGGCCGCAGCATTGACTTCAAAATCAGGGAATACTGCAAAAATAAGTACAATTATTAATGACTGTTCTAGAATGGGTATTAAAGTATTGTCGCCAAAAATCAACGAATCTAAATTCTCATTCACAGCTATTCCAGAAAAAAATGAAATTCTTTTTGGATTCGGTGCTATTAAAGGAATTGGTGAATCGGTTATTGCAAAAATAATTGACAATCAGCCGTATACAAGCTTTAATGATTATCTATCAAAGATTCAAGACAAGACTGCTACAATTGCGCTTATTAAAGCAAACGCTTTTCCAACAAACAATAGAATGAAATTAATGCAGAGATATGCAAAAAGTTTGTATAAAAATAAAGAATATAAACCTGTTTCATCTTTGCCCACAAAAATAAAATTGCTTGTAGATTGGGACATTGACGTTGAGCAATTTAAAGATGGAAAGAGGGTTAATAAAGAAGCGGTTCTTGAAGTTTATAATCAAAAACGTAAAATAAATTTTGATGAAGAACAAAAACGAAAATATAAAAAACACATGGAAGACTTTAGAGAAAATTATGCAACAGATGAATTCTTGTGGGAATTCCAAAGTATGTCTATGTTTATCACGCATAATCCTCTTCAAGAAGCTTATGAATTAATAGGTACTGAATGGGGCGATGTAGGAGATGGTGACAAAGCGGTTGTTCCTTGCGTAATTGTAGATATAAAACGCAAAAAAGACAAGAATAATAATCCGTTTGCATACATTGATCTATGTACAAATAATGGTATTATCGAAGGAACTATTTGGAGTAGGCAACTTAAGCAATATTCTGACTTAATTACAAAGGGCAGTTGTATTAGTATTCTTGGAAGAAAAAAGGAAGGACATCTATTTGTTGAAGCTGTAAAGCCATATCAGACATGGCTGGAAAAAATAAAAAGGATTAAGGCGAAAGCTAACGTGTATAATTATTAAAACTCAAGAGGTATGGCGAAAAGTTTGTCGTACCTCTTGACAATACAAAATGAATGATGTATAATATGAACACAATCAGTGAAAGGAAGTGAACAAACATGGATGAAAACAACATTATCCAGCTTTATGAAAACAATAGTACGGATTCAAATCAAGACGAACTATTTAAAGAAGCAGTCGAAGCACAACTTAAAAAGGTGCATACTCAAGGATTACTGATCGGCGCACAAACAATGTGTAAAGTAATTCTAGATAAGATTATAGCAGCCCAAGAAAAGCCGAGTAAGATGACTATGAATGATTATAAAAGATTAGTCAAAGATATTACATCATTTTGTCGCACTGGAATTTCTCGTAAAGTTAAACCTGATGGTGAGACTGAACCGATTGAAGAAGAGTCGGATGTTAACCGAAATAGCACAAAATGAATGGGTGATATATATGACCGCACAAGATTGGCTTTATGCAATGGATCGTAATAATGAAGCGCTTGAATGTTTTACTGATATGAAATTTACAGGCAATATATCCAAATTAACTAAAGCTGTTGAGCAATTATGGCTCGCGCAGTCAATGATTTTAAGCGAGTTGCGTCCAAATGAACATGATGAGGAAATCAATAAACTAGTAAAGGAGAGGTACAACGACAAATGCTAAAGATTGAAAATACTGAAGTAATGGGCTGGGAAGCAGCCATCAGAGGCATGCGTAACCCTATGAACTCTTGGGAGAAGAGTGATAGCGCACGAGAATGGCCTGACTGTGGGGCTTGTCCAGATGAATGGAGACCATTTCATATTGGTTCCAATGACCTCGACCTCATGGCTCGTCTTCGCAATGCTGGTACAGATCATCGCAAGTTTATGCGGATGATTACCGTGTATGTAGATATTCTTGCACCGCTGTACTGGTGGAAGGAGTTCGATACGTATAAGGTGGGTACTGTCGCTAACTCTTGCTCCACGATGCACAAGATTCACGCCAAAGAATTTACCATTGAGGATTTTTCCGTAGAACATCTGCTTGCAGAAAATATGGTTTATTTCGGTAAAACCCTTGAAAGACTGAACAATGCAAGGAACAAATTTCTTGAAACCAAAGATAAAGAATACTGGTGGCAGATGATTCAGCTACTCCCATCCAGCTACAATCAGAAACGCACCGTAATGTTGAACTACGAGGTACTCGCAAATATCTATAAATCTAGAAAAAATCATAAACTCGATGAGTGGCATACTTTTTGTGATTGGATTAAAATTCTACCTTATTCTGAATTAATTGCTGGAGAAGATGAATAAAAGGAGGTGATATAAATGAATAAACCACTATATCTTTTAGTTGGAAAGTCAGCCTCTGGGAAAACCACTGTAGCAAATGCGCTTAAAACAGAATGCGCAATGTCGCAATTGCAGTCATATACCACACGTCCCAAAAGATTCGATGAAGAGATTGGACATATTTTTGTTACAGACGAAGAGTTTAATAAGCTCCAAAATATCATGGCTTATACCGAATATAATAAGTATCGTTATTGTGCCACAAAAGAACAAGTCGATGCAACAGACATTTACGTAATTGATGTTCCAGGTGTTGAAACACTGTTACAAAAATATCAGACAGACAGACCAATTATTATCATTTACTTCCAGACAAATATCCGTACTAGAATAGATCGTATGATTGATAGACATGATTCTGATATGGAGATCGTTTCAAGAATTTATAATGATGAAGAATTTGACTGGGAACTGCGCTTAGATAGAATTGTATGGAACAATAAATACAATTTAGGAAGAAATATTACAATGTACACAATTGATGCGAATAAGAATCTAGATTCTGTAGTAGCACAAATAAAATTTTTAATCAATTAAATCCTTGGAGGAGTATTAGAATGACTATCGTATGCGATATTGATAATGTACTTTGTGACTTACAGCAAGTTGTCGTAGGTTTGTTTAACAAGCGCAATGAAACGGAATACACGCTAGATGATTTTACAGACTACAATGTAGAAAATGTCCTGCCAATTCAAGAAGCTGTTGAAATGAAGAAAATCTATGGTGAGCCAGAGCTTTATAAGAGTATTAAGCCTATTGTTGGGGCACAAGATGGTTTGCAAAAACTTGTAGATAATGGGCACACCGTATACCTTGCCACAGATGCTATTCCTAGTACATATGCCGAAAAGGTGGAATGGGTTAATCATTTCTTCCCATTTGTAGATAACTCTCATATTATCGCCATTAAGCATAAAGATTTACTTAGATGCGACGTAATGATTGAGGACAATCTGCATAATTTACTACATGGAGTACATTATGAGCGTATTTGTATGGACTATCCTTGGAACAGGGGAGTGCATGATTGGGCTTATGATATTCATAGATGCTCCAATTGGGATGAGATTGTAGATGTTGTAAATGAAATTAATGAAAGAGAGTGATGTATGTTGGAGGTAACAAAACGTGATGGCAGACAAGTTCAATTTGATAAAAACAAAATTAAGATTGCTGTACTAAAAGCATTTCTTGAAATTGATGGAGAAGAAACTCCATATGCTAAAGAAAAGGCGCGAGAAATTGCAAATTATATTGAGTCTTTAAATAAAGATATGAGTGTTGAAGACATTCAAGACATTGTTGTTAATAAACTTATGTCAAGTTCAAGAAAAGATGTAGCAAGCCATTATGTTGAATATAGATATTTGCATAAGATTGCTAGGGAGCAATATCAAAATCTATTTAATGCAATTTCTGAAAAACTTAGTGCTTCAAATGTACAGAATCAAAATGCAAATGTTGATGAGCATTCATTTGGTGGGAGAATGGGTGAAGCTAACGATATTGTTATGAAGCAGTATGCGTTGAATTATTGTATGTCAGAAATGGCAAAAAATAATCATCTTAATAATGAGGTTTATATTCATGATCTGAATAGCTATGCCGTTGGTATGCATAATTGTCTTTCAATTCCATTTGATGATTTACTTGCAAAAGGATTTAACACTCGTCAAACTGATGTAAGACCTGCACAGTCTATCAATACAGCATTTCAACTTGTAGCTGTAATTTTTCAGATTCAGTCTCTACAACAATTTGGAGGCGTTGCTGCAACTCATCTTGATTGGACAATGGTTCCTTATGTGAAAAAGAGTTTTGCTAAACATTTTAAAGACGGTATGAAGTATTTGAAACCAGACGACGATCCAAGTAGAGTGCCAAATGAATTGTCATTTGACGATCCTGAAGCAAATGATTGTCAAAATGCAAAAGTGTATCAATATGCGATGGATATGACAAGGCGTGAAGCAAAGCAAGCGGTTGAAGGAATGTATCATAATTTAAATACACTTCAAAGTAGATCAGGAAATCAACTGCCGTTTTCATCTATTAACTATGGTACATGCACTCTGCCAGAAGGTCGTATGATTACAGAAGCACTACTCAACGCTTCTATTGAAGGTACTGGAAGCTTGCATAAAACGTCAATTTTCCCTTGTGGTATTTTCCAGTGTATGAAAGGCGTAAATCGCAAGTCAGGAGATCCTAATTATGATTTATTTAAGCTTGCATTAAAGTCTACAAGCCTTAGACTTTATCCTAATTATGCAAATGTTGATTGGAGTAATAATGCTGGATACGATGTAAATGATCCAAGAACATACTTCAGCACCATGGGATGCAGGACTGCGAATGGGTATGACATTAATGGTTTTGGTCAGCTAAAGGATGGTCGAGGAAACATCTGCCCTGTAACTATTATAATGCCTACATTGGCTATGATAGCCAAGGAATCGGCTCTTAAAGATTCAGAACCATTTGAAGAGGATCTAGAAGGTCTAGCTATTGATAAATTTATGAAACTTCTTGATCAAAAAATCCATGAAGCAAAAGATATGCTTCTTGAACGTTTTGAATGGATTTGTAGTCAGTCCCCAGAATCTGCTAAGTTCATGTATGAAAATAATGTTATGGCTGGATATATACCTGAAGAAGGAATTCGTTCCGCTTTAAAGCATGGCACTCTTGCAATTGGGCAAATTGGACTTGCAGAAACATTACAAATTTTAGTTGGGTGTGATCACACTACAGATACAGGCATGGAACTTGCAAAGCATATTGAGCAACTTTTTAAAGATAGATGCGCAGAGTTTAAAAATGAATACCATCTTAATTTTGGTGTTTATTATACTCCTGCGGAAAATCTTTGTTACACATCTATGAAAAAATTCAAAGAAAAATATGGAGAAATTCCTAATGTGTCAGATAAAGATTTCTTTACTAATTCAACCCATGTCCCTGTTTGGAAAGAGATTGACCCATTTGAGAAGATTGATATTGAGTCCCAATTAACAGGGTATTCAAATGCAGGATGTATTACTTATGTTGAGCTAGAAGGTTCTGCAAAACATAATATTAAAGCGCTAGAAATACTAGTAAATTATGCAATGGATCATGACATTCCATATTTTGCAATTAATGTTCCAAATGATACTTGTATGAGTTGCGGATATTGTGATGAAATCAATGAGGTATGCCCAATGTGCGGTAGTAGTAATATTCAAAGACTAAGACGTGTTACTGGGTATTTAACAGGTAACTACACAACTGCATTTAACAAGGGCAAACAGCAAGAAGTTGAGTTGAGAACAAAGCATAGTAAATCTACGTGGAGGTAATATCAATGAATTATTTACAAATTGATAAAGCCTCAATTAGTAATGGTACTGGCTTTAGAGTAGTTCTTTGGTGTGCAGGATGCACTCAAAAGTGTCAAGGTTGTTTTAATCCAGAAACATGGGATTTTAATGCAGGACAGCCTTTCAATGAAGACGCAAAAAAGTATTTATTTGAAAAATTAAACAAACCATATATCCAAGGAATTACTTTCAGCGGAGGGAATCCTATTGAATATAATAATTTACCAGATATATATGATTTAATTAAAGAAATTAAAACCAAATTTCCAGACAAAAATATATGGCTATACACAGGATTTATACTTTCAATTAATAATTTTGATACAACAGTAGACGTTGGATGGGATAATGGTTTGCTAAGAAACTATATTCTTGCAATGTGCGACGTAGTTGTTGATGGTCCATATATTGAATCACAACGAGATATTACACTTGCATTTCGTGGCAGTAAAAATCAAAGATTAATAGATGTAAAGAAAACAATAGAGCAAAAGCAAATTGTTCTATATGAATCATAACAACACAAAATTAATATCAAAAGGAGAAATGAACTATGAGTAAAGAAAATAACAATACAATGTATAAATGCAGTATCTGTGGCAAGCAGTATTCTACAGTTGCTGAAAGAGCAAAATGCGAACTGGCTTGTGTAAAACAACTAGAAGAAGAAAAGAAGAAGGCTGCAGAAGTCAAGAAGAATGCCGAAAGAGACGCTAGAAAGAAAGAAGTAACTGATGCGATTGAACATGCAAGTGAGCTTGTCAATAAATATGTTGCAGATTATGGTGCTTACTATTACGACGGAAAGAATCTAAAAAATTCTTCTGACTTCTTATGGCCTAGCAAATTATTTAATTACTTTCTGTAATGAGGTGTGATGTATGACGGCTAATATTAAATTCGCTAAGACACATCCCGACGCAGTAATTCCGTCAAAAAGAGTAGAAGATGCAGCAATTGATCTTTATGCATGCTTTGATGAAGACTGGATGACCATTGAACCTCACGTCAGTAAACTAATTCCAACAGGTATTGCATCTGCATTTGATCCAGAATGGGCTTTGGTATTTAGAGAAAGAGGAAGCACTGGCACTAAGAACATTAAAATCAATGCAGGTGTAATAGATTCTGGTTTTCGTGGTCAGATTTTTGTAAGTTTATATAACGGTAATGATAAACCAGTTTGTATTGCAAAGTATCTAGACGGCGAACAAAGTCCTGATATTGAAGATGCAATTATCTATCCATATGATAAGGCTATTGCTCAAGCATTAATTATTCCAGTACCAAACACAGAAATTGAAGAAATTTCTTATTTTGATCTACAAAAGATTCCGTCTGAACGCGGATTGGGAGCACTGGGAAGTTCAAATAAATGATAGGAGAGTATACAATGAAAAGCACAGAAATTATTTTTCTAATTGATAAGTCAGGTAGCATGGCTAGACTTACAAAGGACACTATCGAAGGATTTAATGGCTTTGTAGAGAGTCAAAAGGACGATACTAAAACTACATTAACAACAGTTTTGTTTGACACCTCATGGAAGAATCTTCATGATGGAATTGATATATATGAAGTGGAACCTATGACAAATAAAGACTATCTTGCAGGCGGTGGAACTGCTTTATTAGATGCTATTGGTGATACGATTAATCGTGTTCAAGATAGACATGATGAGCTTGGAAAAAATAAACCAGACAATGTTTTATTTGTAATAACCACTGATGGCGAGGAAAACTCTAGTCATAAATTTACAAAGCCACAGATTGAAAAGATGATTAAACATCAAACAAATGGACATGGCTGGAAGTTTATGTTCCTTGGAGCCAATATGGATGCCGTTAAAGAAGCAGAGGGCTTAGGAATTTCTAAAAACTATACAGCTAACTATGATTGGAGTGGCATGGGAACGGATGCTTTATATAGAAGCGTATCTACAATTACAACCGCATCTAAAAATGTTGATGTTTCATTAAATAATCTTAATCTACAATCTGTATACGATAATTGTGCAACAAATACAAAAATTACTTCAACTACTACTAGTAGCAAATAATTAAAAAAATACGGGACGGCAGGAGGAAATAGCCTGTCGCCCCGTAAATTATAGAGAAAAAAACATTATGCAACCATTTAAATAATTGCCCTATTTATTTAAAAATATTCATAAATATGATATAATTACTAAAAGGAGTGAAAGAAAGTGAAGTACATAACTGTAAAACAATTATATGAAAAATTAAATTCTGAACAACCAGGATTAATCGGAATTAATTCAGTGTACAAACTAGTAAAACGTAAGGATTTTCCATCAGTTAGAAATGGACGTAAATTTCTTATTATAGAAGATAAAGTTGACGAATGGTTTGAGAAAAAGACATTAGCATATAAAAAATAATTCTAAGACCTTGCTATGCGTTGCAAGTTGTGGTACAATTAAATTGTGGTATATGATGTGGTACGCTATAATTTTACAAGTCCTACAACCTAGTCATAGCAAGGCTTTTATTTTGTTTTACCTGTAATTGATTACGATCCGTCTCAATCCAAAATAAACCAAGAGAATAGAATAAAGCTAATGCTATCAAATGCAAGATATAACTGGGATGACTAGAAAACACAAGGGTTGAGGGTGTTTAGGAAAATTTTTCTATTCACCCTGATTCACTATTCATTTTGTATTGTAACCGTAAATAATTCAAAAATTGTGGTACAATTGTGGTACGAAATTGTGGCTTGACGACATCAAAAAACACAAATATAATAATAACATACCATACATTCATTTTGTATTGTATGTTAGAAAGAGGTGTTTTTTATGGCTAGAAAAAGAGCAAATGGTGAAGGCTCATGGACAGAAAGAGATAATGGTACATGGAAATTATCTGTATCATACAAAGGAATAGGTAGAAAATATTTTTATGGTACAAAGCAAGAATGCTTAGACAAGAAACGTCAATATGAAGTTATGTTGTCATCTAGTATAACTCCGTCGAAAGATGCGTTATTTAAAGATTTTGCTTATTCGTGGTTGCACAATGTTAAACAACATACCCTTAGACAATCAACTTTTGACAGATTAGAGAGGGAACTAGAACTTCATATAATTCCAAACTTGGGGGATTTATCAATACAACAAATAGATGATTATATTATTCAAACGCACGTAATAAATAAAATGAAATCAGATGGATATTCTTTTTCAACCGTTAAAGCAGAATATTGTACACTCAAACAAATCTTTAAATATGCAATTGCAAGAGGAAAAATAACAAAAAATCCTTTGGATGATATAGAATTGCCAAGTAAAGCATTATTTGCACCAACCAGAAAAAGAAAATTTTTATCAGGCGAAGATAGACAAGCCCTTATAACAACTTGTTACTCTAAATATAAAAACGGCAGGAGAGTATATAAATATGGTGCATTTTTTGTTTTCTTACTTTATACAGGACTAAGGCTTGGAGAAGCATCAGCATTAAAATGGAAATACATTGACTTTGAAAAAAGAACTGTTGAGGTTTCTCATACTGTAGTTTATGTTAGAAATAGAAAAACAGGAAAGGGCAAAATATTAGTTGATCAACCTTTTACCAAAAACGGTAAGTCAAGAACAGTGTATTTATCAGATGCTGCGTTGGAAGCGTTAGAAGATTTAAAAGAACAAATGGGATATGATCCAGACGGATATATAATACATGGCCCAAAGGGCACTATCATGCATCAATCAGATATACAAGCTATATTTCAATTGATTTTAAAAAAAGCGGGTATCGAGAAATGTGGTATACACGCGTTAAGGCATTCATTTGTTAGTCTTATGATAAATAATGGAGTGCCAGTTCCAATGATTTCTGCAATGGTAGGGCACAGTAGTATAGGAATAACTATGAATGTTTATTCACATTTGCTTAAAGAAACAGAAGTAAAATCCATGGAAATTATTAAAGAGCTTAGATAAGGGTGGTTTTATACCACTCTTTTAATTTTTGCATTGCAAATGACACGAGAATGAAGTAAAATAGTATGAGAGGGGAGTGATAAATTTGGAAATAAAATCAACAGGAACTACAAACTTTACCTTACGCATGCCGACTTCGCAACGTCTCCAGCTTGAGTTCATAGCTAAAAAAGAGTCAAGAACTGTGACTAATTTGATTAATATGGTATTAAAACAATATATAGAAGAGTACAATGCAAAAAAATAAGGACTGAGAAATAAATCTCAGTCCTTTTGTAATGACTCAATAGTAGTTTTAAGTTGTGCAATTTCCTGTTTGAGCATATTCGTTTCTGCTTGTAATTCTTGACACTTTTTGGTCAATAATGGAATAAATTCAGTATATGTAAGTACATATTCCTGTTGACCGTGATTTTGAATATGCCCAATAATTCCGATCTCATCTGGATTAATTCCTGCATTAGATAACGTCTCTTCAACATCTTGTGCCACAAACCCATAATGGATTTTATTATCTGAAGATTGTATTAGCTCATATTGGATTGGCTTTAAATTATCTACAATATCTACGTCAATTTCTTGAATATTCTTTTTAACTCGTTTGTCAGAAGACGTGCTAAATCCATATGGACCAGATGCTGCGCTATCAAATTTTGCACTCCATCTACATTCAAATAATTCATTTGATTCTGCCATTTTTCCTATAGCAAATCCTGTGCCATTTTTTGTTATGTTTAATACTCTAGTTTCGCCAAAAACCATAACGGTTTGTGAAGAGGCTTGTCCTCCATATTTATCAGAGACAACAGCAGATACCTGATATGTAGATGTAGTATTTCCGCTTAAATCAATTAATAACCTGCCGCCAGTAGCAGTTCTATTTGAGCCAACGCCTTTAACTGTTACCGTTATAGTATTTGTATTACCTGCTGACGCATAATTTACACTGTATGTACATAATAAATACGTGCCATTAACATTAGCTGACCCATCTGCATTTGCTCTGTAGGCATTAAATGACGCAAAGTATGGTGATGAATATGCATAACAAGTAATTGTTGCAGTTTTAGATGCAGATCTTCCTCTGTTATCTGTAACTGTTACTGTATAAGTCAATGTTCCAGTATTAGATATAGGGCCACCAGACACAGATGTTCCAGTAGTTGTAGATGAAATTCCTGGGCCAGAAAATGTATAAGATTTAATACTACTACCAGCTCCAGCACTGCAACCAGACACGCTTACAGTTATTTTATTTTTATTTTGTAATAGTATATTATTACCACTTATATCCCATGGATCTAATGTAATTGTTCCTACTGTTGGTACAACATTTGATGGAACAGTTGCAGTAAATTCAACGCTTTTTGTTCCTATTAACGAACTTCCATTATATGTATCAACATAGATTGATCCATTACCACTTGTGGCATAAGGAATTTGTGAATAAAAGCTTGTAGGAATTGTCCATTGGACGTTACTAGTAACACCAGTTGCAATCGTACCACTTAAATTTCCCCAATAATATTTAACAGTATGAGTAAAACTAGAAGACACACGATTCATATGAATATAAATAGTTGAGCCTATATCTCCAATATTTGTAGTTGTATTTGGATATGTAATACATGACGGTTGAGAGGCTCTCGGAATTGTAGTTAATCCAACAGAACCCATAGAAATTGGAGAGCTAGCACTAGATTGCGTAGGCAAATAATTTGCTGGTCCACTTTGATAAAGATATACGCTCACACCGATAGATTTTGTACCATCAGAATTATGAGCAATATCTCCAGTCCATGTTAATAAATTAGAATAGCTTTCAGTTACATATGGAGAAGGACTTCCAGTTGCTTTTACCGATCCATCTACTAAAATACCACAGTATGTAGCCCAATCATAATAAGCCGTTCCCCAATATGCTGGACCAGCAATAGAAAAAGTTATTGTAACATTTGATGTGTTGTTTGAAATATTAGTTGAATTTTCTGTAACAATACATCTATATGTATAATATCCTGGATTATAATCTCGAATAGTCCTTACACTTTGTGTTAATGTTGCCATAAATATCACCTCTTATTTATTGAAATTAGGAAGAAATAGCTAAAGATAAACTTCCATTTGATTCTTTTTTCCACACAAAACCGAAAAAGTTTACCTCTGAATTAAATTTTGTATTGGCATTAAATGTTGCACTATCATCAACAGTTAAATTCTTAATGTTTGCAGAGTTATTACTAATACTAACAACTTTTTGGTTTTGACCAGTACTGTTATCATAAAATCCCATTTCAGTAGATCTGATATTTACATAAAACTTCTCGTCAGCCTGTCCTATTTTTAATCCTGTATTTTTATTGAATTCAAAATATTGATTGATATTATTTTTTAAATTCGTCATTTCTGCGTCCGCATCTATCCAATGATCTTGATTAAATGTGTTAGATGTAGTAGTAGCTTTTAACATGCTCCCAGGACCAAAACTACCACACACTTCTCCATCAGATAAAATCCACAAGTCACCTCTCGTATACTTAGATGGCTTAGATGTATAAATTGCATTTCCACTTTGTTGTGCGCACAATAACCATTCTTTTTTTTCTTCTGAATAAATTTTTAAATTCCCTGGATTTGTAGAAGTGTCTAACCAAAGTTGATTATTTACTGGATTTTCTGGAGCGGTAGAACTAATAATAGGATCGTTGCTATCAATAACATTTGCACTAACGTTTGATATGTCTGTTTCACCTTTTAAAACAACAAATCTGATATTTCTAGACTTATTAACACTTTCTTTTGATATTGCAATGATATTAGATTGTATACTATTGTATAATGAGTTTGTATATGTATATTGTAAATTAGTTTGGGTCACCTTCCAAGTTCCAGAAGTATATTCGCCAAGTATTACTTGGTATAATCCATCTTTATCTTGGTAAACAAAATACATTTCATCTCCATCTGTAAAATTTTCATCAGATAAATTAGCTACAATAGTTCCATCGTCAGAAATTGAAGATAGACCACTACAATATTTATCCGTTGCAATAGTTTCAATCTTACGCCCATTTTGATATAACTCTACATATGCAATTAAATATAAATCATCTGCATAAAAAATATTACTTCCATCTACAAAATTTACCGTTGATGTGTAAATTACAGTTTCACTAGTAAGTACAACATAATCCTCGTAAGTTCTATTATCATATGTCATAGTACATCTTAAACTTGAAAAAGCAAATTCATCAGAATAATTAACAATTAAATCTGGTTTATCACTATTTTCAATAATAGTTTCGTACCCACCAGCGCCATCATTTAATGTATCATTCCACCATTCCCACGTATACGTTGCATTAGTGATAGAATCTGCTCCTTTAAACGCTGCAATTTTTAATTCAATTTGCGACATATCTTCTTTAAACATAAAACCTTGAGTAGAATATATTTCAAAAGTTATTGCGTCAATTCCACTATCTCCATATACACCAACTATTGCTGGCTCCGTGTTAGTAATTGTTCCGTCCGTATACACAATGGCTTCATAATTCCAAAGATATTTATTAATTGAAGATAATTCTGTCACTACAGATACATCAGACCAAGAGGACTCTTCATTTTCTTTTGGGAGTTCTGGCGCAACAAGGTTTTGAGTAATTTGATAATAGTTAACGATATTTACAATGCCTTTACCATAAGAACTAATAATCACTGGATCTGATAAATCAGGCTCACCAATGCTATACACTACCTCTTCATAATTCCAAAGATAATTGTTACTATAATCAATAGCCTGAATATCTTCTGTCCAGCCTTCGGTTTCTCTGGTTACTCCAGTATTTTTATTTGTTGCAAGATACCATTCTTTAATTTCAATTATTTTTTTATGCTCTGAAAATGTAATTTGATTTGATGCTTTGATAGCCACACAACCCCTCCTCTCAATCTGGTAAATCTACTTCACATGTGAAACTCGAATTTTCATATACATCATCAGCATTGATAATGATTGATTTTATTCCTTGATGTTCTGGCATTGCATTCCAAATTTTATCCCTTTCTGCATCCGAAGATGTACGCTTCCAATTAAATAAAGTTACATCAAGTGTATCCGTAATATCTGTGTCCCAAGAATAAACCTTGCAAATCATTGTAGCTTCATCTGCAGTTGTAGAAATTATCGTTGAATCCTCTGTGGAAATCTCTACACGATACATCTTTGAACTATTAATATCACTAACCTGTCCTTGAATGTCTTGAATTCTATTATTTACATCTTCTTCTTTGGCATAGCCCTTAATAGAGCTGCCACCATTCATAGTAACCGATCCGTCAGGCCAAACACGGAAAGCATAGGAACCATCGTCTTGAAGCCCAATTTTTATTTCGCCGCCATCAAAAATACTACTTTCTATATAACCAGCCAAAACAGCTTCAGCAACAAGCAAATGTAAATTACAATTGTCTTTGGCATATTCTATCCCATCTTCTTGTAGTTTATAATTCATAATTTGTTGCAGATTATGATATAAAACTACACTGCCACCAATTTTATTATCATAAATATTACTAAAAATATATTTATATAAATCTTTTACATTGCTACATCCATGTAACAATAACCACTTTGATTTATCATACAAATCTTTAGTTTTATACCCACAACAAAGAATATTGATTCCTTTTTGACGTGGTTGATGTGCAATGATATCGTAATTGTTGTATTGAGACAACTGATATACTGTTGGAACATTATTCTCAAACCGACAAATCATTACCTCAACATCAAAAACATCTTTGTGTACACACGGCCAGTTGTCATTTAAAAAGCATGACAATAATTGTATATCTATTTTCTCATTATCATAAAATGTTTTTTTAATCCATAAATTTACCACATTAACAACTTGCATTTTACCAGAGCAAAAATATACATCTTGACTATGTATAAAAATTTTATCTACATGGTCAGAATGGCGATAATATTTTCCATCAATATTAACGGAGCAGGCTGTGTCTGCTCCAATATAGAAATTATTTTTGTCTTGTAAAATTAAACAACTACTCATACAGACACCTCCTACTCTTCATTAATTTTGTATTGTTTCGAATTCCAATCCGAAAGAACAATTTCTTTAAAAACGTGATCTGTTGTTACGAGTTCGCCTATTGCAGAAAATAATTCTTTTTCGGTCGGAAGTTTACGTCCAGAACGAATACGTAACACTTTAATTCCTTGAGATTGAAGAAATTTATCTCTACGAATATCGTTCTGCTGATCTTGATGCCAATAACTTCCATCATATTCAATATCGACATTTACATTATCAACACAAATAAAAATATCCAAAGAACATCTGCTAAATGGATAGTTTAGCTCTACGTTTGAATATTTTTGTTGTATCATATTATATAATTTTAATTGTTGTGATGAAGTGGGTGTGGTCCCGTTTTGATAAAATGTCTTTATTTGTTTTTCTTTAATTTTTTCATTCTGTAATAGTGATTTACATCCATACTTATTTAAATTAGTTGAAAACACACTCTCTTTAATTTCTTCACTTTGTAATGGATTATACACTCCGTAATGCGCATATAATGTATTTTTTTGTTTCTCTTTAAATTCTTGCACATTCATTGGATTAGCATTTCCATATCGATCCATCATAGTTTGTTTATATTTTTCGTTCCATCCATCGGATTGAGAAACATATTCACATCCATATCTTTTTATACACGTTTCTTTGTGTCTATTTTTAAACTCTTCTACTTGAAAAACATTTTTGACTCCATATTTGTCCATACATGTTTGTTTGGTTTTTATATTTTTACATGCGCTACAAGTGTCAATATTATATGTATGTTGTTTTAAGTAGTTTCTATATTCTTTTTGGTACTCTTTCTCACAAACGTCACACTTGACCCATACTAAAACATGACTTTTGTCTTTTAGATGTTCAACTGGAACACATATCAAATCTTTTATTTTAACATCATATCCTAAATTTTTAAAATGTTCTATATTACTTCTCGATATTCTAATTTCAATTAATTGATTTGGTATTAACATAACTTCACCTCTTCAATATAATCAAATATGGCATTTTCACAACATATTCCATAAAATTCTGTATTATCCACTGTAAATTGTCCTAATCCAGTACGAGATGTTTTCCAATTATCATCTGTCATTAGCAACATGTTGTTTACCAACCAAGTCTGATGTGGATCAATTTCTCCAGTGTCAGGATTCTGTTTCTGAAGTTTTATGCCATACTTATCAATTACAATATTCTGAGTCCCGTCTACGGATTTTATTTGAGTAGTCGCGTCCAATAATCCCTGTTGTATTTTCAAATCAGTTGCAGTCGCCTTATCTGAGCCAGATTTCCAAATACCAGATTGGCTTGCAACTGTCTTAGCCGATTGAATCGCATTTTTTAATAAATCAGCATGAATGTCAGACTGTGTACGTAAACTAGTAAGCTCTCCAAATTCACAACTAAAATCACTAAAATCATCAAAATTAATATCAATCTGTAGCAGTCTTGATTGCTTAATATAATCGCTTCTTAAACCAACTTTAATTACTTTACCAAGCTGGAATTGATCTATAATAGGCTCAAACTCAGGAAGCGCATAAATATTGGCCATAGACATAGAGAATTGTAATTGTGGTTGGCAAAGCTTTTGTAATTCAATTCGACCAGCTTCCATAGCATCTTGTTTTATTTTAAAAGAATCAGCAATTGAATCTTGATCTGTTTCAACAATATCATCTAACTGTAATTCATCTTCACGCAAAAATGCACTTAATCTAATAAGTTGTCCCTCTGTGAAATTATTAGTCATTGCAAGTTCGCTGCTAATAGAAGCATTCTTTTCTTGAATATTTTTGTAGCTCTTTTCATATTCAGAAATAGATTTATCTCTTTTTGCAATAGCTTCTTCAATTGAATTTAGCATTAATACAACTGGATAGTAATAATTATAATTTTGATTGTCACTTTGAGACCAACCTGCCTCTATGTTAGTGATTTGCACTTTTTTATATGGCTCATAATACAACATCTTTAGAGGAGTTCGACCAAGTTCGTTCCACATTTCAGATAAAAAAGTATTAATTGCAGATTCAACTGCATTGTTGGTTACTCTATTTTCTGTAACTTTTTTCAGTTCAGAAACTAACGTGTTAAGAGTAACTGTTTCCATAAACTTAAAATCATCTGATAGTTTACCAAATTCTTTTTCCCAGTCGTCCTCGTTATTAAAATATTTTTTAAATGCAGTGAACAAATTACTAACTTTTGTTTCATTTAAATTTGCAGTATCTAAACGGTAATATGTTGTATTTGCATTATAATCTGCTGGTAGCGATACTTCTGTATAATAATAATTTGGTGCAGAACCACCACGTACATAATACGTACCAACTGTTTCTGAATTTACACTTTGAACAACAGAATAACCAAGAGACAATCTGCTTTCTTCAAAATCAATATACCCAACGATATCTATCATCCGTTGTGAATTGTTAGTATATTCGGATTGATATTGATTTGTTTTTTGAAGATAAGTCGTATAAGCATCATATAAATCTTGTCCCATCCAATCAACAGTATAGAAATATGATAAATCCGTAAGATATGGTAGCCCAAGATTTGCTTCACGAATATCTCCATCATCTCCATATGTAACAACTAATCTTGTCTTAATAGAGTCTGCATCATAACTTACTTTAACATCTTGAGCAAGATTATCAAATGTCACGAAAACATCCGTTTCCCATTCCGTCAAGGCTCCATCTACAACTTCAATATGAGCGCCAGATTCGGGAACATCTTCTAGAGCTAATACTCCAGTATTAGTATTATATTCCCATCTTGTTGTTTTATATCCATCCACCGACACTGTACCAATTTGTGCAAATGGTGGAGATATAACAAAAACATTTGTCTCACCATCTCCAATAAATTTTGAAGTTAAAGATTCTGCGTATAGATTAATTGTATTATCAATTGTATCAAACACAGCATAGCAATTAAATTGTTCACAAATTTCATTTATAATAAAATCATAAATAGACTCTCTATCCACTTCAAATTGGCGATTAAGAGTTTGCAAAGAAGCGTCTACATGTCCAATCTTCCACCCGTAGGCATTCTCTAGTATTAAGTGTAAAAGACTAAGTTTTTTATTAGACGGATTATATAAAGTAACTGGAACAATATGATTATCATCTTCTGCATTGATTACTTCTATAGAATTAACTTCACCAGTGTTAACATAAAAATCACTAAGATATTTTTGAGACAACGTATATTCATAGCTATACGCGGTTATGTTTTTACACTCTTTTATTCCATCTCCAGTAAGCTCTGGGCCTTGAATTTCAAAATATCCAAAGCCTTCTAAATATAGTAATCTTAATGCTTCAATTTTATCATAATATGGATTTACTAAACTTTTACCAGTTATGGCATCATTATAAAAACGTCCAACTTCAAAATCCAATTCAGATGTTGAATTAAATTTAAAGCTGCCTTTCAAAGAGGTAATATTCAGTTGTGCAATTTTTTCCTTATCCGTCTCGCATAGAAATAAGCGAGGACGCGCATAGTTTTTAGATAATATATTACGAGGTAAGCGCAATTACCTCACTCCTTTCTATTTCATGTAAGAATATTTTCAAGCATAATATTCAGTTCATTTTCATCTATATTAATTGTTTCATTAATAGCTGTTATATTATTATTAATATTTGTTATATCATTTGTAATAGATATAATTTTTGAGCTATATTGCAATAACAACGCATCAACTTCATCAACAGTATATAAATTTGGTTTATTTGTAATTTTATCCCATGATATTTCTTCAATTACAATTGGAGTATCGCCATCTGGATCTGGAGCAGGTGTACTTCCACCTCCACAACTTATATATCCACTTGAAACAGCAACATCAATGGTGCAATCTCCCATTTTAATGTAATATATATATTCAAATTCTATACTTCCATATCCTGAGACAACTAGCGTATCTGCACCACAGCCAAAACGAGGAAATACGTAATTGAAATCATTACCAAATATTTTATTTGGCTTATCAGATTTAATAAATCCATTTGAATCTAATGTTACTATTTCGTTTACTGCAAGATTTTTAATTTCTGTTGTTTCATCTAGTGCCTGATTATAAATTTGCAACGAATCTCCATTAGTGTTTTCAAACTTTGTATTAAGATAAATTAATGTGTCAACATCATCATTATCATGTTCTATTGTTATAGTTTTTTCGCCATTAATTGTATGTTTACAGTTCATAACTGGAGAAAATGCAAATGGACTCACTGTAGTAAATTCAATAATTAGCCCAACTGTTCTTGCATCCAATTTTTGTTGATATGCCTTTGTTGTTCTACCAAGCAATCTAAATTTTACATCCCATTTTTCATCTTTAAAATTCCACTCACATAATTCTAAATATGCATTTTTGCGCGATCCAGTAGTCCATTTTAAGAACTGTCTAACTTCAGCAACCGTAAAGTCTGAACCATCAGATTTTATAACTGTAATCTTTGGAGTTGCTACAGAATTAAATTTTGCGCCATAATCAAGTCTCACTGTTCCATCTGCGGCATCAGAATAAACAGGGTCCATTCCAAGCCAAGCATCAGATTCCCCACTATCTCCATCAAAACTTGCAACAATTAAATGATAATCATCATAGCTATTTTTATTTAAAAAATTAAATGAAGGATAATAATTGCTCATGTTTTTAAAATACCTCCTTCTTAGTAATATTATTTAAATATAAGAAGAGAGAAAGATTGCTCTCCCTCTCTTCTTACAAATTATCTTACGAACTTTTTAAGACTGTTATTGACTCTTGTCATATAAGAATCCATTTGTTTTTCAACTATTTGTGCTAAATCTGGTAATGTATCTTGTGAGACCTTATCGACATGTACGACTTCTGCAATATCCATATTAATACTAATTTCATTATTAATAATACTCTTACTTGGAGCAATTGCAGGTCTATTGCGATCAAGAACATCTTGTGGATCTAATTGACCTAGTTTCATAAGATTTTCACTTATATCATGAGGAATTACTGAACTGCCCTTAGAAAGATAAGATAACTTACCATTATCTCCTGCATGTAAAATAATTTCCTCAAGACCCATTTCATCAATCCAAGCTAACTGATCTTTATCTACACCGCTGGAGCCCTTAGCATACGCCTTAACGTCAGACTTACGGAAGAAGCCAGTTACGCCACTGGATGCCTTATGGTATCTAACCTTAACATAATTACCCAAATCAGCAAGTACTGTATAGATAGGATCATTTGCAAAATATTGACTATATCCTTGTCCTCCAGCATAAGAATAAATCTTAGCGCCTTTTGCGTTAATTTTACCACCAACTGTGATCGTTTTTTGTGTTTCTTGTGGTTTAGAATCTGGTTTACTTGGTTGTGGTGGAGTGTACTTAGCAGAAGTATAACTATTATTTTCTTGTTGCTGCCTTTTAATTTCCACTCCTGCGGCTTCAGCCATCTTATCAATAATCTCTTGCCACTTCATCTTCATTGCTTCCAGTTGATCCATAGTAGAACTCATTGCAGTGTCAAAAGTTGTTTGATAATCACTAACAGCTATTGCTCCATCTTTCCATGGAGTCATGATAGAGTCGGATAAAGTTAGGTTATATTCTTGTGCTTTAGAGGTTAAAGTATCGTAGATTCCAGAAGCGTTTGATTGCACAAGCCCAAGGCTGTCTGAAATGACTTGCTCGATATTATCTAAATATTTTTCCCATTTTTCTGTTTCTGCATCTTTTTCATCCTGGAAATTATCTAGTTCTTTATCAAGTGCATCAGACTTATCACTTACTGAACGATCATAATAGCTTTCTTCAAGGTCAGCTTTTGCTTCGGCAAGTTCTTGCTCAAGTTTCTTACGCTTTGCAATTGCAGATGCTGAATTATCTCCAGATAGCGCACTTAATTTGCGTTGAATATCCGAAATATTCTTCTGTTGCTCAGCAATTGATTTTTGGAAATCATATAGGTCTTTTTCTGTATCGAGTTCTTCTTTCTTTTTGTTTATGAGTTCTTCGTATGCACTTATTTCCGCTTCTATACCTTCTTTTATGCTATCAATTCGTGCTGAGTTTAAATCTTTTATTGCATCTTGTGCGTCATAGTAAGATTGAATAGAATCATATTGGGCTTGAGTTAACTCATTAAGTTTATCAAGATATTCAGATTCACTATATTTTCCGTTCTTATAGTCTTTTTGTAAATCATCAATAGCTTCTGCATACTGTCTGGCTTTATATTCTGCAATCTCCATCTGTTGTGCGTATAAACCAAGAGATGCCAAACCCTCATCAGTCCATTTAACATCATCAGCAGTCCAATACCCCTTTGTGCCACCTTCATATGTTCTTTCTTCTGGCTTGGTCACAATATCAGACTTGTCCATAATATCAATTAGACCTTGAGTTTCATCTTTTAAGTAATCAAGACGATTAATCAATTCATCAAAGTTGTCCCAATAAATTTCATTGATTGCATTTTGATATTTTTCTAAGTCGCTAGTACAATCAACTATGGCCGCATCAACTTCGTATAATGCATTAACCATCTCATACCATGCGTCTGAACCAACCTTAATATTGCCTAGTTCAACCTGTTGATCCAATACTTCTTGCAACGCTCTCTTCTCTTTTTCAAGTTCAGAACTACGCTGCTTAGTATTAACCATCATAGACTCGTAATACTTTTTAGCCGCAACATATCCTCGATCTTCCATAAGGTCGATTTGTGCTTCTAATTTATCATTTTGATTATCTATGATAGAAGTAACATTCTCAAACTGATTAGAAACATTATCAAATTTCTTCTTAGCAAGTTCAGCAATTTCAGCATTGAGCTCTTCGATTTGTTGTGTTAGATCTGCAACTTTATCTGCCCAATCACGATAATCATTGATTGCATTTACTGTCTCTTCATCTGCATCGCCCGCGAATTCTGTGATTGCTATTGCACCATTTTGTGCAGCGTCTTGATATTGAGACGGCACTTTCTCTAATAATTTAGCTGCATACTTGGTATATTCTGCAAGACCAGCCTGTAAGTTTGTTAGCTTATTGTTGTTTACAGACAACATTTGGTCAATAATGTTGTTCTGATTAGCATACCCAACCGCATTTTCGAGTTTTGCATTTAATAAATTTAATGTTTCTTCAATCTCTTGTAGACGCACTTCAATCCAATCAAACACTTCTTCGAATTGATCAGAAGTATCTGACAAATCAGAAGCTGCATCAGAAAGGTCAGAGGCTGCATTAGACAAAGAATTAGAAGTGTCGTAACTGCTATTTGGTCCACTATATCCAGTACCTTCCCATTGCTGTTTAGAAGATCCGTTAGCCCAAATTGTAACATATGCATTACCTTCAGCGTGAGCATTACCGCCAAGCATTTTTCCACGAGATGAAGTATAACCACTTTTTAATAAAGCTTCTGTTTGCTTATGGTTAAAGATAATATCTCCCTTTTTAATTTGTGTAAACTCGGCCCCATTATCTCCAACAGTAGTCCATCTACCATTACGAACTATCATTTCGGGACCAAGTTCTCCAACAAGAGCGGTTTCTGTCTTCTTAGCTCCAAAATTACCATTATTATATGCGTTATTACCAAGATGTACCGTTCCATTTGCATATTTAGTATAACGGCCACTGGCACCATGAGTACGAGCAGTTTCTTCCAAGCCGCTACCAATTGTTTGATAAACTGTAGTAACCGTAAAAGTTTTATCGCTGATATTTGTATTATTAAGAGTATCAAGTTTTGCTTGAACAGCACTTGCATTTTCTCCTGTTGCCACAAGCTCAGAAGACGCAGACTCAATTTCCCCTTCAAGATTTGCAATAGCTCCAGTGTCACCAACATAATGAAGAAGTTGAGATGTTTTTAAAGCATTATCTCCAATATCTTCAAGAAGATTTTTAATTACAGTTCCGTCAACTTCAAGTCCTTCAGCATCAAGCTTGAACAGATCTTCATTTGTCCACTGTCCTCCGTTTTCACTTGCCTTATCAATTAAACCATTAATATATGTGTACACAGTATCAGAATCAAGTAATTGTGGACCATCCTCTGTTTGCAAAATTGGAGTAAATGCTATATCAACCCCATCAAACTCGCCAGTGCTACTTAACAAAGTGGAATATGAGCCAACAAGATCATCAACTTTCATTCCCCAACTTTCTATTGCATCACTATACTTATCAATTGACTTTTCGTCCCAATTTAAAATCTGACGATTATCAGTATCTACATTTCCGTATTTTGTTTTAGACAAATCTGTACCAATATCGTCTGCAAGAGATTTTGCGTTAAGCACATCAGTTACATATTGATTAATCAGACTGTCAAGATTTTTCATTCCGTCAGAAGTGCTATCAATAGCAGAAGCTACTTCTTTACCATCATAAGAACCATTATTCTGTAAATCTTTCGCAACGCTAGCAAGACCAACTGAACTAAAACCAGATGATTCAACCGATTTTTCTCCACCGATATCAAACATTTCAAGAAGGGTATCAAGATAACCATCTTTATATTTAGAAAGTTTATCCTCAAATCCAGCCCAATCTTTTTCGTCATATTCTCCTGGAACAGCACGAATAACTAAATTATACTTGTCAGAATCAAGAAGATCTTGTGTTGAACCATTTGTAACAAGACCATCTATATATTCAGCAAGAGCATTTGATGTCAGAACATCCCCATTCTCAAGCACTGGAGTAATATCAATAGTATACTTACTTTTTTCATTACCAATTGTTACAGTCTCTGCAGAAGTGCTTGCATATATTTGTCCATCAGATCCGATGAATGACTTATAACCTCCGCTCATAGCAAGATCATGTTCATATGACGGTGATAGATGCGGACGTTTACGAAGATCTACATTGCCATTTACTAGTTCTTCATACTGTTTACATAGTTTTTCAGCATACTTAGAAAGTTTATCGAGCTTGAGTGCATCAAATATATTGTTATTAGATGTACCACTAGCGTATGCTTTACCGCGTCCAGTAACATAACCATTTTTCAACAACGATTCAGTTTGCTTGTGATTGAATACAATAGATCCTCTTGGTAAATCAATCATTTCGGCACCATTGTCCCCAACAGTATAATATCTACCAGTTGACGGATCTACAACCAGTTCCTGGCCCAACTCCCCAACTAATGCATTATGCTCGTTGGTAGGCAATCCCCAATCTCCACTCGCATGGGCGTTACCGTTTGCATGAGCGGTGCCATCTACAAATTTTCCACCGCCGCCAGATCTTTCGATTTTATGTGTAACCTCATAAATGTGAACGGTTGTACCTGTTATATTGTCAATTTCTGTTTGTAAGCTGCTAATTGCAGATATTGCCGCTGATGTATCAATTTTTGGATCAGGAATATCTTCAATTGCCTTCTTGGCCTCTTCGGCGGCTGTTTTTACATCCTTTAGTTCTGTTGTTGAGTCGTCTGGGTTATTGTCAGCAAGAACAGTAATAGTATATTGATCATTTAACAAACCAAGATACTTTTCAACTTTACCCTTTTCAGTCTCGTCCAATGTGGCAACAACATCTGCTGGAATTGTCCATTTGCCATTCTCATCTTGTACCAATTTTGGTAGTACATCTACTGTTAATTCTGCATTATCAGCTTTCCATTGGTCAATTTGTGATTGAATGTCATCTAATGCCGCCTTAATTGTAACTTCTGTTGGTTCTTGTAAGTTATACTTTGCCGTTAAAGCTGCAGATAATTCATCGGACGCCTTTTTTAACTGATCGGTTTTTAATGTAATTTCACCTGCATCGCCGTTTGCTTTTGCTTCTTGTAGCTCCTTAGTCAAGTCTTCAACATTCTTTTTTGCCGTATCAACCCTAGTGCTAGCTTCAGACCATGCAACAGCATTTTCTCTGGCTTTTTGGGCATTTTCAGTTTGCGCTCCATTCAACCCTTGAACAGATTGTGTGTATTGTTGCAATGTAATCTCGCCATTATCAAGTTGTTGCTTTAATTCTGCAACAGCGGCGTTATACTCGTCTTGCGTTATTACTCCAGAAGCTAACTGTCCGTCCAATCCATATAGAGACTTTTGATATTCTTCTGCGGTAATTTTACCATTTGCAAGTTTTACTTCAAGTTCAGTAAGTGCAGATGTATTTTTATAAATGTCACTTTCTAAGCTTTCAGGCATCAAAGAATCAAATAGGCTTGCATAATCACCATTTAACCATTCAATATCATGATCTTCAAGTGACTTTATAAATGCAAACGCTACTTCTTTAGTAACGTCCATCTTATCAGCGAAATATTGCATTTTATCTGCTTTTTCTGGAAGAGCATCCAACTCTGATAGGAACGAATCAGAAAATTCAAAATGCTGCCAATCAGTTCCGCTAAACACGTTATTGTCAACCAATCCATCTTCGATAAACTTTCTCAAATTACCAAGTTTCATTTCTGCACTTGTAATAGTACCATCATCATCAAATTCTAAAGTAAAATATTGTGACAATTTACCATTTTTGAAATAATCATAAATTGCTGCCATTTTATCATCAACTGTGTCAAGATCTTGATAAACACTTTCTGGTACAAGACCTGTAATAGCAGCTCTTGCCGTTTCAGAACCAAGTTCAGCAGTATTAAATGCTTTTCCAAGACCAAGTATCATCTCTTCAGCTGATCCCATATAATCAGTGGCATTGTCTGTTTCCTGAGCTTGCTCAAATTGTTTATATGCATTTGCCGCTCCAAGAAGCTCCTGTTCTAGCATGTTATATTGCATGATAGTTCTTTGTATAGCGCCCATTTCTTTATACAGCGCGTTTACCTGATTTAATGTGGCTTGATTCGTAACCTTTTGTCCATTAGTTAATGACTTAATCTGTTGATACAATTCTTTGTATTTCAACATTGCTTGCGATCTTGCAAGTTTAACATTTTGAGTAATACTAGATTTAGAATTTTTCACAAGGTTGTTAAGCAATCTTGCGTTTTTTACAACTAACGGATTAGTGTCATCAAAACAGTCTGCCAAGTCTGATTCACTAATACCAAGAGCAGTTAAAGAATCTTTATATTCTTGGGTGATTTCCGTATTGTCAGCTATAATTTCTGCAGTTTGTTTTTGAATCTCATTGAATGAATCTACTTCTTCAGAAAGAGCTGAATATGTTTTAACAGAAAATACATCCGAAGCAGAAGCTGCTTGTTTGTTAATTACAGCTAACACATCATCACGCGTTTTTATTTCATTAGTATCTACATTATTCCAATCAATTTGATAAAACGCTTTAACCTTTTCTGGAGGTAATGTATCAAGCCATTTTTGAATATCAGTACTTTTCTCACCTATTATTTCTGCGATTTGATTTCTAGATTTTTCTGCATCACTACCACTATTTACAACCCAATCGTCAACTAATTCAATGCCAAACTGAACTTTCAAATCATTCTTAGTCATGCCATATTCATTATTTTCTCCACCTATGGCATTCCAAAATGCGTCTAAATATTTATTTACTTGCTTTTTGTACTCTCCCCAATTTTGAGAAGTAGTATCTAACTTAAATAGTTGGTCGATGAAATCTTGTTCAGCAATTTTTTTGCCATCGAAATCAATTTTAAAATCATCACTTGCCAATTTTTGAACCATATCAACAATATTGTCTCTATGTTTTTGAGCTTCTTCTTCTGCTTTATTGGCATCAACTTTAAATTGATCATTGTTTTTAATCCATTCTGTGATAAATTTTTTACTAGCATCATTTAATTTATCATAAGATGGTCCAGCATCTACAGCCTGTGGAACAACTAAAAATGTATTAACTAGTTGATCTTGCGCTTTGTCTACATCCTCAGCACCTGTTTCTATTGTTTTTACAATATTATCAAGTGCATTTCCTATTGCTCCCTGACACTCTGGCGCAAATTTATCTATATTATCTAAAATTTCCTGATAATAGTCAGACATGAAGTTGCCAGTAAGATAATCATTAATACCATAAATACTATATTTTGATATAATGTCATTGATTTCCTTTTGGTCATAACCAATTTGTTTCAAAATATATGACATTGTTTCGTCTTTTGTTGTATTATTGTTGTTTAAATCTTTAGTAGCTTTCCCACCATATTCATATGTTACTTTTAATTTGTCGTTAACGGCTTTTTCAACAGCAGTATATGCATCATTCTTTGCACTCGCACGAGATTTATTAGTTTCAGTCGTGGTGTCAGATGCCTGATTATTGGCATTTTCTACTATTTTGCTAAGATTTTCATCAGAAATTAATTTTTGTGCGTTCTGTCTTGCTTCTGCTTTTTGTAGTTCAATTAATTCGGCTAACGCATTTGCATTATTACCAATTGCTTCTGTTGCGCTATCATATCCAGACGCAATGCTAGGCTGAATACCTACGATTTTATCGCAGATTTCTTTATATCTTTCGTATTGATCCGAGGTTAAAGATATATTATTACCATATTCGTCTACACCTTTGGTTAAAGCAGAAAATTCATCTTGTAAAGTTTCATACTTTGATGTGTCGCTAGACGTAGTTAATGTTTCTAGGTTTTGACTAAAAGTTTTTTGTGCCTTGCTATAAGTTTCTTGTAAGTCTCCAACTTCTTCTTTGAGATTTTCTGCACGATGGATGATACTGTCAATACCTTTTAGAGCCACAGACAATAATTTAGAAACTGCTGTAGAAATTAGAGAAGCTAATATTCCATACCCAACACCTTTTAATGCAGCTTTAGCTGCGGTTAGCGCTTTTGTTGCTATAGTATCTGCCACTGTAGCAGCGTTGTCTGCCACTTTAGCTACGGTGTCAGCCATAGTAGCCCCTGTAGCTTGTTGTGTGACTACTTTTTCAGTTTCTTTTGCGTCAGCAGCTCCTTCTATAGATTCTGCATTTTCCTTATTTCCAATGATTTCATCCATTGTCACTTGATGCCATTGTTCACTGGCTTCACCAGCTTCTTTCGATGCATTTGCATCTTGTCTTTTTGCATCAGATAGTTTATTTATACCATCAGCAGCATCATCAAAATCTGTATTTTTTTGTACAAGATCCCTAAAGAAAGTAATCGTTTCTGTTGTACCTTTATTAACGCCATCTATTGCCTGCTTAATACCACTAATAGCAGTTTTTATTCCAGTAAAACCACCTACAAGTGATGGCAAAGCACCAAGTGTATCTACTAATTTAAGTGCCGCCGAGCCAAGATCTACAATAAATTTAATCACATCAGAATCAATAAAATTCATCCACATTGTCTGAAGTGAATTCTTAAATAAGTCTATACGGCCTTGAATTGAATCTAAATATTTTTCATTTTCTTCTAATGCAGAACCAGAACTATTCAGAGCAGTTTCGTATGCCGCCTTTAAATCTTCTGGATTCTGTAAGATTGCAGCAGCCTGAGCGCCACGAGTCTTACCAGCAATAATCTCAAGCAAAGCTGCTTGGTTCTTGGGATCAGCTTCGTTGATTCTGTCCCATATCTCTGCAATGTCAAGTAGAATATCATACGTTGAGCGGAATTCTCCACTTTCTGTAAGGATATCTACGCCGCCGTTACCATCAACAGTGGTAAGAGCTTTAATCTTATCTCTTAATTTAGAGGTATTTTCGATCATACCATCGGTTTCTTCTCCAGCTTCTTCTAAGTCGCTCTTTACACCTCTAATACGCATTGAAAGTCAAATCGTTATTAACATAAGGTTTTTTATCCTTATCTCTGGAGATTTCTCTCATTTTCATCGAATAGTCGATTCTATTCCAGTTTAGCATATATTTTTACCACCATATAGGGAAGCACTGGTAACGAACACTCGTGGAGATATTATATTTATTCAATCTCTATGCGTTACGGTGATAATCAGCCTTTCGCAATCTGATTATTTACCTCGGTATTCACCAATTGGTATTTTACCGATTTTGCTCGTTTATAATCTATAATTACACGTGCTACTTTCATTATAGACGGCAATTTCAATTTACCTTTAAAGCATTCAATCTGTTACTTTCGCTTGCTAAGCTACTGACCACATATAATGGCGAATAGTCATTTCTGGCTATTTCTCGTGTTTCATCATTTGGTTATATCACGAGCTCGGACTGGATCTTTACCTTATTAATAGGTAAGTAGCGGAACTTATTATGTTACCATAATAAGTATTACAGTCTCTTAGGATTTTATAATAATTAAATAGCTATAGAACGAATTTCATTAATTTTTGACAAAATAAAATCCTCCATGTTATTTCGTTCCCAATATGGAATACGAATTAACGGGATGTTATTTTGAAAACAATAATTTGTTTTAATTTGATCTCGTCTTTGTGTTATACGTAGTTGATCTAAAGCCCATAGGTTGCCTTTTCCAGAAAAATCTATTGGTTTAAAATGTTGTTCACCATCATATTCTATTAGACATAATAAATTACCATATTCAAAAATTGCAAAGTCAAATTCAAGTGTATGAATGTATTTACAATCATCAAATCTATAATGAAATTTATAATTATATTGATTATGATTTAAAATATTCATAATCATCTGTTCTGATTTAGAAGTAGAACAATATGGGCATTGTACATTTTCATATAATAAATTACTTGCTTTGCTAACATCAAAAACTGTACCATCAATTTTACACATACATGTCACTGGATTTTTCAATCCGCAATATCTACTTATTATTTTAATATTTGGATTATTTTGATAAACTTTATTTATAAAATCTTCATGAGGTGTCATTCTAGAAAGAGCAGCCTTTACTTTACCGCATTCTGGACATCCACTGCCATTCTTCAATGAATGTGGAGTTGTAACCCATCTGTTTTTGCATATATAACATTCACAATCTAATGGTTTATCAAAGCCATTATATCCACTTAAAATATGTACATTACTATTTATTTGTGGATTTCCTAAAATAAACTCATATATATTTTTATATTTTCCAGAGCAAACTCTACATGCATGCTTAGCTGTAAGAAAATGGCTCCATTCATTAATTTGAACACCAACTGAAGGATGTTTATTACAAATAAACTGCACATAATATCTCGTATGTTTACTATTGTCTAATTCTTTATAGTGACCAACATATGTTAAATCTAATTCTTTACATTTAATTTTTATATTATCTATAGTAAAACTATTACCACTCAAACAAAACACCTCCTTTAATGAAATATATTTAACTATTATAATCTTTCCTAAGTCTTGTCTACCACTAGATTTTGACTTATATAGCTACTTTTATTCTCGGCAATACTTTTACCGAGAGTTTCAGGATCCTGGATTACTTTATTACCAGCCGCGAGCATGGCAATACTTTGTTCAAGTGAGTTGCCTGCAGCAACAAGCGTTGACGCAGAGCGTTGTAAGCCACTTGCTATACCATCAGAAGATATAGCAAAATTGTTGCCTACAATATTTAACTTATCAACAATATCTAAACTATTACTTGCTTCATAACCAAAAGCCTGTAAGCTTGAAATCATTGCCTTGGTTGCTTCGTTAACGTTATCAAATTCAGATACGTTCATTAAGATAGCTGTATTTTTAGCAAGCTCGCCTGCTTCTTCCATACTGTATCCAAGTCGGGCCCAATCAGCGGCTGATTGAGTTAATTCGGAAGTAGTACTTCCCACAATGCCTGCTGATTGAGACATTGTTTGTAAGAACTTGCTATAGCTTGCATCAGTTTCATCAGTAACTTTTTTAAGTTCTGTTAACGCAGTATCTATCTCTTTGACATATGACACGCCTTGTTTAATTTGTTGCCAAGCGCCCTGAATAGTAAAGGAAGAAGCTAAATAAGCTCCAATAGATTTAAATTTCCCTTTTAATTCACCTATAAACTCTCCAAATGCGCTAGTTGCTTTTTTTGCATCTCCAGTAATTGCACCAATTGCATTTCTGGCAGGATTGATGGCTGCAACCATTTGTGTAAATGTACCATTACCATTATCAACGGTAAAAGTTAATTCATTAAACTTGTTTTTAAACTCTCCAATTTCTGCACTTGCACCATACATGGTTTGTACATAATCTTGCAAAGCTTGCATTCTACTTGACTCTTTTGTGTCATCAAAATCTTCATTAAGCGGTTGAACATTTTCTGCACTCTCTGCAAACTTTTGAGTTGCATTCATTAATTTATTTAGATCTTGTGCATATTTATTGCATTCTATTTGTGCTTGCTTAAATCCTGCGCGTTGATCAGCAGTTAAATCTTGACCAGGCTTGAATTGACTTTGAAGATTGACAAGTCTTTGATACGACTCGGTATAACTAGATAGCGCTTGTTTAATAACATCAGAATTATCAAACTCACTAGCAGAAGCTCGCTGAGTTAAAGAACGATATTTTCCAGTAGCAGTATCAACTACATTTGTACCATATGCTTTTTTTTGACCATTAATAATATTATTTTTTTGCTTATATGCATCGATTTGTTGATATAGAGTATTAGTTATATTTTGTAACGTGCTAAGCTCAATTTGATTACCTTGGGCTGCAGATTTTTTATAAGCTTCTAATACGGCTTTTGCCTGCATATAGCCATTAATCAAATTTTGTTGCTCAGCAGTAAGGTCTTGGTCGGTTTTCTTAAAATCTAATGTATTAAAAGTGGCATCTAACTTTTGCTTTTCGCTATCTACTTTACCTTTTTGCTGTTCTGTAAATGTATTTGCCGCCAAAGTAATTTCCTGTCTTACGTCGGCAAATTCATTTTTCCATGCATCAAGATCAGCAGTATCTGTAATCTGATGTATACTTGTGTTAAGGTCATCAAGTTTGTCTTTTAGATCATCAGTAATATAAGTCGCATCTTTTAAATTATCATAATAGTCATTAAAAGTTTTCGTCTGTGCAGCTAAATCGGTTGCAAAACTTTTATCTCCAGGTGTTTTAGACTGAGCATCTTGAGCTGCACTTGCCGTTTTATTTAACGCCTCTGCAAACTTAGTTTGTTTACCAACTGCATCAAAAATTACCTGATTTGAATCATTAATGCTAACAACAAAGCCCTGCCAAATTCCCTGAGCATTCTTAACTGCACCTTCAACTTGTACAACACCATCAACAAGCGGTTTCATTTGCTTAATTTGCATATCGCTACCAAGCTTAGTTGTTGCGGCAGAAACTTGACTTACTAATTCAGGGTAATTATTAGCAATTCTAAGACTTGCATCGCTTAACTCTGATTTTTGTATTTGTTGATGTTCAACAATTCCATTAGTAACGTTTTTAAGTTCAGCAACAGCAACATTTAATGGTTCTATAAGTTGAACAAATGATTCACCATTACCAATTGCTGATAAAATTTGATTTAAAATACCATTAGTCGCAAGTAAGGTAGCGTCAAGAGCGTAATCTCCAACTGGTTGCGTGATATTAACAGAATTATTATCTGCAATAATCTCGCCATGCGTATTTTCTTGATTGTTTTGTAAAATCTTATCTGGGCTACTAACATCATCAGAATCAGACATCTCTTGTTTAATATTTTTTACATTATTTAATGCCTCAATTAAATTATTTAATGCATCAATTTCTTGTTGTACAACTTGACCAACAACGGCTCCTTCGTTTTCAAAAGCAGCAGTTTTATTCGCTATTGCTTGCTCAACTTCTTGAATTTTTAAGCGTAGTTGTTCGAGTGTGTCAATTTCAGTTTGTACGTTCTGAATTTGATTTGTATCAACATTATCTACCTGATTATCTTCTTGATCTAATACAGCTTGTTTTTGTTTTTCAGCAGTAATTTGTTGTTGAGTTTGTAATTCTTGCTCAGTATTAGCCAAACTATCAGAAGAATCACGCTTATCAGATTCAAATCCATCCAAAATTAGCTCATCATCTGTCGCAGCTTCTTTGACAACACTAGATATATTTTCAGCATTAGAAAGATAACCCGCAAAAGTTTGACTTAAATATTCTTTTACGTTAGTAAAATTTTCGCCATATACTTGCTCAAAGTCTTCTACCATTTGTACTAAACTAGAATAATCAAGTACTTCTCCTGTCTCTTTGCTAAAATACTCTCCATTTTCTATATGTCCAGGGTATGACTGTTTTGATATTTCCACACTAGCTACATTATTCCAAAGATTGTTAACATCTTTTAATTTTTGCCCTTCTGAAGTAAATGCAAGGTCAGTAAATTGAGGTACAATGTCTTCGTAAGTCGTTTTTGTATTGTTCAGTGCTTGTTGCGCCTGCTGTTCTTGTTGAATGGCTTGCGTGTTTTGTTGATGCGCAGCTGCTTCTTCTTGAATGATTTGTGCATTTTGTCCGTATATATTAAATTTAGATTCACCAGTTAATTGAGATATATGTTGCTGTAGTCCAGACTTGCCTCCCATAATCGCACTTGGCAAATCTATATTTCCTAGGTTACCCCATTCTACAAGCTTACTAAACTGATCATTGGAAAGATTTAATGGTTGAGATTTTAATGACATATAAAAAGCAACCATTTTTTTTTGCATTTCAGACATATTATTATATGCCATAGCAAAATCGTCGGTATTATAATCACCAATAACATCCAGACTTTCTGGAACAACTTCTTGTTTAAACTTATTTAATATATTGTCATTAAAAGATCCACTTTGCTCTGCTTGATTTGCCAGCTGAACTAATTCGTTGCCAAGTAAATTTTCAACTCTTTGCTTTTCTAAATGTATAAGAGCTGAATTAAGATCTTTTTGTGTTTTTTCGTCAAGACCATTAAAATATTCTGTAAACGACTGATCAGTATCACGTATATAAGGAAGTTTAGAACTAGGAACAAAAACTTCATACTCATGTTGTGTCCAATCTGGCGCAGCGCTACCAACTGTTTCTGTTGGAATAATTTTAGTACTTTTTACAGCATCAGGATCTCCATGAGCAAATGTGTTTAAGGCTACATCACGATCAAAAGAAAAAGTAAGCTTTTGACCCTCATTAAATAATTTAGGAGAGCTTTCGCCTCTATATACTTCAATTTCTTTGTTCAAAAAGTCCTTAAATGATATTGGCTCTTTATATTGTTTTTTAAGATATTTATTGTAGAGTTGATGCTCTCGATTCATTGCTGCATTTCTTAAGTCATCATCGGCCAAAATCATATTTTCAAGCTTATTTTTTGCATTAAAATCTTGGTCAAGACCATACCAATCAGTACAAGCTTGAACAAATTCTGGATCTTTAGCTAATATCGCTTCAACATCTTTAGGATCTAGCTCTTTATAATCAATTTGTTTATCATAATTTGCCTGTTTCCAGAAAATCTCCATATCTCCTAGAGTTTGGAGTCCTGATTTGTTTTTCAAATCAGATAAGGATTCATCAAGAGCAAAGCCTTCCCAAGTCGTTGATTGAGCTTTCTTTTTTAATTCAATTTGCGCCTGCAACGCTTGGTTTTCTGCATTAATTGCAGCGGTGTTTTGCTCATGAGTAGATTTTTCTTGTTGTGTACTAGCAGATGTTGCTTCTGCAGCAGCTTGTGCTTCTTTTGAGGTTTGAGTGGCATTTTGTTGCGCGTTATTTTGAGCAATTATTTGAGGTACTAAAGTATCAACTTTAGTTTTAAAAGCTGCAACATCTAATGAATCAGAAGTGTCTAAATTAAATTTCTGAAATACGGTATCAAAGAACATTTTAAGGTTTTCTTGAACCGTATTGTTTTCTCCAGCTGTAAGTCCAGAAACTGATTTTGTAAAGAAATCAATAAAAGAAAAACCATTATCCTTATCGTACAGGATATTATTTCCGTTCCAATCAACATATAGACCTGTTTTTTGCAATATTAATAGATCTTGTATAAGTTTTTGAACCTGCTCGTCAGTTGCGTTTAAAAATTCTGTATTAACAATTTGTTTTCCAAAATCAAGAATGCCTTTACCACTAACTTTGTTTTGCAACTCATATATCATATGATTTGCTTTGTCTTCATAAACTTCTAAAACTGCACCGATATTTGCTCCCAAAGCCTTAGCTTCGGCAGTTTTTTGTTTAGCGTCTAAAGAAAATGGCAATTTTTTATCTTCTCTAGCGATAAGCGCATAATCATCAGAAATCATAGTACCATTGTTAGAGAAACCATTTGTTGAAGTAGTAAATTTTGCCTTGCCATTTGAATCAATTAGATTTAAAGATTGAAGTACATCTTTGAGTTCATTATCAAGACCTTGTGCGCCTGTAATTAACGCATTAAAAAATGCTTGTGGACTTTGACCAGACTGAGAAATGTAGTTAATTAATTTTTGAAATGCTGTACCAACATCGTTTGTTTTAACTTCTACTTTTTCTAGCCCCGAAGTCATTTCTTGAGCGCTTTCTTGTGCCTCGGCACCAGTTTTAGCTACATCAATAGATATCTTTTCTAATGGAATATCTATTGTGATACCATTTTCTTGAAATAACCTATTAACCTCATTTTCGATATCATTAATGTCAATATCGCCGTATGTAAGATCCTCCACTAGACTCAATGCATAAGCAACATCAGCTTTATATTCTCCTTTGGTAGCCTTTGCTCCCCATTGTTCTAACATATCACTAATGGAATCGGAAATACTGTCCATTTGAGCAGACGAGTTTCCGCCCTCAACGTCCACTCCAGCCTTCTTTGCCTCTTCTATAGCGTGATAATAATCTTTCCATTTCTCTACGATCTTCTTTTTTGCAATGTCAATAACTTTAATTGTCGCATCCGCGTTTTGCCCAATATTATCCGCTTGCGTATTATTACCAGTATTATCCTGTTGTCCTTCATTACCAAATAATTCTTTTATTAAATTTGGCATTTCATCTGCATAAGATTTAATTTTATCTTTAACGTTCTGTGTTACTGAAGTTATTTTATCTTGAATAGACTGACCAAGTTCGTCTATATTTAATGCTTCTAAAATAACTTTTGCTTTATTTGCTTTTGTTTCTAGACCTTCTAAATCAATAACATCTTCAAAATCAGTCATTCCATCAAGTGCTTGACTATTAGCTTTAATTAATCCAGATGCAGTTTGTAGAATTTGTACATAATTTTTTAAATATTCCTGGCTAGATGTATCTCCTCTTTTTTCAAACTGTGTTTTTTTTTCCACAAGTTCGTCAAAAAGATCATACATGTTTTTAACTTGGGTAGTATTCATTACCGAGCCTTGTTTGCTAAATCCAGAAATTTCACTACCATCAGAATCTTCATTGATATTTTTTGCTGCCTTTGCAGATTTACTATACTTGGTATAGTCCTTTTTTATTTGTTGTAAATTACTCAATTCCGATTGTTGATCTTTAATTTCTTCATAAAACTTGTCGATTTCAGATTTAGCATATTTAAAAACTGTTTCAAATTCTTGCTTTGCACCTTGTCCTACGCCTTTAAATACTGAATCAAAATCTTGTCCATGCTTTGTTTTGAATTGAGTTAGTTGTTTGTCTACATCACGTATTGTCTTTACAAGACCTTCAAAATATTGTGTTTTATTTGACTCGTTGGCAATCGACTGCAATTGGTCTTTGATTTGACTCGTTGCAGCCTTAACAGATTTTTCTGCATTTTCTGTAGTAAAATCAAGTTCTATTGAATATTTTACTTTTTTACCTGCAGCCATAATACTTCACCACCTTATAATTTACTAACTATAGAGCTAAACAGCTCATTTTGTACATATTGATTAATACGTTCTGGCAATTGCTTTTCAATAAACTCAGGCATCAACGTATAAGTACCATCAAAATCACGTTGTGCTCCACCATGCTCACCTTTAAGAAAGTTATCCATAATCCAGTCTGGTTGTGGAATACCATTATTTTGACTATCATAATCAAAATTACCATCCATTTTACTAATCCAAAAAGTACCAGTTTGGTGATACCAAGAGTTACTTTTATAAGCTCCTATTAATGCACTTGAATCATATTCAACACCAACTTCAACTGAAACACCATCTTTGCCAGAATGATTTTCAAATACAGGCGTAATTGCTTTTTGCAATTGATATGTACGTTTATAACTTGTAGGAGAGTATCTACTGTAGTACAACTCCAAATAATTATTCGCTTCTTTCAGAATATCGTCTTGTGCTTTTTTAGCCGCATTTTCTACCGCTTCGACTGCAACCGCTTGACAATCATTAATAATTTCAGCAAAAACAGCATCTATATTTGAACCAGCCATAAAGTCACTTCCTTAGTTATTTTTTCTGATAATTGTCAACAAAATTCAGTAATTTTACCAAATCACTTTTATTTATTGGCAACTTATTAAAATCAAAATTATTAATTTTATCACCTAAAATAGATGAAAAATCATCAACCTTTTCTAACAATCCTGTTAAGAATTTTCCGATTTGTCCCTCTAAATTATTACCACTTAAAATATAATCACACTTCATTTGTAATAGCACACTAACCTCGTCATACTCTGCTTTAAATGTACTAATAATCACGTTTAATAGCCTATTTTCACATAACAAATCATAATCATTCTCAATATCATCAGACAGCTCAAGGTTGGTATAAGCTTCAATTGTTTTCATTGTAAAAGTTATATACTTATCAATTTCATTAAATTTAAATACACCATTTTCATAAAGAATACATGAATTTGTAATGTCATCAACAAGATCCTTTTTGTCTTTAATACTAATATATTTTTTAATTTCCAACATTTTAATTAGCAATTCTTTTAGCTGATCTGCTTTCAACATTTTATTTTTATTCATTCCCATAAAATCAATTAGTTTCTGTACTTTCATACTTCATTTCTCCTTTTTAGTCAAATATTTATTTATATCAAACCGCTATGAAAACCGCCCCATAGCGGCATAGTTTTCATAATCAATTATTCCCAAAGATCATCTTCAGAAATATTTACTTTTGGCAAATTAAAAGCACTTCGGGCAATGAGTATTGATTCGGCTATATCATCATTTACATCAATTCCATACTCATTCTTTACTACAAAGATTGCTTCTTCTTTTAAAACCTCTCGTTTAATCTTACTTGATTGCTTAATTCCAATCTTAGCTCTCCATTCAGATGGGAGTGGATGATTAAATTCAATATTATTTTTGGCACAATATAACATAATACCGCCAGCTAAATTAGCTAATTTCTGAACCGTATCAACATTTGATTTGAGTACGGATTTTTCCATATAAATTGCATCTATATTATATTGATCTAAAATTTCACAAATCTTTAATAACATATTTTGAATACGCTTCATTACATTTTTCTCTTTATGTAAATCAATAAGAGAATAAAATTTTAAATTACCATCTTGTATCACGGAGATTCCCGTACTATTCGTACTGCCATCAATTCCAACAACAAGCATATTTCTCATCTCCTTTTAAACGTAAAAAATAGGGGATAGCCCAAAACTGGACCATCCCCTACAATAAAAACCACTTCAATTATTGTAGGAAATATTATTCCTCAATCTTATCTATTACATCAATTGCATCCTTAGTTTTATCTGCGCTGTCTTTGATTTTATCTACTGCAGCTGCATCAATTTTGCCTTCAGAGTAAATATAAATTACTGTCGAAGCAATTGACGTTATCGCACCAGCAATTATATTTACAGCACCTTCATCAAGACCAAAAGCCATACATACTCCAAGCACTATACCTGCGACGCATGTTAAGAACTTTCTTGATTTAAGCTTTTTAATAAATTCTTTCATAACAATCACTCCATTTAACCACAATTTTCATCTTCAGAACTACAATCATCTGTAGGTTCAGAAAATTCTATATTGCTATTATCATTTTTAACCTTGGTAACCTTGATGGCTCCCAAGGCGGCGATTTCTACACCCCAAAAAGAATACCAACATGTAGTTAAAGTAGAACTAATTTCAATTCCCATATTATATTGTAAATAAAAATTAGCAATTGCATATCCAACAATTGCTATCACAATTACAACAAGCATGACATTAGAAACCTTGCGTTCTTTCTTTTCAGGCATATATTTAGCATATATGTCTCTTAGCTCTTTTTCTTGCTTGTATCTTTCGCCTTGCTTTTTAATTTTGTTTAATTTGCGCTGATACTGTTTATCAGTCATGATTTTTCACATCCTCAAGACTTATGCTTTAACAATCCAATCAAGAGCAACCCAGCCGCCAGCTTTAAGTCTGCCCCAGCCTTTGCTGGAACCTGTGCCAGATTTCTCTTCAACGATTGTATATTTAAGCTTATCTTTAATTTGACCAACAACTGCATAGTTAGTGCCTGGTCCCTTTCTAATATTTAAAACATCACAATTTGCCTTAAATAAATACGCAACAAATGGTGAATAAACAACTTTACCATTATTATCAAATACTTTATAGCCTGTCTTGCATGCTTTCTTAGCATTTTCTAAAGACTCATAAGCACCAATTTGAGAAGCAGGATTGTCCCATGTTTTACGAATACGATAGACCTGCTTTACTGGCTTTGGAGCTTCCGCAACCTTTTCAGTCCATTCAAGAGATATCCAGCCTTCGCCAATATATCCCCATCCACCTTGCTCTTTAGTGACAGCAACTTTAGTACCGTTTGCTAACGTGCGCACAACAGCAGAGGATGTGCCTGCTGCCTTACGAACATTAAGACCATCAGTAGCGGTTACTTTAACCGTATAATTTACATTCTTCGGCTTGTCTTCTACGACAGTTGTGTTGCCACCCATAGCTGCCTTTACTGCCTTTCTAAACCCATCCATGGTGTAACTCATACCAAGCTGAGACCATAGATGGGTCGGGTCAGCGTGACCTGATGCAACACCACGTTTATATCCCTCAGCGTGAGAAATAATAACGCCATCTTTAAGCGGATCTAGGTTATATTCTTTACATAAATACGCAAATAACTGTACAGCAGTGTTATACGTGCCAGTAACCTGAGCTTTTGCTCTTGCAAGATCGGAGCACTTAAAAGTTGCGCCACCAACGTATTTAATGCAATCTGGCTCAGCCATTTCTACGCCAATATGCGTTTTGTTTGCGCTGCCACCAGCGTGCCAACCTTCATAGTTCCATGGTAGCGTTTGATAAACCTTACCATCAGACTGTAGGAACGCATGTACACAAACCTCTGCGCCATTTGGCATATACTGATTGTAAATAGAAGTTGCCCATATTTTAGCACTTGGCTGAGGACAACCAACAGAATGCAACATTAGCCCCTTTACTGTAATTTTACGAGCAACCTGATAGCATTCATTTTTAGTTACATAAGATTTAATAATTTCCATAAAAACATCTCCATTCAAATTATAAAAAATCATCTTGTTCTAAATGTTTTTGATACATGTTTTTAATATGTTTAATTGTCATGACGGCAATGTTGTTAATATAGTTCGGATGTGATCTACAATAATTTTCATAAAACGTAATATCTTGCAGAATATTATCATAATGTTCTTTAGAGTGAGGAATTCCATGCACAATCTCATCGCCAAAGCGCAAAATACGAACACGACTTAATGTTGCGTCACGTTCGTTACGTTCTTCTCGCAAATTTTGTAAATCAGTTGATAAATTTTCTACATTCTTATCCAACTTATCCATTCTTTCAATCATATCGTGATTTATTGCTTTTCCTATCTTCCTTGATAAATAGCTCCATGGATTAATCTTTATAGGAGCGATTTGGATGATCGTCATTAATATAAAAATTATTCCACTTCCACCAAGTATCATCTCCGAGACAGATTTCAACGTCATATTATCACCTCCTTCTGGTCTAATATATAATTAAATACAAAAACCAAAAGCAACATAAAATGAGTTAAAAGCAATATCTGTATAACTAGTGCCATTTGTAGTGACACGATAGAACAGACTACTATTATTTTGGCTATAATATGACGAACGAGTCCACCATCCTCCAGCAGACGTATCATCGGTAATATATTTTTTACGAGTATCTTTATCGCTTGAGAAAATTGAATCATAAAGCTTTCCTTGACCAGATACACCACTAGTGCCAAGAGTCAAACCTACTTCTTCAGCCGAAGCAATCCAACAATTATCTGTAGTTTCAACTGTAGTTTTATTATTACTTCCTCCGTCAGATAGTTTAGTTACAGGTTTAATTATTGCTGTTAGTTGACTAGGAAGCGCATTAAGCAAATCATTATTTACGAATTCTCTCATGTCACTATCTTTCCATCCACCAACATTACCCTTATTTTGGTTCATGGCGTGTTGGATTTGTGGTAAATCAACACAGAAGAATGTTAATGGTGCTAAGCCAGTGTCATCGGCTAAACTATCATGGTTATGTGCAATAATTTCAACATCGGCTGTAACTGTGCCATCTGATAGCGCAACAGGGATAACCATTCGACCACCAATAGGATATTTAACAAACAAAGCATCTTCATCTAAAGTTTTTATATCATTATCAATGGTGTCCCAATAAGCATTAATTAAATCCCAATTTGGCGCATCAACAGTACCATAATCGCTACCTTCGCCTAACTTTCCAAACAAGTATCCAGTAAATTTAAACAAAGCATAATAATCTGTATCCCCAGTAATATTTTCTGTAGCAGGCAACCAGCCTTTAAAAATATATTCTTCTGGGTTTGAAACGCCTAATTTGGTCGGTGTAGATCCAGTATAAGTTGTACTACTACCATATGGTACATCTTTTACAGTCTGTAACAAAGTAGTATCATTATAAAAACGCACCCTATATCTGCGAACAGTATTTGTATATGTTGCATTATAATCTCTAGCCTCTGTGATAGCTTTAAAATTACCGTCCCATTTTGAAAAAGCATAATCATATTGTGCTGTACTTTCGCGAGTAGGGTTGGTGTAATCTTCAAAATAATCTTTTGGTTCAACAACATCAGAACCATCAAGCGTCCATTCTAATAAATAAAGTTTGTCATCATTTAAGAATCGTGCGGCCCAATATATGTCATAGTTGGCATAAACCTTATTAATTGCAGTAACATTTTGTGGAAGGTTATTCCAAGCTGAGAATGACAATTTCTTTTCATTTTCAGTAATAATATCCGCTGGAGCAGCACAATCACCAGCAACAACAGGATCATGCGCATTCTCACCTTCAACTACCCATTGAACATGATGCAATGTTTTCATGTTAGAATCCGTATAAAAACGTACAGGGTAGACATTATTCCAAAGTGCATTAATAGTACGTGGAATTGTAATGTTCAACAGAGAACCATCCCAGCCTTTAAATGCATAATGTAGATCATCTGTGCCTTCTTTTGTAGGTGTTTGAATTGTACCATTAACCACAGGATCTTCTACGTTTGAACCATAAATTACATATTCTGAATGAATGATTTTGCCATCAACTGCAAAATTAACAGCTACCATTGTGCGATATTGTGCAATAATCTGATAATGGCGATTAATATTTGTCGGCAAGTTGTTCCAACCAACAAATTCATAACTATAATTTTCATCTGGTTTCCTAGATGGAGCAGTGATTAATTCTTTAGCAATTGGGTCAATTGCATTTTCACCTTCGGCAACACGATAGGAGTATAGAATTGTGCCGTCCCAATCTTTATAGTTAACGATATATAGTTTGTCACTACCGTCATCAACAACAAGGTCTGGAAAATTGTTATATATATCTCCAACAACCGCATCAGATACTTTTTCTGCAACATGAACACGACCTGTAACTACTGCTTTATTTGTATTATTACCGTTTGCGTCAAGTCCAAGACAAGATTTAAATTTTTCAATAGTTTGTACTAGAGCTGATTCAGATTCTGCATTCCAAGTAACGTCAATCAAACGAATACGATTGAGATTCGGAGCATTAAGCATAATATCTTCAACTGGAACGTTAACTGTATTTTCAATACGAAGAGTGGTCAGATTATCGTAGCCCTCTAATGTAAAGTCTTGAATATATTGCTGGTTGGTTACTGTTAAGTTGGTTAATGTATTTGGAAGTTTGCAAATTTTAAGATAACCAGAAGAAGGCAACTCAATTGCCGTAATACCAGTTCCTTGGGCGTATATTTCTTCTATGTTTGGGCACTGACTTAATCCCAATGGATCGGTTAAATTTGGGCAATTTTGAATATCTATTTTCTTTAAGAGTGTGTTAGTACCAACAGTTATTTCTTTTAAATTACCATTACTATATCCTTTTGTTCCATTACCAACAATAATTTCTACTAATTTAGTCGCTTTAGTTAAATTTATAGTACCACAATAAAGACTGCTTAAATCCCCTAAAGAACTAATCTGACTTGCTCCATAAATTGCCGATTCTGTATCATTAAAAATTTCATTTGGAGCTTCAAATGTCACTGGTATGTTTGATTCTGCGCGTTTTTGTTGTAAAAACCCGTTAGCTTTGTAGCGCACCCCAACATACATATTAGAATATGGAGTAACCGTAATATTAGCGTTTGGCTTTACTACCAAATCGCCAGACGGAGTATAAATACGTAAAGATACGATGTCATCAGGGTAATCACCCGCGTACCATTTACTATCTAAGTACATAAGACGGTTTTTTGAAAAATACCTAAGATGTTCTTTGCCAGTTCCTTGTGCCTGGAATAAATTACTTGCATCCCCATCACTACGTAACATACTAATATATTTGAAATCTTCATCTTCATTGTAAATTGCTTCACTCCAACGATCTGTATGATTAGTAATAAAATATTCAATTATTTTATCATACGTTAACAAACCCTTACTACGTAAATTAGCATAGAATGATGCAATCTCATCGGCAAATGCTTGTCTAAAGTTCACCCAAAGACTTGAATCTTGACCATTAAAGACCTTAGACCCATCAAGCATATCAATATCTTCTAAAAATGGAGAGTAAGCTAAAACACCTTCGTTGTTTACACCCCAAGCTGTATCTAGGTCATACCAATAACAATACCAATGTTTGCGGTCAAATGTCGTAAGGAACAAGTTTTTTGCTAAACTATCCATATAAATTCCAGTCATAGCATAGACATAATAGACAAGTGCAAAATTCATATCAAAATGTTCCGTAAATTCTTTTTTAAATTTTGCTAAACGGTATTCCGCAGTGTCACTTGTATATTGTACACCATCAATTCCAGTATAAGTTTGATCTAAGACATTACCTGTTGCAGCCTCTTGATATGTACTTACAACCCAAGAATGCATTTCTTTAAACCCAGAGTCATTAATATCTTCATAATCCTCTGGATACCTGTATTCAAAATTATCTTTCCATGAATCAGATAATTCACCATGAAACAGACATTCATCACTTGTATTATTTGAAAACTCAATCGAAAATGCATCAGGATATACATTAGTAAAACCGAATGCCTCTAAACTTGATTTGTCGTAGTTGTAATTATACTTCCCGATAAATTTTGGTGTTGCAGAAATATCTGTTTTTTGAAAAAGTAAACAAGGAAATCCCCAAACAGTTGTGCGAATGCGTGAATCTGTTTCTTGAGGTGGTACTTTCGCATCTTCATATAATGTACTAACATAGTTTACGCCTGCTGTATTGTGTGAACCACTGCTGTCCATGTAATCAGCCTTGAGACAGATAATATTTGTTTCAATTTTATCTGTATCAATCATATGATATTTAGATGTTTTACTTTTAAAATTTTTAATAATGAAAAATTGTGAACTTGTTCCTTGAACATTCATAATTGAAGAATCAGAGTAATCCAAACTTGGTTTGTCTGGATGTATAAACGATACAGACATCTTTTTTTTGTCACCTTTATAGGCAGGCAAAGATGAACCAGTCACAACAACAATCGGTATTTTATCTTTTAACTTATCAAAGCTTAAATTGCCATAGTCATCATAAATATTATTATTTTCATATACCGCTAATTTTTCAGAAACATCTGTGATACTAGCTATATAGTTATTAAGAACTTCATCTTGAGATAAAGCGGTATTATAAGATCTAATAGTATATAAGTCCACAGAACAATACGGAGAGCCAACTGTAATATTGACAGGATTTTGCATCTGCCAGTTATCTGTTTCTGGATATTGTTTAACTCCAGAAATAACACCATTGAGATAAATATATAGTAAACAAAATTCTGTGCGTGGTTCTATAACAAACGAAACATAAACTTTTTCTTCATCAGTATATTTACAACTGACAGAACTTTGTTCACTACTGATAGAGGCAGTGTCCGCTTTAACTTGAAAGCCGATACTTCCATCAAAGCACTGAATTGCAATCGCATCCCTGTTGTTTACGCTTCTAATAGCAAACTCTAGCTCAATTGTTTTTCCGTTTTGTCTCGCATCTCCAAGAAAAGGCTTTGCGTTTATAATTGCTTTAGCTTCTCCAGACAATCTCAAAACTGAATCACCATTTTTATCTAAAATCCATCCCGTTGATTCGTAATTAATGTTTTGAAAGGTCGTAGTAATTCCATTACTTTCCCAGACATCACGATTCGAATCGGCGTTAGACCTACCAGCTGAACTTAAATTAAATTCCAAATCAGTTTCGTTGATTGTTATATCAACATTATTCTTTAATACAGTTATCTGATGTGACCTTTCAACAACTCCGTAAACAATTTTAAGAGTAATATCTCCAATAGGAAGGTCTCTTGTTGACCAAATTTGCTTCGTTGCATTAACAATTCTTTTTGTTTCAGAATAAATCTTATTATTGTTATAAACCAATAAAGAAACCTCTGTTTCCATATTTGATGGATCGTAAACCAAATAGTTAATTTGTAATTGTTCTCCTTGAGTTAAAACATCTGCCATACAAACTGAAGAAATGATAGGAACTGTAGATCCACTTTCGGTTGCGACAATACTATAATTTAATTTGTTACTAACAACTTCAACATCATTAATCACAGCAGATAAATAAAGAGTTATATCATGAACTCCATGGTATAATTTATCTTTACTAATAATATAGGCTCTTTGTTTACCAGTTTCACTCGTTGTATCAACAACTGTATCCACCGAATCTAATACCATATGTAAATCTTTAGAAATCGCGCCTATTGCTATATACCTAATTGTTACATCTCCGTCAAAAATTTGTGAATCATCAAAAGTTGATGTTAATTTCAATGAAATAATATTCGCGGTATATGACAAACTTTTACTATTACTATACTGATCAACACAGGTTAGTTTTACAATATTAGAACCTTCTCCAACATATTGTTTAATATTAATTGTGTTACTTCCAGAAGAAATCTTAACAGTAGCTTTTAAAACATCATTTATATAAATATAAGCAGTGCCACCATCATCTTCTGTAGATGAATAATTAAATTTTAATAAAACATCTCCGTTTAATGCTGCGATAATAGTAGTAGAATCAAGCTCATTCTTAAGTGTAACGGACTCATTGCCTGTTCCACCACCGCCACCACCACTAGGAAGCGTAACACCACTATTTTCAATAATTCCAGAATCATTACTTAAAAAAAGTTTTCCTTCTAAAATTTTAAGCCCAGTTGCCATATCATCTACTTTAGATTTATCAGTCTGAGTATAATCATTAGTTGATAAAGATTTGCCACCAACTTTGTCAACTTTTTTAGATAATTTATCATTAGACCAATTTTTAATTTGCTCAGTTACGGTCTTAAAAGCATTCATAATATCCATGCGAAACACCTCCTTACATTAATTTTCTTTTGGACATCCACACATCAAGTGGCCCGTTGAGTTCCCCAGTATTCTCAAATACGAAATACTTTTCTGCATATTTATAAATAAACGCAGACCATTTGATCTGAGGAATTCCTTTAAAACGCAACAATAGGAATACATATTTAATAGAATTCTCCTTTTTCTCCAAATTCGTCGTTACTACTTTCACTACATTATAAAAAGGTGCAGAACATTACGCCCTGCACCCTAAAACCTTAAACTTTATTTCCATTGACCAATAGCATAAACATAAATACAATATCCAACATTTGAATCTCCGTCTGTTCCAAGAGCAGCCCAATTAAACCTAGTGGTTGTCGATAAACCACCTCTAGCGGCAATTGCATACCCAGAACCAATATAACAATTATAAAATACAGTAGGATTAGCCTTAAACACGCCGCTTGGCCATTCAGCTGTGCCATTAAAAAGGTAAAAATTATTCCATGTTCCAGTATGTGTAATTGTACCTGAAATTTGTCGCCAACACTCATATATACCACTATTCCATTTTCTGTATGTCCACTCCCCGGAAGAACCCGAAGCAATAACATAATCAGACGGCTCAATTAACCCAGTAATCTGAGACTTAGTATGTGTATGAGAGCTTGCTGCAGCCCCAATATTTGCAGGAGTTATATTAATATTACCGGTTCTATATGTAGACTCAGCATTTCCCTTGATACCAGTTACCTTATTTTTCTGTGCTCCAGATTCAATATTAGACAACTTATTCTTTTCAGTGTCAGTGTAATCATTGGATGACAGTGACTTTCCATCCACCTTGTCAACCTTATTAGCAACCTGACTTTGTACTTGAGACATATCAGATATCGTAGAATATTCTGAATGAGTATGCTCTAATGGAGCGTATTGTGTATGTACATGATTGATATCGGCTTTACTAATCTGCAAACCTTCAATATCCGACTTCACATCATTTAATTCATCCGTCAAACAAACATCCATATCTTCTCCGACCCAAATTAAGTCACTAGAATATGTAGGATCAAACGCCATATGAATTCCTCCCAATTATTTAATCTTAACTGCGTGGAAACGAATTGCTTCAGCATTAGTCGCTGTAGTATATTGATGATAAGTCTCATATTTGATAGTAGTTGTTTCTGTTAATTCTATTATGGCGGCAGCGGTAGCCCCACCTCCGCCAATCATGTCGCTTCTTACGATACAATAAACAACGCTATCATCAGATTTAGTTATTCTTGAAATATACATACACCCAGCACCATTTACCTTCCACTGATGATTTCCAACAATAACATAAACGCCCGCTGGCAATGTTAAGGACGCAATCGTTACCATTTCCATTTTTTCAATTGATTTATCATTGGGAATAGATGAATACACCTTACCAATGTTACCAAAATTAGTTAATGCTCCAGCAACAGTCTCTGCACCAGTTCCACCTTTAGAAATTGGCATAACTCCATTTGTAATATCTGATATAGTATGTTGATGAATGGTTGGAGCTGCACCAATATTTTCTAATGTCAAATTAACGTTTCCAGTCCTATAAGAGTCTTCTTCATTCCCCTTAATACCAGTAATTGTATTCTTTTGCGCACCAACTTCAATATTCGTAAGTTTTTCTTTATCATCGTTTGTATAGTCGTTTGAAGATAAGTTTTTACCATTAACTTTATCAATTTTATTTTCAATTTGTGTTCGTAATTGAGATACCTCAGATACGGTAGAATAATCAGGATGAACATGATTAAGTGGGGCATATTCTAGATGGACATGACTTATATCTGCTTTACCAGACTGTAGAACATTAATGTCAGAATCCATATCATCTATATGATCCGTAAGGCACTCATCCATATCTGTACCATACCATATGGAGTTTGAGCTATATTCAGGGCTAAAATTCGGATTGGACATAAATCATTCCTCCTTAATAGGCTAGGATTCATCTTTTGTTAATAATCTTTATGCGTTTAGTTCAGGAACCTCTTGCGTGAATTCGGCATCATAATACCATTTGCCACCTTCAAAATCAGAAAAAGAGGTTACACTTTCTGGAATTGGATGGTAATATTTTAATAGATATGGTAAATCTTCATCCTCAATTGGAACATACAAAGGGTCCAAGATATAATTAGTTGTGTCCTGCACTTCTACACAAAGTCCATTAGTTCTAACCACAGCATATTTAAATCCATAACGACGTTCTACCATATTTATTCCTCCTTATATGTACTATAATGAATAACATACGTATCACTAGTACTATTGGTAATATTTAAATCGATTGATTTTGTTGTTGTATTTTTAGTAACACTTGATAATTTTGTAGTTGAATTTACATTATATACAGAGTCTTTAAATACAATTTTACTAACAGAAATGCTATCACTAATGGTTGTATTAAACTTTGCAACCATAGCTTGAAATTTAGTATAATTATACATTTCATAAGATAAAAGAGGTATTGAAAAACTTTCTCCAGGTAATATTGCACGAGAAGCCTGAGTCGTTCTATAAGTTTTCGTATCAATACCTTCCTGCACACCGTCATTGGACGCAAACATCTTGCCGACCTTAACGTCTTCTCTAGTAGCATCAAAAACCACTGCAGAGTCAGTTACTGTTCCTACAAGTGTATTTCCGTTACCATCAACAATTTCTACCATTTTAGGTATTCCGAATCCACCAGTTGCGTTGCCATATAATCCGCTCATACAACAACCACCTCCTGAACCTTAACCTGAATAGAAATTGCAGCACTTGGCAAACCACCAGCTACATAAACTCTGACAGTTCCATTGCCACTCTGTGTAGTAAAGGCCAGTCCGTCATCCTGCCATTGCGCAAGTTGTGTTGGGGTAGGTTGTAAATCTACAACGCTAGTTTCAGTTACACATGACAAAGCAACATCCTGATAATATGGACTGGAAGACCCACCCCAAGTCTTACTCAATGTAATAGTAGTTACTTTTGGTAGCATATTTTGTAGCATAGCAATAGTAGCATAAGTGTCGGTAAACACATTGCCATTTGCATCAGCTTTCGCCTGTGGCACAGTGCCATATATATCTGCAGCAACAGGTTTAGTTAATCCTTCCACAACCCATGCCGTACCATCATAAACAACAGTAAGCGGTTTGTTCACAGAAATCCAAGTTTTAGCATAACCCGACTGTAATGTAGTAGTCATTGTACTAAGTCTACGTTTAATTGATTTTGCTCCCAATCCATTAACATTTAAAGTCGGAGCGACGTCCGCGCTTGTCTTATTCGGAATCATAATAAAACTTGCGCCAGCTTCTAAAGCTGTAATACCAGGAACAGTTACAGCGTATGCAATACCATCTGTACTAGAAGCTGTTGCAGTATATACACCAGCAGAAATTTCTGCTTTAGATGAAACAGCGTTGGTTATTTGATCAGAAACTGCTGTATCACCAATAAGCGTATGTAAATTTTCAATCTCAGCATTAATAACCTTATTCTGTACTGGGTTTTCGCTAGTAGAAGATAGCTCGGCATCAGTTTTTACTACAAACGGCAAAGAGTTAACGTTTGTAATTCCGTCGCCAACCTTGACTCGCTCGTAATCATGTGTAGAGTCAACATCAAAAATAACAAATTCGCCTTGCTTTGGAATAAAACTAGATTTACTCCAATTAGCTTCAGTATCATGCTTATGAATGATACGTCCACCATAAATTTTCTTTTCAGCCATTTTAATTTCTCCTTCAATTTGTCAATTTCAAAATTTAGAGAAAGGACGGGCCATCATTTCAGACCCGCCCTATATTTTAGAAATTAAACAGTAGTAGAATCTCCGCAATCAAAGATGAATACAACAGTGTCATCAATATCGACAGCAACATCAGTACCCGTCTTGGTAGCCTTTAGACCTGTGCCAGCAGTAATGGACTGAACAGCAGTATCTAACTTTGCCTTATCGCCATCAGCAAATTTGTCAAGCTCTGCGGCATTAGCATGACTATGCTTCTTAGCAACAGCATCGGCTAGATTAACCTCAGTTTGTGTATAAGTATCAAGTAATGCCTTGTTAGCATGAGTATGAGTGTCAGTTTCTAGTGCAGTAATACGATCAACCGCATCCTTGATATCTCCAGCCTTTAGGGCGTTAATGGCCTCTGTAATCTGAGCGGAAACAGTTTTATCGCCAACTTTTTCCTCTAGAGCACTAATTGCTGCGCTCATTGCAGAAGCATCATCTGGGTGTTTCTGAATCCAAGCAGCAATTTCCTGTAGCGTGTCAAGAGAGTCCTTCGCACCTTCGGGAATAAGCTGTGCAGCAAGCTCCTCATTTGCAATTGTACGAATAGACTTACCAGTATCTTCGCCAATTAGAGTAGAAACTTTACCAGAAAGAGCGTTTACATCCGTTGCATTAGCCTTATCACCAAGAGCAGTCTGTAAGCCAATAACATCGGCAATGGCATGATTATGTTCTTTAGCAGCATAAGTATTAGTGTAATCTGGTAAATCCGCACGAACAACAGTAATTACACCGTCTTCCTCGGAAACGGCAGATACATACTTGCCTGCAACAGCCTCATCAGCCTTATCAAGCTTAGCAATTTCTGCAGTAATCTGAGCAGCTACGGAACCACCTTCGCCTACAGCAGATTCAAGAGCATCAACACGAGCATCCATAGCAGTGTCGAGCTTATCAGCATACTTCTTAGCACCAGCAATTGTAGCGGAAGCATCTGTGTCAGAGGTAGAGCCCTTTAGTTCAGTCTTAGCATCAGCAACAGCGGTGCTAATCTGAGAAGCAACCGCAGTATCACCAACAAGTACGCTAACTGCAGCAATATCTTCCTTATTCTTCTTAATATCGGCTTTAACAGCAGCATCGTCATAAGTAGCGGCCGTCTGAGCATCAGTGATCATCTGAACGATAGTCTTATTGTCTGGTACAATACCAACTTTTGCCTTTAGAGCGTCAACATCAGCCTGAGCATCAGTTCCAGCTTTCTTTGCAGCAGCAATAGCATCGTCCTTAGCGTCAGCATAACCCTGAGCTTCGGTCTTGGTAGCATAATCACCAGCGGCCTGTTTCTTACCAAGTTCAGTCTCAACAGACTTAAAGTCGTTAATGACGTCACCAGTCTTAATGCCAGCAATTGCTGCATCATTAGAAGTCTTATAAGAGTCTAGAGCATTCTGTACTTTAGCAGCTTCACCCTTGACTTCATAAGTGTCAGTTAATTTTAGAGCAGCAATAGCGTCAGAAATCTGAGTAGCAACTGCCTTTTCTCCGACTAAACCCTCTAGAACATCAATGTCGTTTTCAGCAGTACCAACGCGAGTCGTTAGTGTCTTTAGAGCTTCATCAGTAGCAATACCAGCACCAGCAATAACATTATTAACAAATGTCGTTAAAGCAGACTCTGACTTCGCCGCCGCAATGACGTCACTTGCTTTAGCATACACATTCCAAGGAAGTTCCTTAAACGTCTTAACGCCATCCTCGCCAATTTTGATCATGCAAACTGGTTCGGTCAATCCAGTGCCTGCAGTAGCTGCAACGGTAGCAATTGCGATTTCCCCTTTCCTAAGAGGAAGCGTAGATTTGTTCCAATTTTCCAGAGTGTCAACTTTGTTTAGAATTCTCGTGGAAATAATTTTTTCAGTAGCCATAATTACATTTCTCCTTTAAAAAATATTTTTTATAATTAAATACGCTTTACGACGTAATAGTCGCCTTCTTTTATAGATTCATAACCTTCTGCAACAAAATTGGTGTTTGCACCCTCGGCATTATTGTTTGCTGGGTCAAAGTTCTTGAAGCGACCACCCTTAACAATAATTTTCGCAGTGCCTGCCTTATAATCTGCATCTCTGCAATTTAAAGTCCATTCAGGCTTTGCAGCTTCGAAAGTACCGCCATTAATTTCGATACAACCAGTAGCAGAGGCATAAATTAAGTCAGTACCGCGCTCAGTATTGTCAGTTTCATTCTTATAAGTACCACCATTAATTATGGTTGTGCCACCAGTCGTCCAAATAGCCATAGAATAATTATCAGAGCCAAGCGTACCACTTACAGTACCAGTTCCGTCAAGAGTTGTTACACCACTTTCAACTTTAACCGCGCCAAGTGAACCATTTGCAGTAAATGTTTTTTCGCCAAGATCAATTGTTACATTTTCAGCGTTAATAATTAGATGGTCATCATCATTGGCACCCATATTTACATCATCTTGTAGGGTAATAACATCTCCGTTGTCAGCACCGTTTATTGCATCAACAATGCTGTCATACCCTATATTCCCAATTCTAGTAGGATATACGGGTGGATTTGTAGATGCGCCACCGCCATCTAAAATTAATTCACTACCAATTGGAACAAATATACTATCAACACTGATCTTATTTACACTCATTTCACCATTGCTGGAGACATTAACTTTATTTGCACCAGTAGATGATCTAATAACACCAGCCTTATCTAGGCTAGCAATAGGAATATTAATAGTTTTGTCTACAATATCAGCAGTAGAACCACCAATGTCAATCTTTTCTATCTTATTAACCTGCGCACCAGATTCAATATTTTCTAACTTTTCAAGCAAGGTATCAGTAAAATCATTTGTAGATAAGCCCTTACCTGGTACAGCATCAACCTTACCAGAAACGGCTTCGTTAATTTGATCAGATACACTCTTGTTACCAACAAGACCTTGTAGAACAGTAATATCTGCTGCCATATTAGCAGCCTCGTCACCATGCTTAGCAACATAGTCAATTAATTCTTTATAACTATTTACAACACCATCGTCAGAAACGTCTGTTGCAAATTTATTAATAGCAGCAGTGATCTGATCATTAATAGACTCACCACCTACTTTGCCCTCCAATCCTTCAACTCTTTCAAGTAGAGTAGAAGAGCCTTCGCCAGATGGTGTCAGAATTTCTTTAACTGCGCTTACATCAGTTTGCAAGTTGGTTACATCAGACTGTAAACCTGCAACAGTAGTCTGTAACCCCTCAACTGTTTCAGTAGATGGAACTACCCATTCTAGCGTGCCATCGGCCTTCTTACGAGGCTGAGCGCCCGTTTCAGCAGCGTCAAAACCTGCTAGCTTAAAAACCCCATCATCTAGCACAATAGAAGTGCCGTCAGCAGAAACTTCTACAGTACCAGCGCCGCCAATTGGTTCTAGCTGCTCATAAGTTTTTGCACCATCGCCAATTTTTAAAGTATTAAGTTCAACGTCAAAACAAGGCTCGCCAGCCGCAGGAACTACATCTTTATTAGCAGTCCATTCAGCAGTTGTTGCACGTCTAAGCTGAATTCTCATTTTTAAAGTTTGCACTGCCATGACTTATTCATTCCTTTCTAAAATTTTATTTTTTATATGTGAAAAGCTACCAGCTTAATAGCCAGTAGCATTACCCCCATCCCAAATTTGATATGTATCTTCTTCGTCTGTATAACCATTACCGTCGCCACCATCAATAACGCTAACAATTACCATTTCTCCATCGCAATTGCATATTGGAGTTACACTATAATCATTCTCGATCATATGTGCAATCCATTTACCATCGATATTAACTGCAACAATGATACCAGTTTTCTCAATTTCTTTTGCCCATTTTGAAGCTTCTTCTGTTGTCTCAAATTTATGAAGCTCTTGTTTTCCAAGCTCAATGTCTTTGAGCATATTTTCAAACATCTCAAGTCTACGATTAATATCGTCAATTGCTTCACCTTGATCCATCACATATCCTTCTGGAATTGGACGTTGAATAACTGCAAATTTAACTGATTTTGCCGTATGGCCAGTTTTGTCGTCTCCGACATATGCATACGCAACAAGATTACGTGGAAGTTGTAAAATAATATCTGGGATATTGCATACACGTTGACCTTTATAATCGTAAACATTTCTTGTGATAGAATGATTCATATCTCGATTAGAAAAATGTACTTCTGTAATAGAATCATCTAAAACTATTAATTTCTGACCCGTATCCCATTGCCAAAAATTAGTACGACCATCGTAAATTTTAAATATATTTTGAGGCACTCTGGCACCTCCTTTTTTGTTATAATTTATTTTTTAATATTGATCCCAAGAACTACCGTTATCAATGTATGGAATATATCTATCCCATGAGCTGCCATTATCAATGTAGACTTGATACGCGTCCCATCCAGAACCATTATCGATATAAACAATACCTTGGCCCGTGGTTGGTGTTAATGTCATCGAGCCACTAGCTGATGCTGAGCCGCAAGTATAATTAAGCCCATCGCGATCAGTAACTTTGAAGCTAAAATTCATTGTTTTTGTACCAGCTGCACTGTGTGCAACATTTAAAGTACCACTTTTCAAAGTAACCGTACTTGAACCATTATAATTTGGGATTGTTCCAGTATAATTGGTTCCATTTATTGTGACAGTATAACTAATATTTGTTCCTTGCGTATTCCAGCCCCATCCAGATTGAATGGGCGAAATTTTAAAATTAAAGCTAATACTAGATGTGTTTGCGCTATCATTTTTACTATTTTCTGTAACAGTTAATGTAAATTTATGATGTCTTCTTGAACCATTCCCTGTAATTGTTTTTGATTGCAAAGCCATTCAATCACCTCTTTTTGTTGTTTTTAATATTATACTTTTTGAAAATAAATTCTTCCTGGAAGCCCAGCAGCCGGTCTTTGGGCAGCTGTGCCATAACCGTCAATCGGCATTGTTTGTAGTGACACACCCTTGAACGCACATTGGTTCCAAGTCCCAGCTTCATATCTCCAAGCCTCTACAGCATAGTTGGTTCCTGCACTGTTATAGATCAATGCTAGGATTCTATCAGTAGTTCCTGCTGATGTTGTAGCAAAATACTGTCCCCATTGTATACCCTGCCAGCCGATATTACCGCATTGAAAACCACCAGCCTTTGCATTTTCTGCGATTTGAGCAAGTGCTTTAGATCTCCAATCATCTTGACTAGAAGCAGCAATGTTACGACTATGAACCATGCTCAAATTTACTTGAGCATCAAAACTATTAGATGCACCCGTACCGCCATTACTAACCGGAATTGTGTCAGCATTTGTATACGTGTGCCACCAACCGCTCCATCCCGTATCTGGGTTGTATTCAGCTGTCCAAATACGACCACGCATTGGATACGCTTCATGTATCTCAACTATTGTCTTGTAATGGTTAGCAACAGAACTGTGTACCTGATATACTTTTCGGTACCCGTAAAACGCACCAGATGTTACAGGCGAGTTAATAAGCGTTGAAGCATCTTCTGTTCCGAAACTCATGTCGTAGTTGGCTGAACCAAAATTGTCATTGACATCTATGAGCATTAAATCATTTGTTGGTTGCTGATTTGCACCCCAATACGGTGCGTAATGTTCAACAACGTTGTTTGCTGCACCTAAATTTACACGCGCGTCTGCAACATTGTTCGCTCCAGTTCCGCCATTATTTATGCCGATAACATCTTTAGTAGAATATATACAAACCCAATCTTGCCAGATGCTATTTGCATATGTTCTGATATACATCGTGTATTCAAAACAAGTGAATCTCTGATAAACATTGACATTATTTATTACTTCTAGTATGCCATAATTGACACCATCAGGTCTAGAAGGTGTATTTGTACACTCACGTAAATCTACCCAATATACGCCTGGGGTAGTTATATCATTGAGATTACCTGAAGTGGTTCCAGCAGATTGGAGAGCTTGATACCCCCCCCGCGCGAAGTAGTACCAGTTCCACCGTTACTGATACTGACAACTCCTGTTACGTTAGAAGCTGTTCCAGATATGTTGTTGTGGTCATGATTACTATTGGCTTTTGTATCTAATTTCTCTGACATCTTATTCCAAACTTTGGCTAATCCGTCCTGATCTAAAAATGCCATGCTTTCACCTCAATTTTCATTTTAATTTAATTT